>VFQU01000111.1_pt1 | contig 107568 bp, 121 predicted proteins | sample 3512311 | NCBI WGS metagenome assembly VFQU01 (sample SAMN10412377, study PRJNA504923) | tailings metagenome | isolation source: Relicate 3 Philex TSF3 active mining site | place: Philippines: Tuba, Benguet | collected 2017-08-29
CCGCGAGGGCGGCCGTACCGTCGGCTCGGGCGTCGTGGCGACCATCATCGAGTAAGGCGGGAATCACCATGCAAAAGCAAAAGATCCGCATTCGCCTGAAGGCCTTCGACTACAAGCTGATCGACCAGTCGGCGCTGGAGATCGTCGACACCGCCAAGCGCACCGGCGCCATCGTCAAAGGCCCCGTGCCCCTGCCGACGCGCCTGGAGCGTTTCGACATCCTGCGTTCGCCGCACGTCAACAAGACCAGCCGCGACCAGTTCGAGATCCGTACCCACCAGCGCCTGATGGACATCGTCGACCCGACGGACAAGACCGTCGACGCGCTGATGAAGCTGGACCTGCCGGCCGGCGTGGACGTCGAGATCAAGCTGCAATAAGCGGCTGTCCGCTCTACCAAGCGGCCTGGAGGCGACTCCAGGTCGCTTTTTCTTTGCCGCGGCATCGATTTATCTTGGCGGCCTTGCCAACTCGCGCTTAGAATCGCGGGCTTTCCCCGATTTGGGGAGAAGCAAGGGCGCCCGGCCAATCGATGTCGGGTGTGTCAAACAAAGGCCTCTCAAGTTGGGGGCTGGAGAAAGCAATGAGTCTTAGCAATCGCATCGGATTGCTGGGCCGCAAGGTGGGCATGATGCGCATCTACACGGACGACGGCGACGCCGTGCCCGTGACGGTGCTGGATGTGTCCAACAACCGCGTGGTCCAGGTCAAGACGCAAGAGACCGATGGGTATGACGCCGTGCAAGTGGCGTTCGGTGCCCGCAAGGCCTCCCGCGTCAGCAAGCCGGAAGCCGGTCACTTCGCCAAGGCTGGCGTTGAAGCCGGTGAAGTGCTGAAGGAATTCCGCGTCACCGCCGACGTCGCCGCCGAGTACAAGCCCGGCGCTGCCGTGCCGGTCACGCTGTTCGCCGTGGGTCAGCTGGTCGATGTGCAGGGCACCTCGATCGGTAAGGGCTACGCCGGCACCATCAAGCGCCACAACTTCAGCTCGCAGCGCGCGTCGCACGGCAACAGCCGTTCGCACAACGTGCCGGGTTCGATCTCGATGGCGCAGGATCCGGGTCGCGTGTTCCCGGGCAAGAAGATGACCGGCCACATGGGCGACGAGACCGTCACCACCCAGAACCTGGACATCGTGCGCATCGACGAAGCCCGCCAGCTGCTGCTGGTCAAGGGCGCCGTGCCGGGCAGCAAGAACGGCCACGTGGTCGTGCGCCCGGCCATCAAGGCCAAGAGCAAGGGAGCCCAGTGATGCAGATCGAGCTCCTGAACGAGCAAGGTCAGGCCGCCGGCAAGGTGGACGCTCCTGACGCCGTGTTCGCTCGTGACTACAACGAAGCCCTGGTGCACCAGGTGGTCGTGGCCTTCCAGGCCAACGCCCGCCAAGGCACCCGCGCCCAGAAGGATCGCGGCGAAGTCAAGCATTCGACGAAGAAGCCTTTCCGTCAAAAGGGTACGGGTAACGCCCGTGCCGGTATGACCTCGTCGCCGCTGTGGCGTGGAGGCGGTCGGATCTTCCCGAACCGCCCGGACGAGAACTTCACCCAGAAGCTGAACAAGAAGATGTACCGCGCCGGCATGGCCGCCATCCTCTCGCAGCTCGCCCGTGAAGGCCGCCTGGCCGTGGTCGACTCGATCAAGGTCGAGGCCCCGAAGACCAAGCTGCTGGCTGCCAAGTTCAAGGCGATGGGTCTGCAGTCGGTGCTGTTCATCGACAACGAGATCGATGACAACCTGTTCCTCGCGTCGCGCAACCTGCCGCATGTGCTGGTCGTCGAGCCGCGTCACGCCGACCCGCTGTCGCTGGTGCACTACAAGAAGGTGCTGGTGACCAAGGCCGCCATGGAGCAGCTCAAGGAGATGTTCGAATGAGCGCGCCGAAGAAATTCGATGAGGGTCGCCTGGCCCAGGTGCTGCTGGCCCCGATCGTGAGCGAAAAGGCCACGTCGGTCGGCGAGAAGCACAACCAGGTGCTGTTCAAGGTGATGCGCGATGCCACCAAGCCGGAAATCAAGGCTGCCGTGGAACTGATGTTCAAGGTCGAAGTGGCCTCGGTGAACGTCGTCTGCATCAAGGGCAAGACCAAGCGCTTCGGTGGCCGCGTCGGTCGCCGTGACCACGTGAAGAAGGCCTATGTGGCCCTCAAGCCGGGTCAAGAGCTGCAGTTCGGGGAGGCCGCGTAATGGCAGTCGTCAAAGTCAAGCCGACCTCGCCCGGCCGTCGTGCCGTGGTCAAGGTGGTGCACAAGCATCTGCACAAGGGTGAGGGCTACGCGCCCCTGCTCGAGCCGCAGAAGCAGAACGCCGGCCGTAACAACAACGGTCATGTCACGATGCGCCACAAGGGCGGTGGTCACAAGCACCACTACCGCGTGGTCGACTTCCGTCGCACCAAGGATGGCATCCCGGCGAAGGTCGAGCGCATCGAGTACGACCCGAACCGCACCGCGCACATCGCGCTGCTGTGCTACGCCGACGGCGAGCGCCGCTACATCATTGCCCCGCGCAATGTGGCGGTCGGTACGCAGCTGATGTCGGGCGCCGAGGCGCCGATCAAGCCGGGCAACACCCTGCCGATCCGCAACATCCCCATCGGCGCGACCATCCACTGCGTCGAGCTGCTGCCGGGCAAGGGTGCGCAGATCGCCCGTTCGGCCGGCACCTCGGTGACGCTGATGGCCCGCGACGGCGCCTACGCGCAGATCCGTCTGCGCTCGGGCGAAGTGCGCCGCGTGCACATCGACTGCCGCGCCACCCTGGGTGAAGTCAGCAACGAAGAGCACAACCTGCGCCAGTACGGCAAGGCCGGTGCCAAGCGCTGGCTGGGCATCCGCCCGACCGTCCGTGGTACCGCCATGAACCCGGTGGATCACCCGCACGGTGGTGGCGAAGGTCGTACCGGCGAAGGTCAGGTCCCCGTGTCCCCATGGAACACGATGACCAAGGGCTTCCGCACCCGTTCCAACAAGCGCACGCAGACCTTCATCGTCTCGCGTCGCAAGAAATAAGGGGTAGGACATGAGTCGTAGCCTCAAGAAGGGCCCGTTCGTCGATGCCCACCTGCTGGCCAAGGTCGAGAAGGCCTCTGCCAACAAGGACAAGAAGCCGATCAAGACCTGGTCGCGCCGTTCGACCATCCTGCCCGAGTTCATTGGTCTGACGATCGCCGTGCACAACGGCCGCCAGCATGTGCCGGTCTATGTGAGCGACCAGATGGTCGGCCACAAGCTGGGTGAGTTCGCGCTGACCCGCACCTTCAAGGGCCACCCGGCCGACAAGAAGGCCGGTAAGAAGTAAGGATGGCCAACATGGAAACGAAAGCATCCGTTCGCGGCGTCCGCCTCTCCTGCGACAAGGGCCGCCTGGTGGCGGACATGATCCGCGGCAAGAAGGTCGACCAAGCGCTGAACATCCTGACCTTCACGCAGAAGAAGGCCGCCGGCATCATCAAGAAGGCTCTGGAGTCGGCGATCGCCAACGCCGAGCACAACGATGGCGCCGACATCGACGCGCTGAAGGTCACTTCGATCTACGTCGAGCAGGGCACGACGCTGCGCCGCTTCACCGCGCGCGCCAAGGGCCGTGGCAACCGCATCAGCAAGCCGACGTGTCACATCTATGTGACCGTGGGCAACTGAGGGTAGGAAGACTATGGGACAGAAAATCCATCCGGTTGGCTTCCGCCTTCCCGTTACCCGCAACTGGTCGTCGCGCTGGTACGCGTCGAGCCGCAACTTCGCCGGCATGCTGGCCGAAGACCTGCAGGTTCGCGAGTTCCTGAAGACCAAGCTGAAGAATGCCGCGGTCTCGCGCATCCTCATCGAGCGTCCGGCCAAGAACGCCCGCATCACCATCTACTCGGCGCGTCCGGGCGTGGTCATCGGCAAGAAGGGCGAGGACATCGAGAACCTGAAGGCGCAACTGGGCAAGCTGCTCGGCGTGCCGGTGGCCGTGAACATCGAAGAAGTGCGCAAGCCTGAAGTCGATGCTCAGCTGATCGCCGACTCGATCACCCAGCAGCTCGAGAAGCGCATCATGTTCCGCCGCGCCATGAAGCGTGCGATGCAGAACGCCATGCGCCTCGGTGCCCAGGGCATCAAGATCATGAGCGCCGGCCGTCTGAACGGCATCGAAATCGCCCGTACCGAGTGGTACCGCGAAGGCCGTGTGCCTCTGCACACCCTGCGCGCCGACATCGACTACGGCACCTCGGAAGCCAAGACCACCTACGGCGTCATCGGCGTCAAGGTCTGGGTCTACCGTGGCGACCGCCTGGCCAATGGCGAGGCGCCGGTGCTCAAGAGTGTCGAAGGCGAAGACGATCGTCGCAACCGCCGTCCGGGCCGTCCGGGTCCGGGTCGTGGTCGTGATGGCAAGCCGGGCGAAGGCGGTGCGGGCGACCGTCCGCGTGGCCGCGTGGTGCGCAAACCCGAGGGCGGCGCCCCGGGTGCGGGCGCCTAAGGAGACAAGAACATGCTGCAACCAGCACGCCGCAAGTTCCGCAAGGAACAGAAGGGCCGTAACACCGGCGTCGCCACGCGTGGCGCCGACGTCTCGTTCGGTGAATTCGGCCTCAAGGCCACCGAGCGCGGTCGTATCACGGCCCGTCAAATCGAAGCCGCCCGCCGTGCCATCTCGCGCCATATCAAGCGCGGTGGCCGTATCTTCATCCGCATCTTCCCGGACAAGCCGATCAGCAAGAAGCCGGCCGAAGTGCGGATGGGTAACGGCAAGGGCAACCCGGAGTACTACGTCGCCGAGATCGTTCCCGGCAAGGTGCTCTACGAACTCAATGGCGTTCCCGAGCAGCTCGCTCGCGAGGCGTTCACTCTGGCCGCAGCCAAGCTGCCGCTGAAGTGCACCTTCGTCGAGCGCCGCATCGGCGCCTAAGGGGAAGACAGATGAAAGCATCTGAACTGCGCACCAAGGATGTGGCTGCGCTCGAGGCTGAGGTCAAGTCGCTGCTCAAGGCCCATTTCGGCCTGCGCATGCAAAAGGCCACCCAGCAACTGCAGAACCACACCCAGCTGGGCAACACGCGTCGCGACATCGCCCGCGTGAAGACCATCCTGGCCGAGAAGAAGAAGGAGGCCGCACAATGAGCGAAGCCACTCCCAAGACGGCCAAGGTCGTTCGCACCTTTGTGGGCCGCGTTGTCAGTGACAAGCGCGCCAAGACGGTCACCGTGCTTGTCGAGCGTCGTGCCAAGCACGCGCTCTACGGCAAGATCGTCGCCACCAGCCGCAAGTACCACGCCCACGACGAAGCGGGTGAGTACAAGATGGGCGACGTGGTCGAGATCTCGGAAAGCCGTCCGATCTCGAAGACCAAGAGCTGGGTCGTGACCCGCTTGGTCGAAAAGGCTGAGGCAGTCTAAGGCCTCGCCTTTGCCTCGACACTGGCCGCAGTTCGCTCCACGCGACTGCGGCTTTTTCCTTTCTGCTCCCGGAGACTCCCATGATCGAAGTCGGCCAGCGCCTCCCCGCCACCACCCTGTACGAATACATCGAGGTCGAGACCGAGGGCTGTTCGATCGGCCCCAACCCGGTCAACACTGCCCAGGCTGCCGCCGGCAAGACGGTCCTGATGTTCGCGCTGCCTGGCGCATTCACGCCGACCTGCTCCGCCCAGCACTTGCCCGGCTATCTGGCGCACTTGGATGCCTTCAAGGACAAGGGGGTTGACGAGATCTGGTGCGTGTCCGTCAACGATGCCTTCGTGATGCATGCCTGGGGCAAGACGGCCGGCGTGTCCGGCAAGATCCGCATGCTGGCCGACGGCAGCGCCGACCTCGCCAAGGCGCTGGGTTTGACCTTGGACCTGACGGCCAAGGGCATGGGCCTTCGATCCGCCCGTTTTGCCATGCTGATCAAGGACGGCGTGGTCAGCGACCTGCAGGTCGAAGCACCGGGCAAGTTCGAGGTCAGCAAGGCCGAGAACATGCTGGCGTCGCTTTGATGCAGCCCGGCAGCCCTGGCGAGCGTCGCCTGATGTCAACGATCGCCAGCACTGCGTCCAGAATTTGACTTGACGCGAACAATGTGCATCGCGCATAATGCAAGGCTTCGCTGAGTAAAGCCGCGCCCAACGGGCGCACCAAGGCTTCAAAGGTTTTTTCTGCCCTCAACCGCTGAGAGCGCCGGTAACGGCTCTTGAGGCTTACGGGCCCAAGACTGCCCTGCAGGCTCTGACTGCGGGGAAAAGTTGGGATAAGACATGATCCAAATGCAATCGCGGCTCGACGTCGCGGACAACACGGGCGCGAAGTCCGTCATGTGCATCAAGGTGCTGGGTGGCTCCAAGCGTCGCTACGCCGGCATTGGTGATGTCATCAAGGTCAGCATCAAGGAAGCTGCGCCGCGTGGCCGCGTCAAGAAGGGCGAGATTTACAACGCCGTGGTGGTGCGTACCGCCAAGGGCGTGCGCCGTCAGGATGGCTCGCTGGTGAAGTTCGACGGCAATGCCGCCGTGCTGCTGAACGCCAAGCTGGAGCCGATCGGCACCCGCATCTTCGGCCCCGTCACGCGTGAACTGCGCAGCGAGCGCTTCATGAAGATCGTGTCGCTGGCGCCTGAAGTGCTCTGACGCGAGAAGGACAGACGTCATGAACAAGATTCGTAAGGGCGACGAGGTCATTGTGTTGACCGGTCGCGACAAGGGCAAGCGCGGCACCGTGTCGGTGCGCGTCGATGCCGATCACCTGATCGTGGACGGCGTGAACGTGGCCAAGAAGCACGTCAAGCCGAACCCCATGAAGGGCACGACGGGTGGCGTGGTCGACAAGACCATGCCGATCCACCAATCCAACGTCGCCATCTTCAACGCAGCGACCGGCAAGGCCGACCGCGTTGGGATCAAGGTGCTCGAAGACGGCAAGAAAGTCCGCGTCTTCAAGAGCAGCGGCGCCGAAATCAAGGCCTGAGGTCGTCATGGCTCGTTTGCAAGCGTTTTACCGCGAGAAGGTCGTTCCCTCCCTGATGGAGAAGTTCGGCTACAAGTCGGTGATGCAGGTTCCCCGCATCACCAAGATCACGCTGAACATGGGTGTCAGCGAGGCCGTCGCCGATAAGAAGGTGATGGACCACGCCGTGGGTGATCTGACCAAGATCGCCGGCCAAAAGCCCGTTGTCACCAAGACCCGCAAGGCCATCGCGAACTTCAAGGTTCGTGAGAACGTGCCCATCGGCGCGATGGTCACCCTGCGCGGCACGACGATGTACGAATTCCTCGATCGCTTCGTCACGATCTCGCTGCCTCGCGTGCGCGATTTCCGCGGTATCTCGGGTCGTTCCTTCGATGGTCGCGGCAACTACAACGTCGGCGTCAAAGAGCAGATCATCTTCCCCGAGATCGAGTACGACAAGATCGACGCGCTGCGTGGGCTGAACATCAGCATCACGACGACCGCGAAGACCGACGAGGAAGCGAAGGCCCTTCTGCAGGCCTTCAAGTTCCCGTTCAAGAACTGAGGCACCCAATGGCAAAGCTTTCGATCAAGCAGCGCGAAGAGAAGCGCGAAAAGTTGGTGGCCAAGTTCGCCAAGAAGTACGCCGAGCTGAAGGCCGTCATCAATGACGCCAAGCGCTCGGAAGAAGAGCGCTACGCCGCCCGTCTGGAGCTGCAGAAGCTGCCGCGCAACGCCAACCCGACTCGCCTGCGCAACCGCTGCGAGCTGACCGGCCGTGCCCGTGGCACCTTCCGCACCTTCGGCCTGGGCCGCAGCAAGATCCGTGAACTGGCCTTCAAGGGTGACATCCCCGGTGTCATCAAGGCCAGCTGGTAATCGGCAGGATTTGGAGAGTTACCCATGAGCATGAGTGATCCGATCGCCGACATGCTGACGCGCATCCGCAATGCGCAGTTGGTGGAAAAGTCGAGCGTGACCATGCCCTCCTCCAAGCTCAAGGCTGCCATTGCCGCTGTCTTGAAGGACGAGGGTTATATCGAGAGCTTCCAGGTGCGCGGCGACGCTGCCCGCCCCGAGCTTGAGATCGAACTGAAGTACTACGCCGGTCGTCCGGTGATCGAGCGCATCGAGCGCGTGAGCCGTCCCGGCCTGCGCATCTACAAGGGCCGTCACGACATTCCGTCGGTGATGAACGGCCTGGGTGTCGCCATCATCACCACGCCGAAGGGCGTGATGACCGACCGCAAGGCACGTCAAGCCGGTATCGGCGGCGAAGTGCTCTGCTATGTCGCCTAAGCGCCAGGAGTAATCGCAATGTCCCGCGTTGGAAAAATGCCGGTCGCGATCCCGCAAGGCGTGGATGTGACCCTGTCGAACGAGACCATCAGCATCAAGGGCGCTCAAGGCACCCTGGTGCGTGCGCAGCACGCGCTGGTCAAGGTGGCGAACGAAGCTGGCAAGCTGACCTTCACCCCTGTCAATGAGTCTGCTGCTGCCAATGCCATGAGCGGTACCGTGCGTGCCCTGGTGGCGAACATGGTGCAAGGCGTCAGCAAGGGCTTCGAGCGCAAGCTGACCCTGGTCGGCGTGGGCTTCCGTGCCCAAGCCGCCGGCAGCAAGTTGAACTTGCAGATCGGTTTTTCACACCCCGTGGTGAAGGACATGCCGGCTGGCATCAAGGTGGAAACGCCTAGCCAGACCGAGATCCTGATCAAGGGCGCCGATCGCCAGGTCGTTGGCCAGATCGCTGCCGAGGTGCGCGCCTTCCGTCCGCCCGAGCCTTACAAGGGCAAGGGCATCCGCTATGCGGACGAGAAGGTCGTCATCAAAGAGACCAAGAAGAAGTAAGGAGCCGCAGCATGCTGAACAAGAAAGAACAGCGACTGCGCCGTGCGCGTCAGACCCGCGTGCGCATCGCGCTGCAGGTCAAGCCGCGTTTGACGGTGTTCCGTTCGAACCTCCACATCTACGCCCAACTGATCTCGGACGATGGCAGCAAAGTGCTGGCCAGCGCGTCGACGGCCGAAAAGGGCTTGCGCGACGGACTGAATGGCAATGGCGGCAACGTCGCTGCCGCCCAGGCTGTTGGCAAGGCGATCGCCGAGAAGGCCAAGGCCGCTGGCGTCGAGGCCGTGGCCTTCGACCGCGCCGGCTACGCCTATCACGGCCGCATCAAGGCCTTGGCCGACGCGGCTCGCGAAGCTGGCCTGAAGTTCTAAGCACTAGGGAGCAATCGAAATGGCAAAGTTTCAACCCCGCGTGCAGGACGAAGGTCGCGACGACGGTCTGCGCGAGAAGATGATTGCGGTCAACCGCGTCACCAAGGTCGTGAAGGGTGGTCGCATCCTCGGCTTCGCGGCGCTGACCGTGGTCGGTGACGGCGATGGTCGTATCGGCATGGGCAAGGGCAAGGCGCGTGAAGTGCCGGTCGCCGTGCAGAAGGCCATGGAAGCCGCGCGTCGCAACATGTTCAAGGTCGCGCTGAAGAACGGCTCGGTCCACCACAACGTGCTCGGCGAGCATGGCGCTTCCCGCGTCATGCTGGCCCCGGCGCCCACCGGTACCGGCGTGATCGCCGGCGGCCCGATGCGTGCCGTGTTCGAGGTGATGGGCGTGACCGACATCGTGAGCAAGAGCCACGGTTCGACCAACCCCTACAACATGGTCCGTGCGACGCTGGATGCGCTGAAGCGCTCGAGCACGCCGGCCGAGGTCGCCGCCAAGCGCGGCAAGACCGTCGAAGAGCTGTTCAACTGAACGGCGCCGGAGGAATCATGTCTGAAAAGAAGACTGTGACGGTCAAGCTGGTGCGCAGCATTGCTGGCACCCGCGAAAGCCACCGCGCCACCGTGCGCGGCCTGGGTCTGCGCAAGCTGAACAGCCAAAGCACCCTGGAAGACACCCCCGCCGTGCGCGGCATGATCACCAAGGTCCAGTACCTGGTGCAGGTGCTCTGAGGACAAGACGATGGAACTGAACACGATCAAGCCCGCCGCGGGTGCCAAGCATGCCAAGCGCCGTGTCGGCCGCGGCATCGGCTCCGGCCTGGGCAAGACCGCCGGTCGCGGTCACAAGGGTCAGAAGTCGCGCGCCGGTGGTTTCCACAAGGTCGGCTTCGAAGGCGGTCAGATGCCGCTGCAGCGTCGTCTGCCCAAGCGTGGCTTCAAGTCGGCCTCGCTGAAGTTCAATGCCGAAGTCAGCCTGAGCGATCTGCAGCGCCTCGGTGCTGAGACCGTCGATCTGCTGACCCTGAAGGCCGCCGGCCTGGTGGGTGAGCTGATCAAGGTCGTCAAGGTCATCAAGTCGGGCGAGATCAGCCGCAAGGTTGAGCTCAAGGGAATCGGAGCCACGGCGGGCGCGAAGGCGGCCATCGAGGCAGCCGGCGGCTCGGTCGCGGCTGAGTAAGCGAAGCTAGGACACTGGCCTTGGCATCCAACGCTTCCACGCTGGCCAAATCGGGTCGCTTCGGCGACCTGAGGCGGCGGCTTGTCTTCCTGCTGCTCGCCCTGGTGGTGTACCGAATCGGTGCGCACATCCCGGTGCCGGGCATCGACCCTGAACAGCTCAAGCAGCTGTTCTCCGGTCAGCAGGGCGGCATCCTGAGCTTGTTCAACATGTTCTCGGGCGGTGCGCTGTCGCGCTTCACCGTGTTCGCGTTGGGCATCATGCCTTACATCTCGGCGTCGATCGTGATCCAGCTGATGACCTATGTGGTCCCCAGCTTGGAAGCGCTGAAGAAAGAGGGCGAGGCCGGCAAGCGCAAGATCACTCAGTACACGCGTTACGCCACGCTTGGCCTTTCGCTGTTCCAGAGCTTCAGCATTGCGGTTGCACTGGAAAGCCAGGCCGGCTTGGTCATCGATCCGGGCTGGGGCTTCCGCCTGACGGCGGTGACCAGCCTGGTGGCGGGCACGATGTTCCTGATGTGGCTGGGTGAGCAGATCACCGAGCGAGGTCTTGGCAACGGCATCTCGATCCTGATCTTTGCGGGGATTGCGGCGGGTCTGCCCAGCGCCATCGGCGGTCTGGCCGAGTTGGTGCGTACCGGTTCGATGGCGATCCCGGCGGCCTTGTTCATCGTGGCCCTGGTGGCGCTGGTGACCTGGGGCGTGGTGTTCGTCGAACGCGGTCAGCGGAAGATTCTGGTCAATTACGCCAAGCGGCAGGTTGGCAACAAGGTCTATGGCGGACAGTCGTCGCACCTGCCCTTGAAGCTGAACATGTCCGGCGTCATGCCGCCGATCTTTGCCTCGTCCATCATCCTGCTGCCGGCGACTATCGTCAGCTGGTTGGGCACGGGGGCGACCGAAGGTCCGATGCGGGTGATGAAGACGATTGGCGATGCCCTTCAGCCGGGGCAGCCGATCTACATCCTCACCTACGCCGCCGCCATCATCTTCTTCTGTTTCTTCTACACGGCCATGGTTTTCAACAGCCGTGAGACCGCAGACAACCTGAAGAAGAGTGGCGCCTTTATCCCGGGCATCCGTCCGGGAGACCAGACGGCGAAGCACATCGACCGCATCCTGGGCCGTTTGACCCTGGTGGGAGCGATCTACATCACCCTGGTCTGCCTGGTGCCCGAGTTCCTGCACCTGAAGTGGAATGTTCCGTTCTACTTTGGCGGCACCTCCTTGTTGATCATCGTTGTCGTGACGATGGACTTCTGGGCGCAGGTACAGAGCTATGTGATGAGTCAGCAGTACGAGTCATTGTTGAAGAAGGCGAGTTTCAAGGCCAGCTAAACAAGGACCCGTCAAGAAGAGGATTCATGGCCAAGGATGACGTGATCCAGATGCATGGTGAGGTGATTGAGAACCTTCCCAATGCATGCTTCAGAGTGAAGCTGGAGAACGGACATGTTGTCCTAGGACATATTTCAGGAAGGATGCGCATGCACTACATCCGCATCCTTCCGGGGGACAAGGTCACCGTTGAATTGACCCCCTACGATTTGACCCGTGCTCGCATCGTGTTCCGGGCGAAGTGAGCGGCTTAGAAGACCCGGAATGCGCGAGAGCGCTGAGCAAGACTAGTTGAGGAGCAGAGCATGAAAGTAGCTGCATCGGTCAAGAAGATGTGCCGCAATTGCAAGATCATCCGCCGCCATGGCGTGGTGCGCGTGATCTGCACCGATCCGCGTCACAAGCAGCGCCAGGGCTGACCCGCGTCGCCCATACGGTAGAGAACTAGAGGTAAACCATGGCACGTATTGCTGGTATCAACATCCCGCCGCAGAAGCACACCGAGATCGGTCTGACTTCGATCTACGGCATCGGTCGCACCACTGCGCAGAAGATCTGCACCGCTGCAGGCGTCCCCTTCAACAAGAAGATCAAGGACCTCAGCGATTCGGATCTGGAGAAGCTCCGTGACGAGATCGGCAAGCTGACGATCGAAGGTGATCTGCGTCGCGAGATGTCGATCAACATCAAGCGGCTGATGGACCTCGGCTGCTACCGTGGTTTCCGTCACCGTCGCGGCCTGCCGATGCGCGGCCAGCGTACGCGCACCAACGCCCGTACCCGCAAGGGCCCGCGTCGCGCGATCGCTGGTAAGAAGTAAGAGATAAGGAAGAACCATGGCCAAGGCTCCGAGCAATAACGCCGCCCAACGCGTCCGCAAGAAGGTTCGCAAGAACGTTGCCGATGGCGTCGCGCACGTTCACGCGTCGTTCAACAACACCATCATCACCATCACCGACCGTCAGGGCGCTGCCCTGAGCTGGGCTTCGTCGGGTGGTCAGGGCTTCAAGGGTTCGCGCAAGTCGACCCCGTTCGCTGCTCAGGTGGCGGCTGAGGTCGCTGGTCGTGCTGCGCAAGAGCAGGGCATCAAGAATCTGGACGTGAAGATCAAGGGCCCCGGCCCGGGTCGTGAGTCTTCGGTTCGCGCGCTGGCTTCGCTGGGCATCCGCATCACCTCGATCAGCGACGTGACCCCGGTGCCGCACAACGGTTGCCGCCCGCAGAAGCGCCGTCGCATCTAAGCTGCGTTGCCTAAACGCAGTATGGGATTTCAGCGATAATCGCTGGCTATCCCTACCGCCGGCTGACTCCACCAGGAGTCGCCGGCGCTTTTCGTGGGTCGTCTTCCAAGGCGATCAAACCACCACCCACCGTCTGAGCGACTCCTAGAAAGACCGCCAGACTCGCGCCGCACGAAGGTGGCGTCAGCAGACTCAAGGAATGCCCCATGGCACGTTACCTCGGCCCCAAGGCCAAACTCTCCCGCCGCGAAGGCACCGACCTGTTCCTGAAGAGCGCCCGCCGCGCCATCAGCGACAAGGCCAAGTTCGACAGCAAGCCGGGCCAGCATGGCCGCACCAGCGGTCAGCGCACCAGCGACTTCGGCATCCAGCTGCGTGAGAAGCAGAAGGTCAAGCGCATGTACGGCGTGCTGGAGCGTCAGTTCCGCCGCTACTTCGCCGAGGCCGAGCGCCGCAAGGGTTCGACCGGCGTGAACCTGCTGACCCTCCTCGAATCGCGGCTGGACAACGTGGTCTATCGCATGGGCTTCGGTTCGACCCGTGCCGAGGCGCGCCAGCTGGTCTCGCACAAGAGCATCACCGTCAACGGTGAGACGGTGAACATCGCCTCCTACATGGTGAAGGTTGGTGACGTCGTCGCCGTGCGTGAGAAGGCCAAGAAGCAGCTGCGCATCGTCGACTCGCTGAAGCTGGCCGAGTCCATCGGCATGCCCGCCTGGGTGCAGGTTGACGCCACCAAGATGGAAGGCGTGTTCAAGAAGACCCCGGACCGCGACGAGTTCGCCAGCGACGTCAACGAGTCGCTGATCGTCGAGTTGTACTCGCGTTGATCGTCAGGCGGCGCTGGGCCAAGGCAGAGACGTCTGCCCCGGGTCGAGCGCTGCATCCCCGGTGGGTGGCTGGAGCTGCTCACTTGGTCCATCAGCCGCCGGTTGTGCACCCGGTGGATTGAAAGAAAGAGCCCATGCAAACGAATCTGCTCAAACCCAAGTCGATCAACGTCGAGCCGCTGGGCGGTCACCGCGCCAAAGTCACTTTGGAGCCCTTCGAGCGTGGCTATGGGCACACGCTGGGCAACGCGCTGCGCCGTGTGCTGCTGTCGTCGATGGTTGGGTATGCGCCGACCGAAGTGACGATCGCGGGCGTGCTGCACGAGTACTCCACCGTGGACGGTGTGCAGGAAGACGTGGTCGGCATCATGCTGAACCTGAAGGGCGTGACCTTCCGTCTGCACAACCGCGAGGAAGTCACGCTGATCCTGCGCAAGGAAGGCGAAGGCCCGGTCACCGCCGCTGACATCCAGACGCCGCACGACGTCGAGATCATCAATCCCGACCAGGTCATCTGCCATCTGGCCCAAGGCGGCAAGATCGACATGCAGATCAAGGTCGAGAAGGGCCGTGGCTATGTGCCGGGCAATCTCCGCCGTTTCGGCGACGAGCCGACCAAGGCCATCGGTCGCATCGTTCTCGACGCCTCGTTCTCGCCCGTCAAGCGCGTCAGCTATGCGGTCGAGAACGCCCGTGTCGAGCAGCGCACCGACCTCGACAAGCTCGTCATGGAGATCGAGACCAACGGCGCCATCTCGCCCGAGGAGGCGATCCGTGCCTCGGCCAAGATCCTGGTCGAACAGCTGGCTGCCTTTGCCCAGTTGCAGGGTACCGATCTGGTCGACGCCTTCGATCAACCGGTCCAGCGCTCGGCTTCGTTCGACCCCATCCTGCTGCGCCCGGTCGACGAGCTCGAGCTGACGGTGCGTTCGGCCAACTGCCTGAAGGCCGAGAACATCTACTACATCGGCGACTTGATCCAGCGTACCGAGACCGAGCTGCTGAAGACCCCGAACCTGGGTCGCAAGTCGCTCAACGAGATCAAGGAAGTGCTGGCCTCGCGTGGTCTCACGCTGGGCTCGCGCCTGGAGAACTGGCCGCCCGTCGGCCTCGACAAGCGCTGAGAGAGGCGCAATCCCGCAACGCTGAAGCGTTCACCCGCCAGTACCTGATCCGGCTGGCGGCATTACAGAGATAGACAGAAAGGAACCTCACCATGCGCCATCGCAACGGCCTTCGCAAACTCAACCGCACCAGCGAGCACCGCGCCGCCATGCTGCGCAACATGGCTGTCAGCCTGCTGCAGCACGAAGCCATCAAGACCACGGTCCCCAAGGCCAAGGAATTGCGCCGCGTCGTCGAGCCCCTGATCACCCTGGCCAAGGAAGCCACCGTGGCCAACCGCCGCCTGGCCTTCGCCCGCCTGCGTGACCGCGATGTCGTGACCAAGCTGTTCAACGAGCTGGGTCCGCGCTTCGCCAACCGTCCGGGCGGCTACACCCGCATCCTGAAGATGGGTTTCCGCGTCGGCGACAACGCACCGATGGCCTTCGTCGAGCTGGTGGACCGTCCCGTGGCGGCGGCTGTCGAAGCGACGGCCGAGTAAGTAGCTCCATCAAGGCATTCGAACGAACAAAGAGCCGGCTCCGCCGGCTCTTTGTGTTTGTGGCAGCGTTCTCTGAGGCTTGCGACCGCGATCGCGATGAAAAGCTTTGAACATCGAGAATCTGTGCTATAGTCTCATTCTTCTGACGCGGGGTGGAGCAGCCCGGTAGCTCGTTGGGCTCATAACCCAAAGGTCGCAGGTTCAAATCCTGCCCCCGCAACCAAGATATTCCGAGTCCTGCCAAGGACTCAGCAAAGCCCGCCTTTGGCGGGCTTTGTCGTTTCTGGCTGCCGCGTGGCAGAGGGCGTCACGGACATGAGCGGATCAGCCCCGCCGACCAAGGTCAACGGGGCCCAGTCTGCTCAGCCCTGTGCCCGACGCTCCAGGATTTCAAAGGCGGGCAGGGTCTTGCCCTCCAGCACCTCAAGGAAAGCCCCGCCGCCGGTGCTGATGTAGCCGACCTGGTCGGCGATACCGTACTTGGCAATGGCCGCCAAGGTGTCACCGCCGCCGGCGATCGAGAACGCGGAACTGGCAGCGATGGCGCGCGCCAGCGTCTCGGTGCCACCCGCGAAGGCGTCGAACTCGAACACGCCGACCGGTCCGTTCCAGACGATGGTGCCGGCCGTCTTCAGCTTGTCGGCCAGCATCGCTGCCGTGCGAGGTCCGATGTCGAGAATCAGGTCGTCGTCATCCACCGCCTCGGCCGGCTTCACGCTCGCCGGGGCGTCGGCGGCAAACTGCTTGGCACAGACGACGTCGACGGGGATGGGCACCTCGGCGCCGCGGGCCTTCATGGTTTCGATGACCGCACGCGCCTGGTCGATCAGATCGGGTTCGGCCAGGCTCTTGCCGATCTTCAGACCCGCCGCCTGCATGAAGGTGTTGGCGATGCCGCCGCCCACGATCAGTCCATCGACTTTGCTCGCCAGGGCCTGGAGGATGGTCAACTTGGTGCTGACCTTGGACCCGGCCACGATGGCGAGCAGCGGTCGCTTCGGATTGGCCAGCGCCTTGCTGATCGCGTCAATCTCGGCGGCGAGCAAGGGGCCGGCACAAGCCGTCCGGGCGAACTGGGCGATGCCATAGGTCGACGCCTCCGCTCGGTGCGCCGTGCCGAAGGCATCGTGGACGAAGATGTCGCACAGCGAGGCCATCTTTCGTGCCAGCTCCTCGCTGTTCTTCTTCTCGCCTTTGTTCAGCCGGCAGTTCTCCAGCAGCACCAGTTGGCCGGGCGCGACCTCGACGCCGTCCACCCAATTGCTCACCAACGGCACCGGTCGGCCGAGAAGTTCCGCCATGCGTGCCGCCACCGGCGCTAGCGAGTCAGCCGGCTTGAACTCCCCCTCGGTCGGCCGGCCCAGGTGGGAGGTGACCATGACCGCGGCACCGGCCTTCAAAGCCATCTCGATGGCGGGCAGCGACGCGCGGATGCGTGTGTCCTCGGTGATGTTGCCGGCATCGTCTTGCGGCACATTGAGGTCGGCGCGGATGAAGACGCGCTGCCCCTGGGCCTTGCCCTGGGCAACGAGATCGGCGAATCGAAGGATGTTCATGTTCAAGACCACGGTGGTGTGAAGGGAAAGCTTAGTTCCAGCCCAGGCCGAGTCGCAGCAGCAGCAACACGGCGGTGCCGGTGACGATGGTGCCGAGAATGCCGCGGCGCCAGAAGTAGTAGAGGCTGCCGGCCAACGCGGCCGGCCAACGCGCATCGCGCCAAGTGGAGATGAACTCACCCTGGCTGAGGAAGATCTCGGGGGCGATCACCGCCACCAGCGCGGCCAGCGGCGCGACGCGCAGCGCTTCCCGCGCCCAGCCCGGCATCGGCCAGGGCCTGTCGCTGAGCAGGAAGAAGCCGCGTGCCAGCACGCTGATGGCGGCAAGACCGACGATGGCCAGCCAGATCAGGGGCTCGCTCATGAGGCGCTTGCCTTTCGACTGTCCAGCCACCAGCCGAGCAGACCGGCTGCGACGATGGCACAGACGATGTGCAGCTTGTAGGGCAGCGAGTAGGTGGCCACGGAAACCACGGCCGCGCAGATGGCCACTGCCCACAGCACCCGCTCGGTCAACAGCGCATAGCTCATGCCGAGCAAGGCCATCACGCCCGCAAAGCCCAGCCCCCAATGCGTCGGGACCGAATGCGCCAACAGGATGCCGGCGATGGAGGCGATCTGCCAGGCACTCCAGTTCACCGCCACCATGCCCCAGTAATAGGCAGTCTGCCCCGCCTGCACCACCGGCTCCGGGTAGCGCTTCAAGAAAAGCACGAAGTTCATGTCGCCGGCGACATAGGCCATGGCCAGCCGCTGCCCGCGCGGCAGATGGCCCCAGTACTGCCGCCAGCGCGCACTGAAGATGACGAAGCGCAGGTTCACGCAGAAAGCGGTGGCCAGCAGCACCCACAGCGGCGCGCCCGCGGCGATCAGCGGCAGGCTGGCCAGCTGCGCGCTGCCGGCGAAGACCAGCAGGCTCATGCCGATGGCCGTCGGCAGTGACAGCCCGGACTTCACCATCGCCACGCCGGTCACCAGGCCCCAGGCCGCGATGCCGAGCGAGGGTTCGATCATGTCCCGGGCGCCGCGCCGGAACTCGGGGTCGTGCAAGAGGCGGCGCAGCGCGCGCTGGGAATCGTTCACGGAACAGATTGTGGCTTTGCGATCGACACCGAGGGGCGCGACAGCGGTTAAGGTTTCGCCATGCGACGCTTCACCCTGATGCTGCTTGCGCTCCTGCTGATCACCGCCTGCGGTGGCGGCGGGGGCGGTGGCGACCAGCCCCCGGCGTCACCGCCCGACCCCGGCAACCCCAACCTTCGACTGCAACTGCCGACGCCGGGGCTCAGGCCTGAGCAGCTGGCCATCATCGTTGCCCGGGGCGATGCGGTGTCGGAGGCCATGGCGGCCGACTACCAACGCGCCCGCGGCGTGCCTGACGCCAACGTCGTGCGGGTGTCGATCAACACGGCCGCAGCGGTGGTCGACGCCGCCAGCTTTGCCACCTTGCGCGCCGAGATCGAAGCGCAACTTCCGGCCGGTGTTCAGGCCAGCTTGCTCGCCTGGAACTCGCCGTCGCGCGTCGCCGGTCCAACTTGCAGCATGGGCATCACCAGCGCCATGGCGCTGGGCTACGACGCCAAATACTGCGTCGGCGGCAACCTCTGTCGTGTCACGGCCACCTCGCCGCTGTACGACAGCGAATCGAGGCGCCCCTTCGCGGAACTGGGCGTCCGCCCGGCCATGCTGCTGGCCCGCGACAGCGTCGCGGCAGCTCGATCGCTGATCGATCGCGGACTCAGTGCCGAGGCCAGCATGCCCCCTGGCACCGGCTACCTGGTGCGCAGCAGCGACGCGCTGCGCTCGGTCCGCTACACCGACTACGGCGGCCTGCCCGCCGGCTGGTCGGGCAGCCTGAGCTTGAACTACATCGACAACAGTGCGGCGACCGGCAGCGATTCCATCGGCGACGCGAGCGGCGTGCTGTTCTATTTCACCGGCCTGTCTCAGGTGCCCGACCTCGGCCGCGTGGCTTTCAGGGCCGGTGCCTTGGCCGATCACCTGACCTCCTTCGGCGGTCAACTGCCGGGCGGCAACGGCCAGATGCCGATCACCGCCTGGCTGGATGCGGGCGCCAGCGCCAGCCACGGCACGGTCGAAGAGCCCTGCAACCTGCCCCAGAAATTCAGCCGCGCGGCGGTGCTGATCGATCGCTACTGGCGCGGTGAGACGGCCATCGAGGCCTACTGGAAGTCGGTCGAGCAACCGGGCCAGGGCTTGTTCGTGGGCGATCCCCTGGCCAGACCTTTCGGTCAGCCCAGCAGCCTGACGGTCGAAGGGCAGCGCTATCGCCTGCGCAGCCGGGCTTTGCGTCCCGGCGCCAGCTACACGCTGGAGTACCGAATCGGCAGCGGCGGCAGCTGGACCGAGTTGGCGCGCTTCACGGGACAACTCGGCAAAGTCCTCGACGACACCGCCCCGCTGGCGCCAGCCGCGGCGACCGAACTGCGCTGGCGCGGTCCTTGCCCGCAGAACAACGGCCAGTCCTGCACGCTGGCCGCGTCAAGCGACTGATTCCTTCGGCTTCAGAGCTTGCTCACCGAGCCGCTGCCGGCAATGCGGGTGCTCAGCTCCGGGTTGCCGCTGTAGCGCACATCGCCGCTGCCGGCGATGGACACCTTCAGCGTCTTGAGCGCTTGCACGGCGGCGTCGCCGCTGCCGCTGATCGCAACCTGAACGGCGTCGGCGGCCAGCTCCTGGGCGCGCACGTCGCCACTGCCGGCAATCGCCACCGAGGCCTCGGCGGCCTTGCCGCCGCTGACGATGTCACCGCTGCCGGAGATGCTCATGCTCAGTCGGCCGACGTCGACGCGAGGCGCCAGCACCGTTCCCGAGCCGCTGACGCTGAAGTCCAGGCTGTCGCTCTTGAAGCTGTCAACCTCCACCTTGCCGGAGCCGGCGATGGCGACCGCGCGCAGCGCGGCCATGTCGATCTCGATCTTCAGCGCCTGCTTGGCGTAGACCTGATAGCCGCGCTTGACGCTGACCTCCAGCGTCTTGCCCTTGCGACCGTCGACGACGCGCGTTTCGATATAGGGCAGCAGATTGCCGTCGCCCTCCAGTTCGACGCGACTGGTCCCGCTCTGCTTGAGCTTGAGATCGAAGTTGCCACTCAGCTTGATGCTGTCAAAGCCGCTGAGCTGGCGGCTTTCCCGGGCCAGCTTGCCATCGCCCCTGATCTGCTCGCCGCTGCCGAAACTGAAGCTCCAGGCCATCGCGGCGGCGCTGGCGGTCAGGGCAAAGGCGGTAGCGCCGGTGAACAGCGTGCGACGGATCAGGCTCATGGGGAACTCCGACAGATGGGTTGCAGTGAACGGCATCCTGCCCGTCGGGCGGTCGGTCGCCCAGGGCGCTGCGATCAACTGTCGAAATCGGGGAACGAAGTGTTCAGCCGCTGGACTTGGCGGCGCTCGTGCCGGGCGCCTCTTCCGCTTCCTCGTCGTCGCGGCGGTTGCGACGCGTATCAGGGCGGGGTACGGTGGGCGCGACCCCCTCCAGCTGGTTCTCGCGCATGTACTCGTCCATCTCCCGCCAGCCCTGGTAGACGGCGGCCTTGCTGGCGCGGGGGTTCAGCGTGTAGCAGTCTTCGATGGCGCGCATGGCGTGCCGACAGGCACTGCCGATGGCGCGACCCTCGGCCTCCTTGGCGGCCGCCTCCTTCACCGGGTCAGGAATGCCCAGCGGCTCGCAAGCGGCCAGGGGCAGCGTGCAGAACAGGGCGACAAGGGGGCGCATGACGCTGTTATCGGCTGGCGACCCCGTTCACCTGAGCGTGAACAGGGCCGGCATTGTCTGCCAGTTCAGCGCCGCGCCATCGCCAGGAGCTTGGCAATGCGCTCCTCGGTGGCCGGGTGCGTGCTGAACAGCCCTCGCAGGCCACCGCCAGCCAGCGGGTTCATGATCATCATCTGCGCCGTCTCCGGATGCGCCTCGGCCGCCTGCAGCGGGATGCCGCGTGCGTAGTGCTGGATCTTCTCCAGCGCGCTGGCCAGTGCCTGCGGGTCGCCGGAGATCTCCGCGCCGCCGCGGTCGGCCTCGAACTCGCGGCTGCGGCTGATCGCCATCTGGATCAGGCTGGCGGCCAGCGGCGCCAGGATCATCACCGCGATCGACACGATGGGGTTGACCGGTCGCCCCTCGCTGTCGCGGCCGCCGAAGAACATCGCGAAATTGGCCAGCGCCGAAATCGCGCCGGCCATGGTCGCGCTGATCGTGCTGATCAGGATGTCGCGGTGCTTCACATGCGCGAGCTCATGGGCCATCACGCCGCGCAGCTCGCGTTCCGACAGGATGCGCATCAGGCCGGTGGTCGCCGCGACCGCGGCGTTGGCCGGGTTGCGGCCGGTGGCGAAGGCATTCGGCGCCTGCTCGTCGATCAGGTAGACGCGCGGCATCGGCAGCTCGGCCTTGGCGGCCAGCTCCTGCACCATGCCGTAGAAGCGCGGCGCGCTCTGCGCGTCGACCTCGCGCGCCTTGTACATCTTCAGCACCATCTTGTCCGAGAACCAGTAGCTGAAGAAGTTCATGCCCAGCGCGAACAACAGCGCCAGCATCATCCCGGTCTGGCCGCCCAGCAGATTGCCGATCACCACGAAGAGCGCGGTGATCGCGGCCATCAGGATGGCGGTCTTCATCAGGTTGAACATCGCTCGCTACCTCCGGAGAAAAGGGGAAGGACCTGACGCAGATGGGTGCGCCAGGGCTCGATTCAAGCCCAGATCCGCCCGGCTTGCAGGTCCAGGGCTTGCGCCAGCGCCGCCGCTGGGCCGCGTCGCCCGCCCGGACGCTGCAGCTCGGTGATGATCAGGCTGCCTTCGCCGCATGCGACCTCCGGGCCGTCGGCCTGCAGGGCGATCAGCTCGCCGGGCCGGCCGCTGCCCTGGCCGACGCGAGCGCGCCACAGCTTGATCGCTTCGCCATCCAGCATGGCCAGGCCGCCTGGGAACGGGTCGAAGGCGCGCAGGCGCCGTTCGATCAGCGCCGCCGGCAGTCGCCAGTCGACGGCTGCCTCGTCCTTGGCGATCTTGGCCGCGTAGCAGACGCCGGCCTCAGGCTGCGCCTGCGGCTGCAGGCTGTCCAGCTGCGCCAGGCCGTCGACGCACAGCCGCGCACCCAGTTCGGCCAGCCTGTCATGCAGGGTCGCGCTGCTGTCGTCGGGCCGGATGGGCAGCGCCGCCTTGAGCAGCATGGCGCCGGTGTCCAGGCCCTCGTCCATCTGCATCAGGGTGATGCCGGTCTCGCTGTCGCCGGCTTCGATGGCGCGCTGGATCGGGGCGGCGCCGCGCCAGCGCGGCAGCAGCGAGGCATGGATGTTCAGGCAACCGCGCGGCGGCAGCGTGAGCACCCAGTGCGGCAGGATCAGTCCGTAGGCGGCGACCACCATCAGCTCCGGGGCCCAGTGCAGCAGTTGCTGCTGCGCGGCCTGCGCGTCGGCGCCGTAGCGGCCATCCAGGCGCAGGCCCTGTGGCTGCGCCACGGCCAAACCCCGGGCCAGCGCCAGCTGCTTGACCGGCGACGCCTGCAGCTTCATGCCGCGACCGGCCGGACGATCCGGCTGGGTCAGTACGCCGACCACCTCATGGCCGGCCTCGATCAGCGCCTGCAATGACGCAGCGGCAAAGGCCGGCGTGCCGGCGAAGACCAGGCGCATCGCGTTCGCCCGGTGCTCAGAGTGCGCGGCGCGTGACCGAGCGCTGCTGGTCCTCGCGGGTCCGCTTGAGCATCTTGGTCTTGATGCGCTCGCGCTTGAGCGGGCTCAGGTACTCGACGAACACCTTGCCCAGCAGGTGGTCCATCTCGTGTTGTACGCAGACGGCGAGCAGACCGTCGGCGTCGAACTCAACGCGTTCGCCGTCCCGGTTCAGCGCGGCGACGCGAACCTGCGCGTGGCGCTGCACCTTGTCATAGGTCTGCGGCACCGACAGACAGCCTTCCTCGCCCTCGGCCATCAAGGGGCTGGCCCAGACCAGCTCCGGGTTGATCAGCACCCGCGGTTCGTTGCGCTTCTCGGAGACGTCGATGACGACGACGCGCTCGTGCACATCCACCTGGGTGGCCGCCAGGCCCACGCCGTCGGCGGCATACATGGTTTCCAGCATGTCGTCGACCAGCTGGCGGATGCGCGCGTCGACGGCGGCCACCGGCTTGGCAACGGTATGCAGGCGAGGGTCGGGGAAGCGCAGGATGGTGAGGCGGGCCATGACGAAGGTGACGGGTTGTTGCAATGACGGGGTGGCTGTGGGAGCGCCGCGACGCCCGCCGGCCTTACCCGGTCTAGTGCTGGGTTGGCCACCGCGGTAAAGGCGGCAGAATGGCCGCCAGCACCAAGGGCCGCCATTGTCGCCGAAGGCCCCGGACCCGTTGATGCCAGGGTCGATGTCCCTGGCCGGAGAACCTAGCCGATGCTCAAGCTGCCGTCTGCCCTGACCTTGCTCGCCGCCCTGCTGGCCCCGACCGCCTGGGCGACGAATTTCCCGGTGACCCCGGCCCAGCGCGACACCGCCCAGCAGGTGGCCCAGGCTGGCGTGCCGCTGTCCGATCTCGCGCCTGATGCGCCGGATCAGCATGTCGTTGTCCCCGGTGACACCTTGTGGGCGATCTCCAGCATCTTCCTGAAGTCGCCCTGGCGCTGGCCTGAGCTCTGGGGCATGAACCGCGAGCAGATCCAGAACCCCCACCTGATCTACCCCGGCCAGGTGCTGATGCTGATCAAGCGCGACGGCCGCGCCATGCTGCAGATCGGTCAGGCGAGTGGTGGCAGCGGTGATGGCAAGCTCAGCCCGCGGGTGCGAAGCTCGCCGCTGGCCGACAACGCGGTGGCCGCCATCCCGCAGCACCTGATCGAGCCCTTCCTCAATGAGGCGGTGATCCTGGACAGCGACAGTCTGGCGGCGGCGCCGCGCATCGTGGCGGCGCCCGAGGGGCGGGTCATGATGACCCAGGGCGATCTGGCCTATGTGCGCGGCATCGCCACGCCGGCGGAGAGCTACCGGGTGTTTCGCAGCCCCCGACCGCTGCGCGACCCGCAGACCCGCGAGATCCTGGGCTACGAGGCGGTCTATGTCGGCGCCGGCGACCTGACGCGCCTGGGCGGTACCGTCGAGCCGGCGGGCAGCAAGATGGACGTGCCGGCGACGCTGACGCTGCGCCAGGTGCGCCTGGAGATCGGCATCGGCGATCGCCTGGCGCCGGTGGCCGAGCGCAGCTTCAAACGCTACGTGCCGCATGCGCCGGACAAGGCGATCGCCGGCCAGATCGTCTCGGTCTACGGTGACGCCATCACCGCCGGTCAGAACCAGATCGTGGCGCTGAACCGCGGCGAGGCCGACGGCCTGGAGCGTGGCCATGTGCTGGCCCTGTGGCGGGCCGGCAAGCAGGTGCGCGACCGCACCACCGAGCGCAACGAGATCGTGCAACTGCCCGACGAGCAGCATGGCGTGCTCTTCGTCTTCCAGACCTTCAAGCGGGTCTCCTACGCGCTGATCATTTCGGTCAAGGATCCGGTCAGCGTCGGCGACCGCTTCACCCAGCCCTGAGGGCGCGATGCGCGCCGAGCTGGCCGACTGGACAGCTTGGTTGCGCTTGACCGGCGCCGGCAGCCGGGCGGCGCTGCGCCGCCTGCTGCGCGAGCAGGGCAGTCTGGAGGCTGCGGTGCAGGCGCTGCCGCCGCCCGAGCCGGCGCAACGCGAACGGCAGCAGCGCAGCCTGGAATGGCTGGCGGCAGATCAACGCCGCTCCCTGCTCTGCCTGGGCGATGCCGACTACCCCGAGGCCCTGCTCAACAGCCCCGACCCGCCGCTGCTGCTGTTCCTCGAAGGCCGCCGGGAGCAGCTGGCGGCGTTGCCGGCGATGGCCATCGTCGGCAGCCGGCATCCGACTCCACAGGGCTTGCAGATCGCGCGCGACTTCGGCGCCCAGCTGGCCGACGCCGGCTTTGCCGTGGTGTCGGGCCTGGCCATTGGCATCGATGGCGCGGCGCATGAGGGCGCGCTGCAGCAGGGTGCGAGCTGGGCGGTGCTGGGCAGCGGACTGGACCAGGTTCATCCGCGCAGCCACCGCGGTCTGGCCGATCGCCTGCGCGAGCAGGGGCTGCTGATCAGCGAGCACGCCCCGGGCACACCGCCGCTGCCGGCGCATTTCCCGGTGCGCAACCGCATCATTGCCGGGCTTTGCCAAGGCTGCCTGGTCGTCGAGGCGGCGGAACAGTCCGGCTCCCTGATCACCGCCAGGCTGGCGCTGGAAGCGGGGCGTGAGCTGTTCGCCATCCCCGGCTCCATTCACTCACCGCAGTCGCGCGGTTGCCATGCCCTGATCCAGCAGGGCGCCAAACTGGTTCAGGAACTGGCCGACCTGCTGCCCGAGCTGCCGCATCGACCGCCGCCGGCCCCGGCAGTGGCCGATCCCCTGCTTGACGCGCTGGGCTGGACGCCGGTGCCGCTCGACCTGCTGCAGCGCCGACTGGATTGGCCGCTTGACCGGCTCATGGCGCGCCTGCTGGAGTTGGAGCTGGACGGTCGGGTGCGTGCCGTCGACGGCGGCGCCTATCTGCGCCAGCCCGGGTCATCCCAGGACGGGAAAACGTGAACAGCCCCGCATTCACGGGCCGAGAAGGACGGCCGGGGCAGGGGGCTCCGCTATCATGGTCCGCATGTTCGACGTGCTCGTCTACCTCTACGAGAACTACTGGCGCCCCGACGCCTGCCCGGAGCCGGCCCAGCTGCAGCGCAAGCTCAGCGCCGTCGGTTTCGAGAAGGACGAGATCCAGGAGGCGCTGAACTGGCTCGACGGCCTGGCGGCCAGCGCTCAGGCGGGGCACCAGCCCCTGCACTCGACCAGCGTGCGCGTCTACACCGCCGAGGAGATGACCCATCTGGGTGACGCTTCGGTGGCCTTCATCAGCTTTCTGACCAGTGCGGGCGTGCTCAGCCCGGCGCTGCGCGAGGTCGTCATCGACCGCGCCATGGCCACCGCCGAGGCGCCGATCCCGCTGGAGGATCTGAAGATCATCGTCTTGATGGTGTTCTGGAGCCTGGGCGAGGAACCCGATGCGCTGATCCTCGACGAGTTGTTCGTCGACCCCGAGGACCGGCTGATTCACTGAATCAGCTGCGCAGCAGCGCGTCCGGGTCCTTGTCCAGCTTGGCCAGCGCGTCGCGCGTCGCCTTCACCGTCAGCGTCTCCTCCTGGGCCGGCTGAATCAGGCTGGCCTGCAGGTAGGCGGCCAGCCGGTGCAGCGGGAACAGCACGGCGCGGCCCTGGCCCGACACGAAGAGCAGCAGGTGGTGACGGGCACCGACCCAGGCCAGCTGCAGCACATCGTCGCGGCCCCGGTACTTGAGGCGGAACCAGCTGCCGACGCTGAGCTCGCGCGCCCAGGCCAGCATGGCCGTGCTGGGCGTCGAGCCGCCGTCGGCGACGACTTCCATGCCGTCGCGCTCGTGACCGCTGAGATCGCGCACGATGTCGTCGTCCAGGTCGATGTCGGCCATGCCCGGCAGCATCGTCTCCAGGGTCTGCAGCCGGTCCATCAGCTCTTCCAGACGGTCGCGCGGTATCGGCGCCGCCTTCGCCGTGAACGCCGTGGCCAGCACGTTGTTGAGCTTGCGGATGTGCTCGTCCTGCTTCTTGGACGGCACGCCCGCATGTCCCATGCCGTCCCGCAAGGTCTTGAGCAGCAGGGGCAGGCGACGGATGACTTCGGCGCGCTCCTCCGGAGATCCCTTGGCGCCGGCCGACCAGATCAGGTCGGCGGCGGCGCGCTTCATGGTCTTGGTGACCTCGTGCTGCGCGCCATGGCGCATCGCGGTGACCGCCAGCACATCGGCCCAGACCTGGAACAGGAATTCGCGCAAGGCCTCGTCGACGGGCATGTCGGCAAGCATCTTGCGCAGCTCGATGGTGAACTGGATGGCCAGGGTCTCCCGCTGTTCGACCTGCTGGGCCAGCGACACGCCCTTGCGACTGGCTGGGTTGTCCTTGGCGAAAAAGTTGGCCAGAAAGGCCTCGAACTCTGTGAGCACGGTCTGGAAGACGCGGCGACCGGTGTCCGGGTAGGCCTCGACAACCTGCACGACGCGCTTGATCTCCTTCTCCAGCGCTTCGCCGATGGCATCGGCAGCGGCGTCGAAGCCGAGCACACAGCTGCCCATGCGGTCGATCAGCGCGCGCGCCGGGTGGTCGTTGGTGGCGAAGAAGTCCGGCTCGGCCACCGCCACGCGCAGCACCGGCATCTGCAGGCGCGCGAACCAGACGCGCACCGAGGCCGGCAGCTTCTCCTCCTGCAGGATGCTCTGGAACATCATCGCGACGATCTCGATGGTCGCGCGCTCCTCCGGCGTGGCGGCGGCCTGCTTGAGCACCTGCTTGAAGGCCTGGCTGCGCGCACGAACTTCCTCGAGGGCGCCTGTTGACGCGGTGCCGGCCGCCGTCCCGGCGCTGGCGACCGCCTGTGGCCGTTGCAAGGCTTCTTGGGCGCGCTGAATGACCGCCTGCAGCCGTGGCGACGCTTTGACCAGACCTTCGGCCCGCATCGGCGCCTCGCGCGCCGGCAGCGATTCGGCCAGCGAGGGCTTGGCGCTCGCCAGGGCCGGGACCTTCCTGCGCAGCACATGCTGCAACTGGGCCAGCACATCGGCGGCCTGCAGATTGCCGGGGCTGGTGACCGCCTCCGACGCCGGTGGCTTGTCCTTCGAGCCGCCGCTGCTTGGGGTCGGCGAATGGCTCGGAGTGCCCAGGCTGCCGCGGCTGCTCGCCGGTCCGCTGGACGTGCTGCTCACGCTGCCGGCGGCGACGCCATGGACGCTCCCCCAGGGCGCGCCGCCGCTCTCGGCGTGACCCATCAGGCGGCGGTCGGGCAAGCGGTTGCTGGACTCCAGGAAGCTGGTGCCGATGGTGCTGGCGAGGTTCACGCCACCGGAGCGGCGGATGAAGGGTCGCAAGTCGACCTCGGGCAGCACATCGCGCTCCAGCAGCCAGCGGTTGGTGTCGTGATAGGCCTGGCCGACCCATTGGCCGAACTCCAGCAGCAGCTGCTCCTGCAACTGCAGCCAGTCCGCGTGCCCGAGCTGCGCCTCCGTCCAGGCTTCAACCCACAGGCGGGCGACGACGCTGGCACGCAGCAGGTCTTGGGCGCTGAGCTCCTGCCGACCTTCGAGCGCCAGCATGCGCGTGCGCAGATCGGTGAACTGCCATTGCGCATCGTTCTCCAGCGACAGCGCCAGACGCGACGCATCGATCTCGCGCTCGATGGCGTCGTCGGCCACCAGGCTCATGCCCTGGCCAGGGCTGCCGGGCTTGGTGGCTTCGAGCAGGTTGCGATGCGCCAGCCGCAGCTTGCGGATCAGGCTCATCTGCCAGGTTGCGCCATGCTGCTGCAGTGCCGCCAGGCTGTCCTGCCAGCTGCGCGCCTGGCGCGGCAGGGCTGGTTTGGCCAGCCGCTGCTGCAGCGTTTCGACCAGCGCGGCCGGCACCGCCGCCGAGGCCCGCACCAAGGTGTCCGCATAGACCCGGCGGGCGGCCTGGGCCAGTTCGGCGGCGTTGGCGGGGAGGGGCATGCTTGCGGTGCAGCGGCTGCGGGCCGGCGGACCTTACACCACGGCGCCAGCGTTCGGGTCGTCGGGGTCCTCGGTCTTCACCGGGGCTTTCACCAGATCCTCGCGTTTGACGCCCAGCCACATGGCGATCGCCGCGGCGACGAAGACGGAGGAGTAAATGCCGAAGCAGATGCCGATGGTCAGCGCGACGGCGAAATACTTCAGCGTCGGGCCGCCGAACAGCAGCATGGCCAGCACCATCAGCTGCGTGCTGCCGTGGGTGATGATGGTGCGGCTGATCGTCGAGGTGATCGCGTGGTCGATGACCTGAGGCGTCGTCATCTTGCGGTACTTGCGGAAGGCCTCGCGAATGCGGTCGAAGATGACCACCGACTCGTTCACCGAGTAGCCGAGCACCGCCAGGATGGCCGCCAGCACCGCCAGCGAGAACTCCCACTGGAAGAAGGCGAAGAAGCCCAGGATGATGATCACGTCGTGCAGGTTGGCGATGATGCCGGCGACGCCGAACTTCCATTCGAAGCGGATCGCCAGGTAGATGACGATGCCGATGATGGTGAAGCCCAGGGCCCAGGCGGCGTCGACCGCCAGCTCGGCACCCACCGAGGGGCCGACGACCTCGGAGCGGCTCAGCTGCAGCGGCTCCTTGCCGTCGCGGGTGACGCAGACCTGTTTGCTGATCTGCTCGCCCTTGTCGCTGACATAGCTCTTGGTCTGGACCTCGCCTTGCTCGGCTTTGCAGAGCACGTCGAAGACCTCGGCGACTTCTTCGCTTTGCTTCTTGCCGTCGCGCAAGGGCAGGCGCAGCATCAAATCGCGCGAGCTGCCGAATTTCTGCACCTGGAACTCGCCGAAGCCCATCGGCTCGACCTGCTGGCGGATGCGCTCGGGGTCGGCCGCCTGGGCGTATTCCACCTCCATCACCGTGCCGCCGGTGAACTCGATGGAGAAATGCAGGCCCCGGGTGACCAGGAAGAAGACGGCGATCGCGAAGGTGACGAAGGAAATCACGTTGAAGACCAACGCGTGCTTCATCAGCGGCAGATCGCGCTTGATGCGGAAGAATTCCATGGTTCTTTTCCTGCTCAGGCCTTGGCCTGTCCTTCGTCATCTTCCGTGGGGGGCGCGACCGGCTTGCCGTCGGGCCGCCAGATGGTGCCGATGGAAATCGACTTGAGCTTGCGCTGGCGGCCGTACCAGAGATTGACCAGTCCGCGCGAGAACATCACCGCCGAAAACATCGAGGTCAGGATGCCCAGGCAGTGCACGACGGCGAAGCCCTTCACCGGGCCGGAGCCCCAGGCGAGCAGGGCGACGCCGGCGATCAGCGTCGTCACGTTGGAGTCGAAGATCGTGGCCCAGGCCTTCTCGTAGCCGATGTGGATGGCCAACTGGGGTGGCTTGCCCTCACGCAATTCCTCGCGGATGCGCTCGTTGATCAGCACGTTGGCGTCGATCGCCATGCCCAGCACCAGGGCGATGGCGGCCATGCCCGGCAGGCTCAGCGTGGCCTGCAGCATGGACAGCACGGCGATCAGCATCAGCAGGTTGAAGCCCAGCGCGACGGCGCTGAACAGGCCGAACACCATGTAGTAGACGCACATGAAGGCGGCCACCGCGATGAAGCCCCACTTCACCGAGTTGAAGCCGCGATCGATGTTCTCGGCGCCCAGGCTGGGGCCGATGGTGCGCTCCTCGATGATCTCCATCGGCGCGGCCAGCGAACCGGCGCGCAGCAGCAGCGCGGTGTCGGCGGCCTCGACCGAGGTCATGGCGCCGGAGATCTGCACGCGACCGCCGCCGATCTCGCTGCGGATCACCGGGGCGGTGACGACTTCGCCCTTGCCCTTCTCGAACAGCACGATGGCCATGCGCTTGCCGATGCTCTCGCGGGTGACGTCGCGGAAGATGCGCGCGCCACGGGCGTCGAGGCTGAGGTGGACGGCGGGCTGCTGGTTCTCGTCGAAGCCGGCTTGGGCGTCGCTGAGGTTGTCGCCGGTCAGCACGACCTGCTTCTTCAGCACCAGGGCCTGGCCACTCTTGTCGAGGAAGCGCTCGGTGCCGAAAGGCAGTGGTGCACCGCCGGTCAGCGCGGCGATCGCCTCGGCGCTGTCGTCGACCATGCGCACTTCCAGCGTCGCGGTGCGACCGATGATGTCCTTGGCCTTGGCGGTGTCCTGCACGCCGGGCAGTTGCACGACGACGCGGTTCAGGCCCTGCTGCTGGATCACCGGCTCGGCGGTGCCGAGTTCGTTGACGCGGTTGTGCAGCGTGGTGATGTTCTGCTTGAGTGCGGCTTCCTGCACCGCCACCAGCGCGGTGGGCTTGAGCTCGCCGTCCAGGCGCAGTGCGGCGGCCTCGCCGGCCGGCGTCCAAGCCATGTCGGGCAGGCGCTCGGTGAGCAGGTTGATGGCGGCAGTGCGCGTCGCTTCGTCACGGAAGGCGATCGACAGGCGATCGCCGTCGCGGCTCACGCCGGCGTGGCGGATGTCCTTCTCGCGCAGCATGGTGCGCGTGTCGCCGACCAGGCTCTCGATGCGCTTGGTGATGGCCGCGCGCATGTCGACTTCCATCAGGAAGTGCACACCGCCGCGCAGGTCCAGGCCGAGGTACATCGGGAACGCATGCAGCGAGGCCAGCCATTGCGGCGAGCGCGAGACCAGATTCAGCGCGACGATGTAATCCGGGTTGGCTGCGTCCTTGTTGAGCGCGTTGGCGATGACGTCCTTGGCCTTGAGCTGGGTGTCCGTGTCGGCAAAGCGCGCGCGCACCGAGGTCCCCTCGAGCTGCACGAAGTCGGGCGCAATCTGCGCCGCCTTCAGCGCGTCTTCCACGCGCTGCTGCAACTCGGGCGTCACCTTGATGGTGGCGCGGCCGCCGGAGACCTGCACCGCCGGCGCTTCTCCGTAGAAATTGGGCAGCGTGTAGATCAGACCGATCAACAGCGCCACCGCCAGCACCAGGTACTTCCAGAGCGGGTAGCGATTCATCTTCGATTCCTTGCCGCGCCACGCGAGCCGCGCGGCGCCAGGCCAAGCAGGCAGCCCTCCCGGGCCGCGGATTTACTTCAGCGTGCCCTTGGGCAGCACCTGCACGACGGCCGAGCGTTGCAGTTGCACTTCGACGCCCTGGGCCAGTTCGACCGACAGCGTGCTGTCGCCCAGCTTGCTGACCTTGCCGAGCAGGCCGCCGGCGGTGACCACTTCGTCGCCCTTGGCCAAGGCTTCGATCATGGCCTTGTGCTCCTTCTGGCGCTTCATCTGCGGGCGGATCATGATGAAGTACAGCACCACGAACATCGCCACCAGGGGCAGGAAGCTCAGCAGACTGGACTCGGGCGAGCCGCCGGCGGCGGTCTGAGCGAAGGCGTTGGAAATCAGCACGGACGGATCCTCGGATGGAAAATCGGTTGCGGTCGCCCAGGTGGCGGACGCATAAACCTTCAATTCTAGGTGTCGGCCACAACTGGGGTCGGCGCCGCCAGCAGCAAGCCCATCATCCATGGTGCAAACCCTAGGCAGTCCGCCTCGGCTCGATGTCGACGGGCCCGTCGCCACCGTCTGGTTGCAGCGACCTCAGCAGGCCAACCGGCTGGCGCCCGAGGACATCGAGCGCCTGTACGACCTCATCGCCGAGTTGCAGGCGCGGCCCGACATCCGCCTGGTGCTGCTGCGCGGGCTCGGCGCCCATTTCTGCGCCGGTTTTCAGATCGATGCCGTCGGCGAGGTCGACGCGCCGGCCATGTTCGAGCGGCTCAGCGAGGCCTGGGAGGCGCTGCCGCAACTGACCCTGGCCGCCATCCAGGGCGACGCCTGGGGCGGCGCGGTCGACCTGGCGTTGGCCTGCGACTTCCGTCTTGGCGCCGCTCAGGGCAAGGTGGGGATTCCGGCGGCCCGTCTCGGCCTGCACTTCTATGGCGGTGGCATGCAGCGCCTGGTCAGCCGACTGGGCCTGGCGGCGGCCAAGCGCCTGTTGCTCGCGGCCGAGGTCTGGGCCGACGACGAGCGCCTGCGCCAGGGCTTTCTGGACGACAGCGCTGCCGACCTGGATCTCTTGCTGACGCAATGGCAGCAGCGGCTGCTGGCGCTGGCGCCGCTGGCGCAGTCGGGCATGAAGATTCATTTGAACGCCATCGCCGCCGGTCGCCTGGACAAGGATTTGCTGCGCCAAGACCAAGCGCGTTGCGCGGCCTCCAGCGACCTGGCCGAGGGTGTTGCCGCGTGGACCCAGCGCCGCGCCCCCCAGTTCTCTGGGGCATGACCCGAGGCCTTGGCCTGCGGCATGAGCGAGAATGCGCTGCTTCCATCCGCTCACCAACAAACAAAGGTAGGACCAGCGTGGCCAAGGACACCACCAAGACCCTGATCGAGGCCGATGGCCTGCGTTACAAGTCCAAGGCTCCTGGCTCGCCGTTCGCTGCCACCTCGTCCTTCGGCGCGGCAACGATGTCCTGCTTCCTCTGCGGCAAGCATCGCCCGCGTGCGATGCTGAAGTCGCGCAAGCTGCTGGGCAAGAGCCAGCCGGTCTGCGCGCCTTCCTGCAAGGAACTGGAAGAGCAGCTGGCGACCAAGAAGCCCTGAACAGCCCAGGCTTGCCCTATCAGGGCAAGCCGGTAGGCGGGCTGTCACACGCGAGCCCTAGCATGCGCCCGCCTTTGCTACCGGCGGCTGCATGACCACCCTGGACACCCACACCGAGATCCGCGACGACGGCCTGCGTTTCGAGGCCAAGCTCAACGGTTCGCCCTTCTTCGGCAGCGGCAACATGCGCAGCTGCTTCAAATGCGGCAAGCACAGGCTGCCGGGCAGCCTGAAGTCGATCAAGGTGCTGGGCAGGCAGGAGCGCGTCTGCGCCCCGGCCTGCGAGAAGCGCTGATCAGCTCTTCTTAGGCGCGGGCCGGCCGCCGCTACCACCTTCGCGGCGGGGCGGGCGTGCATCCCGTCGGTCGTCACGCCGCGGCGGGCGACCATCACGGCGCGGCTCGCCGCGCGGTGCGGCCGGCGGCAACGCCGCGCGCTCGGCCTTCGCCTGTTCGAGCAAGGCGTCGAGCTGCTCCTCGGCAATGCCTTTGAGCGCGCAGAAGTTGGTGCGCGACAGCTTGGTCGTCTCGAAGCCGTGCAGCAGGTCCAGGCGCCAGCGGCGCGCTGCCTCCATCTCCTGCTCGCGCGCCTTCACGCGCTCGCGGCGTTCGGCGAGCAGCTTCTTCGCCGCCTCGCGGTGCTCGGCGCTCAGCTCGCCGGCCGGCTGGCCGTCGAGGTCGTAGCGCTGCTCGCTTTTCGTCAGTGCGATCAAATAGCTGGTCGCCGCGGTGTGCCGGGCCAGGAAGCCGGACAAGGCCTTCTTCGTGAAGCGGCCGGGCGCACGCGCCTCGATGGCCTGCTGCACCTTCAGCATGATGGGCTTGGGCCCGCCGCTGAACAGCGCCGGGAACAGCTGCTTGAGCAGCGCGCCCGCGGCCTGCGCTTCGCGCACCGGTTCGATGGCGGCGGGGGTTTCTTCAGGCGCGGCGGGGACGTTCTCGCTCATATCGGACTCAAAACAAAGAAGGGCGCGAAGGCGCCCATGACCGTTTCTATTATCGACACCGATGCATGATCGTTTGGATGCGCTGTACGACGCGCTGATTGCCGCCTTACCCGGCTCCGCGGCGCGACCCGGCCAGCGGCAGATGATGCACGCGATCGCCAGCGCGCTGGACGGCGCGCGCTTCGAGCCCGATGGCGGGCTGAAGCTCGCGGTGCTGGAGGCCGGCACTGGCGTCGGCAAGACCCGCGCCTACCTGGCGGCCGGCCTGCTGCTGGCGCGCGCCCAGGGTGTCAAGCTGGTCGTCTCGACCTCCACCGTGGCCCTGCAGGAGCAGGTGCTGCTGAAGGACCTGCCGGACATGGCGGCGGCGCTGGAAGTGCCGGCCACGGTCGCGCTGCTGAAGGGCCGCGGCCGCTACGTCTGCCCGGTCAAGCTGGATCAGGCGGCCAGCGGCGAGCAGGAGCCGCTGGACCTGGTCGATGCCGACGGCGAGACGCAGCCTGCGCTGGCCGGCGCCAACGAGCGCATCGCCAAGCTGCGCCAGCGCTGGAAGTCGGCGGCCTGGGACGGCGAGCGCGATTCCCTGCAGCCGGCCGATCTGGCGCTCTGGCCGGCGATCGGCGGCGACCGCGCCTCCTGCACCAGCCGCAGCTGCCCGCAGTTCAACGCCTGCCCCTACTTCGATGCCAAGCGCGCGGCGAGCAAGGCCGAGGTGCTGATCACCAACCATGATCTGGTGCTGAGCTCGCTGCGCTCCGACTTCAGCGCCTTGCCCAGCGGTGACCGTGCGATCTATGTGTTCGACGAGGGCCATCATCTGCCGGCCACCGCACTCGCGCATTTCGCCTGCGAGGCCTCGCTGACCGAGAGGCGCTGGATGCAGCGCCTGGAAAAGGCCTTGAACGCGGCCGCCAGCAGCCTGCGCTACCCCGGCCCCGGCTTCGACGGCTGCACCGCGATGCTCGGCCAGGCCCTGGACGATCTGCTGCGCGCGATCATGGAGAGCCTGGGGCTGCAGGCCAGCGAGCAGCTTTCCGGCCAGAAGAGCGAGGACGGCCCGCGCCGCGCACGCATCCGCCTGCCCGAGGGGCAGTGGCCCGAGGGGGTACAGCCGCTCTGGCAGGCCGTCGAACAGCAGGCCCAGCGCCTGCACGACAAGGCCTCGGAGCTGTCGGCCTGGATGCGCCAGATGCGCCAGGAGGATGAAGACCTGGCGCCCTTGGTGACCCTGCAGGTCGCGGAGATCGGCCCGCCCTTCAAGCGCCTGGCCGATCTGCTGGAGCTGGCCCAGCTGGTGCAGCAGAACGACGACCCGCCGCCGGCCAAGTGGCTGGACTTCGAGGCGGCGATGGAGCAGCTGCGCGTCACCGTGAAGGCATCGCCCTTGTTCGCCGGCAGCGTGCTGCGCAGCCAGCTCTGGGGGCGGCTGCGCGCCGCCGTGATCACCTCGGCGACCCTGCGCGCGCTCGGCCGCTTCGACTTCTTCCTGCGCGAGGCCGGGCTGGCGGGCGAGGCCGGCGTGCAGGCGCTGGCGGTGGACAGCCCCTTCGACTACGCGGCCCAGGGCCGCTTCCTGGTCGCCGACACACGGGCCAGTCCCAAGGACCCGAACGCGCACACCCTGGAGGTCGCGCAGCTGCTCGCCAAGGACCTGCAGGCGGTCGAGCATGGTGCCCTGGTGCTTTGTTCGTCCTGGAACCAGCTGCGCACCCTGGTTGGCGCGCTGCCGCCGCCGCTGCGCCGCCATTTGCGCGTGCAGGGCGAGGCGCCGCGCGAGCAGCTGCTGCGCGAGCACCGCGCCGCGGTGCGCAATGGCGAGCAGGCCATCCTGATCGGCCTGCAGAGCTTTGGCGAAGGCCTGGACCTGCCAGGCCGCGAATGCGAATGGGTGTTCCTGCCCAAGCTGCCCTTCATGACGCCGGACGACCCGGTCGCCGAGGCGCGTGCCGAGTGGTTGGAGGCCAGAGGTCGCAATCCCTTCGTCGAGCTGGTCGTACCGGCCACCGGCGTGCGCCTGAACCAATGGGCAGGGCGCGGCATCCGCAGCGAAAGCGACCGCGCGACCATCGTCTGCTACGACCCGCGCCTGATGCAGACCGGCTTCGGCCGTCAGCTGCTCGCCGGCCTGCCGTCGTTCACCAAGCTGCACCGGCGCGCCGGGCAGAGCACGGTGACGGCGATCGCGTAGGCTGCGGGACTCTCAAGGAGGACAACATGCTCAAAACCCTGGGCCGCGGTGCGGTCGTGCTCGTCATCGCGCTGATCCTGCTGGCCATCGCCAACCCCATCCGCATCGTCAGCGCCGGCACGCGTGGCGTCATCACCACCTTCGGCAAGGTCGATCCGCAGCCGCTGAACGAGGGCCTGCACTTCGTCGTGCCGGTGGTGCAACGCGTGCACATCATCGATGTGCGCCTGCAGAAGAACGAGGGCACCGGCATCGCCGCCAGCCGCGATCTGCAGCAGGTCAAGGTCAACGCGGCGCTGAACTGGCGGCTGGAGCCGGCCCTGGTCGCACAGACCTTCCAGGCGATCGGCGACGAGCGCATGGTCGCCGTGCGCGTCATCGAACCGGCGGCCCAGGAGGCGACCAAGGCGGTCACCGCCCAGTACACCGCCGAGGAGTTGGTGACCAAGCGCACCGAGGTCAGCGCCAAGGTGCGCGACCAGCTGGAGACGCGACTCAAGCGCCATGGCGTGATCGTCGATTCGCTGGCCGCGGTGAACTACGACTTCTCCGAGGTGTTCGACCGCGCCATCGAGGCCAAGGTCGAGGCCGAGCAGAAGAAGCTGACCGCCGAGCGCGACCTGGAGCGCATCAAGGTCGAGGCCGAGCAGGCCCTGGCCAAGGCCAGAGGCGAGGCCGATGCGCTGAAGGCCAAGCGCCTGGAAATCACTCCCGACCTGCTCAAGCTGCGCCAGCTGGAGAACGAGGCGGCGGCCATTGCCAAATGGGACGGCAAGCTGCCCCAGGTGACCGGCAGCGCAACACCCTTCGTGAACCTCAACACCGCGCGCTGATGTAATCGCATAATCGCCGGATTACGTAATCCAGTTACATCGAAGGTCTCCCCACCATGAGCCGTGCCACCAAGATCGTCGCCACCCTGGGTCCCGCCTCCTCGTCGCCCGAGGTGCTGGAGCAGCTGATCCGCGCCGGCGTCGACGTGGTGCGCCTGAACTTCAGCCATGGCAAGGCGCAGGACCATATCGATCGCGCGACCGCGGTGCGCGCCGCCGCCAAGCGGGTCGGCAAGGAGGTCGCGCTGATGGCCGATCTGCAGGGTCCGAAGATCCGCGTCGGCAAGTTCGCGGAAGGCAAGGTGATGCTGGAGAACGGCGCGTCCTTCGTGCTCGACGCCGACCGCACCGAGCCGGGCGACGTCAACGCCGTCGGCCTGGATTACAAGGAGTTGCCGCGCGACGTGAAGCCGGGCGACACCCTGCTGCTCAACGACGGCCTGCTGGTGCTGACCGTCGACGCGGTGCGCGGCGCCGCCGTGCACACCACGGTGAAGATGGGCGGCGAGCTGTCCAACAACAAGGGCATCAACAAGCAGGGCGGCGGCCTCACCGCGCCGGCGCTGACCGGCAAGGACATGGAGGACATCAAGACCGCGATGGCCTTCCAGTGCGAGTACCTGGCGGTGAGCTTCCCGAAGAACGCCACCGACATGGAACTCGCTCGGCAGTTGGCCAATGTCGCCGGCGAGCCCTACCGCCACAAGGCGGCCTTGATCGCGAAGATCGAGCGCAGCGAGGCGATCCCGCAGCTGGAGGCCATCCTCAAGGCCAGCGACGGCATCATGGTGGCGCGCGGCGATCTCGCCGTCGAGGTCGGCAACGCGGCGGTGCCGGCGCTGCAAAAGCGCATGATCAAGATGGCCGCCGAGATGGACAAGCTGACCATCACGGCGACGCAGATGATGGAATCGATGATCGTCAACCCGGTGCCGACGCGCGCTGAAGTCTCAGACGTCGCCAACGCCGTGCTCGACGGCACCGACGCGGTGATGCTCAGCGCCGAGACCGCCGCCGGCAAGTTCCCGGTCGAGACCGTCGAGCAGATGGCCAACATCGCGCTGGAGGCCGAGCGCGCCGAATACGTCAGCCTGGAGACCGATTTCGCCGACCGCCGCTTTGCGCGCATCGACCAGTCGATCGCCATGGGCGCCCTGTTCACCGCGCATCACCTGGGCTGCAAGGCCATCCTGGCGCTGACCGAGTCGGGCTCCACCGCGCTGTGGATGAGCCGGCACCGCATCAAGGTCCCCATCTACGCGCTGACCACGCAGCCCATCAGCCAGCGCAAGATGGCGCTGTACCGCAATGTGTATCCGCTGTTGATGCCGAAGTTCGACGACCGCGACGCGGCCCTGCTGGCGGCCGAGAAGCTGCTCGTCGAGCGCGGCGTGCTGATGCCGGGCGACACCTATGCGATCACCTGCGGCGAGCCGATGGGCTACCCCGGTGGCACCAACATGCTGAAGGTCTGCCGGGTCGCCTGACGCGGCGCCGGCGATGATGCCGGCATGTGGGAGACCCTGGATGCCGCCACCGCCCGCGGCCTGGCCGTCGCGCTGGGCTGCGGCCTGCTGATCGGTCTGGAGCGCGAACGCCGCAAGGGCCGCGGACCGGACCGCGAGGTCGCGGGGCTGCGCAGCTTTGCCGTTGCCGCGCTGGCCGGCGCGCTGGCGGCGCTGCTGGCCAGTGACTGGCTGATTGCCGGCGGCCTGCTCGGCTTGGCGCTGCTGGTCGCCTCGACGCGCTGGCAGAGTTGGCCGCGCGACCCGGGGCTGACGACCGAGCTGGCGTTGCTCGCCACCTACCTGGTCGGCGCCCTGGCGATCAGCCAGCCGCTCTGGGCGGCGATCGCCGCGTTGGTGCTCACCGCCCTGCTGGCACTGCGTGCCCGACTCCACCACTTCGCCCATCGCGTGCTGCGCGAGGAGGAGTTGCACGACGGCCTGCTGCTCGCGGCCCTGGCCCTGCTGGTGCTGCCGTTGCTGCCGGCGACCCCGCTCGACTGGCTGGGCGGCATCAGTCCGCGCCAGCTCGGCGGCCTGGTGCTGCTGCTGCTGGGTCTGCAGGCACTCGGCCATATCGCGCTGCGCCTGCTGGGCAGCCGCGCCGGCCTGCTCGCCTCCGGTCTGTTCGCCGGCCTGGTGTCGAGCACGGCCACGGTAGCCAGCTTTGGCGGCCAGGCGCGGGCGCAGCCGCAGGCGCTGCGCGGCCTGGCCGCGGCGGCGCTGATGTCGACCGCGGCGACCTGGCTGCAGACCCTGCTGATGCTGGGACCGATCGCCCCGGCCTTGCTGCGCGACTGGTTGCCGGTGGCGGCGGCCGGCATGGCGACGGCCTTGGTCTGTGCCTGGCTGCTGGCGCCCCGCGATGCCGCTGCAGCAACCGGTCCGGCGCGCCGGCCGCTGCGCCCGCGTGAGGCGTTGATCCTCGCCTTGCTGCTCAGCGGCGTCAGCGCTGCGGTGAGCTTCGCGCAGCAGCGCCTGGGTGAGCTCGGCGTACTCGGCGGTGCGTTGCTCGCCGGCCTGGCCGACGCCCACGCGGCCCTGCCTTCGCTGGCGGCATTGGCTGCCGACGCGCGCATCGGACCGGGGTTGCTGGCCAGCGCCTTGCTGTTGGCGTTGGGCGCGAACTCGCTGACGCGCAGTCTGGTGGCGCTGGGCGCCGGCGGCCCACGCTATGGCGGCCTGATCGCCGGTGCCCTGGCGCTGCAGATGCTGGTCGCTGGCCTGATGGCTTGGCTGGTTTAGCGGCGAGCCCGGTGGCTCAGGGGCGGCCCTCGGCCAGCTCGCGCAGCCGCGCCTGCTGGATCAAGGCGATCTCGCCATAGCGCTGGCGCAGCAGGCCCTCACGTTCCCAGGTCTTCAGCGCCTGGTTGATGCGCTGCCGCGTGGTGCCCAGCAACTGGGCCAGCGCGTCCTGCGGCAGGTGCAGCGCGATGCGCAGCGCGCCATCCGCCTCCGCCCGGCCATGGCTGCGGCCGAGGTTCAAGAGCTGGCGCGCCAGGCGCTGCTCCAGCGGCAGCGCATTGGCCTCCTCCAGCGCGCCGAACAGCAGGCGCAGGCGCGCGCACTGCAGTTGCAGGAGCGCGCGGGCGAAGCTGGGGTGGGCGGCATAGACCGCCTCGAAGTCCAGGCCGCTCAGCTGCAAGACCTCGGTAGGCCCTTGCGCCTGCGCGTCATGGGTGCGCGGCTGGCCGTCGAAGATGGAGATCTCGCCGAACCAGGCGCCGGGTTCCAGATAGGTGAGCGTCAGCTCGCGGTCCTGCGGACCCACGGCGCCGACCTTGAGCGCGCCGCTGAGCACCGCGTACCAGTCGGCGCCGGCATCGCCGCGGCGGAACAGCAGCTCGCCATCGCGCAGGGCGCGCAGCCGGCTGCCTTCGACGATGGCGGCGCGCAGCGACGGCTCGAGCGCGGCGAACCACGGGTTGCGCTGCAGCGTCGCCTGTTGCGTGTCGTCCAGAACGGCCATGGCGCCGATTCTGGCGCGCGCGATGATCGCGGCTCTGACCGAGGAGACCCTGGATGAGCAGCTTTGCCGGCACGCGCGCCGCTGACGAGACCTGGTTGAACCTGAGCGCACTGGAAGCCCTGCTGAGCGAGCAGCTGCCGGGCTTTGCCGGCCCGTTGAGCGTGCAGCGCTTCAATGGCGGCCAGAGCAACCCGACCTTCCAGCTGATCACGCCGACGAAACGCTATGTGATGCGCTGCAAGCCCGGTCCGGTCGCGCAGTTGCTGCCGTCTGCGCACGCGATCGAACGCGAGGTGCGCGTGCAGCGGGCGCTGGCCGGCTCCGCAGTGCCGGTGCCGCAGATCCATCTGCTGCACGAGGACGAGGCCTTGCTGGGCCGCGCCTTCTACGTGATGGAGATGCTGGACGGCGAGGTGCATTGGGATCCGCGGCTCAAGGAACATACGCCCGCACAGCGGGCGGCGATCTTCAACGCGATGAACGCGACCATCGCCGCCATCCACAGCGTCGACCTCGACGCCCAGGGCCTGCGCGACTACGGCGCGCCTGGCAATTACTACGACCGCCAGCTCGGTCGGTGGACCAAGCAGTACCGCGCCTCCGCCTTCGCCGACGAAGCCAACCCGGCGATGGAGCAGCTGATCGAATGGCTGCCGGCCAACGCGCCGGCGCCCGAGACCGTCGCCACCCGCCTCGTGCATGGCGACTACCGACTCGACAACCTGGTCTTTGAACGTGGCGCCGCGAAGGTGCTGGGCGTGCTCGACTGGGAGCTGTCGACCCTGGGCGATCCGCTCGCCGACTTCGCGTACCACGCGCTGGCCTGGGTCGCGCCGCCGGGGCCGATGCGCGGCCTGGCCGGCAGCGATCTGGCGGCGCTTGGCATTCCCTCGCTGCCCAAGTACTGCGCGCGCTACGAACAGCGCAGCGGCCTGAAGGTCGGCGAGCGCTGGAACTTCTACTTCGCCTACAACCTGTTCCGCCTTGCCGCCATCATGCAGGGCGTGGCGGCGCGCGCCCGCCAGGGCACGGCGAGCAGCCAGCAGGCGGTCGCGCAGGGCGCGCTGGCCAGGCCGGTGGCGGAGCTGGGCTGGCAGCTGGCGCAGCGCGGGTTGGGCTGAATCAGCGCAGCTCGGCCAGCAGTTCCAGGCCGAAGCCGGCGCCGATCAGGGGAAGCAGGGGCCAGAGGCGCTGCGGTTGGCGCAACGCGGCCAGCGGATCCCAGCGCGCCAAAGGCTGCTCGACCCAGCGCAGGAAGGCATGTGCGACCCCCTGCGCCGCCAGCCAGCAGCCGAGCAGCATCAGCCAGGCGAGCCGGCCGTCATCCAGGTCGCCGCCGCCCCAGCGGAACAGCGCGTTGCCGAGCAGCAGCACTGCGAAGTGACTGAGGAATAGCGCGTAGCTGCGGTCGCTGAACCAGGCGCTGGCGGCGGCCAAGGGCTGCGGCAGGCGGTGCTCGGCCAGGCGGTTCAGGCCCAAGGCCAGGATCAAGGCGAGCAGCAGCCGGCCGCGAAAGTCGAGCAGCAGGGCCAGCGCCACCGCCGCGGCGACCAGCAGCAGGCCGCCGCGATGCCGGCTGCCCGGCAAGGCGGCCAGCGCGCCCAGGCCGTAGGCGGCGAAGAAATACGGTGCCCAGGCGTCGCCACCGCTGAAGCGGTTGAAGCCCCAGGCGGACGCGAGCACGCCGGCGGTGAGCAGCAGGGTCAGCGGCAGGCCGCGGCGCGCCAGCAGCACCAGCAAGGCGAGCAAGGCGTACAGCTGGAAGTCGATCGCCACATACCAGGCGCCCAGCGTCAGCGACTCCTGGCCGAACACGCCGTGCAGCAGCAACAGATGGGCGAACAGGTTCTCGGTCTCGATGGCGCTGGGCAGCAGCTCGGGCAGCAGGTCAGCGGTCAGGGCATGCGCGAGCAAAGTCAGCAGCACCGCGGCGACGAAGGGCAGCGCGATGCGCACATGCCGACGCAGCAGCAGATGGGCAAGCGGCGCCGGCTTGCGCAGCAGGCCGCGCAAGGCCAGAAAACCGCCGGCGACCAGAAAGGCCTGCACCGCAAAGCGGCCATAGCGCTGCAGCCAGGCGGCGAGCTGCGGCTGCGCGGCGTCGGCGGCTGCCGCCAGCGGGCCGTAGAGGAGGGCGTGATGCCAGACGATCAGCTGCGCGGCCAGCGCCTTCAGCAGATCAATGGGCAACAGCCGGCTGCTGCCGGCGGGAAACGCGGACATGGGGACGGGGCAGGAGGGGGTTGCGCAGCGGGCCATCGGCCCGGTGCGGAAGCCGCCATTGTCGTCGCCCCGCTCAGGCTGGCTGCGCGGCGGCCCGCGGCGGCAAGGTATTGACGAGGATGCGCTTCATCACCGTCAGGTACTGCCTGAACAGGCTGCCGCTGTTGTAGCGCAGGCCGTACTTGGCGCAAAGCGCCTGGATCTTCGGCGCCACCTCCGGGTAGCGGTGCGCCGGCATGTCGGGGAACAGATGGTGCTCGATCTGGTGGCTCAGGTGACCGGTGGCGATATGGAACCAGCGCCCGCCGCTCAGGTTGCTGGAGCCGGCGAGCTGGCGCAGGTACCAGTCGCCGCGGGTTTCGTTCCGGCAATCTTCCTCGCGGTAGATCGCCACGCCCTCGGTGAAGTGGCCGCAGAAGATCACCAGATAGGTCCAGAGATTGCGGATCAGATTGGCGGCGACGTTGCCGGCCAGCACGCGCGGCGCGCTCCATAGCGCGAGCAGCGGGAAGAACAGATAGTCCTTGAACCATTGCTGGCCGAGCTTGCGGCCGAAGCGGCGCAGCCTGTCCATGAAGACGGGTTTCGCCAGCGCGCCATGCTTGTAGCGACCCAGCTCCAGATCGTGCGAACCGACGCCGTACTGGAAGCCCATCGCCAGCATCAGATTGGCCAGCGGCTGCAGCCAGTGGCGCGGTTTCCAGCGCTGCTCGGGGGTCATGCGCAGCAGCGAGTAGCCGAGGTCGCGGTCCTTGCCGAGGATGTTCGTGTAGCGGTGGTGCACGACATTGTGCGAATGCCGCCAGCTCTCGCCGTCGCAGGCGATGTCCCATTCGAAGCGCTGCGAGTTCAGCGCCGGGTCGCCGGTCCAGTCGTATTGGCCGTGCATGATGTTGTGGCCGATCTCCATGTTGTCGAGGATCTTGGCCTGGGCCAGCGCCAGCACGCCGGCGACCCAGCTCAGGGGGCCGATGCCGAAGTGCAGGAGCGCGCGGCCGCTGACCTCGCTGACCCGGCACAGGGTGATCATGCGGCGGATGTGATCGACGTCGGCCTGGCCGAGATCGTTCATCACGCTGGCGCGGATCGCGTCAACTTCCGTTTCGAAAGCGGCGACCTGCTCGCGGCTCAGGGTCGTGGGGGCGGCGAATGCCATGGCGTGTTCCTCAGAGGTCGAGCGCGAGCTCGGAGCGGGCGGCGCTGATGCACAGCCTGATGGTCTGGTCGGGGGCGCTGCACAGCGCGCCGGTCTGCAGGTTCTGCACGGTGCCGCTGCGCTTCAGGCATTGGCAGGAGGCGCAGATGCCGATGCGGCAGCCGTGTTTGGGGCTCAGGCCCGCGGCCTCGGCCTGCTCGAGCAGATTGCCGCTGCCGCTGCTCTCAAAGGTCTTGGCGCTGCGTTCGGCCAGCACCTGGACCGGTGTGCCGAGTGCCGCGCTGGGTCGCAGCGGCAGCGCGGCAAAGCGCTCGCTGTGCAATGGCGCCGACCCCGCTTCGCGGGCCCGCAGCGCGTGCACCTCGTCCATCAGCGCGGCCGGGCCGCAAAGCCAGGTCGATGTCTGCGCCAGCTGGGGCAGCAAGGTCCGGACGTCGAAGCGGCCGGCGGCGGCGCTGAAGTGCAGCTGCAGCCGCAGCCCCGGCAGCTGCCGGGCGGCGGCCTGCAGTTCGGCGGCAAAGATCAGCTCCTCGGGCCGCCGGCAGAGATGCACGAAGTCGACGCGACCGGCGTAGCGACGCGCCTGCAGCTCGCGCAGCATCGCCATCAAGGGCGTGATGCCGCTGCCGGCGCTGAGCATCAGCAGCTGCGGTGGCAAGACTTGCGGCAGCAGGAACTCGCCCATCGCCTGGCTGATCGTCAGCACATCGCCGACGCGCAGCCGCTTGTGCAGATGCGTGGACATCAGGCCCTGGCGCTTCACCGTCACGGCGATCAGGCGCTCGCCGGGGCGGGACGACAGGCTGTAGGCGCGCTCGACGCGACGGCCATCGATCTCGGCGCGCAGCCGGATGAACTGCCCGGCCTGGGCGCCGCGCCAAAGCAGGTTGGGGCGTAGCCAGAAGGTCTTCGTATCGGCCGTCTCGTCGTCGATGCGCAGCACGCGGCCGCGCACCTCGGTCAGCGACAGCATGGGGTGCAGGGCGGCGAGCAGGTCCTCGACGGCGCTCAGCCGCAGCATGCGGTCGACCAGGGGCTGGCGCAGCAGCTGCACCAGGGGGCGCACGAGTGTTTCGGTCCGGCGGGGCAGGGCGGTGTTCATGGACTTCCTTGCGCCAGCGGTCCGGCGACTGGATTGAAGTGTGTACGGTCGTACACAAACAAGCAAGGCAGGAACACATGTTTAGAGCCAATGACTCAAAGAACCAATGGCAAAGCTCTGCGTTTGTCTACAGTACGACTGTTCACAAACAAGGCGGGGTCATGAGCGAGGCGAACAAGCGCAAGGAATTGCTGTCGCGCACCGAGCGCAAGGACCTGACGCGCGCCAGCCTGCTGCAGGCGGCGCTCGACCTGATGGGCGAGGGGCGCAGCTTCACCAGCCTGGGCATTCGCGAGATCGCCCGCGAGGCCGGCCTGGTGCCCAACGCCTTCTACCGCCATTTCCGCAATACCGACGAGCTGGGCCTGGCCCTGGTCGAGGAGGTCGGCATCAGCTTGCGCCGCCTGCTGCGCGAGGCGCGCCAGGTCGGCGTCGTGCAGGGCGATATGGTGCGGCGCTCGGTGCAGGTCTACGAGGACTATGTGCGGCAGAACCGCCTGCTGTTCCTGTTCATCGCCAGCGAGCGCGCCGGCGGCAGCCGCATCCTGCGCCTGGCGATCCGCAACGAGGTCAGCCATTTCACGAACGAGATGGCGCAGGACTTCCGCCAGCTCAACGCCTACCCGGAGCTGCCGACCGCCAGCCTGCAGATGATCTGCGGGCTGATTGTCAACACCATGCTGGCGGCGGCGCCGGAGCTGCTCGACCTGCCACCGGGCCAGCCGCTGCTCGAGGCCGAGATGACCGAGAACTTCGTGCAGCAGCTGCAGGTGGTGCTGCTCGGTGCAGCGGCCTGGAAGGCGAAGCCCTAGCCGCTGGTGGCGTTGGCGATCAAGGCCAGGATGCGCTTGTTGGCATTGATCGGCACCAACTCGACCTCGCGGTGGTTGAGGCCGAAGACGCGGAACAGCTCGTCGGCAAAGGCGTGACCGATGTCGGGAATGCCGTCGAAGTCGATCTCGGCGCGCTTGAAGCGCTCCAGTCGTGCCGCCACACGCCGCGCCTGCGCCCGACTGTCGAGCATGCCGCCCGGGCCGGCGAGCAGGCGCAGGCTGATCAGCGTGCGGTCGAAGCCCACACCGCTGCCATCCAGGCTCCAGGCGCCCAGCACCTGTTCCAGCGTGCGCGTGGTGTCCAGCGCAATCGCCAGGTAGATGCTGGTGCCCTGGCGGGGCAGTGCCTTGCCCGGGCGCCAGCCGGCCGCGTCCCAGGCGCGGCGCTGGTAGGCGCTGCCATTGGCATGCAGGTCAAACACATCGGCCAGCTGGCTGCTGAAGAACAGGCCGCGGCCGGTGTGCTGTTGCGGCGCGGTGGTCAGCCGGCCCTTGCTGAGTTCCAGCATGGCCAGGTTGGGGTCGGGGATGTCGTAGGTGCCGGCGATCTTCTCGAACACGCCGCAGCCGTCGTCGCTGACCAGCAGTTGCACATGGGTGGGCGTCTGGCGCAGCGACACCGTGCAGCTGGTGCCGCCGCTGTGGTCGATGGCGTTGTTGAGCAATTCGGTGAACGCATGCTGGACCATGCGCGCGACATGGGTCGGCAGCACGAAGTTCGGCGCGTAGTCGCGCTGCCAGGGCAGGTCCTCCTGCAGGCCGTGCAGCGGGTAGGAGCGCACCACCTGGCGCAGCCGCCCCGGGCTGTAGACCGGTCGCGCGGTCGTGCCGTCGCGCTGCAGCCAGCCGGCGTCGACCAGTCGGCGCAGCATGGCCAGCACCGCGCGCCGACTGGCTCCCGTGCGCTCGACGACATGGTCGGCCAGCGTGAGCGAATGCTCGCGGGCGGCAGCGGTGATCCACTGCGTGAAGTGGTCGAAGTCGAGGCGTGGCATCTCGCTATTCTTCGCGCACAGGGCGGCGCACGGGCTCAGGGATTGCCAAGCCAGTTGGCAAAGCCGGCCTCGTCCAGCGGCGCCGCCACGCCGGGGCCGAGCAAGGCATCGACGCCGAGGTCCAGCAGGGCCTGGCGCTGCTCGGCGTCGAGCACCCCGCAGGCCTGAACCTGCAGGCCCAGGCTGCGCGCCAGCTGGGTCACCGCCTGCAGCCAGGCCCGGCCCCGCGCGCTGCCGATCTGCTGCACGCGCTCGCTCGCCAGGCGCACGGCGCTCAGGCCGGGGTGTTCCAGGCTGCTCAGTGCCGCCAAGCCCTGACCGAAGTCGGCGAGCAGCACGCTGACCCCGGCGGCGCGCAGCGCCGGCCTGTGCAGCAGGGCTTGCAGCTGGGGGTCGCGCAACGGCGTCTCGTCCAGCTCCAGTTGCAGCCGACCGCTGCCGTCGACACCCAGTTCGCGCAGCCGCGCCGCCCAGTCAGGCACCGAGCGGCTCCAGCGGTGCAGCTGTCCCTGCGACGGCCGCAGCGTCAGCTGCAAGCCCGGCGCGATCGCTTGCCAGCGCCGCAGCGCTTGGCCGACTTCGGTCAGCAGCCAGTCGGCGATCGCGTCCATCAGTCCGGCGGCCTCTGCCGTGGGCAGGAAGCTGCGCGGCCGCAGCAGCCCGAGCTGGGGGTGTTGCCAGCGCAGCAGCACCTGGGCCAGCGGGCAGGCCGAGCCGCAGCACTGCACCGGCCGGTAATGCAGCTGCAGCTGGCCCTGCTGCAGGGCCAGCTGCAGCTCGCGGCCCAGTTGCTGGTGGGCGTGGGACGCGGCCTGCAGGCGGGCGCGGTGAAACCGGTAGGCGCAGCGACCGGCCGCCTTGGCGGCATAGAGCGCCTGGTCGGCGGCGCGGTACAGGGCTTGCGCCTCGTCGGCGTCGTCAGGGCAGAGCGCGATGCCGATGCTGGCAGTGGGCTGCGGTGCGTCGTTGGGCAGTTCGGAATAAGGGCGCGAGAGGCGTCCGATCAGTTCGCCGGCAATCCGCTCGACCACCTCGGGTTCGCCGGCCAGGTCGCCGAGCAGCACGACGAACTCGTCGCCTCCAAGGCGGGCGACCATGTCGATCTCGCGCACGCAGCCCGAGATGCGCCGCGCCGCTTCGGCGAGCAGCGCGTCGCCGACGTCATGGCCGAAGCGGTCGTTGACGGACTTGAAATGGTCCAGGTCCAGGACCAGCAGCGCCAGGTGCTGGCCATCCCGGCGCACGCGCTTGAGCTCATGGGTCAGTCGCTCGCCGAACAGGCGGCGATTGGGCAGACCGGTCAGCGCGTCGTGGCTGGCCTGGTGCCAGGCCTGCTCCTCGCTGGCCTTGCGTGCGCTGATGTCGGTATGCGTGCCGACCATGCGCAGCGGCCGGCCCTGGGCATCCCGGGCGATCACCAGACCCCGGGTGAGGATCCACTTCCAGCTGCCGTCCTTGCAGCGCACGCGGTGCTCGTTGCGGTAGATCGGCGTGCGGCCGGCGAAGTGATCCTCGCGGTCGCGCGCCATCTGCTCGCGGTCGTCCGAGTGGGTCAGCTGGTCCAGGGCCTCCGGGGTCTCGTCGATCTCGCCGGGCGCATAGCCGTAGAGGCCGAGGAAACCGGGCGAGTAGATCTCCACGCCGGACTGCACATGCCAGTCCCAGACGCTGTCGCCCACCGCCTCCAGCGCGCGCTTCCACAGCGCCTCGCTGTCGTCGGGCGGCAGCGGCAGGGCGTGCAACGAGCTCAAGGCTTGGACGCCCCGGCGATCGCCGCGTCCAGGGCCAGCGATTCGGCGCAGCCGCGGCAAAGCTGCCGCAGCCGGTCGGCATGCTGCCGGGCTTCGTTCAGGCGGCCCAGCGCCAGGTAGCTGCGCGCGATGTACTCGTGGGCGCCGCTGTGGTCGGGCTCGATGGCCAAGGCCTGCCGGTAGGCCGCCAGCGACTCGTCAAGACGCTGCTGCCAGCGCAGCGTGTAGCCGAGCAGGTTGAGCGCGTCGGCATGGCGCGGCTGTTGCTGCAGCACCGCACGCAACGCCGTCTCGGCGGTCTTCCAGTCCTTGTTCTGGATCGCCTCGCGGGCGTCGAGCATCAAGGTCTGCACCGGGTCGGCGCGGATCATCGGCGGCGTGGGGGGCGGCAGATCGGCGGCTTGGGCCGGGAGGATCAGGCAGAGCAACAGCAGGATTCGCATGGCGCCTCGCAGGGGAAACAGACGCTAGCCTCGGTCAGCGCTTGCATCTTGGCAAGCCCCAGCGTCCGGGTTGTCGCGCTGACGTTATCGTGTGCAGCACCATGCCCGAGCTGCTGATCAATGGAAAACCCGAATCGTTGCCCGCCGGCGCCGCCGAAGCGCCGCTGCTCTGGGTGCTCCGCGAGGAACTCGGCCTGAATGCCACCAAGTTCGGCTGCGGCGTTGCCGCTTGCGGTGCCTGCACGGTGCACATCGACGGCCAGCCGACGCGCTCCTGCGTGCTGCCGCTGGCGGCGGTGAAGGGCGCGGTGACCACGCTGGAGGGCCTGCAGGGCGATGCCTTGATGCGCCGGCTGCAAGCCGCCTGGCTGGAACTGCAGGCGCCGCAATGCGGCTACTGCCAGAGCGGCATGCTGATGGCGGCCCATGCGCTGCTGCGCGCCCGGCCGCGGCCCAGCGATGCCGACATCGACGCCGCCATCACCAACCTCTGTCGCTGCGGCAGCTATCCACGGGTGCGCGCCGCCATCCACCGGGCCGCGGCCGGGGAGGGCGCATGAAGCGGCGCTCATGGCTGTTGCTGGCGGGTGCCGGTGCCGGCGGGGCCTTGCTGCTGGGCTACGGCCTGCGCGCACCGACGGCGGCCGAGCGCCTGGGCGAGGCGGACGCCGCCGAGCTGCGCCTCAATGCCTGGCTGCGCATCGCCGCCGACGGCGGCGTGCAGATCGCCATGCCGCGCGCCGAGATGGGCCAGGGGGTGCACACCGCCTTGGCCCAGCTGCTCGCCGAAGAGCTGGATGCCGACTGGTCGCAGGTCAGCGTGGTCGACGTGCCGGTGGCCAAGGTCTACGCCAACCAGGCCTTGCTGCTCAATGTGCTGCCGCTGCAGCCGGGCGACGAGGGCGCGATCGCGCGCTTCGCCCGCGGCGCCGGCCAGCGCCTGGGTTATTGGCTGCACCTGCAGGTGACCGGCGGCAGCAGCTCGGTGCGCGACGCCTGGGAGCCGTTGCGGCTGGCCGGCGCCAGTGCTCGTGCCATGTTGCTGCAGGCCGCCGCGCGGCGCTGGCAGCTGCCGCTGGAACAGCTGCGCACCGAGGGCGGTCGGGTGCTGGCCGGCGAGCGCTCGCTGGGCTATGGCGAGCTGGCCGCGGAGGCCGCCGCGTTGACGCCGCCGACCGAGGTCGCGCTGAAAGCCCGCGCCGATTGGCGGCTGATCGGCAAGCCGGTGCCGCGCCTGGACCTGCCGGCCAAGGTCGACGGCAGCGCCGTTTATGGCGTTGACGTGCAGCAGCCCGGCCTGCTGCACGCGGCGCTGCGCCACGGGCCTTATTGGGGCGGCAGCCTGGTTCGCTTCGACGAGAAGGCGCTGCTGGCCGAGCCCGGCGTGCGGCATGCCTTCGTGCTCAAGGAGCGCGTGGCGGTGGTGGTGGCCGACCGCTGGTGGCAGGCTGAGGCCGCGCTGAAGAAGCACCCGCCGCGCTGGGAGCCGGGCGCCAAGGCGGCCTGGAGCAGCGAGCTGATGCGCACCCAGCTGCGCCGTGCACTCGACCAGCGCGATGGTTTTGCCTTTCGCCGCCACGGCGATGCGGCCGCCGCGCTGGCCGGCGGCGCGCTGCGTGCCGACTACGAGCTGCCGCTGCTCGCTCACGCGACCCTGGAGCCGCAGAACGCCACCGCGCAATTCAAGGACGGCCGGCTGACGATCTGGGCGCCGACCCAGGTGGCGGCGCTGGCGCGTTTCAAGGCCGCCGAGGTGGCCGGCATCGCGCAGTCGGCGGTGACCGTGCACACCACCTACCTGGGCGGCGGCTTCGGCCGCCGCTTGGAGACCGATGCCGTCGAGCAGGCGGTGGCCATCGCCATGCGCTGCGATGGCATGCCGGTCAAGCTGATCTGGACCCGCGAGGATGATTTCGCGCAGGGGCCCTTCCGTCCGCCGGCGCTGTCGCGCTTCGCAGCCCGCCTCGGGGCTGACGGCCTGCCCCTGGCCTGGCGCAACGTCGTCGCCGGCCCGTCGCTGAGCTTGGACACCGTGCGTCGCCTGCTGCCGGCCTTGGCGATGGACGGGCCGGACAAGAACCACATCGAGGGCGCCTACGACCTGCCCTACGCGATCCCCAACCTGGAGGTGCGGCAGCTGCGGGTCGACTGCGGCGTGCCGGTGGCCAGCTGGCGCAGCGTCGGGCATTCGATCAACGCCTTTGCCACCGAGTGCTTCCTGGACGAGCTGGCCGACGCGGCCGGCCGCGATCCGCTGAGCTACCGCGAGGCTTTGCTGGCCGAGCGCCCCCGCCACCTGGCGGTGCTGCGTCGCGCCGCCAGCCTGGGCAACTGGGGTGGACCGCTGCCGGCCGGGCGGGCGCGCGGCATCGCGCTGCACGAGAGCTTTGGCTCGATCTGCGCCCAGGTGGTCGAGGCCTCGGTGGCGGGTGACACGGTCCGCGTCCACCGCGTCAGCCTGGCGCTGGACGCCGGCAGCATCGTCAACCCCGACACCGTGCGCGCGCAGATGGAGGGTTCGGTGATCTTCGCCTTGAGCGCGGCACTGCATGGCGAGATCACCGTGCTCGACGGCGCGGTGCAGCAGCGCAACTTTCCGCAGCAGCCGCTGCTGACGATGACGCAGACGCCGATCATCGAGGTCGCGCTGATCGAGTCGGAGGCGGCGCCGGGCGGGGTCGGTGAGCCCGGCGTGCCGCCGCTGGCGCCGGCGCTGGCCAATGCGCTGTCGCGCCTGCTCGCGCGGCGCATCCGCCGCTTGCCGATCCGCCTCTGACGACGAGGACCTGACGATACTGGCGGCCATGGACACCCCATCACCGCTGCGCGTCGAGCTCGACGCCCGCGGCGTGGCGCGGCTCACGATGCAGCGCCCCGACCGCTACAACGCCTTTGACGAGACCCTGATCGCCGCGCTGCACGAGGCCGTCGACCAGGTCGGCCAGGACGCGCAGGTGCGCGTGCTGTTGCTGGCCGGCGACGGCAAGGCCTTCAGCGCCGGTGCCGACATCGGCTGGATGCGCCGTGCGGCCGCCGCGCCGCCGGAGGCCAACCGGGCCGATGCCGAGCGCTTCGCGGCCATGCTGGCGGCGATCGCGCAATGCCCGAAACCGACCGTTGCCCGCGTGCAGGGATTGGCGCTGGGTGGCGGCGTCGGCCTGGCCTGTGCCTGCGACATCGCCATCGCCGCCGACGACGCGCAGTTCGCCGTCAGCGAGGCGCGCTTCGGCATCCTACCTGCGGTCATCGGACCCTATCTGATCCGTGCCGTTGGCCCGCGCCAGGCGCAGCGCCTGGCGCTGATGGCGCATCGCATCCAAGCCGACGAGGCATGGCGCCTGGGACTGGTGCAGCAGTTGGCGCCTGCCCTCGGGCTGGATGCGGCGATCGAGGCCTGCATCGCCGAACTGCTCGCCAGCGGACCCCGGGCGCAGGCGGAGATCAAGGCCTTGTTCGCCCAGCTACCGCCGGGCGACCTGGGCGAGGCGGCGCGCAGCCTCACGGCGGCGACCATCGCCCGCGTGCGTGCCACCGACGAGGCGCGCGAAGGCTTCGCCGCCTTCGTCGACAAGCGGAGACCGGCATGGTGAGCGGCAAGATGGAGGTCGGCATCGTCGGTGCCGGCGTGATGGGCGTGGGCATTGCGCAGATTGCCGCCTTGGCCGGGCACGCGGTGCGACTGCTCGACGCCAGGCCTGGCGCCGCCGCGGCGGCGATGGCGCAGCTGGGTCAGACCCTGGACAAGCTGGTGGCCAAGGGCAAGCTGGAGGCCGATGCCGCGGCGGCGGCCCTGCAGCGGCTGCAGGCGGTCGACGCGGTCGCCGCGCTGGCCGGCTGCGGTCTGGTCGTCGAGGTCATCGTCGAGAAGGTCGAGCCCAAGCAGGTCTTGCTGCGCGAGCTCGACGCGCTGCTGCCGCCCGAGGCCATCCTCGCCTCCAACACCTCGTCGATCAGCATCACCCTGCTGGCCAATGGCTTGCGCCATCCCGAGCGCCTGGTCGGCATGCATTTCTTCAACCCGGTGCCTTTGATGCAGTTGGTCGAAGTGATCTGTGGCGCCGAGACCGATGCGGGGGTTGCCGAGCGAACCGAGCAGCTCGCGCGCGACTGGGGCAAAACGCCGGTGCGCGCGGCCAGCACGCCGGGCTTCATCGTCAACCGCATCGCCAGGCCTTTTTACGCCGAGACCCTGGCCTTGCTGCAGGAGCAGGCCGGCCGGCCGGCCGAGCTCGATGCCTGTCTGCGCGCCGCGGGCTTTCGCATGGGGCCTTGCGAGCTCACCGACCTGATCGGCCAGGACACCAACAACCTGGTGACGCGCTCCGTCTGGGAGGCCAATTTCGGCGACCGCCGCTACCAGCCCAGCCTGGTGCAGCAGGCCCTGGTCGACGGCGGTCGCCTGGGGCGCAAGGTCGGCAAGGGCTTCTACACGGGTGAGCCGCCCCGCCTGCCGGCGCCGCTGGCCCCGGCACAGGCGCCTGCTTTGGTCGTCTGTGGCGAGGGCGAGATGGCCGACCGCCTTGCCGCCCGCCTGCCGGGCGTTGCCCGCGAACCCGGCGAGCCGGGGCTGCGTGTCGATGGCGATGCGCTGCGTTTCACCGACGGACGCTGCGCCTACGAGCGGGGCTGCGGCCAGCTCGACTGGCTGGTGCACGAGCGCGCCGACGCCCTGGCCTTTGCGCTGCCGCCAGGGGACGACATGCGTGCCGAGGCGGTGCGCGCAGCGCTGGCCATGGCGGGTCTGCACGGACTGCTGCTGCGCGACACACCGGGCCTGATCGTCGCGCGCACCTTGGCCATGCTGGTCAACGAGGCCCATGACGCGGTCTGGCAGGGCGTGTGCAGCGAGGCCGCAGCCGACACCGCGATGCGCCTGGGCTTGAACTACCCGGCCGGCCCCTTTGAATGGCAGCGCCAACTCGGCGCGCCGGCCATTCAGGACCTGCTTGACCGCCTGTGGGCGGCGACGCGAAGCGAGCGTTACCGCGTCAGCCCGCCGCTGCGTCAGGCCGCCTGGATGATGAAATCGCTTCGCCCAGCAGGGACTTACCCCGGGGCTTGCCAGCCCGCTTAGGCACGTGATACTCGCTCCATGAGCTCGACAAGCGACGACCTGATCGATATCGACGCCCTGCAGGTGGGGATGTTCATCCACCTGGACCTGGGCTGGATGCGCCACCCGTTTCCGCTGTCGAACTTCCGCATCAGCTCCGAGGACCAGATCCAGGTGCTGCGCAAGCTCGGCCTCAAGCAGGTCCGCTGGTCGCCGGCGCAAAGCCGGCTGAAGGCGATGGACCTGGCCGACGCCGGCAGCGACGCCGAGGAGCCGAGTGCCGAGCAACGCATCGCCGAGGCGCGCCGCGAAGCCTTGCGCCGCCAGCGTGAGGCCTTGGCCCGCTGCGAGGCGCAGTACAGCGAGGCGACGCGCGCGCTGATGGAGTTGCAGGTCGAGGCCTTGCGCAACCCCGCCCAGGCCGCCGAGCTGGCTCGCCTGCTTTGCCAGAGCCTGCTAGACAAGATGCTGGTCGAGGAAGAGATCAATCTGCGCCTGCTCACGGAGGCGGCCGGCGACAAGGCCTGCGCGCATGGGCTCAATGTCAGCCTGATGGCCTTGCTGCTGGGACGGGCAGCCGGCCTCAATGCGGCCCAGCTGCTCGACCTCGGCGTGGGTGCCCTGCTGCACGACATCGGCAAGCTCGAGGTCGAGCCGCGTCTGCGTTACCGCGCCGAGCAGTTCACGCCGGCGGAGACGGCCGCCTACCAGTGGCATGTCGCCAAGGGGGTGGCCATCGGCCAGAAGATGGGTTTGTCGGCGCCGGCGCTGGCGGTGATCGCGCAGCACCATGAGCAGGCCGACGGTGGCGGCTTCCCGCAGAAGCTGCCGGGCGACCGCGTGCACCTGCTCGCCCGCGTGGTGGCCCTCGTCAACCGCTTCGACGGCCTGTGCAACCCGCCACTGCCAGGCGCCAAGAGCCTGACGCCGCACGAAGCGCTGTCGCTGATGTTCGCCCAAGGGCGCAGTCGCTTCGACGCCACCTTGTTGAACGCCTTCATCCGCATGATGGGCGTCTACCCGCCGGGCTCGGCGGTGCAACTGACCGATGACCGCTACGCCCTGGTCGTCGCCGTGAATGCGAATCGACCGCTGAAGCCCACGGTGCTCATCCATGACAGCAGCGTTCCGGCGCGGGAGGCGATGACGACCAATCTGGAGGAATACCCGTCGCTGGGCATCCGGCGCAGCCTGAAGCCGGTCGATCTGCCGGATCGGGTGCGCGACTACCTGCGTCCGCGGGCCCGTGTCGCCTATTTCCCGATGGCCGCCGAGCGGCTCGCCGACGCCGGCTGATGCATTGCTTTCGCTCCAAGGCGGGTGCCGATGTGCTGATGCTGGGCCGCCATGCCGACCTGGTGCTGCGCGCGCTGGGGCGTGAACCGGCGCCCGAGGGCATTTTCCTGGCGGAGCAGATCGAGGCAGCGCTGGCTGCGTTCGCGGCGCGGCAGCCTGACGCGTTAGAGACCGGAGAGTCGGACGGCGAGGGCGAACCGCCGCGGGAGGACGAGCCCGACCTGGCTCGGCGCGCCTGGCCACTGTTGGATTTGCTGTTGCGGGCGCAGCGCGCCGGACAGCCGGTCACCTGGTCATCATCCTGAAACACAGAGCTGTTGCGTGTTTGCGTCGCTGACGCCTGCCCGGGCAAACCCTGCTGCCTATACTCGCTTCGCCTTGGGCGCTGGCCATTGGCCGGCACCCGATTCATCAACCAGAAAAGGCTCAAGATGAAGAAACTCAATCTGTCCGCCATCGCCCTGGTGGCTGCTGCTGTCGCGGCCCCGGCGTTCGCCCAAAGCTCGGTCACCGTGTATGGCCGTTTGAACACCTCGATCGAGAACCAGAAGGTCGATGGTCAGTCGCGCAAGTGGGTGGTGGCCAACAACGCCTCGCGTCTTGGCTTCAAGGGTGTTGAGGACATTGGCGGTGGTCTGAAGGCCTCGTTCAATCTCGAGCACGGTCTGAATTCGGACAATGGCGCTGCGACTGGCACCTTCTGGGGCCGTGAGGCCTGGGTCCAGCTGTCGGGTGATTTCGGCGCGGTGCGCTTGGGCAATTTCACGCCCGAGTCGTACTTTGCGACAGCTGACTACATCAGCATGCACAACCACGACACGGGTACCTCCAGCGACGCCCTCTACGGCTTCGACACCTACCGTTCGAGCAACAAGGTTGGCTACTTCACCCCTAGCTTTGGCGGTCTGAGCGGCAGCCTGTCCGTCTCGGCCGGCGAAGGCGCCGCGGGCCAGAAGCGTCTCTATGACCTGGCGGTCAATTACGTCAGCGGTCCCCTGCACCTGGGTTTCGGCTACGCCGACCACGACCAGAAGAGCCAATGGGCAGCCCGCGCACTCTTCGAAATGGGTGCGGTGACCCTGGGCGGCTATGTGCAGCGTGACGACGTCGGTCCGGCAACGCGCACCGTGTACCGCCTCGCTGCCATGTACACGCTGGGTGCCAGCGAGTTCCACGTGAACTACGGCCGTTCGGGCCAGGCCAAGGCAGGCAACACGGTTTATGTTGACAAGGGCGCCCAATGGACGCTCGGCTACAACTACAACCTGAGCAAGCGCACCCGCGTCTATGTGCATTACACCGACCTGGACACTGCCAAGTCGGCGCGCAACAACGGTGAGTTCAGCGCGCTGATCACCGGCGTCCGCCACAACTTCTGATCGGTTCTCTCCCTTCAGACCAAAGCGGCCTTCGGGCCGCTTTTGCTTTGCGGGGTTCAGAACAATTCGCCAACCTCTCGTTGCGGCGGCGCGAGGCCGAGATGGCGGTAGCTGGCCAGCGTGGCCACGCGGCCGCGAGGGGTGCGCTGCACGAAGCCTTGCTGGATCAGGTAGGGCTCGATCAGGTCCTCGATGGTGTCGCTCGCCTCGCCGATGGCCGCGGCCAGGTTGTCCAGGCCGACCGGCCCGCCGTCGAAACGGTGCACGATGGCGTCCAGCAGCTTGCGGTCCATCAGGTCGAAGCCCATCGCGTCGACATCGAGCAGCGCCAGCGCCTGACCGGCGGCAGCGACGCTGATGCGGCCGTCACCCTTGACCTCGGCCCAGTCGCGCACGCGGCGCAGCAGGCGGTTGGCTATGCGCGGCGTGCCCCGTGAGCGGCGCGCAATCTCCAGCGCGCCCGCCTCGTCGATGTCGACCTTGAGCAAGCTGGCTGAGCGCGTGACGATGCGCTGCAGATCGGCCGCCGAGTAGAACTCCAGGCGCGCATTGATGCCGAAGCGGTCGCGCAGCGGGTTGGTCAGCATGCCGGCGCGCGTCGTCGCGCCGACCAGGGTGAAGGGCTGCAGATCCAACTGGATGGAGCGCGCCGCCGGCCCCTCGCCGAGCAGGATGTCGATGCGGAAGTCTTCCAGCGCCGGGTAGAGGATCTCCTCGACGACCGGACTCAGACGATGGATCTCGTCGATGAAGAGAACGTCGTTCTTCTCCAGGCTGGTCAGGATGGCGGCGAGGTCGCGCGGCTTCTCCAGCACAGGCCCTGATGTCTGGTGCAGCCTGACGCCGAGCTCAGCGGCAATGATGTGGCTGAGCGTCGTCTTGCCCAGTCCGGGCGGACCGAAGAGCAGCACATGGTCCAGCGCTTCGCCGCGTTGGCGGGCGGCGCCGACAAAGATCTCCAGCTGTTCGCAGACCCTCGGCTGGCCCTGGTAGTCGGCCAGGCGCTTGGGGCGAAGCGCGCGCTCCAGCGCTTCCTCCTTGGGCGAACTGGCGGCTGCCGAGACGACGCGCGGACTGCTCGGAAACTCGTCGGTCTGGATGGGCATCAGCGGCTCAAGGTCTTCAGGGCGAGGCGGATGCCTTCGCTGACCGAGACATCAGCGGGCAGCGCCTTCATCGCCGCCTCGGCCTCGCGTTCGTTGTAGCCCAGGGCCAGCAAGGCCTGGGCAATGTCGGCACGCGCCGGCTGCGTTTGCGCGGCCGTTGCCGGCAGCGCGTCGACCAGCTTGCCCTTGAGCTCCAGCAGCAGGCGCTCGGCGGTCTTCTTGCCAATGCCCGGGACCTTGACCAGCCGACCCGCCTCCTGCTGGGCGACGGCGGCGGCCAGTTCGGCGACCGACAGGCCGGAGAGCAGGGCGAGCGCGGTGCGCGGGCCGACGCCGGAGATGCGGATCAGCAGGCGGAAGGCTTCGCGTTCCTCGGCGCTCAGGAAGCCGAACAGGATGTGCGCGTCCTCGCGCACCACCTGGTGCGTGAGCAGACTGACCGCGCCGCCATTGGCCGGCAGGGCGCAAAAGGTGCTCATCGGCACCTCGACCTCGTAACCGACGCCCTGCACGTCGATCAGCACCTGAGGCGGCGACTTGGCCGCCACCTGGCCTACCAGACGACCGATCATTCGAGCAGCCGCGTCAACCGCGGCCGAACAGGCCGAGGCGTTGCGCTTCCAGCGCCGCTTCGGCGCGCGATGACACGTTGAGCTTGCGGTAGATCTGCTTGACGTAGTCGGCGATGGTGTGGCGCGACAGGCCGAGCTGCAGACCGATCTCGGGCAGCGTGAAGCCCTTGGCGACGCGCAGCAGCACCTCGGTCTCGCGCTCGGTCAGCTGCACATCGGGCATGGCCGGCGACTGCGGGCGGCGCTGACCGGTGAAGTGGGAGATGACCTTGCGCGCGATCGACGGCGACAGCGGCGGCTCGCCCTGGCTGATGCGCTGCAGCTGTTCGACGAGCAGCTCGCGCGCCTGTTCCTTGAGCAGATAGCCGAAGGCGCCCGCCTGCAGCGCCGGGAACAGGTGCTCGTCGTCGTCATGGATGGTGACGATGACCGCCTGCGCCTCCGGCTGACGTTCGCGCAGCGACTCGACGACCTGCACGCCCGAGCCGTCGGGCAGGCCGAGGTCGATCAGGGCCAGTTCGAAGCGCTGGCGCGGAATCGCCGCCAGTGCGTCGCCGACGCGCGCGCACTCGGTGATCTGCGAGCGCGGGAACACCTGCTGAACCAGCGCCTTCAACCAGGCGCGGATCTCGGGGATGTCTTCAAGGAGGAGGACGTGATCCATGGCCGGAGTATCCGTCTAGAGCGGGATGTTGAGGCGGATCAAGGTACCCCAGCCGGCACCCGATTCGACCAGGCACTGGCCCTGCATCTGCTTGGCGCGTGACTTCATGCTCGCCATGCCGTGGCCGCGGTCTAGCCGGCCCTCCTTCTCGGTGGGCACGCCCTTGCCGTTGTCCTGGATGACGAGCTGGAAATCGCCGTCGAGCAGCGCGCAGCGCACCACACAGCGCGTTGCCCCGCTGTGCTTGATGACGTTGGAGATCGCTTCGCGGATGATCCGCGTCGTCTGCACATAGGCGCGTGCCGGCAGCGTGTGGGCGACGTCCTCGGCCAGTGACACCCATTCCGACTCGATGTTCGACTGCGCCAGCCGCGACACCACCTCGGCGCGCCAGTCGCCGATCGCGTCGAGCAGTTGCACCGGCCGGCCGGTGAGCCCGCGGACCGACAGGCGCATCTCCTCCAGCGCCTCGCGGGCCAGGGTCGAGATGCGCTCGTTGTCGCTGGTGTGCACGATGGTCAGCAGCTTGGCGCCAAGATCGTCGTGCAGGTCGGAGGCGATGCGCTTGCGCTCGCGCTCGGTGACCTGCTCCAGGCGCTGATCGGAGAGCAGCTGGTGCTGGCGCTCCTGCTCGGCGAGCCGGTCGTGCATCAGCGCCTCAAGCTCAAGCTCGCGTCGTTCCGACAGGCTGCGGCGCCTGGCATGGGCAAGCACCAGACCGGCTGCCAGCGCGCCGAGCAGCAGCGCCACCGACAGCGGTGGCGAGCGCGGTCGGTCGGCATGCAGCAGCAGGCCGCCGACGGCGGCGGCGACCAGCAAGGGCAGCACCGTGTGCTGGATCTGGCGTGCCAGCTCGGTCCAGCTGCCCAGGCCCTGGCGCAGCCAGCTGCGCCAGCGCCGCCAGAGAAAGACCGTCGCCATCAGCAGCAGCTCGCCGCCCAGCAGCTGGGGCTGCACGCGCTGCGCGACCCAAGCCCAGTCGGCCGGCCCGACCTGGCCGATGGCCAGCCCGAGCAAGGGCGGCAGCAGCAGCAAGCCGTAGAGGCCGCGGTGGCGCAGTCCGGCCTGGCGCACCAGCAGCACGAGCAGGGAGATCGCCAACAGGGTCTGCAGCGGCAACTGCCAGGCCGGCCCGACCGGCAGCAGCAGCGCCGCCCAGCACAGGCAGGCCGTGGCGACGAGCAGCTGGCGACGCTCCCAGCGATGGGTGAGGGCGAGCAGCACGAGCACCAGGGCCAGTCCGCCGAGCAGGCCGGACAGCCAGGCTTGCGACGCGCCGGCGGGCGATTGCGCGCAGGCCAGTCCCGGCGCGAGCAGGGCCAGGGCGGGCAGCATCTGGCGGAAAAGGGGCCGGGTCGACATGGCGCGGCATTGTGCAGGGTCGACAATCTCGCGCTCCGAGTCAGCGAGCCCCATCTTGATCCTGCACCACCGTTTCGAGAATGCCAGCAACAGCCAGCTCGCCCATGTCTGTGGCGAGCTGGATGCGCACCTGCGCGGCCTGGCCCAGGCCTGCGGCGTCAAGCTGACGCGTCGTCACGACGAATTCCGCATCGAGGGCCCGGCAATCGGCGCGCGCAAGGCACTCGGTGTGCTGCAGCAGCTCTGCCTGGCGGCCGAAGCACCGATCGCCGACGAGCAGCTGCAACTGCTGCTCGCCCAGGCCGGCGCGACGACCGCTGCGGATGCACCCGAATCCCCCGCCGTTCAGTTGCACACCCGGCGCAAGGACCTGGCGGCGCGCACGCCCAACCAGCAGCGCTACCTGGAGCGCATCCTGTCGCACGACCTGAGCTTCGGCATCGGACCGGCGGGCACCGGCAAGACCTACCTGGCGGTGGCCTGCGCCGTCGACGCGCTGGAGCGCCACCAGGTGCAGCGCATCGTGTTGACGCGGCCGGCGGTCGAGGCCGGCGAGCGCCTGGGCTTCCTGCCCGGCGATCTGGCGCAGAAGGTCGACCCCTATCTGCGGCCCTTGTTCGACGCGCTCTTCGACCTGATGGGGTTCGAGAAGGTCAACAAGGCGCAGGAGAAGGGCTTGCTGGAGGTCGCACCCTTGGCCTTCATGCGCGGCCGCACGCTGAACCACGCCTTCGTCATCCTCGACGAGGCGCAGAACACCACGCCCGAACAGATGAAGATGTTCCTCACCCGCATCGGCTATGGCAGCCGGGCGGTGGTCACCGGCGACACCAGCCAGATCGACCTGCCGCGCGGCATGACCAGCGGCCTGGTCGACGCGCAGCAGGTTCTCAAAGGCGTGGAAGGCATCGCCTTCACGCAGTTCACGCGGGCCGACGTGGTGCGTCACCCGCTGGTCGGGCGCATCGTCGAGGCCTACGACGATCGCGCTGCGGCCACTGGCGGTCGCGCATGAGGGCGACGATGCCGTCGCTGCGCCTGTCGCTGCAATTCAGCGATCCGCGCCACAAGGTCTTGCTGGCCCGCCACAAGGTGGCGCGCTGGATCCGCCATGCGCTGGCCACCGACGGCGAACTCACCGTGCGCATCGTCGACGAGGCCGAGGGCCGCGAACTCAACCGCAGCTTCCGCGCCAAGGATTACGCGACCAATGTGCTGACCTTCGACTACGACGCCGACCCGGTGGTCGTTGCCGACCTGGTGCTGTGCGCGCCGGTGGTCGAGCGCGAGGCCATCGAACAAGGCAAGTCCCTCGAGGCGCATTACGCCCACCTGATCGTGCACGGCGCCTTGCATGCCCAGGGCTGGGACCACGAGACGGCGCGCCAGGCCAAGCGCATGGAAGCGCATGAGAGCGCGCTGCTGCAGCGCCTGGGTTACCCGGATCCCTACGCAGGCTGATCGGCTCAGGGCCGCGTGCCCAGGTAGCGCTTGCGCCGGAACCACCAGACCAGACTGGCGGCGATCGTCACCATGGCACCGAAGGCGATCCAAAAGCCGGTGGCGCTGTGGATCAGCGGCAGGGCGTCGAAGTTCATGCCGAAGATGCCGGTGATCAGGTTGAGCGGCAGGAACACGGCGGTCAGCGCGGTGAGCACCCGCATGATGTTGTTCGTGCGATGCGCCAGCGCCGCGTAATGCATCTGCACGGCCGACTCGGTACTCACCGCCAGCCGACGCACATGGGCCAGCACCCGCTCGATGTGTTCGAGCAGATCGCGGCCGCGCACGCGCAACTGCTCACGCTCGGCCTGGCCTTCGCCGGCCGGCCATTCGGCCAGCGCGTCCAGCCACTCCTGCACCGCCGACTGCTGGTCGGCACACAGATCCTCCAGGCGTTGCAGGGTGTCGCGAGCGCCGAGCAGCGTCGACCAGTCGGTGAACGGTTGACGGGTGTTGATCAAGGCCTGCTGAAGCTCTCCGTGCTGGCGACCGAGCTCGCGGCGCAGCGCCAGGTAGCTGTCCACCACATGGTTGGCGATGCGCAGCATCAACTCGTCCGGGCTGCTCGGCAGGCGCGTGGCGAAGCTGCCCACAGGCGTGACGCACCACTGGGGCAGGCGCTCGGCAAAGTGCGCACGCACCGGGCATGCCGGCGGGTGCACGCTGATCAGCACCTGGGCATAGATCGCGAAACCGATCGCCCGCGTGTCCAGCTGCACCGGGCCGGTCCCGGCGACCGCGCCGAGCCGCTGCAGCACCATCACGTCGTAGGCCTGCGTGTTGTCGAAGTTGGAGGGCAACTGCTCGTTGAGCAGGTCGCTGACGTGCAGCTCCAGCAGCGGTGCGCCGGTCCAATGCGCCAGGCGCGCCTGCAGCATGGGGAACTGCTCGCGCAAGGTTTCGCGTTCGACGGCGATCCAGACAAAACCGCCGGCGGGCAGCGTCAGCGGCAGCTCGTCCAGCGGCGTGGCGCTGCCGTCGCCGATCTGCCAGGCCTGCAGCGCGCTCACGCTCTCAGCAGCCGCGCCGCGTCCAGCGCCGAGTAGCTGAGGATGGCGTCGGCGCCGGCGCGCTTGAAGGCCAGCAGGGTCTCCAGCATCACCGCGTCGTGGTCGATCCAGCCGTTCGCGGCCGCCGCCTTCAGCATCGCGTACTCGCCGCTGACCTGGTAGGCGAAGGTCGGCCGCTTGAATGCCTGTTTGACCCGCCAGACGATGTCGAGGTAGGCGATGCCGGGCTTGACCATCACCATGTCGGCGCCTTCGGCGATGTCCATCGCGACCTCGTGCAGCGCTTCGTCACCGTTGCCCGGGTCCATCTGGTAGCTCTTCTTGTCGGCCTTGCCGAGCTGGGCGCCCGAGCCGACGGCATCGCGGAACGGACCGTAGTAGCTGCTCGCGTACTTGGCGCTGTAGGCCAGGATGCGCGTGTAGGGCTGGCCTGCCGCCTCCAGCGCCTGGCGGATGGCGCCGACGCGCCCATCCATCATGTCGCTGGGCGCGACGATGTCGGCGCCGCTCTCCGCCTGCAGCACCGCCTGGCGGGCGAGCAGGGCGATCGTTTCGTCGTTGAGCAGCCGGCCCTGGGCGTCGATCAAGCCGTCCTGGCCGTGGCTGGTGTAGGGGTCGAGCGCGACGTCGCAGATCAGTGCGAGCTGCGGAAACTCGGCCTTCAGGCGCCTCACCGCCCGCGGCACCAGGCCGTCGGGATTCAGCGCCTCGCTGCCGTCGGCGTCCTTCAGGTCGGACGCGATGGCCGGGAACAGCGCCAGCGCCGGGATGCCGGCGCTGGCGGCCTGCTCGGCCAGGCGCAGCAGGCCGTCCACGCTCAGGCGCTCGACGCCGGGCATGGAGGCCACCGGCTGGGCGACCTTGTCCTCGTGCATGAAGACCGGCAGGATGAGGTCATGGACGCTCAGGCGGTGCTCACGGACCAGATCGCGGGTGGCGGCGTCGCGACGCAGGCGGCGCGGACGGGCGGCGGGAAAGGGGGTAGGAACGGTCATGGACTGTGGTGTTTTTCGCGCAGCGCGGGCCGCGGAGGGCTGCCGGAGGCCAAGGGCCCGGTGCTAGACTTGTCATCGAATGGTAGCCGCGAGGTCGCCATTCCCTGCTTTTCCTCCCTGAGCAGGAGCCTTGTGTGATGACAGCATCAAGGCTTTACCGCCCCAGCCTCTGGCTGGGGCTTTTTTTTGCCGATCCATGGCTCAAGCCTCTGCGGGCCTTGTCGACGCTGGCTCGATCGTTCGCGCGAGGCCGCTCTGCTCGCTGGCCATCGACGCTTCCCATAATGCGGCGATGCTCTGGATCAAAGCCTTTCACATCGTCTTCATCGCCGCCTGGTTCGCCGGCCTGTTCTACCTGCCGCGCCTGTTCGTCAACCTGGCCATGGTGCCGATGGACAGCCATGCCGAGCGCGAGCGCCTGTTGCTGATGGCGCGCAAGCTGCTGCGTTTCACGACCTTGCTGGCGGTGCCGGCCATGGCGCTGGGGCTTTGGCTGCTGCTGCTCAACCCATCCGGCTACCTCCAGGGGCGCGGCTGGATGCATGCCAAGCTGCTGCTCGTCGTCGCCGTGATCGGCTACCACCATGCCTGCGCGCGCCTGCTGGCCAGCTTCGAGCTGCTGCAGAACCGCCGCAGCCACCGCTGGTTCCGCGTCTTCAACGAGTCGGCCGTGCTGCTGTTCGCCGCCATCGTCGTGCTGGTCGTCGTCAAGCCCTTTTGATGGCCGCTCGTGCCCGCCGTCGCTCCGGACTCAGCTGGCTGGCGCTGGGCTATGCGCTGCTCATCGTCTACGCCAGCCTGCACCCCTTCGGCCCCTGGGATTGGCCGCCCGGACTCAGCGGTTGGGACATCTTCGAGCTGTATTGGCCGCGCTACTGGAGTCGTTTCGACATCTGGGCCAATGCGGTGGGCTACCTGCCGCTGGGCCTGCTGATCTTCGCGGCGGCTTGGCGCAGCGGCGCTGACGGCCGGCTTGCGCTGCTGCTGGCCTGCCTGCTGCCCGGCATGCTGGCCTACAGCCTGGAGATCGCGCAGCGCTTCGTGGCCTTGCGTGTGCCCTCGCTGGCCGACTGGACCCTGAACAGCGGCGGCGCACTGCTCGGCGCGCTGCTGGGCGGGCTGGCCGCCTGGCGCGGCTGGCTGGAGCGCTGGGGGCAACGGCGCGAGCAATGGTTCGAACCGCAGTCGGCCGGCGCCTTGGCCCTGCTGGCGCTGTGGCCGCTGGGCCTGCTGTTCCCGCTGCCGGCGCCCTTGGCCCAAGGCCGGCTGCTGCCGCCGCTGCTCGACGCCATCGAGCCGACGCTCAACGAGACCTTGGGCTGGCAGCTCGATCTGGCGCCCCGCCTGGGCAGTAGCGACTTCGACCTGCTGCTCGCCACCCTGTTCGGCCTGCTCGGGCCCTGCTTGCTGCTGCTGGCGGCGGCGCGTCGGGGCTGGGCGCGCCTGCCCTTGCTGGTCAGCCTGCTGCTGGTCGGGGTGGGCATGTCCAGCCTGGCGGCGGCACTGGGTTTCGGTCCTGCCAACACCTGGTCCTGGCTGACGCCGCGCGCCGGCGGCGCGTTGGCCGTCGGCCTGGGCCTGGCGCTGGTCTGCGCCTGCCTGCCGGCGCGCGTCAACGCGGTGCTCGCGTTGCCGGTGCTGACCGGGCTGATCCTCGTCGTCACGCGCACCGAGCCCAGTCCCTTCTGGCAACTGGAGCTGCAGCGCTGGGAGCTCGGGGCCCGCGTGCAGTTCTACGGGCTGCTGCGCTGGCTGGGCTGGATCTGGCCCTTGCTGGCCTTGGGCTGGGTTGGCATGGCGCTGGTCCGACCGCAACGGCGTTGAGACCCCATCCGTAGAATCCCGAGGAGCCATGAGTTACTTCGAACGCCACATCTTCTTCTGCTTGAACCAGCGCGACAACGGCGAGGCCTGCTGTGCCCAGCACGGCGCGCAGGCCGCCTTCGACCATTGCAAGAGCCGGGTCAAGCAGCTGAAGCTGGCCGGCCCGGGCGGCGTGCGCGTCAACAAGGCCGGCTGCCTGGACCGCTGCGCGGGCGGGCCGGTGGCCGTGGTCTACCCGGAGGCGGTCTGGTACAGCTTTGTCGACGCCTCCGATGTCGACGAGATCGTCGATCGCCACCTGGCCAAGGGTGAGGTCGTCGAGCGCCTGCTGCTGGATCCGGCGATCGGTCGTTGAACGCCGGATGAACGCACAGACCGAGCGTTTGCAGATTGCTGGCCCGGCCGGCGCGCTGGAGCTGGCCATCGACCACCCGGCCGGCGACCCTGTCGGCGTCGCCCTCGTGCTGCACCCGCTGCCCACCCATGGCGGCACGATGGACAACAAGGTCGTGCAGACCCTGGCGCGCGGCGCGCTGCAGCTGGGCTATCGCACGGTGCGCTTCAATTTCCGCGGCGTCGGCGCATCAAGCGGCGGCTTCGACGGCGGCCCCGGCGAGATCGCCGATGCGCTGGCCGTGCTCGCCGCGCAGCGCGATCCGGCGCTGCCCTTCGTGCTTGCCGGTTTTTCCTTCGGCGCCTATGTGGCCACCCATGTCGCCGCCGAGGTCGGGGTCGACAAGCTGGCGCTGGCCGGTCTGGCGGCCAGCCGCTTCCCGGCTCAAACGGTGCCGGCCGACACCCTGGTCGTGCATGGCGAGCAGGACGAGGTCGTGCCGCTGTCGGCCGTGCTCGACTGGGCACGTCCGCAAGCCCTGCCGGTCACCGTGCTGCCCGGTGTCGGTCATTTCTTCCACGGGCAGCTGCCGCTGCTCAAACGCCTGCTCGTGCGGGCCTGGTCCTGATGTCTCTGTTCTCCCGTTTTGTGCTCGCCGCTGCCGGCGCCGTCCTCTGTTTCGCCGCTGGCGCCCAGGCGCCGCAGCCGCCCGAGGTGGCCGCCCGCCAGTACCTGTTGCTCGACGTCAGCTCCCAGCAGGTGCTGGCCGAGCGCGATGCCGATGCCAAGGCCGATCCGGCCAGCCTGACCAAGCTGATGACCGCCTACGTGGTCTTCGGCGCGCTGCAGGAAAAGCGGCTGAGCCTGGAGCAGACCCTGCCGGTCAGTCGCCGCGCCTGGGACGAGCGCAAGGGTGGTGCGTCGCTGATGTTCATCGACACGACCATGTCGCCGAAGGTCGATGAGCTGCTGCACGGCATGATCGTGCAGTCGGGCAACGACGCGTCGGTGGCGCTGGCCGAAGGCGTGGCCGGCTCGGTGGAGAACTTCGTCCAGCTGATGAACAAGCAGGCGGCGGCCTGGGGTCTGAAGAACACCCAGTTCCGCAATGTCACCGGCATGAGCGAGCCGGGTCATCACAGCAGCGCTCGCGACCTGTCGGTGATCGCGTCGCGCCTGATCCAGGACTTCCCGCAGTACGTCGGCTACTACAAGGTTCGCGAGTACACCTACAACCGCATCCGCCAGGGCAACCGCAACCTGCTGCTGGCCCGCGACCCGGCCTTCGACGGCCTGAAGACCGGCTACACCGAGGCCGCCGGCTACTGCCTGATTGCCAGCAGCCAGCGCGAGTTCCCCAATGGCAAGCGGCGCCTGCTGACCGTGGTGCTGGGCACAGCCTCAATGGAAGCGCGCGCCAACGAGAGCCAGAAGCTGCACAACTGGGGCTATGGCGCCTGGGACGGCCTGCGCCTCTACCAGGCCGGCAAGGCGGTCGCCGAGGTGCCGGTCTGGAAGGGCGAGCGCAAGACCGCCCCGCTCGGCGTGGCCCGCGATGTGTTCATCACCGTGCCGCGCGGTGAGGGCGCCAAGCTGCAGACCGAGATCCAGCGCCCCGATCCGCTGCTCGCGCCGCTGCAGGCCGGCCAGGCCGTCGGCACCTTGCGCGTGAAGAGCGCCGGCGGTCAGCTGCTCAAGGAAGTGCCCCTGGTTGCGCAGACCGCGGTGCCCGAGGCCGGCGTGTTCGGCCGGCTCTGGGACGCGATCCGCCTGTGGATCAAATAAGGAGATCGCCGTGGTGAAGCCCGAAGAGTCGCTGATCGAGTACCCGTCGTCCTTCCCGATCAAGGTGATGGGCGCCCATGTCGACGGTTTCGTCGAGGCGATCACCATGGTGGCGCTGCAGTTCGATCCCGGCTTCGACGCCAGCACGATCGAGCAGCGGCCGTCCAAGGCCGGCAACTACCTGGGACTGACGATCACCATCACCGCGACCAGCCGCGAGCAGCTCGACGAGCTGTACCGCACGCTGAGCTCGCACCCGATGGTCAAAGTGGTGTTGTAGGCGGCAGCGCGCGCAGGCGCTCGGCCCTGGCCTTGGCGGCCTCGTCGCCCTGGGCCGCCGCGCGCTCGTACCAGGCCAGGGCCAGGCGATCGTCCTGCGGCACGCCCTGACCGCGCTCGTACATGGTCGCCAGGATGTATTGCGCACCGACCTCGCCGGCATTGCCGGCCTTGCGGAACCACTCGGCCGCCAGCGGCAGGTCCTCGGGCGTGCCGCGGCCCATGTAATGGGCGAGGCCGACGGCCTCCATGGCCGCCGGCGCGCCGGCCTCGGCGAGCACGGTGAACCAGTACAGCGCACGCTTCAGATCGCGCGCCGGCGTCGGCAGCTCCAGCAGCCGCGCCAGCGACCATTGCGCCACCGGATTGCCCTTGCGCGCCAGCGGCAGCAGCAGCTCGCGCGCCTTCACCCATTGCGCCTGGTCGACGGCGCGTTGCGCCTGCGCCAGCGGCTTGGCATCCTGGTGCTTGATGGTGTCGTCGGCCTGGGCCGCGGGGACGGCGAGCAGCAGCAGGGCCGACAAGAACAGGGGCGGCAGGGCTTTCATGGCCTCACCCTAACATCACTGCCATGTTGCTGAAGTCCCTGGGGCTGGTGCCCTACGAATCCACGGCGGCAGCCATGCAGAGCTTCAGCGCCGAGCGCGGCCCCGACACCCCCGACGAGCTCTGGCTCTGCCAGCACCCTCCGGTGTTCACGCTCGGCCAGGCCGGCCTGGCCAGCCATGTGCTGGCGCCCGGCAGCATCCCGCTGGTGCAGAGCAATCGCGGCGGCCAGGTGACCTATCACGGGCCCGGGCAGCTGGTCGCCTACCCGCTGGTCGACCTGCGCCGGCTCGGCATCTATGTGAAGGAATACGTGTTCCGCCTGGAGGCGGCGATCCTGCAGACCCTGGCAGCGGTCGGCGTGGTCGGCCACCGCGTGAGCGGCGCGCCCGGCATCTATGTGCGCCTGGCCGATCCGTTCGCGCATGGTCAGCTGATCGGCCCGCGCCCCGACCCCTTCGAGGGCCTGGGCAAGGTGGCGGCGCTGGGCATCAAGGTCAGCCGGCATTGCGCCTACCACGGCCTGGCGCTCAATGTGGCGATGGACCTGGAACCCTTCGATCGCATCAACCCCTGCGGTTATCCCGGATTGCGAACGGTCGACCTTCGTACACTGGGCGCCCCTGCCGAGCCTGACGAGCTGCAATCCCTGCTCGCCGAACGACTCGTCGCGCAACTCCAGAGATAGACCCATGAGCGACACCCCCGTCTACGACCCGACCCAGAAGCAGAAGGGCGATGCGAAGACGCGCATGATCCCGATCAAGGTCGCGCCGGGCGAGGTGCTCAAGAAGCCCGACTGGATCCGCGTCAAGGCCGGCAGCCCGAACACCCGCTTCTACGAGATCAAGAAGATCCTGCGCGAGCACAAGCTGCACACGGTCTGCGAGGAAGCCAGCTGCCCGAACATCGGCGAATGCTTCGGCGGCGGCACGGCGACCTTCATGATCATGGGCGACAAGTGCACGCGGCGCTGCCCCTTCTGCGATGTCGGTCACGGCCGGCCCGACCCGCTGGACCCGGACGAGCCGAAGAACCTGGCCAAGACCATCGGCGCGCTGAAGCTCAATTACGTGGTCATCACCAGCGTCGACCGCGACGATTTGCGCGACGGTGGCGCCCAGCATTTTGTCGACTGCATCCGTGAGACCCGCGCCGCCTCGCCGGCGACCAAGATCGAGGTGCTGGTGCCCGACTTCCGCGGCCGCGACGACCGCGCGCTGGAGATCCTAAAAAGCGCGCCGCCGGACATCATGAACCACAACCTGGAGACCGTGCCGCGCCTGTACAAGGAAGCGCGGCCGGGTTCCGATTACGCCTTCAGCCTGAACCTCTTGAAGAAGTTCAAGGAGCAGGTGCCCGGCGTGCCGACCAAATCCGGCCTGATGGTCGGCCTCGGCGAAACCGACGAGGAAATCCTCGAAGTCATGCGCGATATGCGCGCGCATGGCGTCGACATGCTGACCATCGGCCAGTACCTGGCGCCGAGCAATCACCACCTGCCGGTGCGCCGCTATGTGCACCCGGATGTGTTCAAGATGTTCGAGCGCGAGGCCATCGCGATGGGCTTCAGCCATGCGGCCGTCGGCGCGCTGGTGCGCTCCAGCTACCACGCCGATCGCCAGGCCGAACAGGCAGGGGCCGTATGACCTTGCTGCGCTTCATCGGCGTGCTGCTCGTCGTGGCCGGCGCGCTGGCCTTGGCCGAGGGGGGCTTCAACTACACCCGCGACAGCAAGCAGATGAAGCTCGGTCCGGTCGAGCTCAAGCTGAGCGAGAAGGAGCGGGTGACGATCCCGCGCTGGGTCGGCTACTCGGCGGTCGGGCTGGGACTGGTGTTGGTGCTGTGGGGCGGTCGGCGGCGCTGAGCCTTCCTAGAATCGCCGACCGTTTTCCTGGAGGGACTCCATGGGTCTGAAGTCTGTGCTGGCGCCGCTGGGCCGCGCCGTCGTCCGCGTCTGGTCGTGGGTCGACAGCAGCCGCCGCTTTGCCTTCAATCTGCTTTGGCTGCTGTTGCTGGTGCTCGTCGTCATCGCCATCGTCAAGCGCGGGCCCGAGCCGCTGAAGGACAAGACGACGCTGGTGCTCAACCTGCAAGGCCGCCTGGTCGAACAGCACGCCGGCGACGCCCGCGAACGGGCGATGGCCGAGTTGCGCGGCGAGTCCACGCAAAGCGTGCAGCTGCGCGACGTGCTGCGCGTGCTGGAGCAGGCCGCCAAGGACGACAAGATTGCCCAGTTGCTGATCGACGTCAGCGGCTACCAGGGCGCGGGTCAGGCCAACCAGCATGAGCTGGTCGACGCGCTGTCGCGCTTCAAGAAGGACAGCGGCGGCAAGAAGGTCTTCGTTTACGGGGAGGCCTTCGACCAGCGCGGCTACCAGCTCGCCGCCCAGGCCGATCAGGTCTTCCTGCACCCGATGGGCATGGTGCTGATCGAGGGCTTCGGGCGCTACCGCAACTACTACAAGGACTTGTTCGAGCGCGTCGGTGTCAGCGCCAACGTGCTGCGCGCCGGCAAGTACAAGAACTTCGGCGAGCCGTATTTCACCAACGGCCCCAGCCCGGCGACGCTGGAGAGCGAGTCGGCGCTGTATGGCGATCTGTGGCAGCGCTACCTCAGCGGGGTCGAGGCCGCTCGCCGCCTGGAAGCCGGCGCCATCACGCGCTACATCGACACCCTGGCCGAGCGCGGCGAGGCGCTGAAGGGCGACTACGCGGCGCTGGCGCTGGAGGCCAAGCTGGTCGACGCGATCAAGACCCGCGACGAGGTGCGCGAACTGCTGATCGCCGGCGGCGCCAAGGACGACAAGGGCCACAGCTTCCGCCGCGTCGACTTCAAGGCCTACATGGCCCACCTGAAGCCGGAGATGCCGGCCAAGGCGGTCGTCGGTGTGGTCGTTGCCGAAGGCGGCATCAGCGACGGCAGCGCCGCGCCCGGCTCCATCGGTGGCGACAGCACCGCCGCGCTGATCCGTCAGGCCCGCGAGGACGAGGCCGTCAAGGCCGTGGTGTTGCGCGTCAACTCGCCCGGCGGCAGCGCGCTGGCCAGCGAGATCATTCGTCGCGAGCTGGAGCTGACGCGGCAGGCCGGCAAGCCGGTCGTCGTGTCGATGGGCGACGTGGCGGCCAGCGGCGGCTACTGGATCAGCATGAGCGCCGACGAGGTGATCGCCCACCCGAGCACGATCACCGGCTCGATCGGCGTGTTCGGCATGCTGCCCACGGCCGACAAGCTGCTGGCCAAGGCGCCGGTGCATGTCGGCGGCTATGGCACGACCTGGCTGGTCGGTGCCGGCGACCCGCGCCGGCCCTTCGATCCCCGCGTCGGCAAGGCGGTGCAGGCCGGCATCGACCGCATCTACATCGACTTCACCACGCGGGCCGCGGCAGCTCGCAAGACCACGCCCGAGGCCATCGATGCGGTGGCCCAGGGCCGCGTCTGGACCGGCACGCAGGCGCTGGAGCACAAGCTGATCGACCGCGTCGGCAGCTATGCCGATGCGATCGCCTCGGCGGCCAAGCTGGCCAAGATCGAGGGCGAGCCGCGGCTGCGCTACATCGAGAAGGAGAAGGGCCGCGTCGCCAAGCTGCTCGACGACATCGGCGGCGACGCCGCGGTGCAGGCGGCCGGCTTCGCCCGCGATGTGCTGGGCCTGGACCTGCTGCCGGCGCCGGTGAAGGAGGCGCAGGCCGAACTGCTCTGGCTGGCCCGCGCCAACGCAGGGGCTGCCAAATCGGCGTTCACCGCCCATGTGCACTGCCTCTGCACCTCGCCCTGATGCATCGAGCGGCGAGCCTCGGGCCTGTCAGCCCGCAGACCCTGAGCTTTGAGGCGCCGCTGCCGCTGCGCGGCGGCGGCGCTTTCGGCCCCTATCAACTGGTCGTCGAGACCTATGGCCAGCTGAACGCCGCGAAGAGCAATGCGGTGCTGGTCTGCCATGCGTTGAACGCCAGCCACCATGTCGCCGGCATCGACGAGCAGGGCAAGCCCGGTTGGTGGGACAACCTGGTCGGCCCCGGCAAGCCGCTGGACACCGACCGCTTCTTCGTCATCGGCGTCAACAACCTCGGCTCCTGCTTCGGCTCGACCGGGCCGATGTCGATCAATCCGGCAACCGGCAGGCCTTACGGGGGCGACTTCCCCATCGTCACCGTCGAGGACTGGGTCGACGCCCAGGCCCGCGTCGTCGACCACTTCGGCATCCGGCAGCTGGCCGCGGTGCTCGGCGGTAGCTTGGGCGGCATGCAGGCCTTGAGCTGGTCCATGCGCTATCCGGAGCGGCTCGCGCATTGCCTGGCGATCGCCACCGCGCCGTCTTTGAGCGCGCAGAACCTCGCCTTCAACGAGGTGGCGCGCCGCGCCATCGTCAGCGACCCCGATTTCCACGACGGTCATTACTACGCGCATGGCGTGCTGCCGACGCGCGGCCTGCGCGTCGCGCGCATGCTGGGCCACATCACCTACCTGAGCGACGAGGTGATGGACGAGAAGTTCGGCCGCGAGCGCCGCCAGCCCCAGGAGGGCGAGGAGGGCGGCGCCTTCCAGATCGAGAGCTATCTGCGCCACCAGGGTGACAAGTTCGCCGGCTACTTCGACGCCAACAGCTATCTGCTGATCCAGCGCGCGCTCGATTACTTCGACCCGGCCGCCGAGCATGGCGGCGATCTGAGCCGCGCCTTCGCACAGGCGCAGTGCAAATTCCTGCTCGCCAGCTTCACGACCGACTGGCGCTTCAGTCCGGCTCGCTCGCGCGAGATCGTCCAGGCCCTGCTCGACAACGGCCTGGCCGTCAGCTACGCGGAGATCGACGCGCCGCATGGGCATGACGCCTTCCTGCTCGACGACGCGCGCTACCACGGGCTGATGCGCCATCGCTTCAACCAGATCGCCAAGGAAGTGGGCGCATGAGGGCGATCACCGACCTGATCCCGAACGGCTCGCGGGTGCTCGACCTCGGCTGCGGCAGCGGCGCGCTGCTGCACCAGCTGGTCAGCCAGAAGGCCTGTTCCGGCTACGGCATCGAGCTCGACGACCAGAACCTGCTGGCCTGCTTTGAGCGCGGCGTCAACGTGCTGCAGCTGGACCTGGAAAAGGGGCTGTCGATGTTCGACGACCACAGCTTCGACGTCGTGCTGCAGCTGCAGACCCTGCAGCAGGTCCGCCATGCCGAGGCGATGCTGAAGGAAACGGTGCGCGTCGGCCGCCGTGGCATCGTCGCCTTCCCGAACTTCGCGCACTGGCCGAACCGCCTGCAGGTGCTGATGGGCCGCATGCCGGTCACCCGCACCCTGCCTTATCAGTGGTACGACACGCCGAACATCCGCGTCGGCACCCATGCCGACCTGGCCCTGCTCTGCGAGCGACTCGGCATCCGCGTGCTGCAGAGCTTTGGCCTGCGCGACGGTGAGCGCGTCGACCGTTGGCCCAACCTGCTCGCGCCGGTCACCGTCTCGGTGATCGAGAAAGCCTGACGCTCAGTCGTCCTCGCGCCAGCGCGCGCCGCGCCGGCGCTGCTCCTCGCGCTGCGTCGCCCACAGCTGCTCCAGCTGCTCGCGGCCCTGCTTGGCCAGCGCGATCAGGCGCTTCTCGTCGCCCAGATGGGGCAGCATCGCGTCCAGCTGCTCGCGGTTGTGCTGGCGGAATGCCTGGGCCAGACGCCAGGCCTCGTGCGGCTCGTGGCCGAGCAGCTCCAGCACCTCGCGGCTGGACAGCAGCGCCGACTCGAAGGTCTCGCGCTGGATGTGCTGCACGCCGAGTCGGCGCAAGGCGTTGTGGTGCGCGACATTGCGCGCCCGCGCAACGATGACGAGCTGCGGGAACTGCTCGCGCGCGAGTCGGGCCAGGGTCTCGCTCTGCGCGACATCGTCGAGCGCGATGACCAGCACCCTGGCCTGGGCGGCGCCGGCGGCGCGCAGCAGGTCCAGGCGAGTGGCGTCGCCGTAATAGGCGTCCCAGCCGAAGCGGCGCACGGTCTCGACCTGGTCGGCATCGTGGTCCAGCACCGTGGCCTGCAGGCCTTGCGCCGACAGCATGCGGCCGACGATCTGCCCGTAGCGGCCGAAGCCGGCAATGATCACCGGCGCCGTCTGTTCCTCGGCCTCGTCGAGCTGCGGCGGCAGCGGCTGGCCGGCGCGGTCGCAGGCCGCCAGGCGCGGCAGCCACCAGCGCTCGACGGCGGCGAGCAGCGGTTGCGTGAGCAGCATCGACAGCGCGATGGCGCCGAGCAGCAGCGAGGCCTGCGGTCCGGCCAGCACGCCGCCGGACAGTCCGGCCTGCACGACGACGAAGCCGAACTCGCCGCCCTGCGCGAGCAGCAGCACGAAGTAAGGCCGCTCGCCGGCCGGCAGCTTGAGCCCGCGCGCCATGGGCCAGACCACCGCGGTCTTGATCAGCATGAAGCCGGCGACCAGGGCCGCCACCTGCAGCGGCTGCGCGGCGAGCACGCCGAAGTCGATGCTCATGCCGACTGCGATGAAGAACAGACCGAGCAGCAGGCCCTTGAACGGCTCCAGATCGGTCTCCAGCTGCTTGCGGTACTCGCTCTGCGCCAGCAGCAGACCGGCGATGAAGGCGCCCAGGGCCATCGACAGACCGGCGGCGCGCATCAGTGCGGCGGCGCCGACGACCAGCAGCAGCGCCGCTGCGGTGAACAACTCGGGCGCGCCGGTTCGCGCCACCCAGCGCAGCGCCGGGCGCAGCAGCAGGCGGCCGCCGACGATCAGCCCGGCGATCACCGCCAGCGCGCGCAGGCCTTCCAGCCAGCCACCCTGGCTGGCTGCCGCGCCGGCGCCGAGCAGGGGGATCAGCGCCAGCATCGGGATCGCCGCGATGTCCTGGAACACCGAGACCGCGACCACGCCCTGGCCGGCCGGCGCGGCGAGCAGATTGCGCTCGGCGACCACACCCAGGCCGATGGCGGTCGACGACATGGTCAGCGCCAGCGCGGCGACCAGGGCGACGGGCCAAGGCAGGCCGAGCAGCAGACCGGCGCCACCGAGCAGCAAGGTGCTGGCCACCACCTGCAGCGTGCCCCAGCCGAAGACCAGGCCGCGCATCGCCATCAGCTTGGCCGGCTGCAGGTCGATGCCGACCAGGAACAGCATCAGCACGACGCCGAACTCGGCGATCTGCAAGACGGTGGCCGGGTGCGTGACCAGGCCCAGTCCCCAGGGACCGATCAGCATGCCGGCGACCAGGTAGCCGAGGATGGCGCCCAGGCCCAGGCGCTTGACCAGGGGCACGATGAGCACCGCGGCGGCGAGGAAGAGCAGGGCGGCGCTGAGCCAGTCGTCGGTCTTCATGCGGGGCTCTCGTCCTGCGGGCGTTCGGCCGCCGGCGTGTCGGGCGGCAGCGGCCAGAGCCCGTCCTCGCCCTCGGGGTGGCGGCGCAGCCGCGCCAGCAATTGCTCGATGAACTCGTCGAGCGCGGCCTGCGGCTGGCGGTGCGCGTCGTGGAAGACCGCGGGCGGGAGGAAGCGCAGATGGCAGAGCGCCGCGGTCTGGCGGTAGGGCGGCAGAAAGGCCTCGAACTCATGGCCATGCTGGCCGGCGGCGCTGTAGCTGCTCTCGCCGCCGCCGGTGCTGGTGACCAGCAGCAGGTCCTTGCCGGCGAGCTGCCGCCCCTCGGGCCCATAGGCCCAGCCATAGCCCAGCACCTCGTCCAGCCAGAGCTTCATCAGCGGCGGCATGCCGTACCAGTGGATAGGGTGCAGCCAGACGATCAGGCGCGCCGGCAGCAAGGCCTCGCGCTCGGCGGCAACATCGATGCCGTAGTCCGGATAGCGCGCGTACAGATCGCGCAGGCGGATGCCGGGTTGATCGGCCAGCCGCGCCGCCAGCTGGCGATGCACGCGCGAATGCCGGCGGTCCGGGTGGGCGAGCAGGATCAGGATGTCGGGCGATTCATCGGCCATGGCCCGCAGTGTGCCCGGCCTCGATCAGCGCCTCGCTCCAGCCCTGGTCCTGGCGGAACCGCAGGCGGGCGCCATGGCGTTCGAGCAGGCGTTGCACCAGGGTCAGGCCCAGGCCATCGCCTGGCTGGCCGCCCAGCCCGGGGTTGCGGATGCGCAGTCCGCCGTCGTCGAGCAGCAGCTCGATGCGGCCGCCCGCCTCGCCATGGCTCAGCGCATTGGCCAGCAGGCTGGCGATGGCCATCTGCAGCACCGCCGCCGGCAGCGGCAGCGCGTCCTGGCGACTCAGGCGGCAGTCGAGTTGCTGAGCGCGCGCGTCGAGCAGCTCGGCATGGGCCAGCACCCAGGTCTCGACCAGGGGCAGCAGCGGCGTTGGCGCGCTGCCGGCGGCCGGTGTCGACTCCCGCGCCAGCTGCAGCAGGGTGGCCACGGTCTGCTCCATCAGCTGCAGGCTGGCGAGCAGCGGCGCGACCTCCTGGCCTTGCGCGGCGAGGCGCTCCAGGCCCAGGCGCAGCACCGCCAGCGGCGTGCGCAGCTCGTGGCTGGCGTCGCGGCTGAAGGCCTGCTCGCGGGCGATGAAGGCGCGGGTGCGTTCATGCAGCGCACTCAGCTGCCGCGCCAGCTCGCCGATTTCGTCATGGCGCTCGGCGCCGGGCAGGGCGGGCGGCAGGGTGGATGGTTGGGCGGTCGCCGCTTCGATGGCCAGCCGGCTGATCGGCCGGCTGATCCGGCGCGCCAGCCACCAGCCCAGGCCCAGCGCGAGCGCCACCGCGCCCAGGCCGAAGAAGCCCAGCCATCGCAGCAGCTGGCCGCGCATCGGCCGCACGACCAGCTGGTCGCTGACCTCGGCAAGCAGCCAGGGACCCTGCGCGGCGATTGGCAGCAGGTGGTAATGGCGCCCGTCATCCGCGGCGAACTCGCGGCGGCCGGGCTCGCGGGCGAGCAGCTCGGCGATCTCGGGCGGCAGGCCGCCCTGGCTGTGGTGCAGGCTCATGCCCAGGATCGTGGCGGGCCATTGGCCGCTGCGCGCCTGGGATTCGCGCAGGCGCTCGGCCTCCTGTCGCAGGCCGCGCTCGATGAAGCCGTCTTCCACCGTGTAGGCAAAGGCCAGCGCGAACAGCGCGAACAGGGCGGCGACCGCGAAGGTGTAGCCGGCCAGCGCGGCCATCAATCGCGATTGAAGTCTCATGTCTCGATGCGGTAGCCGACGCCGTGCACGGTCTTCAGCAGCGGCTGGTCGAAAGGCTTGTCGACCAGCAGGCGCAGCTGGTGCACATGGCTGCGCAAGGGGTCGGACTCCGGCGGCTCGTCGTCCCAGAGCCGGCGGATCAGCTCGGAGCGGCTCATGGCGCGCGGGTGCGCCTCCATCAGCAGGCGCAGGATCGCGAACGGCGTCGGCGGCAGGGCCAGGCGCTGGCCGTCGCGGAACGCCTCGGCGGCGCGCCGGTCCAGGCTCAGCGGCCCGACGCGCAGCAGATAGTCCTCGCCGGCCTGGCCGCGCCGCGCCAGCGCCTGCACACGGGCCAGCAGCTCGGGGCCGGCGAAGGGTTTGACCAGGTAGTCGTCGCCGCCGGCGGCAAAGCCGGCGAGCTTGTCATCGAGCTGGTCGCGCGCCGAGATCATCAGCACCGGCAGCTGGCGGGCCGATTGCTGGCGCAGGCGCTCGCAAAGGCGCAGGCCATCGAGGCCGGGCAGGCCGATGTCCAGCAGCAGCACATCGGGCGGCTCGTCCAGCGCCTGCTGCAGCGCCAGGCGGCCGTCGCTGGCCTCGCTGACGCGGTGACCGGCGCCGCGCAGCAGCGCGGCGATCTGCGTGCGCAGCGGCTCGTGGTCCTCGACCAGCAGCAGCTGCAGCGGCGGCGCCGAGCCCGTCATCCGCGCAGCTGACTCAGCAGGGCCTGGGCCTGATCGCGTAAGCCGGCCTCCAGCTTGTCGGCGGCGAGCAGGGCTTGCAGGATCTGCGTCGCGCGCTGCGGCTGCGCCTGCTGGGCATAGGCCTTGGCCAGGCCGAGTCGGAATTGCGGGTGCTGCATATGGGGTTCGGCCATCTCCATCACCGCCAGGGCCTGGCGGCGCGCCTCGTCGTCGGCAGCGGCCTCGAACTGATAGTAGCCAAGCATGGCGATCAGATCGGTCTTCACCGTTGGCGGCTGCTGGGCCAGGACGGCTCGCACGCTATCGCGCTCGCCGGCCAGCCAGCGCTGCACCAGCTTCATCGTGCGCTCCTCCAGGTACTCGGTGCGCGCTGCGGGGCGGCGGCCGAGCTGTTCGACGATGGCCTCGGCGACCGCCGTCGTCGAGAAGGGGTTCTGGCCGGTGACCAGGCGGCCGTCGACGACCAGCTTGGGCATCATCAGCGGCGCCTCCTGCCAGAGCGCGCCCTGCTCGCGGGCCTTGCGCTCGATCCAGAACGGGTATTCCTGGGCCCAGCGCTTGCCGAACAGGGTCTCCTCTTCGTCCGTGAAGCCGGTGACGCGGCGGCCGGCGAGCAGGGGCTTGCCGTCGGCGGTCTGCACCTTCGCCAGCACCGCCGGCCCGTGGCAGACCGCGGCAATCACGCCGTTCAGGCGCTGCTGCGCCTGCAGCAAGGCGATCAGCGCGGCGTCGCGCGGCAGATCGAACATCGCGCCCTTGCCGCCGATGACGAAGATCGCCGCATGCTCGCCGGGCTTCACGTCGGCGGTGCGCCGCGTCGCGGCCAGCGCGCTGCGGCCGTCAGCGTCGGCCAGAAAAGCGGCGTTGTGATCGTCCTTGGCGTTGTACCTGTCGGCGATCACCGCGCCGCCCTGCGGGCTGGCGATCTCCAGTTGCAGGCCGTTGGCGCGCAGGGTCAGCCAGGCCAGGGCCAGCTCGTCCATCTCGAAGCCCGGGCGGACGATCTTGCCGTTCTCCTCGCGGCCCTCGCCGGAGACGACAAGCAGCACCTTGGGCGTGGCCAGCGCCGGCAGGGCCGAGAGCAGCACGGCGCCGGCGGCGATCAGCAGGGTGGCGACCGGGGAATAGCGAGACAAGCGGGGCATGAGCAACTCCGGTTGGGGATGAGGGGGGCGACTGTGCAAAGCCGGTGTGAAGCGGAGATCAAGACGGCAGCGGTGGCGCTGATCCGCCCGGCGCGCGCTCGCCTGCCTGTCTACAGTGAGGGCATGCTGGTCCGTCCATCTGCCCTGCTCGCTTGTCTGCTGCTCGCCGGCTGCGCGATGCCGGTGCGCGAGCAGCCGCTGCGCGAGGGCCTGGACCCGATCACCACCCTGCAATGGCGGGGCTTTGTCGACGAGAAGCTGCGCGGCCAGGTGATGCTGGGTGAGCTCAAGGGCAGCGACCCCGAGGCCGTCGGCTATCTGCAAAAAACCCTGGAGCGAGTCTGGAGCAGCCGCGCCCCGGCCAAGCCGCTGCGCGACGCAATGGAAGAGCAGCTGCAGGAGCTGCGCCTGCTCGCCAACGCGGCGCTGCCGGCGCGCTACGCGCTCGATGCCGAGATCCTGGCCCTGGGTGGCGGTTCGCTGCCGCTGAGCAGCGAGGGCGAGATCGAGGTGCGCTACCGGCTGCGCGAAGTTGATTCGGGACGCTTGCTTTACGAGCGCCGCCTGCGCAGCCAGGGCGAGATCGGCTACGGCTTGCTGTGGCCGCCGGCGCGCCAGCGGGCGGCCAAGGAGGCGGCCTTGCGCGCCAATCTGCGCCGCCTTGCCGAAGAGCTCGTCCGTCTTCGCGTCTGAACGAAAGAAGAAGGGCCTGGTTGCCCAGGCCCTTGTGATTGCAGCGAAGCGCGATCAGCGCAGGTCGAAGCGATCGTTCTCCATCACCTGCACCCAGGCGGCCACAAAGTCATTGACCAGCTTGGCCTCGCCGTCGGCGCTGCCGTAGACCTCGGCCAGCGCGCGCAGCTGCGAGTTCGAGCCGAAGACCAGATCGGCCGTGGTCGCGGTCCAGGTCGGCGCGCCGCTCTTGCGGTCGCTGCCCTGCAGCACGCCGGCGGTGCTGGACGGCTTCCAGGCGGTGCGCATGTCGAGCAGGTTGACGAAGAAGTCGTTCGTGAGCATCCCGGCACGTTTTGTCAGCACGCCATGCGAGCCCTCGCTGATGCCGAGCGCCCGCAGGCCGCCGACCAGGGCCGTCATCGCCGGCGCGCCCAGGCCCAGCAGCTGCGCCTTGTCGATCAGCAGTTCGGCCTGGGCGCCCTCGAGCCCCGGCTTGACGAAGTTGCGGAAGCCGTCGGCCTGCGGCTCCAGCACGGCGAACGAGTCGACATCGGTCTGCGCCTGCGACGCATCGGTGCGGCCAGGATGGAAGGGCACGGTGATGCTGTGCCCGGCCGCCTTCGCCGCCGCCTCGATGGCGGCGCCACCGGCCAGCACGATCAGGTCGGCCAGTGAGATCTTCTTGCCGCCGCTGGCGTTGAAGCCGCCGCGGATGTCCTCCAGCGTGGCCAGCACCTTGGCGAGCTCGGCCGGGTGGTTGGCCGCCCAGTCCTTCTGCGGCGCCAGGCGGATGCGCGCGCCATTGGCGCCGCCGCGCTTGTCGCTGCCGCGGAAGCTCGCCGCCGAGGCCCAGGCGGTGCGCACCAGCTGCTGCACCGTGAGGCCCGAGGCCAGCACCTTGGCCTTCAGCGCGGCGACGTCGGCCTCTTCCACCAGCGGGTGGTCGACGGCCGGCACCGGGTCCTGCCAGATCAGCTCTTCCTTGGGCACCAGCTTGCCCAGGTAGCGGGCGCGCGGGCCCATGTCGCGGTGGGTCAGCTTGAACCAGGCGCGGGCGAAGGCGTCGGCGAACTCCTGCGGATTGGCGTGGAAGCGGCGCGAGATCTTCTCGTAGGCCGGATCGAAGCGCAGCGACAGATCGGCCGTGGTCATCATCGGCCGGTGCTTCTTGGATGGGTCGTGCGCGTCCGGGATCATGTGCTCCGGCTTGCAGTTCTTCGGGTGCCACTGGTGGGCGCCGGCCGGGCTCTTGCTGAGCTCCCATTCGTAGCCGAACAGCATGTCGAAGTAGCCGTTGTCCCATTTCGTCGGGTTCGGTTTCCAGGCGCCCTCGATGCCGCTGGTGATGGTGTCGCCACCCTTGCCGCTGCCATGGCTGCTGATCCAGCCAAAGCCCTGGTGCTCAATGGCGGCACCTTCCGGTGCCGCGCCGACATGGCTCTCCGGCCCGGCGCCATGCGCCTTGCCGAAGGTGTGACCGCCGGCCACCAGGGCCACGGTCTCCTCGTCGTTCATGGCCATGCGGCCGAAGGTCTCGCGCACATCGCGACCCGAGGCCACCGGGTCGGGGTTGCCGTCCGGGCCCTGCGGGTTCACGTAGATCAGGCCCATCTGCACCGCGCCCAGGGGCTTGGCCAGTTCGCGATCGCCGCTGTAGCGGCTGTTGGCCTTGTCGCTGGTCGCCAGCCACTCGGCCTCGGGGCCCCAGTAGATGTCCTTCTCCGGCTCCCAGATGTCGGGGCGGCCGCCGGCGAAGCCGAAGGTCTTGAAGCCCATGGACTCCAGCGCGACGTTGCCGGCCAGGATCATCAGATCGGCCCAGCTCAGCTTCTTGCCGTACTTCTGCTTGATCGGCCAGAGCAGGCGGCGCGCCTTGTCCAGGTTGCCGTTGTCGGGCCAGGAGTTCAGCGGCGCGAAGCGCTGGTTGCCGGTGCCGGCGCCGCCGCGGCCGTCATGGATGCGGTAGGTGCCGGCGGCATGCCAGGCCATGCGGATCATCAGGCCGCCGTAATGACCCCAGTCGGCCGGCCACCAGTCCTGCGAGTCGGTCATCAGGGCGGTCAGGTCCTTGACCACGGCGTCCAGGTCCAGGGTCTTGAATTCGGCCGCGTAATCAAAGCCTTCGCCCATCGGGTCGCCCTTGGGCGAGCGCTGGTGCAGGATGTCCAAGTTCAGCTGGTTGGGCCACCAGTCGGCATTGCCCTTGCTGCCGGCCTTGGCATTCGGGGCAGCGTGGTGGAAGGGGCACTTCGCGTCATTGCTGGACATGCGGGTCTCCTGAAAGCTGCTTGAAAGGGAAGGGGCAGTCTAGGAACGCGATCCCATTGAATCAACCCAAGTGAAGCAATGACGGCGATAGGCAAGTTCTCGCAACACCGCGGGTAAGCGAGGGGGTCGTCTTCAAGCGCCTGTCATGAAAGCGGGGCGCTGCCAGACCAGCAACAAATTGTTCGCCGGCATGGCCACGCGCTCGCGCAGCCGCAGGCCGACCGCCGCCGCCTCGGCTTGCACGTCGGCGAGCCGGCGCAGGCCCCAGGCCGGGTCGCGGGCGCGCAGATCGGCGTCAAAGGCCAGGTTGCTGGGCGCGGTGGCGACCTCATCCTCCAGATAGGGCCCGTAGGTCATCAGCAGGCCATCCGGCGTCAGCCGCTCGGCGGCCAGGCGCATCAGCGCCGCGGTGCAGGCCCAGGGCGCGATATGGATCAGGTTCGCGCAGAAGATCGCGTCGACGGCCGGCCCTGGCGGCGGGGCGAGCAGGTCGAGCGGCAGCGCCGGCTCGACGTTGGCCAGTCCGGCGCACCAGGCTGCGATCGATGCCAGCAGCTCGGGGTCTCGCTCGCTGGGCTGCCAGCGCCAGCCGGGCAGCTCGGGCGCGCAGAAGGCGGCATGCTGGCCGCTGCCACTGGCGATCTCCAGCAGCAGGCCTTGTGGCGGCAGCAGGCGCTGCAGCTCGGCCAGGATGGGCGGGCCGTTGCGTTCGGCGGCGGGGCTGTGGCGGCGGGGATCTGCGGGCATGGCGAGCGGCTGGCTGGAGGCGTGGCGGCGATGATGCGTCATGCCTCCGACCCGCTACCGTTTTGGCGATTTCCTGCTCGACAGCGGCAAGCGCCAGCTGACGCGCGACGGCCAGCCCCTGGCCCTGAACGCCCGCTATTTCGACGCCCTGGTGCTGCTGCTGCGCGAGCAGGACCGCCTGGTCAGCAAGCAGCGCTTCTTCGACGAGGTCTGGGCCGATACCGTGGTCGGCGACGCGGCGCTGACCCAGTGCATCAAGGAGATCCGCCGCGTGCTGGAGGACGATGCCGCGGCGCCGCGCTTCGTGCGCACGGTGGCCGGGCATGGCTATAGCTTCATCGCCGCGGTCGAGGCGCTGCATGGGCCGGATGCCGGCCCGCTACCCGTGCCGGTCAGCGCTGAGCTGCCGAGGTGGCTGCAGGAGGCCGGCGCTGCGGCGCTGGGCGGCGGCCTGGCCGGCCTGCTCGGCGGCTTGCTTTATGGCTCGGCCCTGGCCTTCGCGCCGCCGGCCCAGGGCCTGGGCAGCTTGTCGGTGCTGCTGGTGATGCTGGCGCTCACCGGGCTCGTCGGCCTGGCCGGCGGCGCCGGCGTGGGCCTGGGACTGGCCGCCGGACGGCAGCTGGGCGCGCACCCCGCCTGGGTGCTGGCCGGGGCGGCGCTGGGCGGTTTTGTCGTCGGCGGTGCGGTCAAGCTGCTGGGCTCGGATGCCTTCATGCTGCTGATCGGCAATGCGCCGGCCGGCACCACCGGCGGTCTGGAGGGTGCCGCGCTTGGCCTGGCGGTGGCGGCGGGTCTGTGGCTCGGCGGCGGCATGGACGCGGCCGGACCGCGCCCCATCTGGTGCGCGGCGGCCGCCACCGGTCTGGCCGGCGCGCTCTTGTCGCTGGCTGGCGGCAGCCTGATGGCCAGCAGCCTGGCCAGCGTGGCGGCCACTTTTGATCGCTCGCGCATCGACCTGGCGGTCTTGGCCCGCTGGTTTGGCGAGTCGCAGTTCGGCCCGCTCGCCCAGGCGGCGCTCAGCGCGCTGGAAGGCGGTCTGTTCGGCGGCCTGCTGGTCGCGGCGCTACTTTGGTGGCATCGCCGGCTCAGGGCCTGAGCGTCTCGCTGCTGGCCGCCTGGCGGAACAGGCCGGCGGCCAGCAGCCAGATCGCCATGAAGAAGGCGGTCAGCACCCAGACATGACCCCAGCCGGCCAGCCAGGCCCAGACGGCCAGGCCCAGCTGGCTCAGCGCGGTGACGAGCATGACCCGCGCCAGTCCAGCCGCGCGGCCATGCACCAGGAGCGCGCCGATCAGCGGGACCAGCAGCAGGGCGTCGAAGACGCGGTTCACCGGGTTGTCCTCGCTGCCGATGATGCCCACCGCCGCATTCGCCCAGGCCATCAGGAAGGCGGCGCCCAGGGCCAGCGCCGCCGCGCCACGGTAGGCGGCATGCCGGCTCAGGCGCAGCGCCAGCTCGAAGCCGCCGCCGGCCAGGCCCAGCATCAGCGCGAAGACCGCAAAGTCGGCCGGCGTCCAGCGGACCTCGGTCGTGAACTGCATGGCCAGCCAGGGGGTGGCGAGCAGCAGCGCGGCGCTGCCCCAGGCGATCAGGCGCCAGGGTGGGCGGCGGCGGGTCAGGCGGTCGTGATGGGTGTTGCCAGGCATGCGGGCTTCCTGAAGTGGGGGAGTTCGCAGCCTAGGAAAGACCAGCCCTGAGCGTCATGAGCAGCCTGTGAGCATTCGCTGAGGGCTTGTGAATCAGGGGCTTGCGCGCGGTCCCTCCGTAGAATCCCGGCCCTTCGCCCTCAGCTCCCGCCGTCGCCATGGAACTCACCGCCCTCACCGCCCTCAGCCCCCTGGATGGCCGCTACGCCGGCCGCATGAGCGGGCTGCGCGGCCTGTTGTCGGAGTTCGGCCTGATCCAGCGCCGCGTGCAGGTGGAGATCGAGTGGTTCATCGCGCTCAGCGACGCCGGCCTGCCCGAGTTCCCGCCCCTGTCCAACGCGGCGCGCGAGCACCTGCAGCAGTTGGTCGCCGGCTTTGGCGCCGCCGAGGCCCAGGCGATCAAGGACATCGAGCGCACCACCAACCATGATGTGAAGGCGGTCGAGTACTGGATCAAGCAGCAGTTCGCCAAGGCGACCCACCTGCCCGAGCTGGCCGCCGAATTGACGTCGAAGAGCGAGTTCGTGCACTTCGCCTGCACCAGCGAGGACATCAACAACACCAGCCATGGCCTGATGCTCAAGAGCGCCCGCCAGCAGGTCATGCTGCCGGCACTCGACGGCATCATCGCCGTGCTGCAGGCAATGGCCCACCAGCTGGCCGGCCTGCCCATGCTCAGCCGCACCCATGGCCAGACCGCCAGCCCGACCACGGTCGGCAAGGAGCTGGCGAACGTCGTCGCGCGCCTGCAGAAGGGCCGCAGCAACATCGCCAAGGTCGAGCTGCTGGCGAAGATGAACGGCGCCGTCGGCAACTTCAATGCGCATCTGAGCGCCTACCCCACGGTCGACTGGGAGGCCTTCAGCAAGAAGGTCATCGAGCAGCAGCTGGGCCTGGTCTTCAACCCTTACACCATCCAGATCGAGCCGCACGATTACATGGCCGAGCTGTTCGACGCCTTCACCCGCGTCAACACCATCCTGATCGACCTCAGCCGCGACATCTGGGGTTACATCAGCGTCGGCTATTTCAAGCAAAAGACCAAGGAGGGCGAGGTCGGTTCCTCGACCATGCCGCACAAGGTCAACCCGATCGACTTCGAGAACGCCGAGGGCAATTTCGGCCTGGCCAACGCGCTGCTGGCGCACCTGAGCCAGAAGCTGCCGATCAGCCGCTGGCAGCGCGATCTGACCGACTCGACGGTGCTGCGCAATATGGGCGTGGCCCTGGGCTATACCCTGCTCGGCTACGACTCGCTGGCCAAGGGTCTGGGCAAGCTGGAGGCGAACGCCGGTCGCCTGGCTGAGGACCTGGACGCCGCCTGGGAGGTGCTGGCCGAGCCGGTGCAGACCGTCATGCGCCGCTTCGGCCTGCCCGAGCCCTATGAGCAGCTGAAGGCGTTCACGCGCGGCAAGCAGATCACCCAGGCGCTGATGCAGGACTTCATCCAGAGCCTGGACCTGCCGGCGGACGAGAAGCAGCGTCTGCTGGAACTGACGCCCGGTCACTACACCGGCAAGGCCGCCGCGCTGGCCGCCCGGGTTTGAGCAGCAACAGCCGCCCGGTCTACAGCACCGAAGCCGGCCGGCTCTGCCCCGGCTGCGGCAAGGCGCTGGCCGCCTGCGTCTGCAAGCAGAAGACCGGACCGCTGGGCGACGGCAATGTCAAGGTGCGCCGCGAGACCGGCGGCCGCGGCGGCAAGACCGTGACCGCGGTGCGCGGCCTGCCGCTGGACGAGGCGGCGCTGCAGCAGCTCGCCAAGCAGCTGAAGGCCGCCTGCGGCACCGGCGGTACCTGCAAGGACGGCGTCGTCGAGATCCAGGGCGATCAGGTCGAGCGCGTGATGGCCTGGCTGACGAGCAAGGGCTACACGCCCAAACGGGCCGGCGGCTGAATCACAGACTCAGTCGCCAAACCCGCGACGGCTCCGCATAGCCGTCCAGCTGCCGCAGCTCGCCGTCGACAAAACCCAGCTTGCGCAGCAGCGCATGGCTGCGCGGGTTCTCCGGCGAGGTGATGGCCAGCAGCTCGGTCCAGCCCAGCACCTCGCGCGCATGGCGGATGCAACCCTCGGCCGCCTCCCGCGCATAGCCGCAGCCCTCGTGTTCGGCGAGCAAGGCGTAGCCAAGGTCAGGCCCCTCCAGCGCAGCCCGGCGGAACAGCCCGCAGATGCCCAGGGGCTCCCCGTCCTCCAGGCGCTCGACCAACCAGAAGCCGAAGCCCTGCTCGCGGTAGGACTTCAGCAGCCTGCCCTCCATCCACTCCAGGGTCTGTTCCAGCGTGCGCACGCCGGGGTCGTTGATATAGCGGTGCCAGCCGGGCTCGTTGATCAGGCGCAGCAGGAAGGCCGCGTCGGCCGGGCTGGCCTCGCGCAGGCGCAGGCGGGCGGTGCTCAGGATGGTCATGGGGCGAGACAATAGCCGCCATGCGCTTCATCGACAGAATGCACGCCGCCGCCCGTGCCAGCGACTCCCTGCTTTGCGTCGGCCTGGACCCGGATCCGACCCGCTTTCCCGGCGACTGGGCGGGAGATGCGTCGCGCACCGCCGACTTCTGCTGCGCGATCGTCGATGCGACGGCCGAGTTCGCCGCCGCCTTCAAGCCGCAGATCGCTTACTTCGCGGCGATCGCCGCCGAGGACCAGCTGCTGCGCGTCATCGATCACATCCGCCGCGTCGCACCCAGCAAGCCCATCGTGCTCGACGCCAAGCGCGGCGACATCGGCGACACCGCCAAGCTCTATGCCCGCGAGGCCTTCGAACGCTATGGCGCCGACGCCGTGACCCTGTCGCCCTACATGGGCTACGACACGATCTCGCCCTATCTGGACTACGAGGACCGCGGCGTCTTCGTGCTCTGCCGCACCAGCAACCGCGGCGGCGACGACTGGCAGATGCAGCGCCTTGCCGATCTGCCCGGGCAGCCCCGCCTGTTCGAGGAGCTGGCGCGGCGCGCCGAGACCGAATGGAATCGCCAGCCCGGCCAGCTCGGCCTGGTGGTCGGCGCCACCTACCCCGAGGAGCTGGCCCGCGTGCGCGCGATCGCCCCCTCGGTGCCCCTGCTGGTGCCCGGGGTCGGCGCGCAGGGCGGCGACGCCGCGGCGACCGTCAAGGCCAATGCCGGCGGACCGATGCTGGTCAACAGCAGCCGCGCCATCCTCTACGCCGGCAAGAACGTTGCCGACTTCGCCGAGCGCGCCCGCGAGGCCGCCCGCGCCACCCGCGAAAGCCTGCGATGAGCGAGCAGCTGTTGCGACCGGCCCAGGGCGCTGCCGAGCTGCTCTTCATCCTGCTGCACGGCGGCGGCAGCACGCCGGAACAGATGCAGCCCTTGGCCGAGGCGCTGCGCGAGCAGTACCCGCAGGCGGCGATCGCGCTCTGGCAGGCGCCGACTGCCCTGCCCAGCGAGGCGTTGCGCGGCTTCGTCTGGTATGAGGAGGCGGACGCCGTGGCCGGCGTGGCCGCTGCGCTGCCGACCTTCGTGGCCCGCGTGCGCGCGCTCGCCGAGGCGCTGCAGCTGGACTGGCCGCGCGTCGCGCTGGCCGGCTTCTCGCAGGGCGGCCTGCTGGCGCTGGAAGCGGTGCAGGCCGAGGAAAAGCTCGCCGGCCGTGTGCTCGCCTTCGGCGCCGCGCCGCTGGCCCGGCCGGTGATGGCGCCCGAGGGCGTCTGCCTGCACCTGCTGCACGGTCTGCAGGACGAGGCCGTGTCCTACCGCCATGTCGTCGACGCGGCGCAGGCCTGGGTCGAGCTGGGCGCCGACATCACTGCCGACGTGCTGCCCGGCGTGGCCCACGCGCTGGATGCGAAGCTGATCGCCAAGGCCATGCACCAGCTGCGCACCTTCATCCCGGCGCGGCTCTGGCGCGAGGCGGCGCAGACCGCCGCCGAGATGGAGGACGCCGACCGCGAGGCGCTCAAGCGCCCGCACTGAGTCAGCGGGCGCGCTGCTCCGCGGCGCTCGCGCAGTCCAGGCAGCGCAGCGCCATCGGCTGGGCTTTCAGGCGGTCGAAGGGAATGCTGATGCCGCAGTCGCGGCACTGCCCGTAATCCTCCTGCTGCAGGGCCAGCAAGGCGCTGCCGATGGCCGCCTGTTCGGCGCGGAGTTGGTCCAGGCGTTCGAGCAGCAGCGCGCGTTGCTCCGGGTGCTCGCGCGCGGTCTCTGGGTCGTCGCCCAGCAGCTGTGCGGGCAGCTCGACGCGCGACGCCTCGCTGGCGCCGCTCTGCTCGGCCAGGCCCTGCAGCTCGCGTTCCAGTTCATGCTCGCGCGTCGTCAACAGGGACTGGATGAGGGCGCGCTGGCCGGCGCTGAGGGCTTGGGTCATCGTGGGTCTCCAGGGGCGGTCTTCCCATGCTGCCCGGGCCGGCGGGCGGCCGCGTTGCGCTGGGTCAAGCCCTTCGCCGGTGCGACTGCGGCGCCGGCACCACGGCGGCCTCGGCGCCTGGTCCTAGGATGGGGTCATGGCCCTTCCGGATCGCCGCCGCCTGCTCCAGCTCGGACTGGCGGCCGCTGCCATGCCGGTGCGCGCCGCCCCGGCGCGCCGGCTGCGCGTGCTGGCCTGGCCCGGCTATGCGGAGCCGGAGCTGGTGCAGGCCTTCGAGCGTGCTCATGAGGCCCAGGTCGATCTGACCATCATCGACACCGACGAGGCGATGTGGGCGCGCGCCGGCAGCGGCGACGCCTTCGACGTGCTGGCGCTGAACACCGCCGAGCTGCAGCGCTACCTGGCGGCCGGTCGGGTGCAGGCGCTGGACCCGGCGCGCGTCCCGGCGGCGCGCCGCCAGCTGCCGCGCTTCCAGGATCGCGCCGCCATTCCTGGTCTCCTGCGTCAGGGGCGGCTTTACGCGATGCCCTACACCTATGCGGAGATGGGCCTGATCTACGACCGCCGTCAGCTGGCCGCGCCGCCGGACTCGGTGGCCGCGCTCTGGGACCCGCGCTGGAAGGGCAAGGTGCTGGCCTATGACGGCGCGGCGCACAAGGTCTCGCTGGCCGCGCAGCGCCTCGGGCTGGCCTCGCCGTTCCGCCTCGCCGAGCGCGACTGGGCGGCGGTCGGCGAGCAGCTGATCGCCTTGCGCCGCAATGTGCTGGGCTTCTACCAGGGCCCTGAGCAGTCGGTCGAGCTGTTCCGCCGCCACCAGGCGGCGCTGATGTTCGCCAATTACGGCACCCAACAGCTGCGCCTGCTGCGCGCCGCCGGCAGCGATGTCGGCTACGCGATTCCGCGCGAGGGCGCGCTGGCCTGGTTGGACTGCTGGGCCATCCTGCGCGGCTGCCGCGACGTGGCGCTGGCCCATGCCTGGATCGACCACCAGCTCGGCGAGCCGGCGGCGCGTCTGCTGGTCGAGCGCCAGGGCCTGGCCAGCACCCTGCACGAGGGCGATGCGCCGCCCGGCCGGCTGGTCTGGCTGGAGCCGGTCGAGGACGCGGCGCGCCGCGAGCGCCTGTGGGCGGCGGTGCGCGCCGGCCGCCGCCAGGTCGACAGCCGGCCATGATCAAGCTCGGCCTGGCCTGGCGCGTCGGTCTGGTGATCGCGCTGTGCAGCGTGCTCGCCGTCGGCCTCAGTGGCTACTACGCCTACCAGGCCAGCCGCGGCCTGCTGATCGCCGCGGCCGAGGCCCGCCTGCAGACCGCCGCCGGCGTGCTGGCCCGCCAGCTCGCCGTGGCGCTGGATGCCGGCGCCCGCGACCTGCTGCTGCTCGCCGGCCACCCGCGCCTGCTGCGGCCGCTCGAGCAGGCCGATTACGCGCCGCAGCCCGACGGCCTGCTGCTCTTCGAGGGCCTGGTGCGCTCGCACGCCGAGTACCAGCAGCTGCGCCTGATCGATGCCGATCGGCATGGGCTGGAGCGGGTGCGCGTCGACCGCGAGCCCGGCGGCGTGCGCAGCCTGGGGCCCGAGGAGATGCTGGAGAAGGGCCACCTGCCCTATGTCTATGAGACCCTGAGCCTGCCGCCGGGATCGATCTATTTGTCGGGCGCACGCCTGGGCGGCGAGACCGGCGACGCGCCGCGCCCGACCTTGAAGATGGCCGTCGCGGTGCGTGATGAGAGCGAGAGGGCGCGCGGCGTGGTCGTGCTCACCATCGACCTGGAGCGCCTGTTCAAGCAGCTGGGCGCCGACCTGCCGCCCGGTCTGCGCCTCTACCTGTTGAACCGCCGTGGCGATTACCTGATCCACCCGGAACCGGCGCGCGCCTTTGCCTTCGACCGCGGTCAGCGCGGCCATGTGCTCGACGAGTACCCGGCCGCCGAGGCCTTGCTGAAGGGCCAGCGCAGCCAGCTGGTCGGCGCCTCGGCCCAGGGCACGGTGGCCGCTTTCGCCCACCAGCCGGCCGCCGAGCTGCCGCTGGACGGCGGCTTCATCGTCGGCCTGGCGCAGCCGCTCGCCGAGGTGCTGGCCGATGGCGAGGCGCTGGGCCTGCAGGTGCTGCGCATCGGCCTGGGTCTGAGCGCGGTGGCGCTGCTGCTCGCCGCGCTGCTGGCGCGGGCGCTGACGCGGCCGCTGCTGCAGATCGTCGTGGCGGTGCGGCGATTTGGCGATGAGGCCGAGGCGACGTCGCTCGAGCTGCCGCTGCGCCGCGGCGACGAGATCGGCCTGCTGGCGCGCAGCGTGCAAGGCATGCAGACGCAGATCCGCAGCCAGTTCGAGCGCCTGCAGTTCAAGCAGCAGGAGCTCGACCAGCTGGCCAGCCGCGACGCGCTGACCGGGCTGCTCAACCGCCGCGTCTTCCTCGACCGCCTGGAGCATGCACTGGCCAAGGCACGCCGCGAGCAGGGTCAGCTGGCCCTGCTCTTCGTCGACCTGGACCGCTTCAAGGCGATCAACGACCAGCATGGCCACGCCGCCGGCGACCTGCTGCTGCAGACCCTGGCGCAGCGCCTGCAGCAGACGGTGCGCGAGGCCGACACGGTGGCGCGCATCGGCGGCGACGAGTTCGTCGTGCTGCTCGAGCAGGCCGAGCCGCTGCAGGCCGCCGAGACCGTGGCCGCCAAGCTGCGCCAGGCTCTGGCGCAGCCGGTCGAGTTCGGTGCGCTGAGCCTGCAGATCGGTGCCAGCATCGGGATCGGTCGCTTCCCGGACGATGGCGCGACGGCCAGCGAGCTGCTCGCCGCCGCGGATCGCGCGATGTACCTTGCCAAGGGCGCTGTGACCGCCCAGGTCGCCTGAACCATGTGCCGCTTCACTCTCTACCTCGGCCCCTCGATCCGTCTGGGCAAGCTGCTCATCGAGCCGGAGCATTCGCTGATCAACCAGAGCGTGCGCTCGCGCGAGCGCAAGGAGCCGACGAATGGCGACGGCTTCGGCGTCGGCTGGTACGCGCCGCGCCTGTCGCGCGAGCCGGCGGTCTTCCATTCGGTGCGCCCGGCCTGGAGCGACCGCAATCTGCGCGAGCTGTCGCGCGTCATCGCCACGCCCTGCGTGATGGCCCATGTGCGCGCCGCCACGGCCGGCTTCGGCGTCGACCTGGTGAACTGCCACCCCTTCTCCTGGCGGCGCTACCTGCTGATGCACAACGGCTACATCGCCGGCTTCGAGCGCATCCGCCGCCGCCTGCTGGCGCCGCTGTCCGACACCGCCTTCGGCCTGGTGCGCGGTTCGACCGACACCGAGCACCTGTTCGCCGTCTTCGTCGACCAGTTGCTGCGCGACGGCGAGGCGGCCAATGGCGCCGACCCGGCGCTGCGCCTGGCCGAGCGCCTGGCGGCCACGCTGCGCCAGGTGCTGCAGGCCGCGGCGGCGGCCGGCGTGCGCGAGCCGCATTACCTGAACGTCGCCGTCAGCAACGGCCAGCAGGCGGTGGTCAGCCGCTTCACCACCGACCCGGTCGGCGACGGCGACTCGCTCTACCTGCTGCGCGGCAATCTCTACCAGACCACCGCCGAGGAGTTCGGCGAGCGCGACCGCGAGGAGCGCGACACCGCGGTCCTCGTTTCCTCGGAGCGCTTGACCCCCGCGCCCGGTTGGCAGGCGGTGCCGCGCAACCACCTGGTCGTCATCGGCCGCGGCGAGCGGCCGCGCCTGCTGGCGCTCAACGAGCTCGCCGAGATCGTTTGAGGGAATCTGCCTAGGCAGCACCCACCCGGGGCGGGCGCAGACTCCGATCGTGTGCCGCCTCCTTGCCCTGCTGATCCTGCCGCTGCTGATGCTGGGCGGTTCGGCCGCGGCCAAGCCACCGGTGGCGCTTTACTTCATGGAGCAGATGCCGACCTCGGGCGTCGACGCCGACGGCCGCCCGCAGGGCGAGCTGGTCGAGCGCATGCGCCGCGTCGAGCAACTCGCCGGCCTGCGCCTGAACTGGCAGCTCACCCCGCTCAAGCGCGGCCTGCTGGAGCTGCGCGACAACCGCGAGCCGATCTGCGTGCTCGGCGTGTTCCGAAGCAGCGAGCGCGAGGCGTTCGCGCGTTTCTCGCGGCCGCTGCTGGCCGGCATTCCGCAGGCCCTGGTGGCGCGGCGCGACGCCGCCCGGCGCCTGCGCGAGCTGCCCCATGCCCGCGCCGCGGTGCTGGGCAGCGAGCTGCGCCTGCTCGTCTTCGACGGCGTGTCCTATGGCGAGGAGCTCGACGGCTGGATCGCCGCGCGCCAGGGGCCGACGCTGCGCGTGCTGGCCGGTCCGATGCGCGTCGTCGAGATGCTCAGCCGCGACCGCGCCGATTTCGCCATCATGACCGCCCGTGGGCTGGACCAGTGGCGGCGCGACGGCGTGCTCGGTGCGCAGGAGCTGGAGGTCGTCGGCACGCTGACCCTGCCGCCGCCACCGGCCCGCCATGTCGCCTGTTCGCTGCGCGTCGGCGAGGCCTGGATGCGCGAGCTGGACCAGGCCATCCAGCAACTGGACGGCCTCAGGCCCTGAGGCCCAGGCGGCGGTCGAGCTGGCGCTGCAGCGGCCCGAGCAGGGCCGGCACCATCTCGCCCACCGGGCTGCCGGCGGCATGCAGGCGGCGCTGGGCCTGCAAGGCCTTGGCCGCCGGCAGGCGGCCGCTGCCCCAGAGTTGCAGGCCAAGCGCGAACAGCTCCTCCAGCCGGTCGAGCAGGGGCAGCAGTTCCGCCGCCCGGGCCTGCTGCTGCAGCAGCCGGGTCCAGCTGGGCAGGCAGCGCTCGGCGTCGCGCAGCGCGGCGCGCCAGGCGGCCGGCTCGTCGCCGAGTTGTTGCACGAAGCGGCTCTCGGCCGGCAGCAGGTCGACCAGCTGGCTCAGCGCCTCGCCCTGCTGGTAGCGGCTATGGGCCTTCTTGTCGTGCTGGCGGGCATAGCCGGCGCCCGGCTCCAGCCAGGCGGCCAGGGCCTGCAGCTGGGCGCGCTCGTCGGCCTCGGGGGCCAGCTGTCGCCAGCGCGGCTGCAGCGGGTCATCAGCCGGGTGCACACGCCGCTGCAGCCAGTCGTCGGCGCGCGCCAGGCGCTGCGCCAGGCTGGCGTGCAGCGCCGCCTCGTCGGCGCCCTGCGGGTCGCGCCACAGGCGCTCGGCCACGGCGAACAGGCGCTCCCGCGTGCGCAGCGCGAGCTGCGGCGCGTCGACCAGCTCGCCCCAGAGCGCCGCTTCGCCGCCGAGCAGCGGCGTGCGCGCGGCGCGGTGGCGCGGCGGCCAGTCGCTGCCCGCCGGCAGCGCCCACCAGGCGCAGCGCAGGCGCAGATTGCCCAGGCGCAGCCAGCCGCCATGGCCGGCCTGCAGCGCCTGCTGCTCGGGGCCCCAGAACTCCAGCTCGCCCAGGTCGCTGTCGACCTGCAGGCGCCAGCGCACCAGGGGGTCGGCCAGCGGTCGCGGCTGCAGCCATTCGTCCAAGCTGCCGCTGGAGCGCAGTTGCAGCCAGGCCTGACCGGCGTGCCGCCAGAGTCGGCACTCGATGCGCCACAGCCCGGCCACCGCCTGCAGCGCCCAGCATTCGGCCTCGGGCGGCGGCGCCGGCGGGCGGCGCGGCGCCTGCAGCGGCCGCCGCCAATGCCAGGCGGCGCCATGGCTCTGGTCGAGGTAGTAGCCGGCGCTGCGTAAGCGCCCGGCCAGGCCGCTCGGTTCCTGGGCCAGCGCGGCCCCGCCGCGCCAGGCCTGCAGCAGGCTGCCGGCGGGCAGCTCGCGGCTGCTGGCCATCTCGTCCCAGGCGACCAGGCGGCGGCGGTGGCGGTCGAGCAGCTCGCCGACGCGGCGCACATAGAGCGCCTGCAGATCGGCGACGCTGCAGCCACGTTCGGCTGCCAGCGCCTGCCAGGGCGCGGGGGCCAGCTCGTCGCCGCCGAGGTGCAGATAGGGGTCGGGGAAGACCGCGCTCCACTCGCCGAGCAGGCCGTCGAGGAAGTCGTACAGCGCCTCCTGCGTCGGGTCCACCGCGCAGGGAAAGACGCCAAAGCCGGTCTGCGCCTGGCGGGGCGCGGGCGCGCACAGCAGTTCCGGGTAGGCCAGGCCCAGGGCCCAGCAATGGCCGGGCAGGTCGAGCTCGGGCAGCACGCGGATGCCGCGCGCCGCGGCCTCCTGCACCAGGCGCTCGACCTCGCCCAGGGTGTAGAAGAAGCCGCCGCTGGCGCGCTCGTGCAGGCGCGGGTAGCGCGGCGACTCCAGGCGCCAGGCCTGGTCGTCGCTCAGATGCCAGTGCAGCACATTGAGCTTGGCGGCGGCCAGGGTGTCGAGCAGGCGCAAGAGCGCATCCAGCGGCAGCGGCCGGCGCGCGCTGTCGACGAGCAGGCCGCGCCAGGCGTGGCGCGGCGCGTCCTGCAGGCTGAGCGCCGGCGGCGGCCCGTCCTGCCAGAGCTGCGACAGGCTGTGCAGGCCATGGCGGGCGCCGGCCAAGGTGGCGGCCTGCAACAGCACCCGGTCGGCGCTGATGTGCAGGCGGTAGGACTCGTCGTCGCCCAGGCGCGGCGGGCGCTGCCGGCAGCCCGCCGGCAGGTCGAGGCGCAGCGGCGGACCGGCGGCGTCGACCGGCAGCAGGCGTTGGCCGAGCGCGCGCAAGGCGGGCGGCAGCTGCGCGACGCCGCTGAGCCCGGCGGCCCGCGGTGCCGCCGCCTTGAGCAGGCGCAGGCGCTGCGGGTGGGGCAGGGGGCAGGCGGGCGGCAGCGGCGTCATGCCGCGATGCTGCCGTCGGGGCCCTACAGCCCGCCTCAAGCCAAGCTCAAGCCCGTCTTAAGCTGCTGTTGAGGTGCTCGGCCGCAAGATGCGCGGCATGTTGTCGCCCCCTTCGATTGACGCAGCCCTCGGCCCCTCGGCCGGCTGGCTGGGGCCCTGGCTGAAGGGCTATCCGTTTGACGAGCCGGCGCGGCCCATCGAGCAGATCGGCAGCCTGGGCTGGTCGCTGTTCGACGGCCGCCTGCCGCTGCCGCTGGCCGTGCTGCGCCGCGCGCCCTTGCAGCACAACCTGCGCTGGATGCAGGCCTTTGCGCGCCGCCATGGCGTTCAGCTGGCGCCGCATGGCAAGACGACGATGAGCCCCGAGCTGTTCCGCGCCCAGCTGCGCGAAGGCGCCTGGGGCCTGAGCTTTGCGACGCTGCAGCAGCTGCGCGTCGGTCTGGCCGCCGGCGTGCGCCGCGCGCTGCTCGCCAACACCCTGGTCGACGGCGCCGAGCTGCGCGCCCTGCAGGCCCTGCGCCGCGACGACTCGCAGCGGGAGCTGGCCTTCTTCGTCGATTCGCCGGCGCAGCTGGCGCGGCTGGAGCAGGCCGCCCTGCCCGGGCCGCGCCTGGATGTGCTGATCGAACTGGGTCGCTCGCGCGGCGGGCTGCGCGATCACGGCGCCGCCCTCGAGCTTGCGCGCCGCCTGCACCACCATGCGCAGTTCCGCCTGCGCGGCATCGCCTTCTACGAGGGCCTGGAGGCCAGCGGCGACAGCGCCGCCGACGCCGCCCTGGTCGAGGCCTGGGCGGCGCGCGTGCAGCGCCTGCTGGCCGACGGCGAGGCCGAGGGCTTGTTCGCGGGCCCGATCTGGTTGAGCGGCGGTGGCTCGGCGCTCTACGACCTGGTGGCGCCGGCGTTGAACCCGCAGGGCCGCTACCTCGGCCTGCTGCGCGCCGGCTGCTACCTTTGCCAGGACCATGGCCTGTACCGGCGCATGGGCCGCGCGGTGGCCGAGCGCCTGGGCGACGCGGACGGGCTGCGCCCGGCGCTGGAGGTCTGGGCCCGCGTGCTCAGCTGCCCCGAACCCGGGCTGGCCATCGTCGGCGCCGGGCGGCGCGATCTGTCCTACGACCAAAGCCTGCCGCTGCCGATCTGGCGCGAACGGCAGGGCCGCGTCGAGGCCGTGCCGGCGGACTGGACGATCAGCGCGCTGAACGACCAGCACGCCTATCTGCGCTGGTCGGCGGGCACGGGTCCGGCGGTCGGCGACGCCGTCGCACTGGGCATCTCCCACCCCTGCACGACCTTCGACAAATGGCGCTGGATGCCGCTGGTCGACGAGGACTACCGCGTTGTCGATGCCATCAGCACCTGCTTCTGAATTCCTCATCGACAACGCGCTGCTCGTCGACGGCCGGCTCAGCCCCGCCCGGCCGGGTGCGCTCTGGGTGCGCGACGGTCGCATCCATGCCATCGCGGACCAGTTCGACGCCGAGCTGCCGCGCATCGATGCCAGGGGCCTGGTGCTCGCCCCCGGCTTCATCGACGCCCACAGCCACGACGACGCGGCGCTGCTGACCCAGCCGGCGATGACGCCCAAGATCAGCCAGGGCGTGACCACCGTGGTGAGCGGCAACTGCGGCATCTCCCTGGTGCCCCTGGGCTCGAGCGAGAGGCTGCAGCCGCCGATGAATCTGCTGCCCGCCGCTGCCTATCGCTTCGCCAGCTTGGATGCCTGGCGGGCGGCAGTGCAGGCGGCTCGCCCGGCCGTCAATGTGGCGCCGCTGATCGGCCACACCGCGCTGCGCCTGCGCTGCGTGGCCGACCTGGCGCGGCCGGCCCTGCCCGCCGAGCGCGAGGCGATGGCCGCCTTGCTCGACGAGGCCATGCGGCAGGGCGCGCTCGGCCTGTCCTCCGGCGTCTTCTACGCGCCGGCCGCCGCGGCCGATGCCCAGGAGTTGCTCGCGCTGGCCCGCGTCGCCGCGCGCCATGGCGGCGTCTACGCGGTGCATCTGCGCGACGAGCAGGCCGGCGTCCTGGATGCCATCCAGGAGGCGGCCGACTGCGCGCACCAGGCCGGCCTGCCCTTGGTCATCTCGCACCACAAATGCGCCGGTCGCGCGAACTGGGGGCGCAGCCTGCAGACCCTGGCGCTGATCGAGCGCCTGAGCGAGCGCCAGGCCCTGGGCCTGGACGTCTACCCCTATCTGGCCGGCTCCACCGTGCTGCGCGACGACCTCGCCGACGGCATGACCCCGATCCGCCTGACCTGGTCGGCCGCCCACCCGGAGCTGGCCGGCCGCTGGCTGAAGGACATCGCCGCGGACTGGGCCTGCAGCGAGCCCGAGGCCGTGCGCCGGCTGCAGCCCGGCGGCGCCTGCTACTTCCAGATGGCCGACGAGGACCTCGATCGCATCCTCACCCACCCGCTGGCCATGATCGGCAGCGATGGCCTGCCCCACGACCCGCTGCCGCACCCGCGGCTCTGGGGCGCGTTCCCGCGCGCCTGGGCCCGCTATGGGCGCGAGCGCGGCCTCTTGAGCCTGGAGCAGGCGGTGCACAAGATGACGGGGCTGACGGCGCAGCGCTTCGGCCTCGCGGATCGCGGCGAGCTGCGGGTGGGCGCGGCGGCCGATCTGCTGCTGTTCGATCCGGCGCGGCTGCGCGATCGCGCCGACTACGGCAAGCCCTGTGTGCCCGCGGCTGGACTTACCGCCGTCTGGGTCAACGGGCAGCTGGCTTGGCAACAGGGGCGAGACCAGGCCAGGGCTGGACGCGTGCTGCTTCGCCCCGAGTTGATGAGCGCCAGCCCTTTATCGACCGCTTCAGGTCGACCGCCCCCCCGCGTTTGAGAGCTTGCTGTCACCCGTGCATGGTCCTAAGGTTCGCCGCTTTGATGACCGGAGATTGCGATGACGAGCATCCGTCCTCTTCTTCGTTCGGGCTGCTGCGGGGCAGTGCTGACCGGCGCCTTGCTGCTGATGCAGGCGCAGGCTGCGGTCCTGTATGGCACCACGGCGATCGGGTCGTCGCCGCGCACGTCGGACTACGGCAGCAACACCCAGGCCGGCTGGCGCAGCTTCGAGAACTTCGAGGTCGCTGGCGGTGGCACGGTGCTGCGCATTACCTGGTCCGGGCTCTGGTTCGGTGATCTCCAGCCGGCCCCGGCGCCCGCTCCCGATGCGCTGAGCTGGGACATCGCCTTCCATGCCAGTGCTGGCGCAGCGCCCGGTGCTCAGCTGGCGCTGCAGAACTACCTCACGGCGCAGGTCACCAGCAGCTATCTCGGCGCCGGCGTGCTGAATGCCGGAGACCTGTACAACGTGTCCTTCTACGAATACTCGATCGAGCTGAGCAATGCCTTCGTCGCGCAGGACGGCGTTGAGTACTGGCTGTCCATCATGGCGCGCTCCGAGGACCTGAGCCCGGCCTTCGCCTGGCGCGGCGCCACCGGCGGCGACGATGCCTCCTACCAGCAATTGCTGGGCGCCGGACTCAGCGTGAGCGGCGAGTTCCAGCGCGCCGCCGACCGCCATGTGGTGTTGGAGGGCGAGCGGCTGAATCAGAGCGTGCCGGAGCCGGCCAGCGGCCTGCTGGTGCTGCTGGCGATCGGCGCGATGGGTCTGGTCGGCAGGCCGAGGGCGATGGCGCGAGAACGCTGAGGGACGGGCGCCGCTGCTCTGCCGCGTTCAGGCCGCGATCTGCCCGAAGCGCCCCGCCTCGAAGTCCTCGAAGGCCTGCAGGATCTCCGCCTTGGTGTTCATCACGAAGGGCCCATGGCCGGCGATCGGCTCGTTGATCGGCTCGCCGCCGAGGAACAGCAGCTTGGCCTCGTTATTGGCTTCGATCTGCAGCGCCTCGCCGTCGCGCGCCAGCTGCGCCCATTGGGCGTCGCGCAGCACCGTCTCGCCGTTCAGCATCACCGTGCCGCCGAGCACGACAAGCGCGCCGGTGTGGCCGGGGATCAGCGGCAGCGTCGCGCTGGCGCCGGCGCGCAGGCGGATGTCCCAGACATCGATGGGCGTGTGCGTGCGCGCCGGGCCTGGCTGGCCGGCGTAGCGGCCGGCGATCACGCGCAGCTGGCCGGCCTCGCCCGGCAGCGCCACGCGGGGGATCTCGGCGTCGACGATGCCTTGGTAGCCGGGCGCGCCCATCTTGTCGCGCGCCGGCAGATTGACCCAGAGCTGCACCATCTCCAGCTCGCCGCCCTGCTTGGTGAAGGCCGGCGAATGGAACTCCTCGTGCACCAGGCCGGCGGCGGCGGTCATCCACTGCACATCGCCGGGGCCGATGACGCCGCCGGCGCCGGTCGAGTCGCGGTGCTCGACCTCGCCCTGGTAGACGATGGTGACGGTCTCGAAACCGCGGTGCGGGTGCGTGCCGACGCCGCGGCGCTCGGTGTTGCTGGGCGCAAAGCGCGCCGGGCCGGCGTAGTCCAGCAGCAGGAAGGGCGTGACGAGCGCGCCATGCTGCAGGTAGTTGAACAGCGAGCGCACCGGAAAGCCGTTGCCCACCCAGTGCGGGCGGGGTGCGCTGTGGACGGCCTGGATTCTCTTCATCGACATCGTGCGGCTCCGGGTTCTATCAAGGGCCTCACGATAGGGCGGAGGCGCGGTCTGCGGCGTGAAGCCGCTTGACGACAGCGTTCAAACCGGCGCGCTGGTCGGCAGCTTGACCTGCACCGTCAGGCCCCGGCCGCCCGGACCGTCGAGCAGCTCGACCGTCGCGCCATGCTGGGCGGCGGCACGTTCGACGATGGTCAGCCCGAGGCCGCTGCCATGGCAGGGCTGGCCTTGCGCGTCGGGCAGGCGCACGAAGCGCTCGAAGACGCGCTGGCGCTGCCCCGCCGGGATGCCCGGACCCTGGTCGCTGACGCGCAGCTCGACCCACTCGCCGCCCGGCGCCGGCTGCAGCTGCACCAAGACCTGGCCGCCCTCGGGCGAGTACTTGATGGCGTTGTCGACCAGGTTGTCGACCAGGCTGCAGATCGACTCGCGGTTCAGCCACAGCGGCAGCTGCTCGGGGGCGTCGAGCTCCAGCTCGATGCGCCGCTGCACCGCCAGGCCCGAGGCCAGCGCGATGCGCTCGCGCACCAGGTCGACGAGGTCGTGGTGGCTCTTGCTGAGGTCCAGCGCGTCGGCGCCGGAGCGGGCCAGCGCGAGCAGCTGGTGCACCGTGTGGGTGGCGCGCTGCACGCCCAGGCGCAGGCGCTCCTGGGCCTCCTGGCGGCCCGGGTTGTCGGGCTGCTCCAGGGCCTCGGCACTGAGCTGGATGACGGCCAGCGGCGTCTTCAATTCGTGCGCGGCGTCGGCGAGGAATTCGTGCTCGCGGTCCAGGCGCTGCTGCAGCCGGGCCATCAGCGAGTTGACCGCGTTGACCAGCGGCGCCAGCTCGACATAGCGCGTTGGTGGCAAGGGGGTGAGGTCCTGCGCCGAGCGTGCCGAGATCTGCGCGCCGATGCGCGTCAGCGGCGCAAAGCCCAGGCGGAACAGCAGCCACAGCGGCAGCACCAGCAAGGGCACGGCGTAGAGCAGCGGGCGTGCGTAATAGCTCAGGCCGTCGAGGCTGAAATGCCAGTCGCCGGGCCGCTCCTGCCAGCGGCGCACCGCCAGCCCGCTGGCGGCGTCGCGCTGCTCGGTGAACAGCCAGCGCTCGTCCTGGCCGAGGTCGCTCTCGCTGGGCAGGCCGCGCTGGCGACCGACCAGGTCGGGCTGCAGCTCCAGCAGCATCTCGCCCTGCTGGTGCACCTGCAACAGGCGGAACGGCGAGCGATGGCCCTTGAGCTGCCATTCACGGTCGCGCATGCCTTCCAGGTCGTTGAGCGCCGCCGTCAGCGCCGGCAGATCACCGGCATGGTCGCGGGCCTGCTCCAGCGCCAGCTCGGCCCAGAGGATGTTCTCGGCCTGGCCGTTCTTCACCTGCAGCACGCGGATGTCGATCAGCTCGCGCGCGACCAGGAAGACCCAGGTCAGGAACAGCACCGACAGCACGGCGCCCAGGCTGCGCCGAAAGAGCGAGCGTTGGGGGCTCATCCCCGCTCGACGAGATAGCCGACGCCGCGCACGGTGCGGATATAGCCCTCGCCGATCTTGCGGCGCAGGTTGGAGATGTGCACGTCCAGGCTGCGCCCGTCCATCTGGCAGGGCGCGCGGCTCTCCAGCTGGCGGCGGGTGACGACGCGGTCGGGCATCTTGATCAGCGTCAGCAGCAGGCTGAACTCGGTGCGCGACAGCGCCAGCCGCTCCTGGCCGCGGCGCACCTCCATGCGCGGTTCGTCGAGCACGAGGTCGCGCAGCTGCCATTCCAGCGGACCGTCGTCCAGGCTGTCGCCGAGCGCGCGGCGCGCCACCGCGCGCAGCCGGGCGAGCAGCTCGCTGCCGGCAAACGGCTTGACCAGGTAGTCGTCGGCGCCGCCATCCAGGCCGCTCAGCCTGTCCTCGATGGCGTCGCGCGCGGTGATGACGATCAGCGGCAGCTTGCGCTGCTGGCGGCGCAGCGCGCGCAGCAGCTCCATGCCGTCGCCGTCGGGCAGGCCGAGGTCCATCACCATGGCGTCGAACTGGCCGTCCTGCACCCAGGTGCGGGCGTCGGCGATGCGCCGCAGCCACATCACCTCGTGGTCGGCGTTTTGCAGCAGGGCCTGCAGGCTGCGGCCCAGTTCCAGATCGTCTTCAAGCAGGCAGATGCGCACGGCCTGACTCTAGCGGCGGCCGCGTTAAGACAGGCTTAACAAGGCCTTGAAGTCACGTGTAGGCGCTCGCCCCGACAGTGCAGGCTGTCACGAAGCTTTCGCGCCACCATGTCTGCTGTCCGTTCCCTTGCCGCTGTGCTGGTCCTGCTGGGCGGCGCTGCCGTTCATGCCGCCGCTGCCGGCGACGCCTTCCTGCCGACGCGGGCGCAGTTCGACCGCCTGTTCCCCGAGCGCATCGCCTTCTACACCTACGAGGGCTTCGTGGCCGCCGTGCGCCAGACCCCGGGCTTTGCGGCCCGCGGCAGCGACACGCTGCGCCGCCAGGAGATGGCCGCCTTCCTCGGCCAGATCGCCCACGAGTCCGACCAGCTGCGCGCCCAGCGCGAATACCGGCGCGAGAACTGGGCCAACTACTGCCAGCCCGAGGGCGAGCCCGGCTGCGCGCCCGGCCAGCTCTACTACGGCCGCGGCCCCATCCAGCTGAGCTGGAACTACCAGTACAAGCGCGCCGGCGACTTCCTCGGCCTCGACCTGTGGGCCGACCCGGACCTGGTGGCCCGCGACTCCACCGTCGCCTGGCGCACCGCGCTGTGGTACTGGATGACGCAGCCGGGCGAGTCGACGCGCACCGCCCACCAGGCGCTGATGGAGGGCGCCGGCTATGGCGCGACGACGCGCGCCATCAACGGCCCGCTGGAGTGCGACAAGCCGGGCCAAGCCGACATCGAGCGCAAGCTCAAGCGGCGCATCGAGTTCTACCAACACGCCAGCCAGCTGTTCGGCGTGCCCCTTTTGCACCCGCTGGGGTGCTGACCACCGGAGCCTGAAGACCATGCGAGAGAAGAAGACGATGCCCCAACGGTCCGCCATCGCCGTGGCGGCGCTGCTGGCCCTGAGCCTGCCGGCCTTGGCCCAGGAAGCGGCCAAGCCCGCTGACCCGGCCAAGCTCGACACGGTGGTGGTCACCGGCATCCGGGCCAGCCTGAAGAAGGCGCTGGACAGCAAGCGCGACGCCAACAACATCGTTGACGTGATCACCGCCGAGGACGTCGGCAAGTTCCCGGCCACCAATGTCGCCGAGGCCATCACGGTGATTCCCGGCGTGACCATCGACAAGGCCTTCGGCCAGGGCGAGAAGGTCTCCATCCTGGGCACCGACCCGGCGCTCAACCGCACCTTGCTCAATGGCCAGACCGTGGCCTCGGCCGACTGGTTCATCACCGACCAGCCGGGCCGCACCTTCAACTACTCGCTGCTCGCGCCGCAGCTGGTCAGCAAGGTCGAGGTCTACAAATCGCCCGAGGCCTGGATGGACGAGGGCTCGATCGGCGGCACGGTGAACATCGCCACTAGGAAGCCCCTGGACCTCAAGGGCACGACGGTCAACCTCAGCGGCGGCTATCTCTACAACGACCGCATCAGCGGCGGCAAGCCGTCGCTGTCCGGTCTGTTCGGCTGGAAGAACGAGTCCGGCAGCTTCGGCATCCTGCTGTCGGCGCAGCGCTCGGAGGAGCAGATCCGCCGCGACGGCATCGAGTCCTACGGCACGGTGACCCGCCGCGACTACATCAACGGCCGCGACGGCTCGCCCAATTCCATCACCACCACCAGCACCAACTGGGCCACCGACCCGCCGACCACCATGCCGCCCAGCTGCGTGGGCGCCTGCCGCACCACGCTGCTGGCCAACCCGACGGCGGTGGCGCCCAACTCGATCAGCGCGCATTACTTCGAGCAGCAGCGCAAGCGCGACACCCTGTCGCTGGGCGTGCAGTTCAAGCCGCACGCCAAGATGGACGTCGAGTTCAACCTGCTCGACGTGAAGGCCAATTTCGACAACATCAGCCACTCGATGTTTGCCTTCAACGGCAACGCCTGGAACGCGCTCGGGCTGATGACCGACCTGACGGTGGACGGTGGCGTGATCACCAAGGCCTCGTTCCGCAACGCGCTGACGGTCTACGACCTGATCAACCGCCAGGCCACCGTGGACACCGATGCCAAGGACCTCAAGCTGAGCTGGAAGGACAACGGCTGGTTCGCCTCGGCCCACCTGGGGCAGTCCAAGGCCACCGGCGGCACCGGCCGCCAGGTCTTCGGCGAGTTCCTCAACAAGGCCAGCTACAGCTACGACCTGACGGGCAAGGTGCCGCGCCTGAGCTTCAGCGGCTACCAGACCGATGCCATCGGCGACGTCGCCGCGCATTTCCCGCCGGCCCAGGCAGGCAGCCCGTTCCCGGTGCCGGGCGCGTTCCGCATCGACGGCGGTTACCCGACCCCCTGGCACACCGACCCGCCCAATGCCAACAACTGGGCACCGGGCTGGGGCGGCAACATCGTCACCAAGCCGACGCGGGACGAGGAGCAGTATGTCCAGCTCGACTTCGGCATGAAGTTCGACTCGCCCATCCACCAGGTTCGCTTCGGCCTGAAGCGTCGCGAGCACGAGACCGGGCAATCGATGGCCGGCGTGTCGCTGGCCGCGATCAAGGGCTATGGCGACCTGACCGCCGCGCAGTTCAGCCCCAAGTCGCTGCCGAGCAATTACCTGTCGGGCTTCGGTGACGTCGGCGCGCTGAACAATCGCTTCATGATCGACGGCTGGGCGCTGGCCGACACCATCCTCAGCGGCAGCTGGCTGGCGCCCTGGCAGACCATGCCGACGCCCAGCACCTTCGCCGACCCCTCGTTCGCGGCCAACACCTGGACGGTCAAGGAGGACATCAACGCCGCCTATCTGCAGGCCGACTTCAGCACGGACCGCCTGCGCGGCAACGTCGGCCTGCGCGTGGTCGAGACGCAATCCGACAGCCAGGGCTTCGCCTGCACGGTCAACATCAGTCCCTGCCCGGCCTCGTCCTACGGCCCGACCAGCGTGAAGAAGAAGTACCGCGACGTGCTGCCCAGCCTCAACCTGGTCTACGACGTCAGCGACGAGCTCATCCTGCGCGCCTCGGCGGCCAAGGTGATCGCCAGGCCGAACTACGGCGACATGTCCAGCTACCTGTGGATCGGCGACCAGACCCTCAGCGGCGGCGGTGGCAACCCCGAGCTCAACCCCTACGAGTCGACCAATCTCGACGTCTCCGCCGAGTGGTACTTCGCCGACAACGCCATCCTGGCCGGCACCCTGTTCCGCAAGAAGATCGACAACTACATCTTCGTCACCACGCGCAAGGAGACCCATTTCAACCAAAACCAGCAGCGCCCCACGGAGTACGACATCGCGCGGCCGAACAACGCCGGCAGCGCGACGGTGCAGGGCTTCTCGCTGGCCTTCCAGGGCAATCTCGGCCACGGTTTCGGCCTGCTGACCAACTTCACCTATGCCGACGCCAAGGCCAGCAACGGCGGTCGCCTGCCCTTCAACTCCAAGCAGCAGCTGAGCTTCAGCCCCTTCTTCGAGAACGACCGCCTGAGCGCCCGCCTGACCTACTCGCTGCGCTCCAAGTACTACACCCAGGCCGACCGCGGCAACTTCCTGGTCACCGACGACCACGACACCCTGGACGCCAGCCTGAACCTCAAGCTTGGCGACAAGCTCAGCCTGGGCCTGGACGGCATGAACCTGCTGGACAGCGAGTACCGCAGCTATGCCGAGGTCCCTGGCGTCGCGGCGACCGAGAAGCTGACCCGCGGCATCTACCGCACCGGCCGGCGCTACATGGCCACGCTGCGCTACGCGCTGTGAGGCGGTGGCAGGCGGCTGGCAGCGACGGCAATGCCTGCTGGGCATGGCCGCCGGCTTGAGCGGGTCGGCGCTGCGCGCCGCCGGCCCGCGCGGCGCCCCGGTGCGCCTGCTCGTCGGCAGTTACGCGCCGGCGGGCCAGGGCATCTACCGCTTCGAGCTGGACGGCGAGCGCGGCGCGCTGCGCGCCGCCGGCCTCACGCCCAACGCGCACAGCCCGAGCTGGCTGCTCGCCGACGCCGACCGGCTGTACGCGACCGAGGAGGGTGGCGATCACATCAGCGTCTACCGCCAGCTGGCCGACGGCGATCTGCAGCCGCTGCAGCGACTGCCCAGCGGCGGTCGCGGCCCGGTGCACCTGAGCCTGGCCGCCGGCCGGCTCTGGGTCGCGCATTACGGCGACGCCCGCCTGGCCGCGCTGCCCCTGCGATCCGACGGCAGCCTGGGGACAGCCGAGACCTGGTACGGCGAGGCCGACGGCCATGCCCACATGCTGCAGCCCAGCCCCGACGGGCGCTGGCTGCTGGCCTCCGACCTCGGCCTGGACCGGCTGCTGGCCTGGCCGGCCGCCGTCTGGCCGCCCGCGGCCGCGCGCCTGCTGCGCTTTCGCCAGCGCACCGGCCCGCGGCACTTCGTCTTCCACCCGCAGCGGCCCGAACTGGTCTATCTGCTCAACGAGCTGTCCAACACCCTGGCCACCGTGGTCCTGACCGAGCGCGGGCCCGAACTGCGCGACGAATGCTCGGTGCTGCCGGCCGCCTATGTGGGCAGCAGCTATGCGTCCGACCTGCTGCTGGCGCCTGGCGGTCGGCAGCTGTACGCGCTGAACCGCCTGCACAACAGCATCGCGGTGCTGGACCTGGCCGAGCCGACCCGGCCGCGTCTGCTTGAGCACCACTGGACCCATGGCGACTACCCGCGCAGCGCCTGCCGCGTGGGCGAGCATCTCTACGTCTGCAACCAGCGCAGCGACCAGCTCAGCCATTTCGACCTGAGTCGGCCCGAGCGCCCGCGCTTCAGCGGGCTGCAGATCGCCGTGCCCAGCCCGGCGGTGGCTTGCTGGGTGGGCTGAGATTCAGCGCTGATCTTGCTTCCTGGGCGTCGGAGGTTGCGGCGGGCGTTGCTCGGCGATGCGTTGTTCTTGCAACGAGGGTGATCTGATCACTTAAGGCGGTGGATTCAACCGGTCGACGCAACACACTTAGGGCGGCTCAGGCCGAAGGAGTG
>VFQU01000112.1_pt1 | contig 103506 bp, 103 predicted proteins | sample 3512311 | NCBI WGS metagenome assembly VFQU01 (sample SAMN10412377, study PRJNA504923) | tailings metagenome | isolation source: Relicate 3 Philex TSF3 active mining site | place: Philippines: Tuba, Benguet | collected 2017-08-29
TCGCTCAAGAACGGCGACATCGACGTCTTCCTCGGCAACTGGATGCCGACCATGGAAGCCGACATCGCGCCCTATCGAGAGGACGGCTCCGTCGAGACGGTCGTCACCAATCTCGAAGGCGCCAAGTACACGCTCGCCGTGCCGACCTATCTCTACGAGGCCGGCCTGCAGAGCTTCGAGGACATTGCCGAGTTCTCCGACCAGCTCGGCGGCCAGATCCACGGCATCGAGCCCGGCAATGACGGCAACCGGCTGATCCTCGACATGATCGAGGCGAACCAGTTCGGCCTCGGCTCCTTCGAGCTCGTCGAAAGCTCGGAGGCGGGCATGCTGTCGGCCGTGCAGCGGGCCGTTCGCACCGAGCAGCCGATCGTGTTCCTCGGCTGGGAACCGCACCCGATGAACGCCAATGTAGAAATGTCCTATCTCGCCGGCGGCGACGACGTCTTCGGCCCGAATTTCGGCGGCGCCACGGTGCACACCAATGTGCGCGCCGGCTACACGACCGAGTGCCCGAACATCGGCGCGCTTTTGAACAACCTCGTCTTCTCGCTCGAAATGGAAAACGAGATCATGGGCGCGATCTTGAATGACGGCGCCGATCCAGAGGCCGCCGCCACCGAATGGCTGAAGGCCAATCCGGAAGCGCTCGACACCTGGCTTGCCGGCGTGACCACGCTGTCGGGCGACGAGGGTCTCGCCGCCGTCAAGTCGTCGCTCGGTCTCTGAGCCGACCGGCATCGACATCGAAGCGGCCGCGTCCGTGCGCGGCCGCTTTTGAACAGGGGCAGGGGGCCCGCCTATGGATCCGATCTCCGGCTGGATCGCATCGTCCAAGATCCCGATCGGTCGATGGGGCGCCGATTTCTTCGACTTCCTGACCATCAACTTCGCCTGGTTCTTCGATTCCATCGCGATCTGGCTCAGCTGGGCGCTGAACGGCATGGTGGCCGGCCTGCTCTGGCTGCCGCCGATACTGCTGATCGCCATCATCGCCGTCATCGCATGGCTCCTGCAGCGATCGTGGCTGCTCGCCGCAGGCGTTGCGCTTGGTCTCATCTTCATCGTCAACCAGGGGCTCTGGCAGGCGACTGTCGAGACGCTCGTGCTGGTCGTGGCAGCCGCCACCGCCTCCATGGCGATGGGCGTGCCGCTCGGCATCTGGGCGGCCCACAATCCGCGCGTCTACCGCGTCATGCAGCCGGTCCTCGATCTCATGCAGACGCTGCCGACCTTCGTCTATCTCATTCCGGTGCTTATCCTTTTTGGTCTCGGCATCGCGCCCGGCCTGATCGTTACGGTCATCTTCGCGATGCCCGCGCCGATCCGGCTCACCTATCTCGGCATCACCTCGGTACCGAAGCCAATGCTCGAGGCCGGCCATGCCTTCGGGGCGACGAAGCGGCAGCTGCTGTGGAAGGTCGAGCTGCCATCGGCGCTGCCGACCATCATGGCGGGACTCACCCAGTGCATCATGCTGTCGCTGTCGATGGTAGTGATCGCCGCTCTCATCGGCGCGAACGGGCTAGGGCGGCCGGTGGTGCGTGCGCTCAACTCGGTCAACGTCTCGATGGGCGTCGAGGCGGGGCTCGCGATCGTGGTGCTGGCGATCATCCTCGACCGGATGGCACGTATCGGCAGGAGCCAGGCGAAGTGAGCACCGCAATCGACTTCCGCAAGGTCGACATCCTGTTCGGCGAGCCCGACGACGTTCGCCGCGCGCTGCCGCTGGTCGACCAAGGTGCGAGCCGCTCGGACATTCTGGACAAGACCGGCGTCGTGCTGGGTTGCGCCGGATGCGACCTCGTCGTCGAGAAGGGCGAGATCTCGGTCCTGATGGGCCTGTCCGGCTCCGGCAAGTCGACGCTGCTGCGCGCCGTCAACCGGCTCAACGCGCCGGTGCGCGGGGAAGTGCTGGTCGAAGTCGGCGATCGCAAGCTCGACGTCGTGACCGCGTCCGCCGCCGATCTGCGCCGCATCCGGCGCGAGGCCGTCGCGATGGTCTTCCAGCAGTTCGCGCTCCTGCCCTGGCGCACGGTCGCGGAGAATGTCGGCTTCGGGCTCGAGCTTGCCGGCGTGCCGGTGAAGGAGCGCAAGGAGCGTGTTGCCGCCCAGCTCGACCTCGTCGGGCTTTCGGCATGGGCCGGCAAATATGCGCACGAGCTTTCCGGCGGCATGCAGCAGCGCGTCGGCCTTGCCCGCGCTTTTGCGACCGAAGCGCCGATCCTGCTGATGGACGAGCCGTTTTCCGCGCTCGACCCGCTGATCCGCACCAAGCTTCAGGACGAACTGCTCGAGCTGCAGGAGAAGCTGCAGAAGACGATCCTGTTCGTCAGCCACGATCTGGAGGAAGCGCTGAAGATCGGCAATCGCATCTCGATCATGGAAGGCGGGCGAATCGTGCAGACCGGCGCGCCGGAAGAGATCGTGCTGTCGCCGGCCAACGACTATGTCCGCGACTTCATCGCCAACGTGAACCCGATGTCGGTCCTGACCGCGTGGAACGTCATGCGCGACGCGCGCGACCTGACGCCGGCCGGCGAAGGCTGGCTGTGGCTCGACCGCCGACAGACGACGCGGTTCAAGTTCGACGAGAACATGCTGGTCGTCGATGCCGAGCGCAACGGAGCGCCCGCGATCTGGGTGAGCTGCGAGAACATCGAGCAGATGCCGGGCGACAAGCCGCAGGTTTTCTGGGCCTCGCCCTCGACCTCGCTACGCACCGTCATGCGGGCCATGCACCAATCCGCCACCGCGCCCGTGGCGCTCTTCGACGACCAGTCCCGCTTCGTCGGCGCCATCGGCGTCCGAGACGTGCTGAAGGCGATCATCCGGCGGTGAGGGTCATAGGGCCAGTTGCAGGCGGATGATGCGCTCCACGGCCTGCATGTCCTGGCTTGCCAGCCGCCCAATCCGTTCACCGAGCCGCTTGATGCTGATGGTCGCGATCTGGTCAGCCAATGCCTTGGACTGCCTGTCGGCAAAGGTCACGATAGCCTCCGAAGGGTAGACCCGATCGACGGAGGACGTGACGGGTATCACCTGAACCCTGTTCAGGGCCTTGTTCGATGCATCGTTGCTGACGATGATGGCCGGCCTGGTCTTTCTGATCTCGCCGCCGATCGATGGGTCGAAGTCCACCCACCATACCTCGCCCCGTTTGGGCTTCTCAGCGGGGATCGTCGGCGACATCGGCGATCAGCCCTTCCGACCATTCGAATGCCTCGGCTTCCCGCGTCTCGTCGGCAGCCATGGCGAGGTAGCCGGCCTCCAGATCGGAGGACGTCACATGTGGCCTTGCGAGATCGTTGATAAATCGGCTGATCCGCCTGCGCCCGATCTTGTCATGCAGGCCGAGATAGACCTCTTCGTCGACTGTGATCGTCAATTTTCGGACCATAGCGGGCTCTCCTTGACGTATAGAATACGTATTGAGCGGAGACGTTCAAGGGGCCGAGTTGACTTCGCAGCTGCGAGAGGCGATATACGGCGCAGATTCCGGCCCGCTGCCGCGTGAGCAGCATGTCGCCCCATCAAAGGTCCACCGGGCCCGGGGTGCTCAGGCGCCGGCTCCTGCCGCAGCCCGATAGCGCGGCATTCTCCCACAAGTTCCCAATTCACGCGGGGTTCTGACGACCATAGGGCATGACGCCCCCTGGCCGCAACCGCAGCTGCCTTCGCGCCGATGACGGAGCGGAGGCCACGACGTCATGCATTCGCGCATGGCGCGAAAGGATATTGAATTGACCAGTTTTGAAGCCTTCGGGCTTTCCCCCGCTCTGCTCAAGGCCGTCGTCGCGAAGGGCTATGAGACGCCGTCGCCGATCCAGGCTGCCGCGATTCCGGTCGTGCTTACGGGTGCAGACCTGATCGGGCTTGCGCAGACCGGCACCGGCAAGACGGCCGCGTTCGGCCTGCCGCTTCTCAACCGGCTGATGAACATCGGCGAGAAGCCGCAGTCGCGCACCGCCCGCGCCCTGATCCTGGCGCCGACGCGCGAGCTCGTGAACCAGATCGCCGACAATCTGAAGGGCTTTGCCCGCCAGACGCACCTGAAGGTCGTCTGCGTCGTCGGCGGTGCTTCGATCAACGTGCAGCAGAAGGCGCTTCTGTCGGGCACCGACATTCTCGTCGCGACCCCCGGCCGCCTGCTCGATCTCGTCGAGCGCAAGGCAATCCGGCTCGACACCGTCACCTATCTGGTGCTGGACGAGGCCGACCAGATGCTCGACCTCGGCTTCATCCATGCGCTGAAGCGCATCGCCAAGCTCGTCGGCAAGGAGCGCCAGACGCTGCTCTTCTCGGCCACCATGCCGAAGCAGATCGAGGAGCTGTCGCGCGCCTACCTTACGAACCCGCAGCGCGTCGAGGTCTCGCCTCCTGGCAAGGCCGCCGACAAGGTTCGCCAGACGGTGCACCAGGTCGAGCAGAAGCAGAAATACGAGCTGCTGCGCGCCTGCCTGGCCGAGCGTCCGGGCGATCTGTCGCTGGTCTTCTCGCGCACCAAGCACGGTGCGGAAAAGATCATGAAGATGCTCGTGAAGGACGGTTTCGCGGCCGCCTCGATCCACGGCAACAAAAGCCAGAACCAGCGCGAGCGCGCCATCAAGGCGTTCCGCGACGGCGAGATCCGTATTCTGGTAGCAACCGACGTCGCGGCGCGCGGCATCGACATTCCGGGCGTGAGCCACGTCTACAATTACGACCTGCCGGAAGTGCCGGAAGCCTATGTCCACCGCATCGGGCGCACGGCGCGTGCCGGTGCCGGCGGCGAGGCGGTTGCCTTCTGCTCGTCGGCCGAGCGTCATCTGCTCAAGGCGATCGAGAAGCTCACGGGCCTGCCGATCGCTGCTGCGGCCCTGCCTGCACGCTACGTTGCCCAGGTGCGCGAAGCAGACACGGACTTCGTTGCGCTGACGGATGCGCCGCCGCGCCCGGCGCCGAAGCGCCATGGCGCCGCCAAGGGCCCGCGCAACGGTCCCGGCAAGGATGGCGGACGGCCGCAGCAGGCGCGCCCGAACGGCAACAAGCGTCGGCGTCCGCGCCGGCGCGCGCAGGCCGCAGCGTAAGCGAACGGCCTTCCGGACGGGCGCTTGCGCGTCCGTCCGCGCCTCCTCTAGGATGAATGCAAGATAGCTTGCACTCATAACAATCTGGGAGGAAATTCCATGAATCCAGCTGGCCAGGTCGCCATCGTCACGGGCGGATCGTCCGGTCTGGGCGAGGCCACGGCGCGCGCTCTTGCCGAGCGCGGCGCCAAGGTCGCCATTGCCGACGTCGCGGCCGATCGCGCGGCGGCGGTCGCCGAATCGATCGGCGGCATCGCGGTCAAGTGCGACGTCTCCAGCGCCGACGCGGCCGAGGCCGCAATCGCGACGATTGCCGAAAAGCTCGGCGAGCCGCGCATCCTCATTAATTGCGCCGGCATCGGCATTGCGATGAAGACCGTCAACAAGGAGGGGCCGCATTCGCTCGATCTCTACCGCAAGGTCATCGAGATCAACCTGATCGGCACCTTCAACATGATCCGCCTCGTGGCCGATCGCACGCAGAAGCTCGAGCCGCTCGCTGGCGGCGAGCGCGGCGTTATCGTCAACACCGCTTCGGTCGCCGCCTATGACGGCCAGATCGGCCAGGCGGCCTATTCGTCTTCCAAGGGCGGCGTGGTGGGCCTGACGCTGCCGGTCGCGCGCGACCTTGCGCGGTCCGGCATCCGCGTCATGACGATCGCGCCCGGCATCTTCAAGACGCCGATGCTGATGGGCCTGCCGCAGGAAGCGCAGGATTCGCTCGGCCAGCAGGTGCCGTTTCCGCCGCGGCTCGGCGAGCCGTCCGAATATGCGGCGCTCGCCTGCCATATCGTGGAAAACCAGATGCTGAACGGCGAGGTCATCCGCCTCGACGGCGCGATCCGCATGGCGCCGCGCTGACCATGTCCGGCGGTCCACTTGCGGGTCATGTCGTCGTGGAGATGGCGGGGCTGGGGCCGGCCCCGCTCGCCTGCCTCATGCTGGCCGAAATGGGCGCGCGGGTCATCCGCATCGAGCGCAAGGGCTCGGGCAGGGCATTCCTGTCGCCGCCGGTGGAGTTCGACCTCGACCGCCATGGCCGCGAGATCGTCGCGGTTGACCTGAAAAAGCCGGACGGCAGGGCGCTGGTCCTGCGCCTGCTGCAATCCGCCGACGTTCTCGTCGAGGGTTTCCGACCTGGCGTCATGGAGCGGCTGGGGCTTGGGCCTGACGACAGTGCCGACATTTGCCCGCGGCTCGTCTATGCGCGCATGACGGGGCTCGGGCAGGACGGGCCGCTCAGCCAGCGCGCCGGGCACGACCTAACCTATCTCGCGCTGACCGGCGCGCTTCACGCGATCGGTCCGGCCGGCGGCAAGCCGGTGGTGCCGCTCAATCTCGTCGCCGACTATGGCGGCGGCACGATGTTCCTCGTCTCCGGCATTCTGGCAGCGCTCCTTGAACGCGGACGCTCCGGCAAGGGTCAGGTCGTGGACGCGACCATGATCGACGGCGTCTCGATGCTGCTCGCTCCCACTTACGCCTATCTCGCGACCGGCTTCTGGCAGGACAGGCGCGGGGCGAACCTGCTCGACGGGTCGGCGCCCTTCTACGACACCTATGAGACGGCAGACGGTCGCCACATGGCCGTTGCCTGCCTGGAGCCGCAGTTCTTCGCGGAGTTCGCGAGGCTGCTGCCCTTGCCGGACGATCTTACCGGCCGACAGTATGATCGCGACGCGTGGCCAGCGCTGCGGTCGGCCATCGAGGCGCGTTTCATGGAGAAGAGCCGCGACGAATGGGCGGCGCATTTCGAGGCGTCCGATGCCTGTGTCGCACCCGTGCTGAGCCTGACGGAGGCGGCAGCGCATCCGCACAATGTCGCAAGACAGACGCATGGGCAGGCGGGCCGCATGCTCCGGCCTAACCCCGCGCCGCGCTTTTCGCGCACGCCGTCCGCCGCCGCAGAACCGCGCGGCGATCGGCCCGACTTGACCACACTCGGCTTCACGCGCGAGGAACTGGCGGCGCTGGAGGCATCCGGCGTGATCGAGACGGGACCGACCGAAGATGGCTGAACGACCCGAGACCCTGCGTCCGACCGACAGCGAGGCCGTCGCGCTCGCCCGCAATCTCATGCGGCTTGCCCGGCACGGCGCGCTGGCGACGCTCGATGCCCGCACCGGCTGGCCGTCAGCGAGCCGGGTCGCCGTTGCGAGCGACCATGACGGCGCGCCGATCGTGCTGGTCTCGTCGCTCTCCTCGCACACCGCCGCGATGATCGGCGAGCCGCGCTGCTCGCTGCTTCTCGGTACGCCGGGCAAGGGCGATCCGCTTGCCCATGCCCGCATCACGCTCGCCTGCCTTGCGCGGCGGGTCGAGCGCGAGACGCCGGAGGAAGATCGTATCCGCGGCCGTTTCCTGCGGCGCAACCCGAAGTCGAAGCTCTATGTCGACTTCCCGGACTTTTCCTTCTTCCGGCTCGAGCCGCAATCGGCGAGCCTCAATGGCGGTTTCGGCAAGGCGTTCGAACTGTCGCGCGAGGACCTGCTTCTCGCAGGCGACGCGGTCGAGCAGCTGGGCGAGACGGAGGCTGGTGCGGTGGAGCACATGAATGCGGATCATGGCGACGCGATCGAGCTTTACGCGAGGATACTCGGCAAGACGCATCTGACAGGTTGGATATTGTCCGGCCTCGACGTGGAGGGACTCGATCTCGTGAGCGGCGACGATGTGCTGCGCATCGCCTTCACGCCGCCTCTGGCGAGCGCCGCAGAGCTTCGACCGCGGCTCGTCGAGATGGCAAAGGCGTGCCGCGCGGCTTCTTGAACGAGCGTGTATGGGATGCACGACAATCTCATCATGATTTACGGAACACGACGCGTATTCGGGCGTTCCATCGCAGTGTTGAACCACGCGGTATTGCGCATTGCAGCGGACATTGACCCTCTCCAACCTGGCCGATCACGCCGACGATGCGTCGGCGATCCTGTCGGCGCTGGGAAACTCGAAGCGCCTCGCAATCATGTGTCATCTGGCCAACGAGGAGCTTTCGGTCGGTGCCATCGCGGAACGGGTGGATTTGAGCCAGTCGGCGCTGTCCCAGCACCTTGCAAAACTTCGCAACATGGATCTGGTTCAGACACGGCGCGATCGGCAGATGATCTACTATTCCTGCAATTCGGACCGCGTGCGCGAGCTTCTCTTCGAATTCCAGCGCATTCTCGAACCGGAGTTCAGCGCAGCCTGAACGGCGCGACCGCATGAGGCCGATTGCCGTCACGCACCCGCTGGATGCGCGGATCGAAGCTTATCGTGACATTCGCGAGCGTGACCTCGTCGGCAGGCGGGGTCTTTTCGTTGCCGAAGGCACCGTCGTCCTGCGCGCGATGCTCGATGGCGGCCGCTTTCGGCCGGACTCGCTGCTAGTGCTCGAAAACCGGCTCGGCGGGATCGCCGAGCTGCTCGATCGCCTGGAAAACGATACGCCGGTCTATATCGCCTCGCAGCCGGTGATGGACGCGATCGCGGGCTTCCACATGCATCGCGGCGTTTTGGCACTCGGGCGGCCGATCGCGGAGACGAGTGCTGCATCGCTTGTCGCAGGCTTGCCGGAGAACGCGCTCGTCGTCGTGCTCATCGGCATCGCCAATCATGACAATGTCGGCTCCATCTTCCGCAATGCCGCCTCGTTCGACGCGGATGCCGTGCTTCTCGACGCCACCAGCTGCGACCCACTCTATCGCAAGGCGACGCGCGTCTCGGTCGGCGCGACGCTGACGGTGCCGTTTGCACGCGGCGGCGAGGCGGGCACGCTTTTGCAACTCCTGAAGGATGCCGGCTTCGAGATCCTGTCGCTGTCGCCGGCGGGTGGCGAGGATATCGCGCGGATTGCAAGGCCGAAGCGGGCCGCCCTCGTGCTCGGCACGGAAGGCGAGGGGCTGCCGCGCGAGATCCTGGAGGCGACGCGGTCGGTGCGGATTTCAATGTCGGACCACTTCGACAGCCTCAACGTCGCCGCCGCATCGGCGGTCGCGCTGCACCGTCTCTGGCAGGGCTGATCAGGCGCGGGCGGCTTCCTGAAGGGCGCGGATGCGCGTGGCGAGGCTTACATGGCCTTCCTCGTCGTCCTCGCGCTCGGCAACCATCTCGTTCAGCGGAGAGGCGGGACCTTCGGCCAGCGCCGTCAGATGCACGACCTTGGCAGCCAGATCGCTGATCTGGTCGCGCAGGATCGCTGCTGCATCCTCGCCATTGGTCAGGCGGGTCAATTGCTCGCGGAGCTTGCGGTTTTCCTCGCGAACGGCTTCGAGACGGGCCTCGACGTGCGCCGTTTCGGCAGCGCTCGCGTCAGTCATGACCGGGGCGGCCGGCTGGGCTTGCCTCAGCCGCTCGATCTCGGCTTCCAGGGCCGCGATGCGCGGGTCGTCCTGCACGGGCAGGGCGGTCACGACGTGGCCGTCCTCGTCGCCGACGCGTTCGCGCAGGCGGGCAAGATCGCGCTCGCGCCGTTCGAGCCGGTCCTCGCGGTCAGACAGCGTGGCGACCAGCGCTTCGGTGCGCTGCTCCAGGCTATCCAGACGCTTGCGTTCCAGGCGCAGCTCTTCCTTGAGCTTGCGGTTTTCGGCAGCCGTCTCGCGCAGTTCCTTGTCGAGTTCCTTGCGCTCGGCGCGCTGCTTCTTGAGGCTCTCGGTCAGCCGGTCGAGATCGCTCTCGCGGGCGACGAGTTCGATCTGGCGGCTCGATGACGAGAGGCTTGCGTCCTCGAAAAGCAATTCGAGCTTCGACAGTTCGATCGTCTTCTCGTCGAGCTGCTCGCTCGTCACGGCCAGCTTGTCGGCGACGAGGGCAAGCTGGCGCTCGCGCTCCTCGAAATCCTTGCGCATTTGCGCATGCGTCGCCTCCAGCTCTTCCAGCCGCTTGGCCAGCCGGTCGCGCTCGTCGGTCGCGGATTTGGCCTCGTTGCGGCGGTGGTTGAGCTCCAGAAGCTGCTGCGCGGCCTTCTCGCGCTGGTCCTTGATCGTGATCTCGAGCCGGCGCGTGGAAATTGCGAACTCGGCACGCATGCGATCCTTGTCGGCCTGGATGTCCGACAGCGTCAGCGGCACCTTCGCCTCGATGCGGCGCTTCGTCAGGCGCACGGCGCGGTTCCAGATGGCCGGCGCGATCAGGAGAGCGATCAGCCCCGCGGCCAGGAAGCCGAGTGCGAAGAAGAGAGAAGACTGTATCAACGAACGCTAACCCCGCCCAAGACCGACCCCGGCTCGTCTGGCAGTCCAATATGGCACATTTGCGCGAGACCCGCCTCCCGGAATGACAAAGGCCGCGCGGTGCGCGGCCCAGGCTGGCTTCAGCGGGTCCTCGATCAGAACGGGTTCCAGGTCGGGTTCGGCGTCAGTTTGAGGTAGCCGAGATTGACGCCGAGGCGGGCGCCGACGCCGGTGCGGACGGGCACCAGCAGGATGTCGCCCTGGCGCAGGACGTGGAAGCCGAGACCGGCGACGACATAGGCCTGGCCGGACATGCCGGCATAGCGCTGGTAGAGCGCCGGTACCGAGTTGAGGTTATAGACGAGGATCATCGTGCGAGAGCCCTGGCCGCCGACATCGATGCCGAGCGATGGACCCTGCCAGAAGACGCGGTGATCGCCGACGTTCTTGGTGTAGAGCGTGCCTTCGCCATAGGTCGCGCCGGCAAAGAACGCGCCCGAGCCTTCCTCGCCGAGGATATAGCCGTTGGGCAGGCCATAGGACGAAAAGAGGTGCTCGACGACGGAGGCCAGGCCGCCCGAGGTGGCGCCGAAGAAATGATGGCCGGCGTCGACGATTTCCTGCGAAGTGTAATTGTTGGCGCGCGCGGGGGCCGAAGCCAGCGCCAGGCTGGCGGCGACGGTCATCGCGGCAAGGGCGATCCGTGCGAACGTGCCGATCCTGTTCATGAAGCCCATGGTGGTTCTCCCGTCAAAGGACTGCTGCCGCGCCCGTCCATGGGCGTCGGACATTCGATCGAACTGCAGGATAGGTGCTAATCCTTTTTCAACCATTAACCGCGCGTTTGCCTTGTCGAGTAACACTGTCAAAGCCGGGTGCCGTGCGGTTGCTTGCCCGCGCCGGAGCGCTGCCTTAACCAAGTACACCTCGGAAGTCGCCGATTCGCATCGGGTGGCGCCTGCCGCAGCGACACTGGAATAGAGGGGACTGGCCACCCATGGCTGAACTCGTGAGTCTGACGGCAACCGATCTTGCAGCGCTTCTGTGCAGCCGGGTCTGCCACGACATCATCTCGCCTGTCGGAGCCATCAATAACGGCCTCGAACTGCTCGACGAGGGCGGCGCCGACGAAGACGCGATGCGGCTGATCCGGTCCAGCGCCGTCAATGCCTCGGCGAGACTGCAGTTCGCGCGCATCGCGTTCGGCGCAGCCGGCTCGGCGGGCATGCAGATCGACACAGGCGATGCGGAGTCGGTCGCGCGGTCCTTCTTCGCAAACGAGAAGCCGGACCTCGAATGGAAGGGCGTGCGCGTTCTCTTGCCGAAGAATATGGTGAAGCTGCTCCTGAACCTGCTCCTGGTCGGCAATGGCGGCATCCCGCGCGGCGGCAAGCTGACGGTCGAGTTGGAAATGGCCGGTGAGCGGCCGCTTTTCACCATCACGGCAAACGGGCCCATGGTGCGCGTTCCGGCGAAATTCCTCGAGCTGCACTCGACAGGCAAGCTCGAGGAAGCGATCGACGCCCACTCGGTGCAGCCTTATTACACGATGCTCCTGGCGCGCGAGGCAGGCATGGAGATCACCATCCATGCAAATGCCGAAGAACTGGTGTTGCGCGCAAAGTAACGCTTCAATTTAGCGCTTCTTTAAGCCAACCGCTTACCCTCGGCTTTACCCTTATCGGGTAGGGCTGGACTTCGGGCCATGAGAGGCCGGAAAGTCGCAGGAGGTTGGTCATGATGCGTTGCCTTATCGTTGACGATTCGAGCGTCATTCGGAAGGTAGCCAAGCGGATCCTGGCCGGCCCCACGATGATCACGTCGGAGGCCGGCAACGGCATGCTGGCGCTCTCGCTCTGCCGCACGGAACTGCCCGACATCATCCTTGTCGACAGCGTGCTGCCGGACATGCCGGTGACGGACTTCATCCGCGAGGCAATGGCGATGCATTCGCGCCGCCAGCCGCGCATCGTCGTCTCGATGACCCAGCTCGACATCGGCACCATCATGCGCGCCAAGCGCGCGGGTGCGCGCGGCTATGTGCTCAAGCCGTTCAATCGGGCCCAGCTCGTCGACAAGCTGCGCGCCGTCGATCTCGCCGCCTGAAACGAAAAGGGCGGAGCCGAAGCCCCGCCCATCCGAAAATTCCGGCCGAGATCGCCTTAAGCGCTCTGGCGCATGTCCTCGGGCTCGCGCAGCACGTAGCCGCGGCCCCAGACCGTCTCGATGAAGTTCTGGCCGCCGGAAGCCGTGTCGAGCTTCTTGCGCAGCTTGCAGATGAAGACGTCGATGATCTTCAGCTCCGGCTCGTCCATGCCGCCGTAAAGGTGGTTGAGGAACATTTCCTTGGTGAGCGTCGTGCCCTTGCGGAGCGAAAGCAGCTCCAGCATCTGGTATTCCTTGCCCGTCAGATGCACGCGCTGGCCGCCGACTTCGACGGTCTTTGCGTCGAGGTTCACGATCAGGTCGCCTGTGGTGATGACCGACTGGGCGTGGCCCTTCGAGCGGCGCACGATGGCGTGGATACGGGCGACCAGTTCGTCCTTGTGGAAGGGCTTGGTCATGTAGTCGTCAGCGCCGAAGCCGAGGCCGCGCACCTTGTCCTCGATGCCGGCCATGCCGGAGAGGATCAGGATCGGCGTCTTGACCTTGGACAGGCGCAGCGTGCGCAGGACCTCGTAGCCGGACATGTCCGGCAGGTTCAGGTCGAGAAGGATGATGTCGTAGTCGTAGAGCTTGCCGAGATCGACGCCCTCTTCGCCGAGGTCGGTGGTGTAAACGTTGAAGCTCTCGGACTTCAGCATCAGTTCGATGCTCTGTGCGGTTGCACTATCGTCTTCAATCAGCAGAACGCGCATCTCGATCCCCTTCTCTGCCACCGTGCCGCACGATCGCAGTTCAAGCCTGACAGCAGGCTGCCACCCAATGGTTAACAAAGCCTGATTCGACGCGCCTTGTCCAACCCATAGCCTAAGAACATGACGCTACCGGATTGAAAACAAACGCTCTTCGCACCCGAAAAATGTTAACGCATCACATCAACGATCGGCCGTAACCGACTCTTGCGACTCTTACATCGCGCTGATTTGGGAGGCTTCTTTTACCCGCCCTTAAGTCCTTACCCATATGATTAACGATGCGCGTAAACGAATGGTTACCAGCGCGGGGTGGGACGGGAAAATGTTTGCCCCTCGTTAAGGATGGGCAGCGGTCCGCCGGCGCGAGGAGTGGGGTGGCGATGCGCAGCGTCGCCGGGTGCGTTCAGGAGTAATGCGTATGAAATCGCGAGACAGTATTGTCCGGCTGAAGCAGTTCCAGGTGACCGAAAGGCGGCGGCAGCTGAAGCAGCTGGATCAGATGATCGCCGAGTTCGAGCGCATGGCCGCCGAACTCGACGCCCAGATCCAGGCCGAGGAGAAGAAGGCCGGCATCACCGACATCACGCATTTCGCCTATCCGACCTTCGCCAAGGCGGCGAGGCAGCGGCGCGACAATCTCCGGGACTCGCAGAACGATCTCGGCCAGCAGCGCTCGGCAGCGGAAGCGCTGCTCGAGGAAGCCGAGACCGAGCTTGCAAAGGCTGAGGCGCTGGAAGCACGCGACGGCCGCAGCCGCGAGGCCGAAAGCCCCAGCCGCGCCGTCGGCTGACAACACCAATCACGCAAATTGGAAGATGCCAGGCTAGCCGCCTGGCATTTTTCGTTTCCGATACGGCAGTTCCGACAGCGGCAGGGATGAGCCGCAGCCGATCTGGCGATGGTCGAGAAAAGGCGAGGGGCTCCGCTTCGGGAGCCGAAGGGCCGCGGATCGCGTCTGCGATGCTTCTGCGGCCGGGGTGGCGGCGGCAGGCCGTCGAGGCCTTGCCGCCAGATGCTCCTGCGGCTAGTGCCGGTATTGCTGGATGCGCGTCGTGCGCAGGCCTGCAAGGCCGTACTCGTCGATCGAAGCCTGCCAGGACAGGAACTCCTCGACGGTCAGCTTGTAGCGCTGGCAGGCCTCGTCGAGACTGAGGAGGCCGCCGCGCACCGCGGCCACAACCTCTGCCTTGCGGCGGATCACCCAACGGCGCGTGTTGCTCGGCGGTAGGTCTGCGATCGTCAACGGGCTGCCGTCGGGCCCGATGACATACTTGACGCGTGGTCTAACAAGATCGGTCATTCAACTCTCTACAAACACAGACCCAATCGAGGTCACATTACCGTCACAGCTTTAAAAATTGGCTAAACGCTTCGTAAGCTTAGGGTAATGAACATGAATCCGGCGTTAGGCTTTCCTAATGCATTTGAGTCGAATGCCGCAGACCGGGCAGGGCGTTGCCTGAAGGCTTTGCAGCCGCCCTCCCTATCGCCTATATGCAGGCCCAAGTTTCGCCAGCGAGAGCCTGGAGCGCCCGCCCCATGAACAGTCTCGACCTTCCCGGCCGTCCGGAGGATACGCGTGTCGTCGTCGCAATGTCCGGCGGCGTCGATTCCTCGGTCGTGGCCGGCATCCTGGCGCGCGAGGGTTACGACGTCATCGGCGTAACGCTACAGCTCTATGACCACGGCGCTGCCGTGCACCGTACGGGCTCGTGCTGCGCCGGGCGCGACATTGACGATGCGCGCCGCGTCGCCGAGACGCTCGGCATCCCGCATTACGTGCTCGACTACGAGCGCCGCTTCCGTGAGGCGGTGATCGAACCCTTCGCCACAAGCTATGCCGATGGCGAGACGCCGATCCCGTGCGTGTCGTGCAACCAAACGGTCAAGTTCGCGGACCTTCTCGCCACCGCGCGCGACCTCGGCGCCGATGCGCTGGCTACAGGGCACTATATCCGCTCGAAGGCGAACGGTGCGCACCGCGCGCTCTTCCGTCCGGCGGATGCGGACCGCGACCAGAGCTATTTTCTCTTCGCCACCACGCAGGAGCAGGTCGACTATCTGCGCTTCCCGCTCGGCCATCTTTCAAAGCGCGAGGTCCGCGAGGCTGCCGCTGCGATGGGGCTCGAGATCGCCGACAAGCCGGACAGCCAGGACATCTGCTTCGTGCCGCAGGGCCGCTATGCCGACATGATCCGCCGGCTGCGCCCGGAAGCGGCGGTCGCCGGCGAGATCGTGCACGTGGATGGGCGCGTGCTCGGCCGGCATGACGGCATCATGGGCTTTACCGTCGGCCAGCGCCGCGGCATCGGCGTCGCCACCGGCGAGCCGCTCTATGTCGTTCATCTCGACTCGCGGGATGCGCGTGTCGTGGTCGGTCCGCGCGAGGCGTTGCAGACGCACCGCATCGAGCTACGCGACGTGAACTGGCTCGGCGATGGCGACATCGCGAACGACGTCGGACGCCCGATCTTCGCCAAGGTCCGTTCGACCCGGTCCCCGCAGCCGGCCATGCTCGAGCTCCGCGACGGCGTAGTGTTCGTGCATCTAGCCGAGGGCGAAGCGGGCGTGGCGCCGGGCCAAGCCTGCGTGCTCTACGCCGACGATGCGGAAGGCGCGCGCGTGCTCGGCGGCGGTTTCATCGCCCGCTCGCCCAACGCCTACCAGGCAAGAGCGGCGACGCGCAGCCCGGTCGCAGCCGGCGCCTGAGGCGAAAGCCTCAGTCGTGCGCGACCGTTCCGGCGGTCAGGATTTTCAGAACCGCGATCGCTTCCGCGCCGCCCGTGCGCGGTTCGCTGCGCGTCTCGATGCAGTCGATGAAGTGCTCCAGTTCGCGCGTCAGCGGCATGCCGTCATTGACCGGCACGTAGCTCGGCTCATTGGTCGTGAACGCCCACTGGCCGCTATCCTGCCAGACGGCGTGGCGGTAGACGGCGAGCTTGCGGTCCCAAGGCTCGACATCGTCGAACACGGCCATGGCGCGCGTGCCCACCACCGTCAGGCGGCGTTCCTTGTACGGGTTGAGCCGCGAGGAAAAGAGGTGGCTGCGGATGCCGCCTGGAAAGCGCATGTGGAGATGTGCGAAGTCGCTCAGATGGTCAAGGATGGCCGCGCCTTCGCCGCGCACCGAGATCGGCGCTTCGCCGGTGATCGCAAGGATCATCGACAGGTCGTGGGGTGCGAGGTCCCACAGCGCGTCGTTTTCGGTGTGAAACTTGCCGAGGCCAAGGCGGTGGGAATGGATGTATCGGATCTCGCCGAGTTCGCCCTCGTCGATCAGCCGCTTCATCTGCTCGAAGGCAGGGTGAAAGCGCAGAACATGGCCGACCATGAACACACGCCCATTGGCAGAAGCGGCCGCGACGGCACGCTCGGCGTCCGACACCGTCAGCGCGATCGGCTTTTCGACCAGTACGTCCTTGCCGGCCTCGACTGCTCGGATCGCTGTCTCGGCATGGTATTGCGGCGGCAGCGCCATGACGATCGCATCGACGTCGTCACGTGCGAAAAGCTCGTCCGGGGTGAACGCCAAGCAGTCGTGCTCGGCTGCAAAGCCTTCGGCCCGCGGCGCACTCGCGTCGGAGACGGCATGGAGGGCGCCGAGGCCTTTCAGCGTGCGGATGTGGTTCGAGCCCCAATATCCGCAACCCAGCACAGCAATACGCGGCTTCATTCACTTCATGTCCAAGGAGAGGGCGCCGCGGGACACATAAAGGCGTGGGCCGTGCAACTCAACCCCTTGAACCCGCCAGCGTCCTGGCCCTTTGCAGCGGCGGACAGGGCAGGGCGCTCGCCTCCCGCTGCGGAGGCCGACGCTGCGCTTGACAGCCAAGACCCGCCCCCCTTATATCCGCCCGACCTCGCGGCCGGGCCACCTGCGCCGCACGGGGCGGAGTAGCTCAGTAGGTTAGAGCAGAGGAATCATAATCCTTGTGTCGGGGGTTCGAATCCCTCCTCCGCTACCAATTCATGTGTTAAGTGATTTATTTAACTATATAAAAGCCCAAAAAACTTCATTTTGCGTGGCGCGAGCAGAACGGCTAACTTTCTTTTTTTGCAGACTTCTTGATTTTCCCGTCCTTCGAACCCGCTACCACACCCCCTGACTTTGCGTCGTGAGCAGCGAAAGTAGCAGCGATGTCAGCGAGCAACTGAAGGCGGTCCTCTGACAGCGCAGCCGCTGATGACTGTATCTGCGCCTGCAGTCGATCCTTCTTTGATGGTTCGTTCTCATCCCAAGGACGCAACAAGCGGTCGGCGTCCGCTTGGAGAATGTTCCATAATTCGCAGAAGCGTTGCCAGTTCAGGCTTACTGTCGTCCGTTACATAGAGGCCGTAACATCTCTCGCTAATCCTTACACGTTGTGCGACCTTTGCGTCTGTTAGTCCAAGCTTTTTCGCCCGACGTCTCAGATTATTCTCGAACTATTGCATACGAACATTTTGTTCGCTCGCTTCGATCGAAGCCATATATGATATGTGCGTCTAAGAACGTTCAAATTGAACATTAACGCGATGGCGAGGAAGCCACTCTTTCCGACGAGCGCAGAGGCACGGAGGCTCCTCGATGAGCAACTAGACGCCTTTGTTCGCGCACTAGCGATTGAAGCAGCCAGAGATGATCATGCTAAGAAACTCATACGCCGCCAGCGGGATATAGGTGGGGCGTCCCAGAAAGCTGAGCCGCAAGCCCAATCCTTGACGAATTACCTGTGTTCTTAAACATAGACTTCCGCGCGGTCCTGAAGGAGTTGGCTATATTCGTTGAAGCGAAGGGGGGACGATGAAAGCCACTGATCTTCTTCTGGCGGCCTACGGCATGGCCATGGCTAACCACCAAAAACTCCACAAGAAATGGATTTCTATATCGTTCAAACTTGGTCCCATCGCTGGGACAGTTCACACGATCTCTTTGCAGCGAATTGGCCGCCTAGACATGATGTTGAGGCTGCTTGAAAGCGAGCGACTTGAGATGATGAGAGTTGAGCCATCCAATGAACCGGAATGGTCTTTGGATTTGCAGTTCTCTTTGTCGGAAAGCTGGCTCCATTTCTGCCTACGAGGTAGCTCGCGCTGCAAAGAAGCCATTCAGGGCCAGCGGGGAAGACGCATCCCGATTGCTTGCCCTTGAGCATCGCCTTGCACTTGTGCGGATGCCTCTCGCCAAGGGTGTCATCCAAGGCATGGATAGGAAGCCCCATACGGACAATCCGCCCATGTTGGTAAAGGCAGGTGATGCCACACCCGAACTCTATCAAGATGACGGTTCGTATATGATGCCATATGGCCTTTGCGGGGAAACGGGCGCAGCTTTGTGGTGCCCCGTGGACATTATCAAGGGTGAAACCATCGCCATTTGCAGACGTGATCTATCAGATGAGATGCTTGCCCTGTTCGATTAGCATGGGTGAACCGGAATGCGGCGCGCTCATACGGTGCAATCAGCTGCATGCAATTAATTGCATAACCGCACAGCCTCCCAGGGCAAATTGATTATACTTTTCAAGCAGATGCGATCAATTTAAACGGTATCGTCGAGTGTGTCGGTTTTGACCAAATCCGACCTCCGCTACCAAAGTCAGCAATGGTGTAGTGCACATCTAGCCTGGATCATGTCGCGTCCGGGTTGCAACTGGCTTCCCTTGATTTCCAACGGTTCCAGTGGCACCCGGCAAATCGACATAGGGTGCGACATGATCTTGGCATCGATTGGGTTTGGCGCCGCTTCGGCAGTAGCTTGGCTTGCGGCAAGCTTGGTAATGCGCTGGTGCCGATCTTTAATGGCGAAACGAACCCGGATCTGCGCGGTGCACTCGCGACCTGTCTGCGGGACTGGAGTCTCCAACGGCCACAACTGGCGAGTGGTGGAGCACTGCTGCGAGCGCCAGGAACAGTCCTATCGCCGGCTGAACCCGAGCTGATTTGTCTCGCGCGACGCGGCCGAAAGATGTGGCCATCCCGCTTTCACTTGACGGAGACGGTTACCAACAACGGACCGCCAGTCATATGGCGTGCTCCACGAGGCTCGTGACAGGCCCGAGCAGTCGACGAGGTTCGCGTGTACTACCTTGTCGCGAAACGCGTCAGCCGGCCAAAGGCCCCTCGCTCTCATCGGTGAACAGCCGATCGAGGATGCGTCCTTCCAATTGCGCGAGCTCCGGCGAGCCGTGGCGTCGTGGACGCGGCAGGTCGATGTCGATGTCGAGCGCGATCCTGCCGGCATCGATGACGATGACCCGATCGGCAAGCGCCACGGCTTCGGCGACATCGTGGGTGACGAGCACGGCGGTGAACCCCTGCTTCGCCCAGATGCGCTCCAGCAGCGCCTGCATCTCGAGGCGGGTAAGGGCATCGAGGGCGCCGAGCGGCTCGTCGAGCGCCAGGATCTTGGGGCTGCCGACCAGCGCGCGGGCGAGCGCCACGCGCTGGCGCTGCCCGCCGGACAGGACGGACGGCCATTCGCCGCCACGGTCGGCGAGGCCGACTTCGGAGAGCAATGCCTGTGCTCGGCTGGCTGCGTCCCTGCCCTTGGCGATGCCCGTCAGCCCGACCCCGACATTGTCGATCACCCGCGCCCAAGGCAGCAGGCGCGGCTCCTGGAACATGATGCGCGTCGCGCGATGATCCGTCTGTCCGGTGCCGTGATCGAGCACACCCGATGTCGGGCGATCGAGGCCGGCCAGAAGTCGGAGAAGCGTGGACTTGCCGCAGCCGCTCTTGCCGATGATGGCGAGAAACGAACCCGCTTCGACCTCTAAATCGATGCCATCCAGCACGACCTTGTCGCCGAACTGCTTGCGCACGTTGCGGAAGCTGAAGGCGGCGGACCTGCCCTCGGCGGATCGGGCGCGCGCGACGGGAGCCGCGACGGTCTGGCGAGGTAGGGTTGCAGATGCAGCGGTCATGTCAGGCTCGCTTCGTCTGGAAGGCGGGGTGCCATTGCAGGGAGAGCTTCTCGAGGAAGCGGGCAAGACTGTCGGCGAGCTTGCCGAGCAGCGCGTAGATGAGGATCGACAGCACGACGACGTCGATCAGCAGGAACTCGCGCGCCTGCATCGCCATGTAGCCCAGCCCGGACGATGCCGAGATCGTTTCCGCCACGATGAGCGTGAGCCACATGATGCCAAGCGCATAGCGCAGCCCCACGAAGATCGCCGGCAGCGCGCCGGGCAGGATGACCCGCCGGAAGAGCTCGGACCGGGTCATGCCGTAGATGCGGCCCATCTCGACGAGTTGCGGATCGACGCTCTGGATGCCCAGAAGCGTGTTCACGTAGATCGGAAAGAACACCCCCAGCGCGACGAGGAAGATCTTTGCCTCCTCGTCGATGCCGAACCACAGGATGACCAGCGGGATCAGCGCAAGATGGGGAATGTTGCGGATCATCTGAAGCGTCGTGTCGGTGATGCCGCGCGACAGCGTCGAGACGCCGTTGGCCAGCCCAAGCGCAAATCCGATCGATCCTCCGATGGCGAAGCCCACGAAGGCGCGTGCGGCGCTGACCGCGATATTCGTCATGAGCTCGCCGGACAGAAGCAGCCGCCAGAAGGCCGCCGCAACGGCGCTCGGCGCGGGAAGCACGTTGCCGCCGATCATGCCGGCGCGCGACATCAGCTCCCAGGCGACGAGAATGGCGATCGGGAGCAGCCATCCGATGCCGCCCCTGCCGACCCGCCCGATCGACGCGCGCACCGCACTCATGATGCCGACTGCAGCCTGCGGCCGTGGTCGCCCACGGTGAATTCATTGGCGATGCTGTGCCCGACCTTCTGCCGCTGTGTGCCGAGCCCGAGCTTGGGGAAGAGCAGTTCGGCGACGCGGTAGGCCTCCTCGAGATGCGGGTAGCCGGAGCCGATGATCGTGTCGATGCCGACGGCCTGGTATTCGCGGATGCGCTCGGCGATCTGATCGGGCGTGCCCACCAGAGCCGTGCCGGCACCGCCCCGCACCAGCCCCACACCGGCCCAGAGGTTCGGCGCGACGACGAGCCGGTCGCGCCGGCCGCCGTGGAGTTCCGCCATCCGGCGCTGGCCGACCGAATCCATTTCCTTCAGGAACCGCCGTTGCGCGTTCTCGATCTGCTCGTCCGTGACGTGGCGGATGAGCCTGTCGGCGGCAGCCCAGGCTTCCTCCTCGGTCTCGCGGACGATGAAGTGGAGACGCATGCCGAAGGACAACTTGCGGCCCCGCGCCTCCGCCAGCGCCTGTGCTCGCGCCAGCTTCTCGGTAACCTGCGGCACGGGCTCGCCCCATGTCAGGTACTTGTCGACAACGTTCGCCGCGAGGTCCTGACCGGCGTCGGACGAACCGCCGAAATAAAGCGGTGGTATCGGCTTCTGAACGGTCAGGAGATCGAGCCGCCCACCTTCGACGCGATAATACTTGCCGGTGAAGTCGACCGTCTCGCCAGTCAGCAGCCGGCGCCAGATATCCAGGAACTCGCCGGCCTGGGCATAGCGCTCGTCATGCGGCGTGAAGACGCCGTCGCCCGCCAGTTCGACCGGATTGCCGCCGACGACGACGTTCAGCAGGAGCCTTCCATTCGACAGCCGGTCAAGCGCCGCCGTCTGCCGGGCGGCAAAGGCAGGGGAGACCACGCCCGGCCGCAGCGCCACCAGATATTTCAGCCGTTCCGTATGGGCGGCAAGCCCCGTGGCCGTGATCCAGGAATCTTCGCAGTTCTGGCCGGTCGGCAGCAGGACGCCGGGAAAGCCGAGCCGATCGACGGCTTGCGCGATCTCCTTGAAATAACCGAACTCCGGCGGCCGCTGCAGCGTTTCGGTTCCCAAGTAGCTGCCGTCGCCATGCGTCGGGATGAACCAGAAGAAGTCGAGCGGACGCTCGGCGGCTGCGATGGCTGTCATGGTCGTCAACTCCGCGTCATTCGTTGGAAAGGACCCCGGCGCCAGGCGACGGAGTCCCGTGTCGTTGCGCGCATCAAGGCTGAACGCGCCCCTTGCCTCGACCGCGATCAGTTGCCGGGCGGCGTCCACACCGCGTCGGCGACGGAAATCTGGTTCGGGATAAGGCCAAGGCCGAAGAACCGGTCTGCCGTCGCCTGCTGGTTGGCGACAATTTCGGGCGAGATCGGAAAGATGCCGAAGACGGCGCGGTTGGCGGCGACCGTCTGCGCTTCCAATGGAACGCCCGTGACTTCGTGAAGCGCGGCCGCCACCTGGTCGCGATTGGCGTCGGCCCATTCGGCTGCCACCTGCAGTTCGCGCGTCACGGTCGTCACGGCATCCGGATGCTCATTGGCGAAGTCGCGATTTGCGACGAAGTAGGTGTTGACGTTAAGCACGTCCGGCGAACGGACGAGGACCTTGGGTTCGTAGCGCGTCTCGGCGATGGCGAGGAACGGGTCCCAGATCGACCATGCCGCGACCTGATCGCTGGCAAAGGCCGCTGCGGCATCGGCCGGCGGCAGGTAGACGGGCTCGATGTCGGAGAATGCAAGGCCATTGGCTTCGAGCGCGGCGACGAGCAGGTTGTGGGCGCTCGTGCCCTTGCCGACCGCGACGCGCTTGCCCTTGAGGTCGGCGATCGTTTCGACGCCGGACCCTTCCTTGGTGATGATGGCCTCGCCCTCGCCATTGCCCGGCAGGGCCGCGACATAGACGATCGCCGAACCGGCCGACTGGCCGAAGATGGGCGGCGCGTCGCCGACCCAGCCGACATTGATCGCGCCGGCGTTCAGCGCCTCGACCAGCGGCGGCCCCGCGGTGAACTCGACCCAGGTGACGGTCACGCCCTGCGGCTCCAGGGCCTTCTCGATCAGGCCCTGCTGGCGCGCGATCACGGGCAGTCCGGTCTTCTGGAACCCGATCTTCAGCTCCCGGAGTTCGGAGGCAGATGCCGTGTTGCCAGTCAGGACGGTCGCAGCGAGTATTCCGGCAGCGAAGAGCCGGCGGGTCATGGTCAGCATCGATTTCTCTCCTTCAGGTCGCCGTCGTCCGGCTCCTCAGAATGGAGAAACGCTACGATAGTCTTCGGTTTGAATGGAGATAAACAGGACCGATAAACGCGCCGCGCGGGGAATTCTTGGCGCGTTGATCAGGCTCCGACGACAACAAATGTCCTTGTCGCCATGTCCGGTGCTCGCACACGATGGTCGAAGCCTATCAAGTCGATGGTTTTTGCTCGCACGGCCGCGTTTATGGTCGTCATCGTTCCAAGGCTTGCCCGTCGGGGCATGGATTTCCTTCTGTCTCGCCGTCAAACGGCCGATACTTCGCACCGTCAACGGAAGAGGGAAGCAGCCATGCGCACCCCCAACGACCGTCCTTCGCGACAGATTGCGATCATCGGAGCCGGAGCGAGCGGCGTAATCCTCGCGCGCGAAATTCTTGCGTTCGAGGATCCCGATCTGCGGGTCGTGCTCATCGAAAAGGCCGAGCGGCCAGGCCGCGGTCTGGCCTACGCCACCGATGAGGTGCAGCACCTGCTGAACGTCAATTCGCGGGCCATGAGCGCGGTGGCGGAGCAACCGCTGCACTTCCAGCAATGGCTCGTCGAGCAGGACCACGTCGGATCCCTGGAGGAGGGCGTATTCGCGCCTCGCGCGCACTACGGCCAATATCTCGAGTCCATTCTTCATAAACTGCTCGCCGATCATCGATCGTCGGGTCGCCTCCGCCTCGTCGATCAGGAAGTCATTTCCATCGGCAAAGCGGATCATGCGGTCGATGTGCGGCTTGCCGATGGTACGAGCATTCCGGCACATCATGCGGTGCTGGCCACGGGTCACGATGGAGGCCCGCGGATCGACGGGGCCTCCGAACTGAACGGCCCTCTGCCGGATCGACATTCCACGATCATGATCCTCGGCACCGGGCTGAGCATGGTTGACGCCTGGCTGAGCCTGAGGGAGCGCGGCCATCGGGGTCCCATACTGGCCGTGTCTCGTCGCGGGCTCCTTCCGACCAGGCAGAAGGCGTCGACCGCACTGCGGCTCGACAGTGCGGACGTGCCGCTCGGCACGAGCCTGCCCTATTTCATGCGCTGGTTGCGCGCGCTGGTCGCCGACACGGAGGCGCGCGGCGGCGACTGGCGCGACGTTGTCAACGGCCTGCGGCCCTACAACCAGATGATCTGGCAGGCATGGCCTGAGCGCACGCGCAGGCGGTTCCTCGAGCATACGCGAGCATGGTGGGACGTTCACCGTCACCGAATCGCGCCGCAACTGCACGACAGGCTAGAACAGCCCTCCGCGGTGGCGACCTCATCGTCATTCCCGGTCGGCTCGTCGACCATGTTGAAACGGCTGACGGTATCGTCGTCAGACTGCGTGGGCGGCGTGATCCTGACGAGAGGGAGGTGACGGTTGCCCGGCTCTATGATTGCAGCGGCATGGCGCGCAACCCGGCGGACTCGACCAGGCCGCTCGTTCGTCAACTTCTGGCCGACGGTCATGCGCGTCCGGACGTGCTCGGGATTGGCCTCGACGTGGATCGCGACGGTCGCGTAATCGACGCAAAGGGGCAGGCCTCCGGCAGGCTCCACGCGATCGGCCCCGCTTCGCGCGCTGCATTCTTCGAGATCGAGAGCATTCCGGAGATCCGCGAGCAATGCGTTCGCGTGGCAGGCAGGCTGGCGCAACGCAGCCCGGATCGGAAGGCTCTCATCGCCGGCGGCTGACGCCACGTCGCTCACCCGCGGGCGGCGTCGGTCGGATCCGCGCCGGTTTTTGCCGCTATCAGGCCTGGTTGACGACCGGAGCGTCGGCACCCATGGCACGCATCTCAGCCAGACTACGTTCGTCAAGCACCTTGGCGATGGCGTTTCGGACCTCGAGCATCATGTGGCGGACCTGGCAGGTTACTTCGTCACAGTCCTCACAGGGCTCGTAACGCGTGCGACTGGCGCAGGGGATCGGTGCGAGGGGACCATCGAGAACGCGAACCACGTGACCGACCATGATCTCGGATGCCGGTCGGGCGAGCCTGTAGCCCCCTTCGCGCCCCTTGCGGCTCTGCACGAAGCCGGCATTGCGCAGTTCGGCAAGGATGGCGTCGAGAAACTTCTTGGATATGTTGTTCGAGGCGGCAATCTCGCCGACCATGCAGAGTTCGCCCGTCGGCACGCCAGCCAGATGGACGAGAGCCTTCAGCCCATACTTGCCCTTGCGCGTCAGCATGCTTCAGCCGCGTTCGATTGACGGGGTCGTCGCAAGTCCGAAACGCCTTGCCGAGATGATCGGACGTAGCCCCCGACCGCGTCTTACCCGCAGCCGAACTCGTGTACAACATCCGCCAGCTGGTGGAAGGGCGGCGCAAGCCGCGAAGCGCTACTCGGCTGCGAAGCGCGTTTGCTGAACCGCTCGGCCAAGGTTGCGGAGCGCATCCTCGACCGCAAGCTCGGCGCGCTGCAAGATTGCGTCGGAAACCAGCCGTCCCTCCGCAAAGTCGGCATCGGAAGCATAGACCGCGGTCGCCAGTGTGTCGGCTTCGAAGAAGCCGAACAGGGGCCTCAACTGATGCTCGACCATGAGGGCGTGCCGTTCGCCACCCCCGGTGCCCAGAAGGATCACCGGCTTGCCACGCAGGGAACGTGGATCGACAAGGTCGAAGAAGTGCTTGAACAGCCCCGTGTAGCTGCCTTTGTAGGTCGGGCTGCCCACGATCAGGAGGTCTGCGGAAACGATGGCGTCGAGGATATCGCGCGCCTGGGCATCGAGATGCGATGCCCACCGGGCCGCAGGAAACGACGGCCCCAGATCCTCGATGTCGAATGTCTGTGCGCGGCCGGCAAGCCGATCGGCGGCACGCTGCGCGACGTGATCGACGAAGGCCTTGGTCTTCGATGGCCGCGCGATGTTTCCGGAAAAGCCGACGATACTGGGAGCGGACAAATCGAAATTTCCTTTTGGTCCCGACCGAAATTACAGACAAAGACCTCGGCGAATAAGGACTGGTTTGGCGGCCCGGTCGGGCATCGGAGACTATTTTTCGAGCCGCGCGCGCGGCGGCAAAAATTCGTTGTGGTCAGCCGATCAGTCCCAGGGTGAGGGCGGCCGTGACGGCCATCGCGGCCGCCAGCCCACACCAAGGCATCACCGTCCCGCCCCGCGCCAGAGACCGTGTCGCTGGCTTCGATCGCGGACGCCTAAGGTCGGTCCGCATCGGTATTTTCCCCGGCGTCGTGGCGCAGGCGCTCTATCGTCAGCTGGCGCAACTGTCGGGCCGTTTCCGCGAAGGTGCCGTTGTCGAGCGGTCTGCCGAGCAGTGACTGCGCCAGCATTCGCATACGCTCTGGCATGATATCATCCGACGTCCGCATGCGTCCGAAGATCGAGCTGATGGGCACGTCCTTGTCGTCAAGGCGCACGATGGGCTCGTCCCGACCGAGGCTCCATTGGTCGAACGCTTCCAGAGCCTTTTCGAAGGCCTCCTGAAGATAGATGCTTGCATGGCTCTCATGGAGCGGCGGAACAACTCTATTCATCGCGACATCCCTTCGGCAGTCTGCTCTCGGCGCTGCAGCAGTCAGGCAGCCTGGATCAACGCTCGAGGGTTCGATTTGGTGTCAGGGCGATTGTAAGGGCAGCTACCTAACTGCCGGCCGTCAGCCCGCCGTGTGAAGCACGCCATTCAGGTTGACGCCGATCGTACGCTGCCGGGAGCTGACGAGACCGGTTTTACCGCGCCCTGCCATTCCGGCCGCAGTCGCTTCCGCGCATCGGGCAGCGATCATGTGCCGGTGGGAATATCGGTCGTGAAGAAGGGAACGCGGTAGCCGCGCTGGATGGAGGGTCGGGTGGCAAGCTGGCGGTACCAGCGCCCGACATTCGGATAATCCATGAGGTCGATCTTGTGGCGCTGGTAGCGCGAGACCCAGGGCCACAGCGCTATGTCGGCGATGCTAAACACGTCGGCGGCGATGAACTGGCGCCCCTCCAGCCGCTGTTCGAGCGTCGCGTAAAGTCGCCGCGTCTCGTCCCGAAAGATCTGCTCGGCATAGAGCGCGCGCCCGGGATTGTAGGTGAGGAAATTGTGGGCGTGGCCGAGCGTCGGGCCGAAATTCCCCGTCTGCCACATAAGCCATTCCAGCACCTCCGTCCGCGCGTGGCCATGGGCGGGCAGAAGCCGGCCGGTGCGCTCGGCCAGGCGGATCAGGATCGCGCTCGACTCCATCCACGTCTCGCCCGTTTCGTCATCGACGATGAGCGGGATCTTGCCGGACTGGCTGATGGCACGAAAGGCGGGGCTGTCCTGCTCGCCCTTCGTGATGTCGATCGCATGGGCGCGATAGGGCAGGCCCAGTTCCTCGAGCAGGATCGAAATCTTGAGCCCGTTCGGCGTGATCCAGGTGTAGAAATCGATCATCGTACTCAGTCGAACATGATGCCTTCGACCGCGTTCCCCTGCTCGATGCGGGACTGGCGCCCGGTTACGTCGCGAAGGCCGGAGAACATGTCGCGAAGCAGCTCGACCAGTTGCACCGCACGCTCGTCGGCAACGCTGTAGATGATCGTCTTGCCGTCGCGCCGGCCCTCGATGAGCCCCGCATCGCGCAACGCGCCGAGCTGCTGCGACAGCGTCGGCTGGCGGATGCCGAGTTCGGTCTCCAGATCGGAAACCGGGCAGGGCTGCTGCATGAGGTGACAGATGATCGACAGGCGGTTCGGATTGGCCAGCAGCTTGAGGAGATCGCTGGCCTCGCCGACGCTTCGGCACAGTTTTGCAGATATCGGCTTCGCCATCGTTCGCGTCCCACTCTTCACAAAAAAGTAGAGTGACTGGCAGCTGGCATCAAGACGGTACCGGGCAGCGCCGGAAAACTCGCACAACCGTTCCGGCCTGGCGCCGGGAGCGAGGATAAAAAGCTGCATCCGGCGGACGGGTTGGCACAGCCGTTCTCGCTATCAATTCACAAAAAGATAAATTGTATCCCTGTCGCTCAACGGGAACCGGCATGCGCATCGGCGTTCATTCCAGCAATCTGCATCTCATGCTCGCAAGGGTGTGGCCGGATGCCTTTGCGGCCGTCGCGCCCGAATTCGTCTTCTACGAGGATGGCCGCCTGACAGCCGAACTTCTGGCGTCGGGCGAGATCGATGTCGGCGGGACCGGATCGACGCCTCCCATCGTGGCCGAAGCGGCGGGTCACGACGTCGTTTATGTCGCCGCCTCCGCGCCGAGGCCGGCCAACGGCGCGATCTTCGCCGCCAGGGACAGCGCGATCAAGACGGTCGCCGATCTCGCCGGCCGGCGCGTGGCGCTGGTCGACGGGTCCTTCCACAATTACCTGCTGGCGCGAAGCCTCGAAAAAGAGGGACTGAGCCTGCGCGACGTCGAGACGCTCGATGTCGATCCCGCAGCCTCGCTGGCAGCACTGCTCGAAGAGCGCGTCGATGCATGGGTCGCCATGGCGCCGCGGCTTGAAAAGGCTCTCGGGCGAGACGACCTGCACCTCGTGACCCGCTCGGGCTCCATCATCCCGAACCGTTCCCTGTTCTGGACGATTGCCGGACGTGGACTGGATGGCGGCACGCGCACATACATTGCGCAGGAGCTGCAGCGCATCGGCCGCGCCGTCGAAGCGCAGCCGCGGGCGGCGGCCGAGTTGCTTGCGGCGACCCGCACCGCCGACGCCGACGCGTCTGCCTGGGAACAGGTCATCCGCTCGCGCGACTTCTCGGTGCTGCCGGCTGGAGACGCCGTCCTGGCGGAACAGCGCGAGGAAGCAGAAACCCTGCGCCGTCACGGATTTCTCCGCCCGGCGGTCGACACCGCGGGTTCAACGAGTCACGAATACGAGCCAAGGACAGCAGGATGAACGTACTCTGGTACATGTGCGCGCCCGACGGGCCCTATCCCTGGCAGCCCGAGGGATCGCGTCCGGTGGATTACGGCTATTATCGCCAGCTGGCGCAGGCCTACGATCATCTGGGCTACACCGGTGCGCTGTTTGCCACCGGCGCGCATGACGTATGGGTACTGGCCGGCGCGCTGTTGCCCTACACGGAGCGGATGCGGTTCCTGGTCGCGATCCATCCCGGACTGATTGCGCCGACGCCTCTCGCCAAGATGGAGGCGACGTTCCAGGAGTTTTCCAAGGGGCGCCTGCTGGTCAACATCGTCTCGGGCGATGCCAAGATGCTCGGCGCATACGGCATGACGATGCCGCATGACGAACGCTACGACATGGCCGACGAGTACCTGACCATCTGGCACAAGCTCTTTGCCGGCGAGACCGTCGATTTCCAGGGCAAGTACTTCAATACGATCGGGGCCAAGCTCGCCCTGCCGGTCGGCGACACGATCGCGCCGCCGCCGCTCTGGTTCGGCGGATCGTCCGAAAAGGCGCTCGACGTGTCGGCCAAACACGTCGACACCTATCTCTCCTGGGGCGAGACGCCCGAGCAGATCAAGATCAAGATCGACGCCGTGAAGGAGCGCGCCGCCCGCCACGGCCGGACGCTCGAATACGGCATCCGCCTCTACGTCATCGTCCGGGAAACGGACGCCAAGGCGTGGGAGGCGGCCAACGACCTATACGAGCGCATGGACGAGCGGGCGATCGCCGCCAACCAGCGCTTCGTCTCCAACACGGATTCCGTCGGCCAGCAGCGCATGAGCGCGATGCATGGCGGCGTGAAACCGGACAATCTGCGCGACCTGGAGATTGCCGAGAACCTGTGGGCCGGCATCGGGCTTGTGCGCCCGGGCCCCGGCACGGCCATCGTCGGCTCGCCCGACACGGTGATCCGGACCCTGGAAGCCTACCGGGAAGCGGGCGTCGACACGTTCATCCTGTCGGGCATGCCGCTTCTGGAAGAAGCCTACCGCTTCGGCGAAAGCGTGCTGCCGCGCCTCGACGTAAACCGCGAGCAGCCGCGCGCCAAGCACTTCACCTGGTCGACGCTGTTCGACCGCGACCTGTCGTCGAAGGCCTCGTCGGGATGACGAGCGCAGACGCCACGACACCGACAGGACTTGCGGCTGCAAACCCCGTGGCGCGCGCGGCCGGCCACATCCTGGGCCCGCTGGAAAGCGTGCTCGGGTTCCTGTGCACCGCCATTCTGGCGACCCTGCTTGCCTCGGTCATCGGGGCGGTCGTGCTGCGCTATGGCTTCGGGACGGGGTTCATCGGCTCCGAAGAGCTCGGCATCTGGCTGCACGTGGCGCTGATTTCGTTCGGGGCTCCGCTTGCGCTCAACAGCGCCCTGGCCATGCGGCTGGATGTCTTCGTGACGCGCCTGCCGGCCGGTACTCAATCCGTCGCAGCGGTTGTCGCCGACGTCTTTACCGTGCTTGCCGGGCTGATCCTCGCTTTCGGCAGCATGCGCATCGCGACATTGCTGGGGGGCGTCTCGCCCATGCTCGGCGTGCCGGAATGGGTGCGCTTCGGATTTCTTGGCGCAGGCGGCGCGCTGATCCTTCTGGTCCTGATCCTGCAGCGGCTTTCGGAGGGACGCGCGTCCCGGCTCGCTGTGGCGTTGGCCGTGGGCATCGTCCTCCATGTCGCAGCCACGCAGATCGTCGTGCCGACGACGCTGCCGCCAAGCATCGTGCTCGGCCTCATCGCGGCGATCGGGCTCGTGGTGGCGGCCCCGCTTCCGCATGCCTTCATCGCGGCCGCATATCTAGCCATCGCCTTCGGCAGCCCGCTTCCGGAACAGGCCGTCGTGTCCAGCACGGTAACTGGCATGTCGAAATTCCTGCTGCTTGCGATCCCATTCTTCCTGCTCGCCGGAGGCCTGCTGACGATCTCGGGCACTGCAGCGCAGATCGTTCGCTTTGCGGCTTCGCTGGTCGGGCACCGCCGCGCAGGGCTCGGCCAGACCACGCTCCTGACGAGCGTGCTGTTTTCGGGCGCTTCCGGTTCGTCCGTCGCCAATGCGGCCTTCAGCTCCGCCACGTTCCAGCCGGAACTGGTCAAGAACGGTTACCCGCCGGCGCAGGCTTCGGCAATCATCGCCTCGACATCGGTGCTGGATAACGTCATCCCGCCATCCATCGCCTTCCTGATCCTCGCCGTGGCGACCAATCTCTCGGTCGGCTCGCTGCTCCTCGGCGGCTTTGTCGCCGGCGGCGTCATGGCGCTGTGCCTGGCCGTAGCAATCCACCTGACGGCGAGCGAGCAGACGACGCGGCCGCGCGCCGGTGCGGCCGAGCGCTGGAGTTCCGCGCGTGCCGCCATTCCTGCCTTCGGGCTCGGCGTCATCGTCGTTGCGGGCATCCGCATGGGCGTGGTGACGGTGACCGAGGCAGCCGCGCTTGCCGCGCTCTACACGTTTCTGCTCGCAATCGCCGCGCGATCCGGCACGCTGCCCGTCTATGTCGCGTTTCGCCAGGCGGCGGTCGAGGCGTCGGCGATCGGGCTCCTGATCGGCACCGCCGGACCGTTCGCGTTTCTCCTGGCGGTGGACAACGTGTCGGGCCTGCTGTCGGCTTTCGTGACTGGTTTCGGCCTGGGGCCGCTGGGCGTCCTCATCGTCATCAACCTGCTTCTCCTCCTCATCGGGCTCGTGCTCGACATCGGCGCCGCGATCCTTCTCTTCGCGCCGATCTTCCTGCCGCTGGCCGTCACGGCCGGCATCGATCCGATCCACTTCGGCGTCATCCTGGTCGTCAATCTGATGATCGGCGGCCTGACGCCGCCGGTCGGCATGCTGGTCTTCGTGGTCAGCGGCATCACGCGTGTGCCCGTCGGCGCGCTGTTTGCGGCAAACATGCCCTATCTCGCAGCGCTTCTCGTCTCCCTCGGCCTGCTGATTGCAGGCGCCATCATCTTCTAGCAAACGGAACGGAGCCCATGTCCATGCTTACCCGTCGCAGCTTCATTCGCACCGGCACCGCCGTCGGTGCGGGCCTTCTCTTCGCCCCGGCGATCATCGGCCGCGCACAGGCGCAGACCACGTTGACCGTCGCCTCGCTGCTCGGCGAGGACAAGCCGGAAACGCAGATCTGGCATCGCATCCGCGATATCGTCGAGGAGCGGCTTCCCGGCCAGTTCACCTTCAACATCGTGGCCAACGCCGCGCTCGGCGGCGAAAAGGAAGTCGCCGAAGGCATCCGCCTCGGCTCGGTCCAGGCCAGCCTGTCGACCATGTCGGCGCTTTCGGGCTGGGTGCCCGAGGTCCAGCTTCTCGACCTGCCCTTCCTCTTCCGCGATGCCGCCCATGTGCGCGCAACCGTCACCGGAGAGACCGGCGCGGAGCTGAAGGAAAAGCTGGCGGCGCAGAATTTCGTGGTCCTCGACTTCATCAATTACGGCGCGCGCCATCTGCTCACCAAGGAACCGGTTACCAGGCCGGAGCAACTGGCGGGCAAGCGCATCCGCGTCATCCAGAGCCCGCTGCACACGACGCTGTGGAGCGCCTTCGGCACGACGCCGATCGGCATTCCCATCCCAGAGACCTACAACGCGCTCCAGACCGGGGTCGCCGACGCCATGGACCTCACCAAGTCGGCCTATGCCGGCTTCAAGCTCTACGAAGTCGTGCCCTACCTCACCGAGACGGGCCACATCTGGGCATCGGGCGTGGTCTACTTCTCGACGCCGTTCTGGAACGGCCTCAACGACGAGCAGAAGCAGGTTCTGCAGGAAGCCGCGTCGGAAGGGGCGGTGCACTTCAACGAGCTCATCGTTGCAGACGAGGAGCGCTCGATCGCGCAGGCGGCCGAAAACGGTGGCGAGGTTCTGCAGCCGGAAGAGCGGGAAGCCTGGGAAGCTGGCGCCCAGGGCGTGTGGCAGGATTTCGCCGAGATCGTTGGCGGTCTCGACAAGATCGAGGCCGTGCGCGGCGTCAGCTAAGGCTTCTTCCCTCGATGATCGCGCGGGGCCGGAAAGCGGCCCCGCACGCAAGGCAGGCTACCGGGTCAGGATCATCTGAAGGGTCCCGCCAAGGCAGGCGCACTGTCGTCACCTGCAGGACAGCGGCGGAGCAGCCGGGATCCGGCAGCTCCGCCATTGAAACCGCACGCGTGTCAGTCCCGGACGACGTCCAGCGCGCTCCAGACCGTGTCCACGAGGCGCAGGAATTCCGGGTTGCGGCGCAGCTCCGCCGGTATGCGCGGCCGATCAAGGTCGATCGGTATGTCGAGCTTGATGCGGCCCGGACGGGCCGACAGCACGATGACCCGATCCGACAGCGTCACCGCTTCCTCGATGTCGTGCGTCACAAACAGAACCGAGCGCTGATGACGCGCCCAGACGTCGAGAAGCTCTCGTCCCATCGCGGACTTGGTCTGCGAATCCAGCGCGCCGAACGGTTCGTCGAGCAGGTAGATGCTCGGCTCGAAGGCCATGAGGCGGCCGAGCGCAACGCGCTGGCGCATGCCGCCGGACAGTTCGTGCGGGCGATGCCTTTCGAAGCCGGTGAGGCGCAGGAAGGCGATCAGCTCGCGGATGCGCTCGGGATTCTGCGCTGCGGGAACGCCCGCAAGGTCGGCGCCGACCCGGATGTTTTCTTCCACGGTCGCCCAGGGCAGGAGCGTGTCGCGCTGGAACATGAAGCCGACGCGTTCCTCGTTCTCCTTGATCGACCGGCCGTCGATCAGTGCGCGTCCGCCGGCCGGCTCAATCAGGCCGGACAGGATGCGCAGGAGCGTGGACTTGCCGCAGCCCGACGGTCCCACGATGGCGACGAATTGTCCCGACGGCACGTCGAACGACACGTCCGTGAGAATGTCGATGATCTCGCCGCCGGGTGAGGGGAAGCGGATGTCGACGTTCTCGACCGCGATCTTGGCGACCGCCGGCGACGCTGCCACGAACGTTCGGTCCACGGCGTTCATGACGGCCTCCAGGACGAGAAGCGACGCTCCAGGCGCGCGACCAGAATGTTGCCGACGACGGCGATGAACGTAAGCGATACCAGCCCCGTGAAGACGCCGGCCGTGTCGAGCCTGCCTGCGGAATACTCGATGTACCAGCCGAGTCCGGCGCTCGACCCGATCAGCTCCGCCACGACCGCGCCGATCAGCGCGAGCCCGATGCCGATGCGCAGCGACGCGATCACCCAAGGCACCAGCCAGGGCAGGATGACTTTGCGCAGGACATAGCCGCGTGGCGCACGCATGGTGCGGAAGAGCTCGACCAGATCCTTGTCGATCGTCTTCAACCCTTCATGGATGTTGAGCATGAAGATGAACAGCACGGTCGAGAACGCCATCATCACCTTCGAGAACAGGTCGATGCCGAACCAGATTATGAAAAGCGGCGCGAGCGCGACGCGCGGGAGGCTGTAGAGCGCCATGATGAAGGGCTCGGCTACCGCGTGGGCATATTTGAACCGCGCCATCGCGATGCCGATCGGCACGCCGACGGCAAAGGCCAGCGCCAAGCCAAGCGCCGCCTCGGTCACCGTGGTCCGGATGTGCTTGAGGAGTTCGCCCGTCTGAAGAAGCTGCCAGATGCGTTCGCCGACGGCTGACGGGCTGGATATCCAGAGCTGGTTGACGCCGGCGAGCCGCGCGCCCTCCCAGGCGAGCAGGATGGCGAAAAGCACCAGGATGCGGTCGCGTAGGAGGCGGAGGCTGGGACCCGCCGCACGCGCGGGTTTCGGCGGTGCGATTGCGGTCTCGGTAGACGCCATGACGATGCTCCTTGTCAGCGAGGCTGGTCGCCGGTTGCAACCGGGCGATCCGGATCGCTGCTCCATGCGGACCAGGAGCCCGGAAAGAGCTCGGCGCCGAAGCCGGCCAGCGTCAGCGCGGCGATTTCATGCGAGGCGGCGACGCCGCCGCCGCAATACACGCCGACCGGTTTGCCGGGTTTAACGCCGGCCGCTTCGAACCGTTTGCGCAACGTTTCGGGCGCCAGAAAGCGTCCGGTGACCGGATCGAGATTGCCGCTCGTGGGCAGGCTGACGGCGCCCGGAATGTGGCCGCCGCCATCGTCGCCCCGGTAGGCGTCGGACCCTCTGGCATCGATCAGGATGCCCTGGTCCGGCCTGGCGGCTGCGCCATCGGCATCGAGAACGGGGAGTTTTCCGCCTTCGAAGACCACGGTCCCGCGCACCGGTTGCGCCACGTCGGTGGCCAGCGACCCGCCCTCGGCAGTCCAGGCCTTGAGCCCGCCGTCGAGCAGGCGCACGCGCGTCGCGCCTGCCCAGCGGAGCGTCCACCATCCCCGCGCCGCCTGACGATTGCCGTTGTCGTCATAGAGGACGACCAGACTGTCGGCATCGATGCCCCAGGCCTGCGCGTTGCGCGTCAGGTCTTTGGGGGCGGGAAGGGGCCGCTTGCCGCTGAAGCCGCTCGGCGTTCCGGCAAATCCGGTCGCGAGATCGACATGGACCGCGCCCGGGATGTGTCCGGCGAGGTATGACGAATGCCCCTCCTCGCCGAGCCTCACATCGAGCACGACGACCTTTTCGGTGCCGGATGCAAGCAGCGCCAGGAGCGTCGCCGCATCGATGAGGACGTCATTCTGGGCGGCGCGGTCGGTGTGGGCACCCGTCATGCGACACCCACGACCAGTTCCGTCTGGCGCCGGGGAGCCTGCGGAGCGAGTTCGCCGGCCAGGCGCCTGCGGCGGTAGACGTTTTCCGGCTTCTCCAGTCCGAAATGATCGCGGAAGGTCGAGCCCTCATACTCCTTGCGCAGCAGCCCGCGGCGCTGCAGTTCGGGCACGACGAGATCGACGAAGAGCTCCGCAGTTCCCGGCAAATAGGGCGGGAACAGGATGAAGCCGTCTGCAGCGCGTTCCTCGAACCATTCCTCGAAGATGTCGGCCACCTTCTTCGCGTCGCCGACGATCTCGGCTCCGCCGCCGGAGCGCCGGAAATAGAGGAAGAGGTCGCGCAGCGTGATCTTGTCGGTGCCGAAACTCGATTTCGCCTGCGCGACGATGCGCTGCGCATTCTCGCTTGCCGTCGCAAGCTCCTCGATGTCGGCGACGGGCGTTTCCAGCGTGTGGCGCTTGAGATCAACGCCAAGAGCGACACCGAGATTGGTGAGGTCGTAGCTGGTCACCGACAGGTTCTGGATCTGCCGGTACTTCTCATGCGCTTCGCGCGCCGTGTGTCCGACATAGGCCGCGATGCCGGTCACGAGCGACTGGTCGTCCTCGGAGCGTCCATGCCGCGCCAGCCTCGACTTGATGTCGCGATAATAGCTCTTTGCAGGCTCCAGATGCAGGGCCGTGCCGAACCGCACGTCGGCGAACCGGGCTCCGAACTCCTTGGAACGCTCAGAGGCGCCCGCGGTCAGCAGGGGTATCTGGCCCTGGATCGGCCGCGCGACATTGAGGGGTCCGGCTACCTGGAAGTGTTCGCCGCGATAGTCGATCCGGTGGACGCGCGCCGGGTCGATGAACTGGCCGCCTGCCTTGTCGCCGACCAGCGCGTCGTCTTCCCAGCTGTCCCACAGCGCCTTGACGATCTCGATATATTCCTGGGCGTTGTCGAAGCGATGATCGGTCGCCCAGTGCTCGGAGCGACCGAAATTGGCCGCCGCTTCCGGGTCGCGGCCGGTGACGATGTTGAAGGCCAGCCGGCCGCCGCTCAGATGATCGGCCGTGGCCGTGGCGCGGGCGACATTGAACGGGTCGGAATAGGTCGTGTTCACCGTCGTCACGATGCCGATCTTCTCGGTGACGGCTGCGACATAGGCGGCAAGCGTGAGCGCTTCTGGCCTCAGGACGAGATTGGGATGCTCGGCCTGTGTCTCGGGCAGGCCGACGACACGATCGCCGATGAAGAAGAAGTCGAGTTTGCCGCGTTCGGAGAGAAGCGCCATGTCGCGCAGGAACGTCCTGTCGAACGTGCCGTCGACGCGTGCTTCGGGAAGGCGCCATCCGGCCGGGTGAAAGCCGGTGGCCCATATCGAGAAGCCCAGCTTGATGTGCTTGCGTTCTCTGCTCATGACGAAGTCCTCGGTCATCGGTGATCGGGTTGCTGTGTCGGCTGTGCCGTCGGCTAGCGCAGGAAGGTGCCGGGGTTGGCGACCTCGTAGTCCACCTTCTCGATGTCCGGCTCGATGAGGACGAGATCGTCCTGCAGCTTGTCGTAGGGCTCCTGTGCAAAGACGCCGTCGGCCTCGAGGCTGTTGGCGAGACCGGCGGCCACCTGCTGCAGGATGTCTTCCGAATAGGTCGGATAAAGCTGCTTCAGCTTGGCAAGCGTCAGCTCGGGATCGGAAATGACAAGCTGCTGCGCCTTCAACGTTGCCCGGACCACGGCCTCGTGAACTCCGGGACGCTCGGCTGCCGTGTCGGCCAAGGCCAAAAGGGCCAGACCCGGGACGCGCTCCTGGCGCCAGTCATGGACGACGCGGTAGCCGTCGCGCACGAGCTGCAGGGCATCGATGTTGCCGAACATGCCGGCGTCGATGCGCTGCGTGTCCAGCGCGGCCTTCTGCGCGACGCCGACGCCGGCCCCGACCACCTCGAAGTCCTGGCCGAAGGCAAGACCCGCATCGAGCGCCTCGAGCCGGATCAGGTTTTCCGTAAGGCTGCCCGACGACGTGATGCCGATCCGCTTGCCCTTGAGGTCCGCGAAGGTCTGCACGTCGGAATCGGCGGGGGTGAGAAGGGCGTAGGTATGCGTGCCCTGGAGAGCGAAGGCGACGATGGCCTCCACGCCCCGCTGGCGCAGCCTCGTCACGTGCTCCGGTGCCGCGATTGCATAGTCGATGCCGCCGCCGACAAGCGCCTGGATGCTCGGTGCGCCACCCTTGAAGTTGACCACCTCCACCGCGAGACCGGCTTCCTCGTAGAAACCCTCGTCGATGGCGACCTGGACGGCGAGCGAATTGTCGCTGATGGCTCCGGGCGTTCCCAGCACCACGCGCTCCTGCGCTGCGGCGGGCAATGCGACGATGATACCGGCACTGGCGGCGAAGCCGAGCAGGGCCCGGCGGCTCATGGATAGGATGGACATCGATAGGGCCTGTCTGTGATGGGTTGAACCGACGGCGTGTGAACCGTTACAACGAGATTAGTTTGTCTAGTGATTTAGTAGACAAATATGATCCCAATTTCCGCCGTCCCGGTAGATTGCTGTCCTGCGAGCACGCATTTGGACAGGCGCGAGTCACGGCCAGCGCAAGAGAACGCGCATGATGCGCGATAGGAGCGGGGCCGGAACAGATAGACCGGTGCCGGCCGCAAGGCCGGAAAGCGTTTGCTTAAGCGACGCCCCCGCTGGAGGATCGCGTCAGAGACGACCTGTGCTTCGGCAAAGTCGGCATCCGCCGCATAAACCGCGATCGGCAGAGCGTGCGTTTCGAGGAAGCCGACGAGCGGCGAAACTGGTGCTCGGCTATCACCACCTGGCGTTTGCCGCCGTCGGTAACGAGCAGGCTTGCCGGCAGACGGCGCAGATCAAGCAGATCGAAGAAGTGCCGGAAGAGACTGGCACAGCGTCCCTTGGGGTCGGACTGCTATTACCAGGAGGTTGTCATCAAGCGAGTGCGGCAGCTGGGCGGCATCGAGTTCTACGAAGTTGAGGTTCTTCGCGGTTCAGTGATATCGGCCACCTTGATGGATGCGGCGCCGGCGCGCGGTCGCAGGCTCTGCTTGATGATTGCTAGGGGCTTGTTTCAGCGTCAGGTCTTCGCCCTGACGATGTCACGTGGCGAGACACCGTATTTACGGCGGAACATCGTCGAGAAATGGGCTGAGCTGTTAAAGCCGCTATCGTAGGCTACCGACGTGATTGTCCGCCCGTCGCTGCGGGCAAGGCAATCGTAGGCAAGCTGCAGCCGACGATTCCAGATCCACTCGGACACCGACATTTCTTCTGCTTCAAACAAGAGATGCAGGTATCGCAGCGACATCGTATTGGCCGTCGCGACCCGTTCGAGAGACAGACTTGGATCGCTCAGATGCGCCTCGATCCAGTTCTGGACGGAGCGCAGGCGCGCGCGCCGGACCGATCCCTCGGCCGACGACATGTCGCCTTCCGACGTCAGCAGCGAGAAGGCGAGAAGGTCCATGAGCTGGTTGCCGAGCCCCGAGCGCACGCCTTCTTCCAGCCGCGACCCTTCGGTCGCGAGCGAGGCGCAGAACTCTGTGGCGATGCGACCGAGCCCGGCGGTCGTGTTGAGGGAGGCCGACACCGGAATGCGTTCGCGCGGGAACCGCTGCGCGAACTCGTCGCGCGGGATCTCCAGATAGAACGACCGGACATCGCCATGGCCGTGGAGCTCGTACTGCTCCGCCGCCGAGAACACCGCACCCCGCGCTGCATTGGAGTGTCGCGTTTCGCCGCGCTGGACCACGCTGATGCGGCCCTTCTGGATCAGCTGGAGATAGTAGCACTCCTTGTCCAGCTGCGAGATGTGTTGCCGGTTGCGTCGGATGCGCTGTTCGGAAAGCAGGATGTCGGTCAGCACGACATCGCCGAACTTGGCCTCGCGGATGAACCCGCGATAGCGCCCCGGATCGGCTGCCTTCACATCGACATGCACGTAGACGTCGCAGATCGCGTCCCGCCACGCCGCATACCGGGCGGACGGGGCGTAGTTGTCCGTCGAGAAAACGAGGTCCATGGGCTCCTCCACCCGCGGCCAGGTCGCAATGTCCGACCTTGCCGGACAGTCCTGAACTTCGTGCAGTCACGTCAGTTCTGAACATGACGTTAGTCCAGCCCCCAATCCTCGTCCACTGCCTGCAAGACGAATGCGCTTACGAGCAAAAGCCGTGCGTGCTGGCGAAAGATCGCGGCAGCCGGATTGCTAGTGTCCCATCGCGATCGGCGGGAGGAGACCGTCACGATCGCGGGGGGAGAATGCCAGACATGCCGGCTCTTGGACGCCTGAACCAGGAACAGATCGTTTTCGGCCTGGCCGTACTGATGGCCGTCGGCTTTGCTCTTTCGCTGCCCGGCTTCATGGCCACGAACAACTTGCTCAATCTGGTCCGTAGCGTCTCGATCCTGGGCATCCTCGGTCTGGCGATGGGGCTCGTGGTCATCGGCCGCGGCATCGACCTGTCGCTGGTCGCCACCATGGCGGTGTCGGTGGCCTGGACCCTGAACCTGATCGGCAGCGGCATGCCCATGCCGCAGGCCATCCTGATGGGCCTGGGCTTTAGCCTCGTCGTCGGCGCCGTCAATGGGTGGCTTGTGGCCTATGCCGAAGTGCCGGCGATCTTCGCGACGCTTGCCATGGGCACGCTGATCTACGGCTTCGGCCGGTATTTCCTGTTCTCGCTCGATGTCGCCTACATGCCGGAGCAGGCGAGCGCGCTGCTCTGGCTGGGGCAGGGTACGCTTTTCGGCGTGCCGACATCCATCCTCATCTTCGCGGCGGTCTGCCTCGTCGGGTACCTGTTTCTCCGCTACGCGAAATCGGGCCGCTACGTGCGGGCCGTCGGCGACAACATCCTTGCGGCGCGCATCAGCGGCGTGCCGGTGCGGCCCATCATCGTCCAGCAATATGTCATGTCGGCGATGATCGGATATCTCGCGGGTATCGTGACCGCGGCTTCGGTCGCGAGCATGAACACGCGCCTGGCGCTCTCGACCTATGTGTACGACGTCATTCTGGTCGTGGTGCTCGGCGGCATCGGCCTGTCGGGCGGCAGGGGCGGCATCCGCAACGTCATCGTCGGCACGCTTTTGATCGGCATCCTGCTCAACGGCATGACGATCATGGACATTCAGTACACGGTCCAGAACGTCATCAAGGGCGGACTGCTCCTCACAGCCATCATCATCGACACGATCCTCAATCCCCGCGACGAGCAGACCGCTCAGCAGGGGGACATCTAGACTTGTTCTTAACGGGAGGAATACAATGAGACTTCTAGGCGCACTGCTCGTTTCGGCCGCATCCCTGCTCGGTGTCGTTCCTACGCTCGCACAGGACGGCATCGATGATCCGACCCGCGCACCCTACTATGAAAAGTTCTCCGGCAAGCGCGTCGCCTATGTGCCGGTCGCCATGGGCTTCGACCTCACCGAGGGCTGGGCGGCTGGCCTCAAGGAGGCGCTGGAGCCGCTCGGCGTCACGGTCGACATCCGCGATCCCAATTGGAGCACCGATGCCGGCGCGCAGGCGATCACGTCGCTGATCTCGGAGAAGCCGGACGTCATCGTCGTCCACAATCCGGACGTGCAGTCCTATGCCCGCCTTCTGCGGCGCGCGGAGGAGGCCGGCATCTACGTGGTGCAGGTCAACATGCGCTCCAGCTATTCAACCGACGTGTTCGTCGGCGCCGACTATGTCGGCATGGGCCAGCAGATCGGCGAGCGGCTGGTCGAGGTCTGCTCGCCGGAAAACGGCAAGAGCGGCAAGGTCGCGATCACGCAGGGCGTGCTGACGGCAGCGGCCTCGATCTACCAGATGCAGGGCATCGCCAACGTGCTGTCGCAGCATCCCGAGATCCAGCTCGTCTCCAACCAGGCAGCCGACTGGGATTCGACCAAGGCCAAGAACATCGCCGCCACGGTCATCCAGCAGCACCCGGACCTCTGCGCGATCACCGGCTTCTGGGACGTGATGGACATCGGCACGGCAGCCGCGATCAAGGAGTCCGGCAAGGACGTCTATCTGCTGACGCAGGGCGGCGGCAATCGCATGGTCTGCGACAACCTCGCCAACGGGACGTTCTCCGAAGCGGTCGTCTATTTCGTGCCCGGTCAGGCGCGCGATATGGCCACGATGATCAAGCACCTCCTGCAGCAGGCCCAGCCGGCCGGCACGACCAAGACGACGCTGTTCACGCCGCTCGACTTCGTCACCAAGGACAACATGACGGCCGCCTCGTGCTGGGACATGCCGAGCAACGGCTGATGCCGGAGTAACCCGGGCGCGGACGGCCTGAGCCGTCCGCGCCTCTTCCCGCAAGCCGGATGAGCATCATGACAGTTTCTGACAGGATCGTGCGCTGGCGCTACCGCCTCGTGCCCGACCATCTTCTGGGCGAAATCCTGACCAAGCGTTGGGTCGATAACGCCATCCCGGCCCTCATCCTGTTCTGCGTGGTGGCCGTCTTCGGCTCGCTCATCCCGGACTTCTTCGGTGCCGCCAGCATCTCGAACCTGATGCGGCAATGGGGCGAATTCGGCCTGATCGTGCTGGCGCTCACCATCGTCATGGTCGCCGGCGGCATCGACCTCTCGGTCGGCTCGGTCTTCGCACTCGGCAACATCGTCGCGCTCGCGCTGATGAACGTCGCCGAGCTGCCGGTTCCCGTCGTCATCATTGCCACCATGGCCTGCGGCGCCGCCGTCGGCCTCGTCAACGGCGTGCTCGTCGGTTACCTGCGGCTGCGCGCGTTCCTGACCACGCTCGTCACGCTGATCATCGTGCGTGCGATCGTCGACATGCTGCTCCTGCGCTATGCCGTCTCGATCGCGGCAGCCTTCCCCGATTCAGACGTCTGGTACTGGCTGGGCGAAGGCTATCTCGTCGGCCTGCCGTTCAGCGTCGTGCTGACGGTCGCGATCGCGATCGTCGTGCACCTCGTCCTCAGCCGCACGCGCGCCGGCTGGCATGTGCTGGCTGTCGGCGGATCGCGCCGCTCGGCCCACAATGTCGGCATCCCGGTCCGCCGCGTCATTTGCGCGACCTACGTGGTGTCCGGCACCTTCGCCGCGCTGGCTGGCGTGCTCTTCGCCTCGCGGCTGGGAGCGGCCGGAGCCGACATCGGCATCGGGCTCGAGATCGCGGCGCTGACCGCCGCCGTCGTTGGCGGCAACAGCCTCGGCGGCGGTCGCGGCTCGGCGGCCAAGGCGGTGATCGGCTCGATCACGGTCATGATCATGGTCAACAGCCTGGTGCGCATCGGCGTGACCAGCGGCGGCAATTCGCTCTTGCTCGGCATCGTGCTGCTTGCCGCCGTCATGATCGACGTGCGCTGGCTGAAGAACCGGACCAAGTTCCTGTCCAAGGTCTACGTGTCGCCGACCTATGCCGAGCTTCCGCCGGCACCCGCCACCGACGGAGCCTCACCCTATGCGCTGAACGACCGGCTGAGCCCGGTCGAAGCGATCGGCCTCGACCGCATCGACGGCCCAGAGGACGTGATCCTCGACGAGGACGACAATATCTATGTCGGCAACCGCACCGGCGACATCGTGCGGTTCCTGGCACCCGACTATCAGCGCCAGGAAGTGTTCGCCCATGTCGGCGGGCGTCCGCTGGGCATGGCATTCGCCAAGGACGGATCGCTGGTGGTCTGCATCGGGGGCATGGGGCTCTATCGGGTGACGCGTGATCGCGAGATCCAGAAGCTGACCGACGAGACCGATCGCTCGTGGTTCTCGATCATCGACGATTCCCGCCTGCGCCTTGCCGACGACCTCGACATCGCTCCCGACGGCCGCGTGTTCTTCAGCGAGGCGACCGTGCGCTACGAGATGCACGAATGGCCCGTCGACTGCCTGGAATCGCGCGGCAACGGTCGCATCATCTGCTTCGACCCGAACACCGGCAAGACGCGGACCGTCCTCAAGAACCTCGTCTTCCCGAACGGCATCTGCATGACCCATGACGGGCAGTCGTTCCTGTTCGCCGAAACATGGGCGTGCCGCATCAGCCGCTACTGGTTCGACGGCCCCAAGAAGGGGCAGGTCGAGACGGTGATCGCCGATCTGCCGGGCTATCCCGACAACATCAACCGGGCCTCGGATGGAAGCTACTGGCTGGCGCTCGTCGGCATCCGCACGCCGGCGCTCGACGTCGCACTGCGCATGCCGGGCTTCCGGCGCCGCATGGCACGCCGCGTCGCGCCCGACGAATGGATCTACCCGAACATCAACACCGGCTGCGTGCTGCGCTTCGACGAGGCGGGGCGGATCATCGAGACGTTGTGGGACCGCTCCGGCGACAACCATCCGATGATCACCTCGATGCGCGAGCACAAGGGGCACCTCTACATCGGCGGCATCCTCAACAACCGCGTCGGCAGGCTCAGGCTCGACGGCGTGGACGCAGGCTGGACGGCGCAGAAATCCTATTGGGGGCAGTCATGATCGGCGTGCTGGGACGGGCGTTTGATAATCTGTTCGGCCGTGGCGAGGCCGCCGTCACCGTGCCGCCGCTCGACGGCGCGCTACAGCCCAATCGGCGGCTGGACGAGGCCGGCGCGCGTACGGACCTGCCCGATGTCGACTGCCTCGTGGTGCGTGGCGATGTGCTCGTGGCATCGGCCGGCGCAAGTCTCTTCACCACAGCCGAGGGTGGCAGCTGGCGGATTCTGAAGACCTGCGATGCCCGCATCGGCGCACTGGCTGCCGTCGGGGGCGACGGGCTTGCCGTCGGTCTCGCCAATGGCGATGTGATGATCGATGGCGGCCGCTTCGGCGGCCAGGTCTACCGCGTCGGCGGCGGGTCCGGTTGCATCACCGCGCTGGCGGTGACGGGCTCGTCGGTCATCGTCGCCATCGGCTCCGCGACCAACACCGCGGAAGACTGGCAGCGCGACCTGCTTCAGCGCAATGCTTCGGGCAGCGTGTGGCGGATCGAGCTGGAGAGCGGCGCGGCCACGCGCGTCGCCGATGGCCTCGCATGGCCGGCAGGGATCGTCGCAAACGCTGATGACATCGTCGTCTCGGAAGCCTGGAACCACCGGCTTGTCAGGATCGGCAAGGCCGGCAAGCTCGATGTGCTGCACGCCGATCTGCCCGGCTATCCCGGCCGCCTGTCGCGCGCTGCCGAGGGCTACTGGCTCTCCATGTTCGCGCCGCGCAGCCAGATCATCGAATTCGTGCTGCGCGAGCCTGCCTACCGCAAGCGCATGATGGCGGAGGTTCCGCAATCCTATTGGGTGGCGCCACGGCTGAGGTCCGGCCACAGCTTCTACGAAACGCTGCAGGGCGGCGCGGTGAAGCATCTCGGCATGCTGAAACCCTGGGCGCCGACCATGTCGGCCGGCCTGTGCGTGCGCCTCGATGCCGGCTTCCAGCCGCGCTCCAGCCTGCAAAGCCGCGCGGACGGCCGGACCCACGGCGTCACCAGCGCGGTGGAGCATGACGGGCATCTGCACGTCGCCGCGCGCGGCGACGGCGTCGTCGTCTTGATCCCACTTGTCGATCTCGGAGGCAGGACGTGACGCCGATCGTCGAACTGCGCAATGCGACCAAGGCCTATCGCGGCGTTCCGGCCGTAAAGGACGTTTCCTTCACCCTCCATCGCGGCGAGGTGCATGCGCTCCTCGGCGAGAACGGCGCCGGCAAGTCCACCCTCAGCAAGATGATCGCCGGCGTCGTCGAGCCGAGTTCCGGCGAGGTGTGGATCGAGGGCGAGAAGGTCGTCCTCGACACGCCCTCGCAAGCGCTCGCCCGCGGCATCGCCATGGTCTACCAGGAGACGAGCCTGGTGCCGTCGCTGACCGTCGCACAGAACATCTACCTGACCGACGACAAGCGGTTCCACCGGCTGCGCGGCATCTACATCGCAGGACAGCAGTTCCTGCAGTCTCTGAACTTCCACGTCGACCCGACCGCCATGGTCGCGGGCCTCGGCGCCGGCCAGAAGCAGATGGTCGAGATCGCGCGCGCCGTCCATCACAATGCGCGGGTCATCATCTTCGACGAGCCCACGGCGACGCTGACGCCGGAGGAGAAGCACCAGTTCTTCTCGCTGGTCGAGCGGCTGAAGCAGCGCGGAGTCTCGATCATCTTCATCTCGCACGCGCTGGAGGAAGCGCTGGCGATTGCCGACCGCATCACCGTGATGCGCGACGGCGAACACGTCGTCACCGACGTCGCATCCGCCTTCGACCGCGAGAAGATCGTGCGCGCCATGGTCGGCCGCACGCTGACAGGCGAACTCTACGGCTCGCATCGCGACCGCACGCTGCGACCGGCAGGCGAGAAGCTCCTGAGCGTCCAGAATCTGTCCATGGGCAACATGGTCCGCAACACGTCGTTCTCGATCTTCGCCGGCCAGATCACGGGCGTCTTCGGCCTGATCGGCTCCGGCCGGACGGAGGCGGCCAAGGTCGTCGCCGGCGTGATGAAGCGCGACCTGTTCCATGGCGGGCAAGTGCGTTTCCAAGGCCGCCCGGTGCGCTACCGCGTGCCGCGACCGGCCGTGCGCGACGGCATCATCTACGTGACCGAGGATCGCAAGCTCGAAGGCTTCTTCGAGACCATGTCGATCGCCGAGAACATCCATCTGGCGGCGATGGCCGGCGGGCAGAGCAAGTCGACCACGGTCTCGATGAAGGAAATGCGCGCCATCGCGACCGAATGGATCAAGGCCCTGAACGTGCGTGCGATCAACGCCGACGCCCGCGTGATCGAACTGTCGGGCGGCAACCAGCAGAAGGTGGTGGTCGCCAAAGCGCTGGTGCAGAAGCCGAAGCTCGTCATCTTCGACGAGCCGACACGCGGCGTGGACGTCGGCGCGATCGCCGAAATCCACCATCTAATCAACCGGCTCGCAGACGAGGGGATCGCGGTGATGGTGATCTCGTCCTACCTGCCCGAAATCCTGCAGCTCTCCGACCGCATCCTCGTGTGCCGGCAGGGCCGCGTCGTGGAAGAGTTCGCAGGCAATGCGGTGGACGAGGAAACGATCATGTACGCGGCGGTCCACTGATGGAGCGCGTCTTGACGACGACGCGTCCCGTCATGGATGTGCGAACGATTGAGGACGTCGTCGCCATCGAGAGCCGGCCCTATGACGAGCTGGTGACGGCGCACAACCTCTACGACCTGTTTCTGGCGGCAGCAGAGGTGGTGGGCGATCGCAAGGCCCTGACCGTGCTGCGAACGCCGGACCCAGCCGACGTCGGCGTCTCTCTCACGCATCGAGAATTGCTGTCCGAAATCACCCGCGCAGCAAACCTCTTCCGCGCGCTGGGGCTCGGCGAGGGGGAGGGCGTGGCCGCCTTCCTCGCGCCCACCGTGCCGGAACTGCCAGCGCTCCTTCTCGGCGCCCAGGTCGCAGGCGTTGCCAGCACGCTCAACTATCTGCTCAGCCGCGATGCCATCGTCGACCTGCTCGACGCGGAGAAGGCGACGATCCTGATCGTTCCGGCGCGCGAGCTGGACGAGACCTGCTGGGCGAAGGCGGACGGCGTTCTCGCCGCCGTGCCGTCCCTTCGCCGCGTCATCGTCATCGGCGGCACGGGCGATCTGCCGGCGGACCACGAGCGGCTGGCCGATCTGCTTTCCGATCACCGGAGCGACGTGCTCGACTTCGCGCCCTCGGCCGACCGCGATACGGTCTGCGCGCTGTTCCACACCGGCGGCACCACGGGCCGTCCGAAGCTTGTCCAGCTCACCCACGGCAATCAGATCCACGCTGCGTTCGGCTTCGCGCAGGTGTTCGGCTATGACGAAGGCGAGATCGTAATCAATGGCTTCCCGTTCTTCCATGTAGGGGGAACCATGACGGTCGGACTGTCCGTCATGGCGGCCGGCGGCCACGTCATCGTGCCGTCACCCTATGCGCTTCGTCCGCCCTCCGTGATCGAGAATTACTGGCGGCTCGTCGAGCATTTCCGTGTCACCATGGTCAACGGCGTTCCCACGTCGATCGCGGCGCTCACGGCCAGCTTCAAGCCTGGCATCGACGTCTCCACCGTGCGGATGGCCGGCACCGGCGGCGCGGTCCTGCCGCGCGAGATCGGCGCCCGGTTCGAGGCTGCGACCGGCATCCGTCTCTACGAAACCTACGGCATGACGGAGACGGCGGCGGCGATCGCCTTCAATCCCGGTCGCGGCGAGCCCGTTGCCGGCAGCGTCGGCTTCCGTGCTCCGTTCTCGCAGACCCGAATCGTCAGGCTGGGCGAGGACGCCGCGCCGTGCGAGCCAGGCGAAAGCGGGCTGGTGCAGGTGCGCGGCCCGCAGGTGTTTCCCGGCTATGTCGACCCGGCTCATGACATCGGCACGCTCGGTCCCGATGGCTGGCTGACCACGGGCGATGTCGGATACATGACCGCGGATCAGCGCCTCGTGCTGACCGGCCGCGAGAAGGATCTGATCGTGCGCAGCGGCCACAACATCGATCCGGCGGCCATCGAGGACGTTGCGAACCGGTTTCCGGGGGTCCAAATCAGCGCGGCCGTCGGCATGCCCGACCAGTATGCCGGCGAGGTGCCGGCCCTGTTCGTGGTGCCCGCGCCGGGCGCGGCCATCGATCTCGACGCCCTGCGCGCCTTCCTGGAGGAAAACGTCCACGAGCCGCCGGCGCGGCCGAGAAGCGTTCTCCTCATCGACGCCCTGCCGGTGACGGCCGTCGGCAAGATCTTCAAGCCGGCGCTGCGCGATCTCGCGATCGAGGAGAAGGTGCGGCTCGAGGTTGCGCGGGTCTGCGGGTCGCAGGCATCGGCTGTGACGTCGGTATCGCTCGACGCGCAGAAGCGCACCTGCGTGGACGTCTGGCTGTCGGGTGCAACTGCGGCGCAACTCGCAGCACTGGATGCGGCACTGAAGCCGCTTCCCCAGACCTTCGTCATCACGGGTGGGCACTAGCCGTGGCCGATGATGCCGTCACGCTTGCGTTCGGGGAGGGTATCGCCACCCTGACGCTCAACCGGCCGGAAAGCCTGAACGCCGCCTCGGAAGAACTGATGCGCGCATTCGAACGTGCGCTGCGCAAAACCGCTGCGATCCCCGATTTGCGCGTCGTGATCCTGACGGGGGCAGGCAGGGCGTTCTGCGCCGGCGGCGACCTGATCGAGTTCGAGGCTGCGCTCGCCGAGGGCGGAACGCGCTTGATCGACACGCTGCGCTATAACCAGTCCGTAATCCAGATGGTGGAGGATTTGCCCGTCCCGGTCATCGGCGCCGTCAACGGCGTCGCGGTCGCCGGCGGGCTTGAGATCCTGCTCGCCTGCGACATCCTCGTCGCATCGGACGGCGCCAGGATCGGCGATGGCCACGCCAGGTATGGTCTCGTGCCGGCAGGCGGCGCGACGGTGCGGCTGGCCGAGCGCATCGGTCCGGGACGCGCCGCTCAGCTCTTCTATACGGCCGACCTGGTGGATGCCGCGACCGCGCAAGAATGGGGACTCGTCAATGAAGTCGTCCCACGCGATCGGTTGCAGGGCCGCGCCCTCGAGATTGCCGGTTCAATCTGCCGCGCCAGCCCTGAAGTCGTCGGCCACATAAAGCACCTGACCCGCCCGGGCGGCAGCCTGCCCGGCCGCGCCGAGCGCATGGAGGAGGAGATCGAGTGCTTTGCGAAGCATGTTGGCGGCGAAGATCTTGCCAAGGGCTTGAGCGCGTTTCGAGCGAAATACGAACCGAAATTCTAGCTGCAGCATACTTGCCGCAATTGCATCGTCGTGGACCGGTTTGGCTAGCGCTCGGAATTCCGCCTTACGCCGGCAGCATGACGAATCTGTTGCGTCTCGATCACCACGGCGCCTGAGCCGATCGGCTCCATCCTGCAATTCTTCGGTCGCCTCGACTTGCATGTTTCGAGCGAATGACGACATCGAACTACGCTCGCGTTCCCGCGCATCCCGCCATCGCCGACCGTCGCGGTGGTAGCCAGTTCGGCATGTGAACGCCCGCAAGCAGACTGCGGCTGGAGGTACTTCGGCGGGTCGCAAAAAGGCGCAACCGTAGCAGCGGTTCGAGCACAGGTCGTCGTGGAGGGCGCCACTCCCGCGGGTCTCGAATGAAAAATGACGGGCCCTGAAGCCCGCCATCTCTCTTTTCATGTTCTCGTTTGGCTCAGCCGCGGCGGAGTGCGCCGTTCTCCCAGCCTTCGAACTTGCCGGTGAAGAAGTTCACGTCCTTGAAGCCGAGCAGCGACAGCACCGTGTAGGAATGCGTCAGCTGCACTCCGCCGCGGGTGAAGAGGATCACCTGCTTGTCCGGGGTCACGCCCGCCTGCTCGTAGAGCGCGCGCAGCTCGTCAGGGTTCTTCAACACGCGGTGGTCGTCGAGCGTGGTGTCCCAGAAGACGTTGACGGAGCCCGGGATCTGGCCGGCATTGTAGTCGGACGGCGAGCGCACATCGAGCACGACGACGTTCGGGTTGTTGGCAAGCTCGCGGACCTGGTCGGCGGTCAGGAACTGCGGACCGACCTCGGCGTCGGCCGCCACGGGCTCGCCCGTGAAGGTGTAGTTGCCGAGCGCCAGCGACTGGCCGGCCTGCGGGTCGCGGCTCCACTCGTCCCAGCTCTCGTCGTAGATGCGGACATTGGTGTAGCCGAGATTGCGCAGCGCCACGTAGTTGTTGGCGGCTGCAACGCCGCTGCCGCAATAGGAGAGGATCTCCTTGTCCTTGTCGATGCCGCGCGAGGCGAGCAGGCCGTTGATGACGTCCTGCGGCTGAACGCGTCGATCCTCGGTCAGCAGGCTCGCGGCCACGAGCGACTTCGCGCCGGGGATGTGGCCGTCGACGAAGGCGTCGGAGTTGCGGCCGTCGATCAGGACGGCGTCATCGTCGTTGCGGCGCTGCTCGACATAGGCCTTGTCGACGCGCACGTCGACCTTCTCGCCAATCGTGAAGTCGCTGGCCGCAACGGTAACAGGCTCGGTGGACAGCGCGCCCGTGAAGCCGCCGACGCCGCCGTCGAGCACGTGGATGTTCTTGAAGCCGGCATATTCGAGCGCGATGAAAGCGCGGCCGGGCAGCGAGTTGTTGTCGTAGATCAGGACCGTGTCGCCTGCTTCAAGGCCGGCTGCGCGAATTTCCGTCTCGAAGACAGAGTCCTCGGCAAACTCGTTGCGGATGCCGTCGCGCTCGGAAACATGGAGCCTCGACCAGGGCAGGTTGACGGCGCCCGGCAGATGGCCGGCCTCGTAGGCTGTCTGGGCGCGGACATCGAGGATCTTGCCGCCCTTTTCGGCGAGCTCGAGAAACTGCTGCTCGTTGACGATGATCGGATAGCCGGCCTCTTGAGCCTGTGCGGCGATCATCAGCGTGCCGAGGCCGGTCGCCGTGCCGAGCGCCGGGGCGCCGATCGTCAGCGAAAAGACCGCGAGCGCGCCGGCGGTGAGGATCGTTCTGGAAGTCGTTTGGGCCATTGGAAATCTCCTTGGGAAGATGCGAGGGAAAGGTCGCAGGTCGAGGAGGTGATCACGACCGACAGCCTTCCAAAAATTCGGCGGCTTGCGACAAACTCGGCCTGCAAGACGCCGATCGATGGCAATTCAATTCGCGAAGCTCCGCTCCCAGCCCGTCAGAGCCGCCTCCCAGCCGGGAAACGCCTTGAACAGCGCGATCTGGATCGAACGATCGAAGCCTGACCAGATGGCGAGACCGACGAGCAGGATGAGCACGCCCATCACCTGCTGGATGCGGGCCGAGTTCGCCTTCAGGAAGCCGATGCGGGAATAGAGGCTGCGGCCGAACAGGACGAAGACGCCCATCGTCAGCGCCGTGCCGAGGCTGAAGCTCAGCGCGGTGAGCGCGGAGGACGCCGTCGTCTCCTGGTTGAGCGCCAGCGTGATGACGGACGCCATGATCGGGCCGACGCAGGGCGTCCAGGCCAGTCCCAGCCCGGCGCCCGCCACGAGGCCGCCGCCGAAGCCGGAGGATGGCCCGCCGGCATTGCCGAAACGACCGACGGCCCGCGATGCGGCGAGCTCGAAGCGCGACTTCAGTGCCGGCACCGCCAGCACGATGCCCATGACGATGAAGATGATGGCCGCGGCCGTGCGGTGCACATCCGGCGGAATCGCGAACTGGCGCACGAGCAGGCTGAGCGCCAGCGTGATCAGCGTGAAGAAGGCGGCAAAGCCGATGATCAGGCCGAGCGGCCGCAACCGGCCCTCGAGCGTCGAGGTGGCGAGGATGACCGGCAGGAGGGGCAAGACGCAGGGCGAGAGGATGGTGATGACGCCCGCCAGAAAGGCGAAGACGAGGCTCATCAGGAGCCTGCGTTGCGGTTGAGGCCGGCGACGCCTCCGGCGTTCCAGAGCCGCACCGGCTCGGCCTTCTCATCGAGCAGGACGAAGGTGTCCTGATAGGTCACGCCATAATCGGCCTTGAGGTCGGTCTCGCGATCGTAGTCGGCGATGACCAGCGTGATCGCAGGATCAATTTCGGCCCAGCGTTCGGACAACTCGGACAGGGTCAAAATGCAGTTGGGGCACCAGGTTGCATAGAAGAAGACGACCGTACGCCCCTCGGCGGCGAGCTTGTCGAGATCCTCGCGGCTGGAAAACTGGACGAGGCGGGCCGACGCTTCGGCCTGCGTCACGGGCTCCTCGGCGCGGGCGGGCGAAAGTGAAAAGGCGGAGGTGCCGGCCAGCGCCAGCAGCGCGGCGGTCATCGCCGACTTGATGAACGGGGTCATGGTGCAAAGGTCCTCGGGGGGATGTGTGGTGAGGACCCTAGGCGAGGGGCCGCCCCGGCAGAAGGAACGTGCGCCTCTCCTTGCGCGCCGAAGCGCAAGGATATTCCGCATCGTGCATCACATGCGACATCTACTGTTTTCCGCGGGGCTTGCGAGGCTGCGATAACAGTGCCTTCACCGTGATGCGCAATCGGAACCAAAAAGGATCAGGCAATGGGCCGACACACGGCACTCTTCGGAGCGTCCATCCTCGCAACGCTTGCTGCAGCGGGTGCAGGCATCGCTTCGGACACGCCGGCGCTCCAGCCTCCGCCACCCCCTCCGCTCGCAGCGCCCGCCGCAAATCCATGCGCAGCGCAGTCGCAAAAGTCGTCAGCACCGGCGCCGGCCCGCAACTACGATGCGATGGCCGAAGAGCATTCGACAGGGACGCCGACGCAACCCGCTCCGGCTCCCGCGCCGGCACCAGCTCCGGCAACCACGAACCCTTGCGCGGCCGGTGCGAACCCGTGCTCGGCGCAGTGATGGAAGTACATCGGTTCAAACGACGGCCGGCACCGGCTGTGCGTTCGGTGCCGGCGTCCTTCGACCCGTAACGCGCTGTCTGACGCAGCGGCACCTTGCGCGGCGCGCGGCGGGATGATTTGAGGCGGCTCCCTATTCGAACCGGCCCGGAATCCCCGCATGATCCGCCTTGAAAGCATCGGCAAGCAGAACGGCAAGCAGATCATCTTCATCGAGGCCTCGGCCGCCATCCAGCGCGGCGAGAAGATCGGCCTCGTCGGTCCGAACGGCGCCGGCAAGACGACCCTTTTCCGCATGATCACCGGCGAGGAGCTGCCCGACGAGGGTCAGGTCTCGGTCGATAAGGGCGTCACCGTCGGCTATTTCAGCCAGGATGTCGGCGACATGTCCGGCCGCAGTGCCGTGGTCGAGGTGATGGACGGCGTCGGGCCGGTCAGCGCGCTCGCAGCCGAGATGGCCGAGCTGGAAGCCGCGATGGCCGATCCGGATCGCGCCAACGAGATGGACGAGATCATCACCCGCTACGGCGACGTGCAGGCCAGCTACGACGAGCTCGACGGCTATGCGCTGGACGGGCGCGCCCGCGAAGTGCTGGACGGGCTCGGTTTCAGCCAGGCGATGATGGACGGCGATGTCGGCAAGCTCTCGGGCGGTTGGAAGATGCGCGTGGCGCTCGCCAAGATCCTCTTGATGCGGCCCGATCTGATGCTGCTCGACGAACCGTCGAACCATCTCGACATCGAAAGCCTGATCTGGCTCGAGACCTTCCTCAAGGGCTATGACGGCGCGATCCTGATGACCTCGCACGATCGCGAGTTCATGAACCGGATCGTCGGCAAGATCATCGAGATCGATGCCGGCGCGCTGACTTCCTATTCCGGCGACTACGAATTCTACCGCCAGCAGCGCGCGATCGCCGAGGTGCAGCAGCAGGCGCAGTTCGAGCGCCAGCAGGCGATGCTGGCCAAGGAAGTGGCGTTCATCGAGCGCTTCAAGGCGCGCGCAAGCCATGCCGCGCAGGTGCAGAGCCGCGTCAAGAAGCTCGACAAGATCGAGCGCGTCGAGCCGCCGAAGCGCCAGCAGACGGTGCGCTTCGACTTCCAGCCCGCGCCTCGCTCTGGCGAGGACGTGGCGACGGTCAAGGGCGTGCACAAGCGGTATGGCGACCGCACGATCTATGACGGGCTCGATTTCCAGGTGCGCCGGCGCGAGCGCTGGTGCGTCATGGGCGTCAACGGCGCCGGCAAGTCGACGCTGCTCAAGCTGATCGCGGGCGCCTCGGATCCCGATGCCGGCACGGTGACGCGCGGCCCGAGCGTCAAGATGGGCTACTTCGCCCAGCACGCGATGGAGCTGCTCGATGGCGAGCGCACAGTGCTGCAATGGCTGGAGGATTCCTTCCCTCAGGCTGGCCAGGCGCCGCTGCGCGCGCTTGCCGGCTGCTTCGGTTTCACCGGTGACGAAGTCGAGAAGAAGTGCCGCGTGCTGTCGGGCGGCGAGAAGGCGCGCCTGGTGATGGCCAAGATGCTGTTCGACCCGCCGAATTTCCTCGTGCTCGACGAACCGACCAACCACCTGGATATCGCGACCAAGCAAATGCTGGTGGAGGCGCTGTCGCGGTTCGAGGGCGCGATGCTGTTCGTCAGCCACGACCGGCATTTCCTGGCGGCGCTGTCCAACCGGGTGCTGGAGCTGACGCCGGACGGCCCGCAGCTCTATGGCGGCGGCTACACCGAATATGTCGAGCGCACGGGGCAGGAAGCGCCGGGACTGCGAAGCTGAGAGCCGACCTGAGTCCAGGTCTGCTTCTGCAGCATATGGAATTGCTGGCGATGCGGCTCAAAAAGACCAGCGCACGGAACTGATCCGCCTCGATGCGGTTCTGCTAGTGACCGTCGGGCTGTGCGTCAGGCCAAGCCGCAACCGTCCGCACAGGTCGCGGCCATAGTGCAGTGCCGCCGACGGCGGCCTGTATTCTGGCCGTATGGGAAGCATCCAGCCGCGCGGCACGAGCGGTTCTCGAGTTCACCGGTAGGCACCCGATGCTGCGAGCCGCCCTTCGACAAGTGCCGTTGCGATCTTCTCTGCCGCACGGGTCCGATCGATAACATAAGCTAAGGACTGTGTGGAGCCGATCGGCGATGGTGCCTCCGGGTACGAGTCGCATCGAGTTCGGCATGGTTTCAACGCTGGATGCTCCCAAACAATGAAACAGGGAGCATGATGTCCTCCAACAACAGATTGCCCATAGACCTGCTCATTCGCAGGATGGAGACCATCAGCCTCCTTGACGAGAGCGAAAAGGCGGCGCTGCGGGCGTTGCCCGTGCGCGAGGCGGATTTCCGCGCGGATGAAGACATCATCTGCGAGGGCGACCGACCGCTGCGAACGTTCTTCATCCTCGAGGGCATGACCTGCGCCCACAAGATGGCATCCGATACAAGGCGACAGATCGTCAGCCTTCATATGCCCGGCGATGCGCCCGACCTTCAGAGCCTGCATCTCGGTCGTCTTGACATGAGCATCTCGACGCTGACGGCAAGCCGCATCGGCTTCATACAGCATGCGACGCTCCGTGATCTGTGCCGCCAGTTTCCCCGCGTTGGCGATGCCCTGTGGCGCCAGACACTTGCTGACGCCTCGATCTTCCGCGAATGGATCACCAGCATCGGGCAGCGCCCCGCCGCTTCGCGCATCGCGCATCTCTTCTGCGAGCTTTTCGTCAAGGCAAAAGCCATCGGCATCGTCGAAAAATCGACGATTGCCATGCCATTGACGCAGACAGAACTCGGCGAGGCGCTTGGGCTGTCGACTGTCCACGTCAACCGGTCGCTGCAGGATCTGCGCGCCCGCGGTCTGCTGCAACTGCGCGACGGCGCGCTCACGGTGCTCGACTGGCAAGGGCTGGCCCGGACCGGGCAGTTCGCGCCGGACTACCTGCATCTTCGCGAACCGCTGGGCCTGCTCGAAGACGCCTGATCGTACAAATCGATCGAGTGAAGCTGCGCGAAGTGCGATCCCGCAGCGAGCCGACGAGATCATAGAGTTCCGGAGCGGCCGGCCGCGTGAGCCGGAACAATGCCGAGCCATCCGCTGTTGGGCTCCCGACATCCGCTAACGGGAGCTATCACATGCACGACAACCGCTATCGAGGCGCGGGCCATGGGCTTGGCCTTGTCGGGAGCGTATTTGCGGCAGGCCTTGTCACCGTCGCATTTCTTGCGCTCGGCCGCGAATTTGCCGGCCGCCGAACAGTCGTATCGCCGGATGATGCCGGCGATCGCGCGCATGGCGACGCCAGCGACTGGCGTGAATCGACCGTCGTCGGTCGCAGCGTCACGATCGCAAAGCCGCGGCAGGAACTCTACGCCTACTGGCGTGACTTCAAGAATCTTGCCTCGTTCATGGAGAATGTCGACGAGGTGGCGGTAGTCGATGGTCGGAAGTCCCGGTGGACGATTCGTGCGCCGGGCGAGACCGATATCGACTTCGTCAGTACGATCGTTGACGACCGGCCGGGTGAGGAGATCGCCTGGGAATCGGAAGAAGGCGCCCCGGTCCGAAACAGTGGTCGGGTGACCTTTACGGATGCGCCGGCCAATCGCGGCACGATCGTCGATCTGACAATCGCCTACGACCCGCCGGGCGGTGCCCTCGGACAGATGATCGCCAAGCTGTTCCAGCGCGAGCCACACATCCAGGCGCGCCGCGACCTCAAGCGTTTCAAACAGCTGATCGAGACGGGCGAGATTGCCACGTCCGCCCAAACCAATGAACAGCAGCGAGGAGCAGCCTGATGCGTGCACTCACCTGGCAAGGCAAGCACGACGTGCGCGTCGAGACGGTCCCGGATCCGGAAATCGTCAATCCACGCGATGTCATCCTGAAGATCACCTCGACCGCCATTTGCGGGTCCGACCTGCACCTCTATGATGGCGTCATCCCCTCGATGCAGGCAGGCGATATCCTTGGCCATGAATTCATGGGCGAAGTCGTCGAGACGGGTCGCTCGATCACCAAGTTCCAAAAGGGCGACCGTGTGGTGGTGCCTTTCGTCATCGCCTGCGGGGCCTGTTTCCACTGCTCCAAGAAGCAATATTCTGCCTGCGACAACTCCAACCCGGTGGACAAGGCCGACCTGTCCGAAACCGCGTTCGGGCATCAGGCGAGCGGGCTGTTCGGTTATTCGCACCTGACCGGCGGATATGCGGGCGGGCAGGCGGAATATGTCCGCGTGCCGTTTGCCGATGTAGGTCCAATCAAAGTCCCGGACGGCTTGACGGATGATCAGGTCATCTTCCTCTCCGACATCCTTCCGACAGGCTGGATGGCGGCGGAAAATTGCGAAATCGAGGAGGGTGACACCGTCGCGGTCTGGGGAGCAGGGCCTGTCGGTCTCTTCGCGATCCAGAGTGCGCTCCTGATGGGAGCGGGGCAGGTTATCGCGATCGATCATTATCCGCATCGCCTGGAGCTTGCGCGTGGGCTCGGCGCCAAGGCGATCGACTACAAGCAGACGAACGTGCTGCAGGCACTGCGCGACATGACGGGCGGCATCGGACCCGATGCGGTGATCGATGCCGTCGGCATGGAGAGCCACGGCTTTGCACCTGACAATCTCTACGATCGAGCCAAACAGGCAGTGATGCTCGAGTCCGATCGGCCGCATGCGCTCCGGGAGGCGTTGATGGCATGCCGCAAGGGTGGGCGCGTCTCGGTGCCGGGCGTCTATGGCGGTCTCGCCGACAAATTTCCGCTCGGGGCATTGATGCAGAAGGGGCTGACGCTGCGAACCGGCCAGACGCATGTGCAGCGCTATCTGCAGACGCTGCTCGATCTTGTCGAGGACGGGTCGATCGACACGACCTTTCTGATCAGCCATCGCCTGCCGCTCGAGGATGCGGCAGAGGGTTACAGGAAGTTCGCCGAGGAGCAGAACGAGACTACGAAGGTCGTACTCAAACCGGGCATGAACTGACGACGTGGCGCCGCCCGGCACATCGGGCGGCGCCACGCTTCAGGTGGGCTACGGCGCTTGATCGTGCATGGAACAACGAGCGGCGCCCCCGGTTCTCGCTGCATGAGCAAGACAGAGATCGACCATCAAGCCGCTGGTTCCCTTGCTGCACGCGGGCTGACCCAGTCCGGGGAAACTCATGACAAGATCCCCGGTTTCGACCCAGCTGCAGCGCCCATGGAGACTGATAGCGAAGCGGGCGGCGTAGCAGACCCCAAGGATCCCGCCGTTCCGGTCGGCGAAGCAACCCGGCCGCCGGAGACAAGTTTCGCATCAGCCATGCGACCTCCGGGCGGCGATTTCCGTGCTCGCAGTGGCTGGATGACGCCGCTTCTTGTCTACGGTCCGTTCCTGGCTATCGCGGTTGGGGGACTAACACTCGTCGCTTGGTGGATGCTTTAGACGCGCCGGACAGGGCAGCCTCAGTACCGTCTTCGTGATCGGAACAAAGAGACAGGCTGCGCTGTTGCCTTCCTGTCCAAGGGAGATTTCGCATGACCCAAGAAAACGATCCGCGCCGGAGCCCGCTCGACCCAAGCGACGGTCCCCAGCTTGCCCAGACCGACTGGGATGCCGTGGGGGGTACCAAGGTCGAGGAGGACGCTGCCGATGTCGAGGCCGAGGCGATCTATGAGAACGGTGACATACGCTACGACGCGGTCGAGCATCCCGACGGCGAGCTTCCCGGCGAGGATGACGACAATCCGTATATGGAAAGCGACGAGGCGCTGCCTGACGACGATGACGACGTCGCCCTGCGGAAGATCACGTCCGACGCCGACGCTGACGACCAATGAGCGACCGTGAGCGCGAGCCGGCGCCTGTCGAGGAGCCGCCGGTTCCCGTACTTCCGGACGAGAAGCGCGAGCCAAATCCAGACGAAAGCAGGGAGCCGCCGCTCAAGACCGGCGGCTCTTCCTAGTTTGTAGCGCGTCTAGGGTAGGCATCGACGACTGTGGGTGTGTTCCGGGAGTGCAGAGGCGCGCGCTGTCTTACCGTCTGCCCGGACCTACCTGCAGCATGTGTTCCGAAAATCCTTCGACGTCAGCGGCACTTTCCTCGTCGAAATGCTCTGCAAGGTGCGCGCGTGCGCGGTTCAGGCGGCTCTTTATCGTGCCGATCGCACAGTCGCAAATGTCGGCAGCCTCGTCGTAGCTGAAGCCGAGCATGCCGACGAGCACGATCGCCTCGCGCTGAGTGGGCGGCAGGCCATCGATCGCCCTTGCCATCTCGCTCGCGCGGATGGCCCACTCCTGGTTGTGCGTCCCAGTGATAGACTGCGCTATTGGCGGCGGGCTGCCTGCAAGTCGGCGCTTCGCAGACCTGGCGGCTGAATAGCACTCGTTGCGCATAATGGTGAACAGCCACGACTTCATGTTGGTGCCGTGCGTAAATTTGTCGGCATGCCGGATCGCTTTGGTGAGCGTCTCCTGCACGAGGTCATCCGCATCAGACGGATGACGATGAAATGTCCTTGCAAAGGCCCGCAGTGCGGGGAGTAGGGAAACAAGTTCAGAATGCTCATCAGAGCCGCGCGACTGCACCGCGCCCGCCATGTTCATCTCCCATGTAGGCAGTTTACCACAGGGCAAAATGCGACAGGGCGATCGCGGTTCCCCGCCAGGCTGCTTTAATAAGCAGGATCTTTCGAGCGCCGTGTTTCGAATCGTCCGGCGACCGCCTAGCTGTCGAGCGAGGCCTTTCGGCGTGCGACGAGAGCAGCCTGCAGCTGCTCGGCCAGATCGAGCAAACGCTGCGGCACGGCCTCCTTCTCGATCTCATCGAGCAAGTGGCGAAGCTCCCTCTGGTCTTCGGGAACTACGTCCAGCGGCATCGTGGGCTGGTTTTGCGGTCGCATCGATCCATTAACAAAGGATAGGGTCACCACAGGTTTGCGATAGGCAGAGTTGCATTGCAAGCCCCTCGAGCCGTGATGCGCCTTGAGGCCTGAAGCTGAGGCGACGCAGGTTTGTGACGTCTGTTCGGCCACGTCGTCAAACCCAAACCGCCACACGACTTCCCGTCACAAATCAGGATTCATCTGCCGGAGGCGGAACAGTCACTGTCGGCCAGGGTTTCCATCGCAATGATGAGGGGTTCTCGATGACGACGAAGACCGTGCGCTACCGCAAGTACACTCAGCCGACCGGCGGCTGGGGATCGCTCAAGTCTGTCGCAAAACACATGCTCGGGCAGCGCGCCATCGCGGCCGGCCCCGGCCTCATGAGCCAGCACAACAAGGTCGGCGGGTACATGTGCACCAGCTGCGCCTGGGCAAAGCCTGCCAAGCCGCATCTCGGCGAGTTCTGCGAGAATGGAGCGAAGGCGACGTTCTGGGATCTGACGCCCAAGCGCACCACGCGCGAGTTCTTCGCCCGGCATACGGTCAGCGAGCTCCTTGGCTGGTCGGACTACGACCTTGAAAACGAAGGTCGCCTCACGGAGCCGATGCGCTACGACCCGGCGCAGGATCGTTACGTGCCAATCGCGTGGGACGACGCCTTTGCCGCGATCGGCGCAAAGCTGAAGACGCTGGAGCCGAAGAGTGTCGTCTTCTACGCTTCGGGCAGGGCCTCGCTCGAGACCTCCTACATGTACCAGCTGCTCGCGCGCCTCTACGGCAACAACAACCTGCCCGACAGCTCCAACATGTGCCACGAGACCACGTCGGTAGCGCTGCCGCAGAGCATCGGGGTGCCCGTCGGCACGGTGCGGCTCGACGAGTTCGACCACACCGATTGCATCTTTTCCTTTGGCCAGAATGTCGGCACCAATGCGCCCCGCCTGCTCCACGTGCTGCAGAAGGTACGGCAGCGCGACGTGCCGATCGTCGTCTTCAATCCGCTTCGGGAGCGCGGCTGGGAAGCCTTCGTCAATCCGCAGAACCCCGTCGAGATGGCGACGAATTCGCCGACCCAGATCGCCACGCAGTATCTGCAGGTACGCGCGGCCGGCGACATCGCCGCCATGATGGGCATCGCCAAGGCGCTGCTGGCGTTCGAAGTGGAAGCGGAAGCCGGGCGACGCCCGCCGGTTCTCGACCGCGCCTTCATCGCCGAACACACGCAAGGCTTCGAGGCCTTCGAGACGCAGGTGCATGCAACCGCGTGGAGCGACATCTTCGACGCGTCCGGCCTGCCGCGTGACGCGCTGGAGCAGGCCGCCGAAACCTTCTCGCGCGCAAGGAACATCGTCGCGATCTACGGCATGGGGCTGACGCAACATCGGCTCGGGGTCGATACGGTTCAGATGCTCGTGAACCTGCTCCTGATGCGCGGCATGATGGGCAAGACCGGCGCGGGCATCTGCCCGATCCGCGGCCATTCGAATGTGCAGGGGCAGCGCACCGTCGGCATTTCGGAGAAGACGGAACTGGTGCCGCTCGACCGGCTTGCCGAGCAATTCGGGTTCGAGCCGCCGCGCGAGGATGGCATGAACACGGTGGAGGCGTGCGAGGGCATCATCGACGGAACGGTGCGCGCATTCATCGGGCTCGGCGGCAATTTCGTGCGTGCGATTCCCGAACGGGAACTGATGGAAGAGCGTTGGCGCGGTCTCGATCTGTCGGTCCAGATTGCCACCAAGCTCAACCGATCGCATCTGATCACCGGCCGGGAGACCTATCTGCTCCCGACATTGGTGCGGTCCGAAATCCACGAGGAGATGACGGGACCGCAGATCGTCACGGTCGAAGATTCCACGGCGTGCATCCACGCCTCTCGGGGGAAATATCAGCCGGCGAGCGAGCATCTCATGTCGGAGCCGGCAATCGTTGTCGGCATCGCGAAGGCAACGCTGCCCGCGAACCCGCAAGTGCCGTGGGACCGATGGGTCGGCGACTACGCGCTCGTCCGCGACGCGATCGAGCAGAGCTTCCCGGACGACTTCAAGAATTTTAACCAGCGTCTTGATACACCGGGCGGCTTTCCCCGACCGCTCGCCGCGCGCGAGCGAAAATGGGATACCGCCACCGGCAAGGCCAATTTCAAGCTGCCGCGCGCGTTGACCGCTGGCTATGACGATGGCACCGACCTGTCGATCCTGCGGTTGATCACGCTCAGATCGAACGACCAGTTCAACACGACCGTCTACGGCTACGACGATCGACTTCGCGGTATCCATGGCTCGCGCATGGTCTTGATGATGCGCGCCAGCGACCGGGAGCGGCTGGGCATCGCCAAGCACGGCAAGGTACGCATCTCAACGGTTGCCGATGACGATCGCGAACGGTCCATGACCGGGTTCGAAGTCATCGACTACGATCTGCCGGAAGGCACCTGCGCGGCCTACTACCCCGAATGCAACGCGTTGATCCCGCTGTCGCACTATGCCGAGGAGAGCAAGACGCCGGCAGCAAAGTCCATTCCTGTGAGGATTGCCGCGGCCTGACATCAAGGCCGCGGACACGCGAGCGCCTGGGCGCTCCTACTCGGCTGCTTCCTGGATCGCCGACAGCTTCCAGGCACCGCCGTTTGTCCGCACGAATGTCCAGAGCTCGACCGTCTCGGTCGGCTTGTCCACGCCGCCGGCAAGAGCACCGGAGCTGCGGTCGCGAAGAACGTCGACGGCTTCATAGCGAAAGGCGGCCGTGGCATAGTCGTCTGCGCCTTCGTTCCACGCCTCGGCGATATCTGCCTGCAACAGTTCCACGCCCGACACCTCGTTGCGCACGCCACGCTTGGCGTTCTCCGCGAGTTCCTCCGAAAAGTATGACACCATCTCAGGCGTGGACAGTCGGCGCAGGCCAGCATGGTCCTCGTCTGCGAAAGCGCGCTGCACCTCGCCAAGAAGACGCTGGAACGTGTCGAGATCGGCCTGATCGAGCGTGATATCCGTGGTCTGAGGTCGGTCGTCCGTAATCCCGCCGCCACCAATGCGCGGCAGCGTGAAGCCCGCGGGCGTCGACGATGTCGAGGCAGGGCCGCCAGACGGCGAGGGGCTGCGGTAGTTGGCGGACGCGCCCGGCGCCGAGGCGCCGGCAAAAGCAGGTTGACGGCGCGAGCGGAAGAAGGCCATCGCGAGCCAGACGAGCGCGCCGACAAGGAGCAACTGGATCAGGAAGCCGAGCGCGCCTGCCATGCCGCCGAAGCCGTAGCCGAGCAGCATGCCGAACAAGCCCCCGATCAGGATGCCCCGCATCAGCCCGCCGCCCAGGCCGTTGAACAGGCCGGGGCGCTGCTGCTGCGCCACTGTCTGCTGTTGGCGTGCCGGCGAGTTTTGCGCTGGCGTCATGCTGCGCTCGACCGGTGCCGTCTGGGTCGGTGCGGTTCGGGTGGGCGGCGCCGATTGCTGGGTGCGAAAGCCGCGGCTGCCGAAGCTTCCGCCACGCCGCGCCTCGGCGAAATCGACCGAGACGAGCGTCATGGCCACGAAAGCCGCCGACAGGAGAGCCAGAAATCGAAAACGTGCGAAGCGGATCATTGCAACCGTTCCTCCAGTTGCCCGCTTCCACATACATCGCAAAGCGGGCCGACACTCAAACGGTCCGACATCGCGATTACTTCGAGAAGGTCGCCAGAGGGGCCCGGTCCGCACGCCCGATATGGCGACAGTCGGCGAGCGATGCAAGGACGAACGACGCCGAAGCTTCATGCGACATACGTCGCGTCGGCCGCGGCGATCAGTGACTTGCACCGCGCTTTCACGGACGGTCGATCACCGCGCTGCCTCCAAAGACCACGTGCTGGCGGGCCGCCGGCGTGAACAGGCCGTAGATCAGTGCGGTGTCCGGCTTGCTCGCCTCGTCGAGCATCGCGATCTGGTCGGCCGGCAGGCGAAGCTCCGTTGCGGCCACATTGTCGTGGACCTGTGACACGCGGCTCACGCCCATCAGCGCAGTATCGACGCCTGGCCTGGACAGGACCCAGGCGAGCGCGACACGCGCGGGCGTCTCGCCGATGTCGTCAGCGACGGCACGCAAAGCCTCGACGATCCGCCAGTTGCGGTCGGTGAAGAGCGCGTCGCCGAATGGGTTGTTCCCATCAAGCCGCTTGTCGCCTTCCGGTCGGGCTACACCTGTTCCGACGTCGTCGGGAAGGCCGGCAGCGCGGGGCGGGCCCGCTTTCACTGTGGCACGATCGTATTTGCCGGTCAGCAGTCCGTAGGCGAGGGGACTCCAGGGCACCATTCCGAGGCCCATGTCGCGGGCCATCGGAAGATGCTCGGCTTCGACATCGCGACTGACGAGCGAATAGAAATGCTGAATGGCTATGGGACCCGGCAGGCCGTGCGATGCTGCCAACGTGGCGATTTTGGCGACGTACCAGGCGGGAGCGTTCGAAAGGCCCCAGTAGCGGATCTTGCCCGACCGCACCAGGCCGGACATCGTCTGCAGCAATTCCTCGGCCGGAGTCACGGCATCCCACACATGCACCCAGTAGAGGTCGATATGGTCGGTCGCAAGACGGCGAAGCGACCCGTCGAGCGCAGAATGAACATGCTTCGCGCCATTGCCGCCGGCATGGGGACCTTTGCCGGCGGAGAAGCCCGCCTTGGTTGCGACGACAAGACTGTCGCGCAGGCCCCGATCGGCAATGATCGCGCCCAGCATCTCCTCGCCGCGGCCGCTGGCATAGACGTCGGCAGTGTCGACGAGATTGCCGCCTGCTTCGACATAGGCATCGAAGACGGCCTCGGCCTCGGCGCGCGCCATCCCCCATCGCCCGACACCGAAGGTCATCGTCCCAAGAGCCAGAGGGCTGACGACAAGGCCAGAGCGACCGAGCGTGCGATAGGTGTTCATGGACATGTCTAATTTCCTAGTGATCGCTATGGATCGCATCTATCGTGCTTGATCCGGCCGGTCAATGTTTATATAGCGATCGATATGGAAGCTCGTACGTCGCATCGCTCACGCAAAGCGGGCCGGCCGCTGTCGTTCGACCGCGACGCCGCGCTGGTCAGCGCGATGCATCTGTTCTGGCGCCATGGCTACGAGGCTACATCGATCTCGGACCTAACGCGCGCGATGGGCATTACGCCGCCCAGCCTGTATGCCGCCTTCGGCGACAAGCGGCGTCTGTTTCTGGAGGCTGTGCAGCGCTATCTCGGGGGTCTGGAAGCCATCGAGCAGCGCATCGCGGACGCGGCGAGTGCACGTGAAGCCGCTCGCGAGTTGCTGGTTTCGGCCGCGATCGGCGATACGGGCGACGACACACCGCCCGGCTGCCTGCTGGCCAGCTCGATCGTGACGAGCTCGAGCGAGGCCGAGGCGGTGCGCGAGACCCTGGCCGACATTCGCCGTGCGATCGAGGCTGCCTTGCGGGCCCGGATCGAGCGCGACATCCGTGAAGGCGCAGTTCCGCCCGGCGCCGATGCAGAAATGCTTGCGGGGCATGTCTCTGCGGTCGTGCAGGGCATGTCGACGCTCGCCAAGGACGGTGCTGGACGGGGCAAGCTCCTGGGCATCGTCGATGCCGTCATGGCCGGGTGGCCGCGCGTCGACTGATCGGCGAAATTCACCATGGTATGGCGAGACACGATCCCGACTTGAGGTTGAAGGCTGCGGTCCAAAGCGCCATTTCCACCGTGATGCCTCGACAGCCCAGACAGAAGCCGCCGACCCGGATCATTCAGCGTTGGCCTCTGCCGCCGGCGGCGACGCTGGGTTCTGCGGTGCGGGCGCGAGGGGTCCTGCTTGAAATCCGCGCGCATCTGCCTTTGTCGGAGAAGCGTCTGGTGGACGCGGAGACCGGCGCAATCGTGCTGCAGGTGCCGGAAGACGACACGGACGACCATCGCGCGACGGAGGACCTCGTCACGCGCAGGCTCGTCGACATCGAGACCCTGCCCATCATCCCGCGCGAAGCCGAGGACATCCTGTCGATCAAGTCCGCCGAACGGCATCGCTGGCTGAAGGACGGACGGCTTCAGAGTGCGGGCATACGGACAGTCAAGCTGCGGGGGCGCGCACGCAAGATCACCTTCCACGTCTTCGACCCTCGCCACATCGAGGATGTGCTCGATCGCGGCCTGCCAGAGATCTGGCGCGACGAGGACGCGCTCGCGGCCGCAGAGAACAGACGCCGCGGGGCGCAGAAGGCCGCGATGAAGAAGGCTGCCGGCAGCGTCGCCCCGCCGACACACGGGGCCGGGGAGGCAATCAGGACGCCGCTCAAGGGCTGGGACGATTTCGACGTGGATGGCCTGCTGCGCTGATGGTGCTGGCCGACCAACATCACCGGTGCCTGCCACGCTGCTTCGAAAGCTTCAGTCGGTGGCCAACTCGCGTGGAAACGGCAGAGGTGCTCTCGCTTGCCTGCAAGCGTTTCGCTCAGCGAATGAACTGGTCCACGTAATCGACTCCGAGGCCGGCTGCCTCGTAGTGGGCACGACAGAGGTCGATCTTGGTGAAGACGTCTTCGTAGCCGAGCTGGCGGCCATCTGGGTCCACATAGATCATGCAGCCATTGACCTGGAATAGGGTGATCATTTCGTCCACGTGTTCGTCGACGACGAGCGTGTGCGTCTCTCCGGGCGCCTCGTAGACATAGCCGCCTTCGACTGCTTGCCAGTCATGCTCGAGATAGCGCCAGCTGCCCTTGATGACGTAGGCATGGACCGGTTGCGGGTGGCGGTGGCGGGAGAGGACGCCTGACTTGCGCACGCGCAGGAGATTGACCCAGTAGCCGCGCGACGCCGACAGGCAGAGCGGACGGAACCAGACGTTTTGCGCCTGCGGCACCCAGACACGTTCGTCATCCGGTATCGCATGCGGGACCACGATCTCGGGCGGCGAGTCCTTGGGCTGCGGGTGGCGATAGGGAATTCTCGCCTCGGCATCGCTTTCGTCGATCTTCTTGCGCATCGGGTCTGTCATAATGACTTACTCCTTCAGACTGCCAAGTAGCCGCCATCCACCGGCACGATCGTTCCGGTGACGAAGGCAGCCTGGGGGGACAGGAGGAAGAGCGCTGCGCCGGCGATGTCCGTGGGCTTTGCCCATCGCGCCATCGGAGTGCGTGACAGGACCCCTCGCGACCGCTCCGGATCCTCGACCAGCGCGCGCGTCAGCTCGGTTTCCACCCAGCCCGGCGCGATCGCATTGACGCGGATGCCGTCCTGCGCCCAGTGTGCGGCCAGCGATTTGGTTAGCTGTGCCACGCCGCCCTTCGATGCCGTGTAGCCCGGGACCAGCGGACCGCCGAAATAGGACAGCATCGACGCCGTGTTGACGATCGCGCCGCCCTGGCGCGCGAGCAGCGGCCGGGCCGCGACGCACATGCGCATCGTCCCGGTGAGGTTGACGGCAATGACCTTCTCGAAATTCTCCAACTCGTACTCGACGCCGCCGCGCATCACCATGCCCGCGCAATTGACGAGCGCGTCGAGCCGGTCGAGGTCATTTACGAGGCGGGCGACGGCATGCGGATCGGTGACGTCGAGCACGCGCAGGTCGAGGCCGTTCACCTTTTCGGCGGCATCGATCTCGGCTTGCGTCAGACCGGTAGCCGTCACGGTGTAGCCGGATTCGACCAGCGCCAGCGCGATCGCCTGGCCGATGCCGCGCGCGCCGCCGGTCACCAGCGCGTGGGGCATCAGGCAGACCCTAGTGCCGCGAGCACGGCATCGCGATGCGGCATGGGCGCAACGGCACCATAGCCCTGCGTCGACAGCGCTGCGGCGGCATTGGCGAACCTCGCCGCCTCGAACGGATCGCTCGTGCGAAGATACTCGGCGAGAAAGTTTCCGTCGAATGTGTCGCCTGCCGCCGTCGCATCGACGGCCTTGACGGTGATGCCGGACACCCTGCGCCGGTCGGTCGGCGTGGCGACGAGGCATCCTTCGGAACCCAGCGTCAGCGCGACGACCTTCGACCCGAGACCGAGATAATGGTCGGCAATCGCGTCGGCATCGGTGTGGCCGGTGAGCTGGCGTGCATCGTCCAGCCCCGGCAAGGCAATGTCTGCGTGGCGCATGGCGGCGTCCGTCACCGCGCGCGCCCGCTCCAGCGGCCAGAGCTTCAGCCGCAGGTTGGTGTCGAAGGAGACGAGGACGCCTGCCTGCCTTGCGATCGCGATGGCCTCGAAGACGGCATCGGCGGCCGAGGCCGAGATGGCCATGGAGATCCCCGACACGTGCAGGACTTTCGCCCCGGAGATATAGTCGCGTGGAACGTCGCCGGGCACCATGCGGCTGGCCGCGGAGCCGGCGCGCATATAGGAAAAGACGTGGCCTTCGGCGCCATGGGTGACGAAATAGATGCCCGTATGCGCATCGGCTCGCCGCGCAACGTTTGACGCATCGACGCCGTTGTCGGCCCAGAGCCGCATGAAGCTGTCGCCGAACTCGTCCTGCCCGAGCGCGGTCAGATAGCCGACCGATGCGCCGGCACGTGCCGCCGCGATCGCGCAGTTGGACGTGTCGCCCCCGTGCCCGAAGAGGTAATGCCCCTCAGCGTCGATCTGGTTGAACTCAACGAGGGGCTCGCCCATGCAGACGATGTCCGGCGAAGCCATAGTCAGATGCGCCCGTACTTGGCGAGACCCTCCTTGAGGGAGCCGGAAGCAATGATCAGCTTGGCCTGCTCGAGCTCGCGCTGGTCGATCTCCTGGGCCATAGCGAGCACCTCGGCAGCCTTGTCCTTCGGCACCACGACCACGCCATCGACATCACCGACCACGATGTCGCCCGGGTTGATCGTGACATCGCCGATGGTGACCGGGACGTTGGAATCGAGCGTCTTGAAGCGGCCAAGCGTGGTGCCGGGCGAGGTCGAGCGGGCAAAGACCGGGAAGCCGAAATCGCGCTTGATCTCGGTGACGTCGCGCACCGCGCCGTCGAGAACGGCAGCCTCGAGACGGTTGGCAACGGCGCCTGCCGTCATCAGCCCGCCCCATATGGCGACCTCGGCATAGCTGCCGATCGAGATGACGACCACGCTGCCTTCCTCGGCCGCGTCGATCAGGTCGAGCGCATGCTGCGGCGGGACGAACTCGTCGGTCGGGCCTTCCAGAACGGTGACTGCAGGACCTGCGATCTTGCGCTCGCTGGTGCGCGGCGAGATTGCGGAATCGAGATAGCCCTTGCGGCCGCAGATCTTGTCGACGGCATCGGCCACGGAAGCGGTTGCGACGCGCCGGAAGGCTTCGATGAGGGTCTTGTCCATGTCTTGATCATTCCTGTTCATGTCGAATGGGAGGCGGGTCAGTCCCAGCGGTTGACCCAGTTGAGCGGCGTCTCTCCGGCAAAGACGCGCGCGACTTCGCGGGCAGCCTTCGTCTGCAGTTCGGCGACGCTTTCTTCCGAGTACCAGGCTGTGTGGTCGGTCAGGACCACGTTTGGCGCGGAGAAAAGCGGGTTCTCGGAAACGGTCGGCGGCTCCTTGGCGAAGACGTCGATGCCGGCACCCGCGATGTGACCGGAGTGGAGGGCGGTCGCCAGTGCCGCCTCGTCGATCAGCCCACCGCGCGAAGTGTTCAGGATTACGGTGCCCGGCTGCATGCGCGCGATGCGCTCGGCCGAGATCAGCCCCCGGGTCTGCGGCCTGAGCGGAACATGGAGCGAGACGACGTTCGCGCGCTCGATGAGCTCGTCGAGGCTGGCGGACCGGGCGCCGTAGGGCAGGTCCTGAGCGTTGGTGTCGTGCACGAGCGTTTCCGCAAAGCCGAGCAGGGCGCATTTGCGATGGAAGGCGGCGCCGATGCGGCCATAGCCGATAATGCCGAGCGTGCGCCCGGCGATCCGAGTCATCGGCTCGGCGCGCGAGACGTTCCAGGCGCCTTCGCGCACGGCGCGGTCGCGGGTCACGATACGGCGCGTGACCGCCATGAAAAGAGCGAGCGTATGGTCGCTGACGTCCTCGACGCCATAGTCGGGCACGTTGGCGACGTAGATGCCGCGGGCTGCTGCCGCGTCGCGGTCGATATTGTCCACGCCGACGCCGTAGCGCACTATCACGCGGCAGTCGGGCATCGCATCGAGAGCATCGACGGTAATCGGGCTTTCACGGACCAGCACCGCGTCCGCGCCGCGAACCGCTTCGACGACCGCTGCCGCATCGCCGCGGCACGGGCGCTCGACGACGGTGAAGCCGAAGGGCGCGAGGATGGCTTCCTCGATCGCGTGGCTGTCGTAGCCGGCGTCGATGACGACGGCGACCGGTGACCGGCCGCCGCCCTTCTTCGTCATGGGAGCGCTTGGGCTCACTGATTGGCCTCTTCGATGGCCGAAACCAGTTCGCCAACCAGCTCGGCGCCGTGCTGCTCCTCGAGGTAGGCGCGGACGGCCGGCTGGGCGGCTTCGCGGAACGCCGCGACTTCATCGGGCGTCAGCGTCGTGACCGTCATTCCCTTCTCGCCGAGGATCGAGCCGGCATTCATGTCCTGCGCGGCCGTCATGCCGCGGTGGATGCCCACGGCGATGTCGACGCCTGCCTGAACGACGGCCTGCTGCTCTTCCGTCAGCTGCTGCCAGAAGAGATCCGAGACCATGTAGGCATGGATCGAGTAGACGTGGCCGTCGAGCGTCACCTGGTTCTGGCTCTCGTAGAGGCTGGCTGCGAGAATGTTGGTGACGCCGTTCTCCTGGCCATCGACCGTACCCTGCGCAAGAGCCGTCGGCAGTTCGCCCCACGCGATGGCGGTTGCCGAAGCGCCAAGCGATTCCATCAGGCGGACGTAGACCTGGCTGGGCTGGACGCGCATGCGCAAGCCCTGCAGATCGGCCGGCGCCTTGATGGCGCGCCGCGAGTTGGTGAAGTGGCGCAGGCCGTTGTCGGCGATGCCGAGCATGCGGATCTGCGTCTCGCCCAGCATCTGCTCGCCAAACGCATCGCCGAACGCGCCGTCGAATACATCCCAGGCAACCTTCTGGTTCGGGAAGGCATAGGGCAGGGAGAAGATTTCGATCGGTGCGTAGGTGCCGGCGATGCCGCCATCATGCACGACGGCCATCTCGACCGTGCCAAGCTGCAGGCCTTCCATGACGGTCGATTCGTTTCCGAGCTGGCCGGCCGGGTAGATCTCCACTGTCACTTCGCCGCCGGTCGCACCCTCGACATAGGCCTTGAAGGCCATCGCCGCAGCATGCTTCGGCTGGTCCATGCGACCAGGCTGGTAGTGCCCGTACTTGATCGTGACCTGGGCCCAGGCAGGCATCGCGCTGATCGCGATGGCTGCGGCGCCGGCCAGGATTGCGAGCGATTTCATCATCTTCATGTCAGTCCTCCCTTGGGGTTGGGTCATTATCCGCCATAGCCGAAGAGGCGCGGCAGGAAGAGCGAGACGGCCGGCACGAACACGATCAGCATCAACACGATCAGTTCGGCCAGCAGGAACGGGCCGATTGCGCCGACAATCCGCATCAACGGCACTCGGGCGACGACGGAGACGACGAAGAGCACGCCTCCGACGGGTGGCGTTATCATGCCGATCGTCAGCGAGAGGATCACCACGAGAGCCGTCTGGATGGGGTGGATTCCGGCGGCGTCCGCAATCGGAGCCACGATCGGCGTGAAGAGAAGCACGCCGGGGAGCGTATCGATGAACAGCCCGCAGACGAGCAGGAACACCGCGATGGCGAACAGAAGCGCGACAGGCGACAGACCGAGGCCCGTGATCGAATTGGTGATGGCCTGCGGGATCTGCAGGACCGTCAGCAGCCACGCGAAGGCCGAGGCGGTCGATACGACGAGCAGCACGGCCGACGTCATCAGGCCCGCCCGCACGAACATGCTCGGCAGCTGGCTCCATTTCAGGCTGCGCAGCACGAACTTCGTGACCACGAGCGCGTAGACGGCGGCGACCGCTGAGGCTTCCGTCGGGGTGAAGGCACCCGAATGGATGCCGCCGATGATGATGATGGGCAGCGGAAGCGCCGAAAAGACGACGCCGGATTCGCGGATGAAAACGCCCCAGGGCTGGCGCGGTTCGCCCGGCGCAAACCCGCGACGGTAGGCAAGCCACGCATTGGTGGCCATCAGGGATAGTCCGATGAGAAGGCCTGGTACGATGCCGGCGACGAACAGCGCGGAAATGCTGACCGCATTGTCGGTCAGGGCGTAGATGACCATCACGATCGACGGCGGGATGATCGACGCAATGATCGCAGACGAAGCGGTCAGGGCTGCCGCATACTCGACCGAATAGCCGCCCCTGCGCATCATCTGGATCGTCACGGCGCCGGGGCCGGCCGCGTCTGCGAGCGCAGAGCCGGAAATGCCCGAGAAAAACACCGACATCAACACATTGGCATGCCCGAGGCCGCCACGCATCCGGCCGATCACCTGACGCGCGAGTGCGAGCAGCGAATCCGTGATGCGACCGCCGGTCATCAACTCGGCGGCGAGCACGAAGAAGGGAACCGCCATCAGCGGAAACGAGTCGATGCCGGAGAACATGCGCTGGGCGACGATCAGCCCGGGGTAGCGTCCGTCCCAGAGGATTGCCGCCAGCGAGGCGCCGCCCATGACGACCGCCACCGGAACGCCCAGCAATAGCATCGCGACGAAGACGGCGAACAGAACCGTGCTCATGATGCACTCTTCACGATTTCGTCGTCATGCGGCCGTTCGTCGTGGCGCAGGTCGAGAAGCATATGGACAAGGACCAGAGCCGAGCCGACCGGCACGGCGAGATAGACAGCCCACATCGGCAGCTGGAGCATCGCCGATCGCTGACGCGAGGCGAACATCGCGTAGTCGTAGCCGAACTTCGCCAGCGCCAAGAAGAACGCGAAGGTCAACGCCCAGGCGCCCCATTTGAAGGCGGGTCGAACCGATCCGGCGAGGTCCGACAGGATGGTGACGGCTACATGCATGCCCTCGCGCAGCGCCAGACCCGCGCCGAGGAACACGATCCAGATCATGAGGTAGCGAGACACTTCCTCGATCCAGCCGAAGGAGATCAGGAAGAAGTAGCGACCGACGACATTCACGAAGACGGTTGCCAGCATGACGGCCAGCATCGCGCCGATGGCGAATCCGTTCAGCCGGCAGAAGCCGCGATCGAAGCGATCAAGCGGCCGCATGGGAACTGGTGTGGCGGACAAAATCTCCTCCCCGTCGCGCAACTGACATGTAACATACAAGATGCATTGCCATCGGCAAGGGTCTATTTCATTGTGCGTGAAGGGTCGAGAGGGAGCGCTTCAACATGCCGCCGCTGGAACGTGCAAAATCGCTGACGGAACGCGCGCTCGACATGATCCGGCGCGAGATCGTCGAAGGCCGCTATGATTTCGGGGCCGCGCTGTCCGAGATTGCACTGGCCGAGGATCTCGGCATCAGCCGTACGCCCGTGCGCGAGGCTCTGGCGCGGCTACAGCAGGAGGGGCTCGTCAGCGTGCGGCCCCAGCGCGGCACATTCGTCTTTCAGCTGACCGAGGAAGAATTCGCTGACATCTGTGACTGTCGCACCGTGCTGGAAACGGGGGCATTTCGGTATGCCCTGTCGCGCGGCGGCGGTCGCTTCGCCGACGCGCTCGACGCGATCTGCGCGCGCATGACCGATGCTCGACGGACATCCGACACCAAGGAATATCTGCGCCTCGATACAGCCTTCCACGAATGCTTCTTCGAGTTCGGCGAGAACCGATACCTAGCCGACTGCTACCAGCTGATCTCCGGGAGAATGGCTGCGCTGCGCTATCGGCTCGGCACAGACCCCAGCCACATGCAGAAATCCTATGAGGAGCATCTCGAGATCGCTGGCTGTGCCCGCGCTGGACAGTTGCAGGAAGCCGTCAGGATTCTCGAAGGCCATATCGGCCGCAAGGAAGGCTCCTACTGGCAGGCAAACAGCCTGTCGTCGCTAGCCACGCCTGCATAAGCGGCTGATGGCAGCATTGTGCGCCGCTCTGAATGAGACGGCGCGATCGGCTGGCGATACGACCGGTGTGCACATGCGGAACGCTTGCCGAAGCCACTTGGCTAGCAGAGATGGGGCACAAACGGCTGAGGTCGGCGCCCGACTTGGCTCACGCCCGCGTCTGCTGTGGTGAGAACCCGAAGCGACGCTTGTAGCATGTGGCGAAGTACTGGCTGGAGGAGAAGCCGCATTCGAGCGCGATCTCGGTGACCGTGGCGGTCGCGCGTTCGGCCAGCGAGCGCTTGGCGGCGTCGAGGCGGACCATCTGGAGGTAGCGTACGGGCGTCATGTTGGTGAGCGCCTGGCAGTGCTGCGAGAACTGCGTGCGCGACAGCCCGCATTCGGCAGCCATGTTTTCCAGCGTCCACGGCTCGTCGAGCGCATGTGGCAACCTCTGGAGGAAAATCTGGACGGTGCGCTTGGAGCTTGCGAGCTCGGCATCGAGAACCGGGCCCTGGCGCTCCAATTGCTCCATGAACTGCAGCAGCATCAGCGAGATCAGCAGGCGCAGCCGCGTCTCGCTGGCAGCGATGTCGTCGCCCTCGACCACTTCCGCGATCTCGGCGAAGCTGCGCGCCACGTCGCGGCTGGCAGTCAGCACATGCTGCTCATTGCGCGAAAGGAGCGTGGTGAGGCGGGCCGTGTCGCGTTCGGGCCAGGCCATCCAGTCGGGCCAGAGCCAGTCCTCGTGCGGGCGGCGCACGCCGACGTCGAAGAGCACCCAGACGATCTGGCTGGCGGCCACATGCGGATCGCCGAACTGGTGCAACTGCCACGGGCGCACGACGAACATCTGGCCCTCGGTCAGTTCGTAGCTGTGGCCGTCGACCTTCAGCACCATCGAGCCGCGGGCGAGATAGGCGATCTTGACGCCCTCGTTGCAATGCTCCTTCAGGCCCCAGTCCTGCGAGCGGGCGGCATCCCAGCCGCCGACGGAGAGAACCTGAGGCAGCGCGTCGCCAAGCGGCCTGCCCGGATATTTGCGCCGCGTCCAGGCGTTGAGCGTGACCTTGCCCTGCAGCGACGCCTTGTAGAGATCGGAGCAATTGCCGGCATAAAGCAGCGCGCCGGGCTCCGAAAAGACCGCTGGCCGCGACAGGGCGTTGAGACGCGCTTCGACGTTCATGCCGTTCCTCCCGGATGTGTAAAATCTACCACTGGTCCCATTCGAACGCGGAATGGCCCTGCCTCAGCCATCATGCCTGCGTTCGCCTCCGGTCACTCAGGCTAGAGGTGAATGCTCGCAAGTCAACCGATGCCTGCCAAATGGCGGCGCCGACGGGCTTGCGGGTGGGGGAAGGGAGTGCGACCGGACGGCTTGATCCGGCGTTCGAATTCTGCCGAAGGCTGCCAGTGCGCTTGCGGGTGCACGCTGCCTCGCAGGGTCGGGCGTAGAAGCCGGCGCAGGGAGGAATGGCATGAAGCTCGGCATCAACCTGTTGTGCCTGACGGATTTCGTGACGGAAGAGCACCTTCCGGCCATCCGCCAGATCAAGGCCATCGGCTATGACGGCGTCGAGGTGCCGGTGCTGTCGGGCGATCCCGCGCATTACGCCTGGCTGGCAAGAGAGCTCGACGCGATCGGGCTTGATCGCTGCACCACGTCGATCGTGCCGAGCGCGGAGCTCAGCCCCATTTCGGACGATGCCGAGACCCGCGCAGCCGGGCGCCGGCATCTCGACTGGGCGCTCGATTGCGCCATTGCGCTTGGCGCCGAAAGCGTCGGCGGGCCGATCCACGCGCCGATCGGCCATTTCACGGGCACGGGGCCGACCGAGAGCGAACTCAGCCATGGCGCGGAGGCGCATCGCGCGCTGGCCGAGCGGGCGCAGGAGAACGGCATCTATCTCAGCCTCGAGCATCTCAACCGATTCGAGACCTATTTCCTCAACACGACCGCGCAATGCCGCGACTATGCGCGGCGCGTCGATCATCCGGCGCTGCGCATCATGTATGACACGTTCCACGCCAACATTGAGGATGGCGACCAGGTGAAAGCCTGGGATATCGTGGCGCCGCATGTCGGCGTGGTGCACGTGTCGGAGAACGATCGCGGCATTCCGGGTCGCGGGCATATCGACTTCGCCGCGATCCTCGGGGCCGTGCGCCGCTCCGGCTATGATGGCTGGGTGACGCTGGAGGCGTTCGGCGCCGGCCTGCCGGCCATCGCGGCGGCCACGCGCGTCTGGCGGCCTCTCTTCCCCGACTATGACACGCTGTTTTCCGAGAGCGCTGCCTTCATCCGCAGCAGATGGGACGCGGCCGGCCGGGAGATGGCCGCATGAAGGGAACGCCGGTCTTCGAGATGCGCGGCATTTCGAAATCCTTCCCGGGCGTGAAGGCGCTGAGCGACGTCTCGTTCGCCTGCGGGCGCGGCGAAGTGCATGCGCTCTGCGGCGAGAACGGCGCGGGAAAGTCAACGCTGATCAAGATCCTCTCCGGCGTCTATCGGCCCGATGGCGGCGAGGTGCTGATCGACGGCGAGCCGCAGCACTTCACCCATCCGCAGCAGGCGCTGCAGGCCGGCATCTCCGTCATCTACCAGGAATTCTCGCTGCTTCCCGAGCGCACCGTCGCGCAAAACCTCTTTCTCGGCCGCGAGCCGACGCGGTTCGGCCTCGTCGACACCGCGGCGATGGTGGCCGAGACGCGGCGCGTGCTCGGGCTGTTCGGCGTGCGCCACAAGATCGAGCCGGAGACGCTGGTCGGCGACCTCGACGTCGCCAGCCAGCAGATGGTCGAGATCGCCAAGGCCATTTCCCTGAACGCCAAGCTCATCGTCATGGACGAGCCGACGGCGGCGCTCAACGAGGCGGAATGCGAGGTGCTGTTCACGCTCGTCGAGCAGTTGCGCGCGTCCGGTACCGCGATCGTCTACATCACGCATCGCATGCGCGAGGTCACGCGCGTTGCCGACCGCGTCACGGTCATCAAGGATGGCGAGGTGGCGGCGAGCTTCGACGCGGTCCCGCAGCCGGACGCGATCGTGCACGCCATGGTCGGCCGCGACATCTCGGAATACTACCCCGAGCCAGCGACCCCTGCCGAAATCGGGCGCACGGTGCTCAGCGTCTCGGGCGGCGGCAATGACGCGCTGCGCGGCATCGACCTGGACCTGCGTGCCGGCGAGATCGTCGGCTTTGCCGGTCTGCAAGGGGCAGGCCGCACGGCGCTTGCCATGGCGCTGTTCGGGGCGCAGCCCTTCAACACAGGCCAGGTGACGCTCGACGGCGTGCCGGTCGTGATCCATTCGCCGCGCGACGCGATCCGCGCAGGCATCGGCATGCTGCCGGGCGACCGCAAGGCGAGCGCGCTCACGCTGATGCAGTCGGTGCGCGACAACGGCATGCTGACGGCGCGCTCCTTCGGCGGTCAGCTCGGGCGACATACGCGCAACCGCTTCACCGACCTGTCCGGCATGGACACGCTCCTCGATCGGATGAAGGTCCGCGCGCCAAATTACGAGCAGGAAATGCGGTTCCTTTCGGGCGGCAACCAGCAGAAGACGATCGTGGCGCGCTGGCTGGCGCTGAAGCCGAAGGTGCTGATCTTCATCGAGCCGACACGCGGCATCGACGTCGACGCCAAGGCCGGCATCTACCATCTGATGCGCGACCTCGCGCGCGCCGGCACGGCGGTGATGATGGTCTCGTCCGACCTGCCCGAAATCCTCGGCGCGTCGGACCGCATCCTCGTGATGCGCGAGGGCAGGATCGTCGGCGCCTTCGACCGCAGCGCGAGCGAGGCGGAGCTCATGCTGGCGGCGACCGGCGAGGCGAGGGTGGCTGCATGAGCGTGACAGCCTCCGCCCCACGGCGCCCCCGGTTCCGCTTCGACCGCTATGCCTCGGTGATCCTGCTTGCGGTCGCGATCGGGCTCTATGTCGCGCTCGTCGTCTGGCTCGGCCAGACGCGCTTCCTGACGCTCGAGAACCTCGTGGCGATCCTCGGTCGCTCGATCACGCTCGGCATCACGGCGATCGGCCAAACCTTCGCGATCCTCGTCGCCTCCATCGATCTCAGCGTCGCGAGCGTCATCTCGGCTTCCGCCGTGGTGACCTCGGTCGTGATGAACGGTAACCCGGCGATGATGCTGCCGGCGATCCTCGCGGTGCTGGCGCTCGGGGCGGTGGTCGGGCTCGTCAACGGGCTGGTGATCGCCAAGCTCGAGGTCAATCCGCTGATCGCGACGCTCGGCATGTCGCTGATCATCCAAGGCGTGTTGTCCTATTATTACAACAACTTCGCCGGCGCGGTTCCGGCCGAGTTCCAGATCTTCGCCTACGGCAGCTGGGGCATTGTGCCGTATTCGCTGATCTTCATGTTCGCGCTGGCAGGTCTGGCCTGGTTCGTCCTGCGCTTCACGCGCTTCGGCTCGGACGTCTACTCCGTCGGCGGCAACAAGGATGCTGCCCGGCTTGCCGGTATCAAGACGGCGCGGGTGATCATCGCCGCGCACGTGATCTGCTCGCTCTGCGCGGCGGTCGCCGGCATCTATCTCGCCTCGCGGCTGCGTTCCGGCGCGCCATGGATCGGGGCTGAGGGCGTCTACGATCTGGAATCGATCGCCGTCGTCGTCATCGGCGGCACGGTGCTTGCCGGCGGGCGCGGCGGGATCTGGGGCACGATGGCGGGCGTCATCATCTTCTCGCTGATCGATTCCATCTTCAACGTCGCGGGCGTCGACGCCTTCGTGAAGCAGGTGCTGCGCGGCATCATCATCGTCGCGGCCGTCGCCTTCTATGCCGTGCGCTCGAAGAGGCTCGCGGCATGAGCGACCAGGCCATCACCCGGACCGAGCCGAAGAAGCGCGGCCTGCCGCATATCAATCCCGTCTACGTGCTGCTCGTCGCGCTGATCCTGGCGATCATCGTCATGAACCCGGCCTTCGGCGAGCCGACCGGCTACATGAACTTCATCAAGCGCGCGGCGGCACTCGCGCTCCTGTCGGCGGGCGTCCTCTACGTGATCGTGTCGGGCGGCTTCGATCTCAGCGTCGGCTCGCTGATGACGCTCACCGTGATCGGGTCTTCGATGCTGGCCAGCAACGATCCGAACTCGACCTACTGGATCATCCCGCTGATGCTGCTGATGGGGGCGACGGTCGGCCTCATCAACGGGCTGGTGGTGAGCTACCTCAAGGTGCCGTCGCTGATCGCGACCCTCGGCATGATGATCACGCTCAACGGCGTGGCGTTCATGTGGTCGGGTGGCGCGCCGCGGGGCTATCTGCCTGACACGTTCCGCTTCTTCGGCCGCTACAACATCAGCGACGTGCCGGTGATCGCGATCCTGCCGATCGCGGTCCTGTGCCTCGCCGGCTTCGGCGCGATCCTGTGGTGGGGCATGCACCGCACCAATTACGGCCGCATGCTGCACGCCGTCGGCGACAACCCCCAGGCCGCCCGGCTTGCCGGCGTTCCGGTCGAGCGCGTGCGCATCTCCGCCTTCATCGTGGCGTCCATGACGGCCGTTCTGGCCGGCGTGATCCTCGGTGGGCGCGCGGGCGTCTCGGTCAATATCGGCTCGGGCTACGAGCTCCAGGCGATCACGGCGGCCGTCATCGGCGGTGCGCAGTTGCTCGGCGGTCGCGGCTCCGTGCCGGCCACCATCGCCGGCGCACTCGCGCTCGAAGCGATCTTCACGCTGCTCAACCTGCTCGGACTGGCACAGCCGGTCCGGCTTGTCGTGCAGGGTCTCATTCTCATCGGCGCCGTGGCGCTTGCAACCTACCAGCGCAAGCGCGCCGGCCGATGAGCGACAGCGGGCGGCAGGGAGCCGTCCGGGACATGGGTTAGATGCATCACAAGGGAGGAAGACGTGAGAAAGACAATCACCAGCCTGGCCATTTTCGGCCTGATGAGCAGCACCGCCTTCGCGCAGTCGCCGAACTTCGACGATCCGGCGGAGTTCGACAAGCAGCGCGGCCAGCTGACGGAGACCTTCAATGGTCCGGCAGACCAGCCCTACCTGCAATATGCGGGCGACGAGATGGTCGACACGGCGCAGTACAAGAAGGACGGCCCCTGGACGGTGTGCTTCTCGAATGCCGGCGTGAACAATCCGTGGCGCGTGGTCGGCTACACTAACATGACCGAGGAGGTGAAGCAGCACCCCGAGATCGGGACCTTCACGCATGTCGACGCCGAAGGCTCGGACGACAAGCAGATCGCCGACATCGACGATCTTCTGGCCGGCGGCAATTGCGATGCGCTGATCGTGTCGCCGAACTCGACCGCGGCGCTGACGCCGGCCGTCGAGAAGGCGTGCGCGGCCGGCCTGCCGGTCATCGTGTTCGACCGCGGCGTGACGACCGACTGCCCGGTGACTTTCGTCCACCCGGTCGGTGGCTACGGCTTCGGCATCCAGGCGGCCGAGCACATCATCGCCAACGTGCCGCAAGGCGGCAACGTGCTGATGCTACGAATCCTGCCGGGCGTCGATGTGCTCGAGACCCGCGCGTCGGGTGCCCGCAACATGTTCAAGGAAGCCGGTCTCACCGTTCTGGGCGAGGAGTTCACCGACGGCGACAACGCCAAGACGAAGTCTATCGTCGAGGATTACCTGCAGCGCGGCACGATCGATGCCGTCTGGATGGATGCCGGCGCGACTGCCGTGGCGGCCATTGAAGCCTTCGAGGATGCCGGCATGGACGTGCCGGTGGTCACCGGCGAGGACCAGCAGGACTATCTGCAGAAGTGGCGCGAGCTCGGCTTCAAGGGCATCGCGCCAACCTACCCGACCTATCAGTGGCGCACGGCCGTCGTTGCCGCCGTCAACACGCTGAAGGGCGAGTCCGTGCCGGGACCGGAATGGGTGCTGCCGCAGCCGGCGATCACGCAGGATGTGCTCGATCAGTACATCAACGAGAAGATGCCGCCGCTGCACTACGCCATGTGCGGCTGCGAGGACATGCCGAACTACCCGCAGGCCTGGGGCGGCAGCGAGTAATCGGCACGATGACATCAAGGGGCGCCTTCGGGCGCCCCGTTTTCGTTCAGGCTTCGAGGAGGACGATCATGGGTGCAATCACGACGGAGCAGCACTGGTCGAAACCGAAGGGCTTCCTGCCCAACAGCCGCTTTCCGCTGCTGGTCCATCGCGATGCGGTGCCGGGCGGGGGCGAGGATGCGGTCGCGGCGCGCCTTCGCGAGAATGGCTGGCTCAACAACTGGCGCTATCCCGGCATCTACACCTACCACCACTTCCACTCGACGACGCATGAGTGCCTCGGCTGCGCGCGTGGCTGGATGGAGATCGTGGTGTTCGGCGAGGGCGGGCCGACGGTGCGCGTCGAGGCTGGCGACATCGTCGTCATGCCGGCCGGCGTCTCCCATTGCATGACGGGCAATTCCGACGACATCCAGATGGTCGGCGGCTATCCCGGCGGGCGCGACTGGGACAATGTCCAGCAGGCCAGGCTGACGCAGGAAACGTTCCGCCAGGCCGCCAAGCGCATCATGATGGTTCCCATCCCCGACAGGGACCCGGCGACCGGCGAGCCGATGCACGCCTGGATCGACGCGCCGTCCTCGGTCGATGCGGAACTCAACGATTATCGTGACGGGCTCGATGGTTAGGGACGGCGGCTGACGAAACGATTCCGCTCGCGCGCCTGGCCGCTCGACCGCAGAGACATGGCCCGGTTCAGGCGTCCGACCGCTCCATGAGAAAGGCGGCGATCGCCGGCAGCCGAAGGTCCGGCAGCCGGGCGAGGCGGGCGGCATCGAAATGATGCTCCGCGTCGAGCATGTTGACCGTGCCGAGCAGGCGTCCGCCCGCGACGACAGGCATGTTCACGCAGGAGCCGCAGCCGAGCGAGCCGATGAGTTCCCAGTCCGGAAAGCGCTTCGAAATCTCGTCGAGCGTGTTCATCACATAGGGCTTGTGCCCGACGACCACGTGCTGGTGCCATTCGTCGTGGCGCATCGGCTTGGTGCCCGAAACGGGGTAGGCGTCCGGCATGTTGGTGTAGAGCCGCCGCGCGACGTCGGCTTCCGCGTCGACGATCGTGATCGTGAACAGCTTCACGCCGATCGTCTCGTTCACCAGCGCCTCGAGCGCCTGCCACGGGGCGGCATCGGGAGCTTCGAGTTTCGCGCAAAATCGGTCGAAGGCGGTTTCCGTGGTCATACTCGTGTCCTGCAGATTGAATGTCGGTGTCAGTCGAGCCCGCTGCGGCTTTTCTCGACGAGTTCGCGTGCGTAGGCGCTTTTCAGTCCGTCATCGGCAAGCGCGGTGACGGGAGCGATCTCGACGATCCGGCCGGCCTGCATGACCGCCAAGCGGTCGCAGAGGAAGGAGACGACCGGAAGGTCGTGCGTGACGAGGATGTAGGTGAGCCCCTGTTCGCGGCGCAGGCGCTTGAGCAGGTTCAGGATTTCGGCCTGCACCGAGACGTCGAGCGCAGACGTCGGCTCATCGAGCAGCAGTACTTTTGGCTGCAGCATCAGTGCCCGCGCGATCGCCACGCGCTGGCGCTGGCCGCCGGAAAGCTGGTGCGGCAGGCGGAAGCGGAATCTGGGGTCGAGCCCGCAGGCGGCCATGATTTCCGGCACGCGCGTGTCCGCGCCGCCGATCCCGTGGATCGCAAGCGGTTCCGACAGCGTCGCGTCGATCGTCTGGCGCGGGTGGAGCGATCCGTACGGGTCCTGGAAGACCATCTGGCAATCGCCGGCGAAGGCGCGGTCGATCCTGCGGCCGCGCGGCTTGCCCAAAAGGTCGATCTCGCCCGTCCATTCGGGAGCCAGACCGCATATCGCCTTCAGCACCGTCGACTTGCCCGAGCCGCTTTCGCCGACGAGGGCAAAGCTCTCGCCAGGCTCGACCGCAAAGGAGACATCGTTGACGACGGTGGTGCCCGAGTAGGCGATCGACACGCCCCGGAGTTCGATCGCGCTCATGCCGTCGTCCAGGCCGTGCGGTCGAGGACCGGCAATTCGTCGCGCGTTTCGCCGAGCCGCGGGACGGAGGCGAGCAGGCCGCGCGTGTAGGGATGGCTCGCCGCGTGCAGCGCGTCGGCCCGGCATTCCTCGACCACCTCGCCGCGGTACATCACGAGGATACGGTCACAGAACGTCGACACCAGATGAAGGTCGTGGCTGATGAAGATCAGCCCCATGCCCGTCTGCACCACGAGGTCGTTCATGATCGACAGGACTTCGCCCTGCACGGAGACGTCGAGGGCGGATGTCGGCTCGTCGGCAATCAGGATTGCCGGCTTGGGGATCAGCATCATCGCGATCATCACGCGCTGTCCCATGCCGCCGGAGACCTCGTGCGGATAAAGACCGAACACGCGCTCGGGGTCACGGATCTGGACGGCTTCCAGCATGGCGAGCACGCGCTGGCGAATTTCGCGGCGCGGCAGCCGCTCGTGGACCGACAGGGCCTCGCCGATCTGCTCGCCGACGGTCATGACGGGATTGAGCGAGAATTTGGGGTCCTGCATCACCATCGAGATGCGCGCACCGCGCACCTTGCGCATCTCGCGCTCGGAAATGGCGAGGAGGTCGGTGCCCTGGAAGTCCATGCGATCCGCCGTCACTCGACCGGGCGGACGGATGAGGCGCAGGAGCGAGCGTCCGGTCATGGTCTTGCCGGAGCCACTTTCGCCGACGATGCCGAGGCGCTCGCGGCCGAGCGTGAAGGAGATGTCCTTCACGACATCGACGGGACCGGTAGCCGTCGGGAAGGTGACGCGCAGGTTGCGCACGTCGAGGAGGGTGTCGCTCACGACTTGCCTCCGCTCTTCGGGTCGAGCACGTCGCGCAGGCCGTCGCCGAGGAAGCAGAAGCCCAGGCTGACGATCACGATCGCGAAGCCGGGCATGGTGGCGACCCACCACTGGTCGAGGATGAAGGCGCGGCCGCGCGAGATCATGGCGCCCCATTCCGGCAAGGGCGGCTGTGCGCCGAGGCCGAGAAAGCCGAGGCCCGCCGCCGTCAGGATGATGCCGGCCATGTCGAGCGTGACGCGGATGATCACCGAGGAACTGCAGAGCGGGATGATGTGGCGCAGGATGACGCGCGCGGCGGACGCGCCCTGAAGGCGGATCGCCGCGATGAACTCGGCATTCCTGAGCGTCAGCGTCTCGGCGCGCGCGATGCGCGCATAGGCCGGCCACGAGGTGATCGCGATGGCAATGACCGCGTTCTCGATGCCGGGTCCGAGCGCCGCGACGAAGGCGAGCGCCAGGATGAGCTTGGGCATCGACAGGAAGACGTCGGTGAAGCCCATCAGGATGCGGTCGGTCCAACCGCCGAAATAGCCTGCGATCGCACCGATGACGAGGCCGAGCGGCGCGGCGATCGCGGCGACCAGAAGCACGATCACGAGCGTGATGCGCGCGCCATAGACGATGCGCGACCAGATATCGCGACCGAGCTCGTCGGTTCCCAGAAGAAACTCGCCACCCGGCGGCAGGAGACGGTTCGTCAGCTGGCCCGAATAGGGCGAGTGGGTCGCAAACCAGGGAGCGAAGACGGCAAGCACGACGAGGGTGAGGATGATCAGTCCGCCGACGACCGCCAGCGGGTTGCGGATCAGCGCCCGCCAGATGCGAAAGGAACGGCCAAGCCTTGCCTGAAGCCGTGACGATGGCGATTCCGTCAGCAGCCACTCGCGGGTGGTCATCGATGGCTCCTGAAGGCCTGAGCGGAAACGAGCGCGGCAAATCCCTGCATCAGCGTGCCCTCGGATCGAGCACGCGGTAAAGCGCGTCGGAGAGCTTGTTGATCGCGATGAAGACGGCGCCGATGACGAGCGTGGCGCCGAGCACAGCGTTCATGTCCGCGTTGAGCAGCGCATTGGTCAGATAGTTGCCGATGCCGGGCCAGGAAAACACGGTCTCGATCATCACCGATCCTTCGAGGAGCCCTGCATAGGACAGGCCGATGACCGTGATCAGCGGCACACGGATCGGCCGGAAGGCATGGCGCCAGATGACCTGGCGCTCAGGCACGCCCTTCACGCGCGCCGTCGTCACATATTCCTGGCTGAGCTGGTCGAGCATGAAGGAGCGCGTCATGCGCGCGATGTAGGCGAGGCTGAAGAAGCCGAGGATCGAGGCCGGCAGGATGATGTGCGAGAACGCGTTCCGGAACACGTCGAAATCGCCCGAGATGAGCGAGTCGATCAGCATCAGCCCGGTGACCGTGGGCACCAGCCCGTCATAGAAGATATCGACGCGGCCGGGGCCAGCCACCCACTGGAGCTTGGCGTAGAAAAGCAGAAGCCCGATCAGGCCGAGCCAGAAGGCCGGCACCGAATAGCCCAGAAGACCCACGACGCGGATCAGCTGGTCGGTCCAGCTGCCCTGGCGGGCGGCCGCGATGACGCCCATCGGAACGCCCAGCGCAACGCCGATGATGATGCCCAGCGTCGCCATCTCCAGCGTTGCAGGGAACACGCGCGCCAGATCCTCGACGACCAGCCGACCGGTCGAGACAGAGCGGCCGAGATCGCCTGTCAGGACGTCGCCGACATAGGAGAAGAACTGGACGATCAGCGGACGATCCAGACCCATTTCCAGCCGGACGCGTTCGTAGACTGCGATCGGTGCGCGATCACCGACGACCGACAGGACCGGATCGATCGGGATCACACGCCCGATGAAGAAGGTGATCGCCAGCAGGCCGAGGAAGGTGAAGCCGATCGTCGTGACGAAGCCTGCGAGCCAACCGATGCCACGGCCGGCCTTGCCGAGCGCGCGGTTTCGCGGATCGCGTGAGAGAGGCACGGTGGCACCCGCCGGTTCTGCCGTCATTTCCCTGAGCCCCGATAATCCGCCTGACGCGAAACCATCTTCGTGCCAATTTCGGCCTTGGATCATACAAAGAATTTTGCTTCTATCAAAAAAATTTCGGTGAGGCGGTAAGGCTTGAACATCCCACAGCGCGAGCAGCAAGCATCCGGCGCCCAGCCGCGCATCGGCGCGCTGATCCGCGCGCGGCGTCGCCAGCTGCACATGACGTTGCAGGCGCTCGGCGATGCGGCCGGGCTGTCGGTCGGCTTCCTGAGCCAGGTCGAGCGGGACCAGGCGACGCCTTCGCTCGGCGCGCTCGCCGGCATCTCGCGCGGCCTCGGCGTGGACATCGACTATTTCATCGCCACGCCGTCGATCGGCGATGCAGTGACGCGCGCTGCCGCGCGGGCGACCTTTTCGCTGCCGGGTTCTGCCGTGAGCTACCAGCGGCTCCATGCCGAATTTTCGGGCCGTACGCTGTCGTCCTTCGTGATGATCATCCCGCCCGGCCACCGTTCCGAAATGGTGCATCACGAGGGCGACGAACTGCTTTTCGTGCTCGAGGGCAACATCAGCCAGACGATCGACGGCGAGACGATCCACCTCGGCCCCGGCGACAGCCTGCATTTTCGCGGCTCCAGCGATCACAGCTGGGCCAATGACAGCACCGAACCGGCCCGCGTGCTGTGGACGGGCACCATGTCGATCCTAAGGCCGCGGCACGAAACCGCCCCGGTCGAGCCCGCTTCCCGGCCCGACGCTGTCGCTGCCATCACCCCTTCCGCCGGACCGCTCAAGATGGAGCGGCCGTCGGAGACCTCACCAGCAGGGAGAACAAGACCATGAAGATCCTGAAGCATGCCATTCTCGCGGCTATGCTGTCGGCGGCCGTGCCGCTGTCGAGCGCCTATGCCGCAACGCCCGCCGGCGTTCTCGTCGTTGCGCAGAACATCGACGACATCGTCGCGATCGATCCGGCGCAGGCCTACGAGTTTTCGTCCGGCGAGTTCGTGACCAACGTCTATGACCGCCTCGTCCAGTACGACGCGGCCGACACCGAGACGCTGGCGCCGGGCCTCGCTTCCGAATGGGAAGTCGACGCCGAGGCAAAGACCATCACCTTCACGCTGCGCGATGGCGTCACCTTCCACTCCGGCAATCCGCTGCGCCCCGAGGACGTGCTCTTCTCCTGGCGCCGGGTGCTCGTGCTCAACAAGGCGCCGGCCTTCATCCTGGCAGGCCTCGGCTGGACGCCCGACAATATCGAGGAGATGGTGACGCTCGGCGAGAACACCGTCACGATCAAATATGTCGGCGACTTTTCGCCCAACTACGTGCTGAACGTCATCGCCGCGCGGCCCGCCTCCGTCGTCGACGAAGTGGCGGTCATGGAAAACGAGACCGATGGCGATCTGGGCAATGCCTGGCTCAACGCCAATACGGCCGGCACCGGCCCGTTCAAGCTGCGCGTCTTCCGCCCGGCCGAGCTGCTCACGATCGACGCCAATCCCGACTACTTCAACGGTGCTCCGGCGATCGAATCCGTCATCATCCGTCACGTGGCAGAAGCGGCGACGCAGCAGCTCCTGCTCGAAGCCGGTGACGTGGACCTCGCCAAGAACCTGACGCCCGATCAGGTCCGCTCGCTCGAGGGCAATGCCAATGTCGAGATCGAGACGTTCCCGCAGGCGGCTGTTCACTGGTTCTCCTTCAACCAGAAGGTCGAGGCGCTGACCAATGAGGCGATCTGGGAAGCGTCGCGCTATCTGGTCGATTACCAGGGCATGGCCGACACTTTCCTGAAGGGCCAGATGCAGGTCCACCAAGCCTTCTGGCCGGCTGGCTTCCCCGGCGCGCTGACCGAAACGCCGTTCAGCTACGATCCCGAGAAGGCCAAGCAGATCCTCGAAGAGGCCGGCGTCGAACTGCCGATCACCGTGACGCTCGACGTCATCAACTCGACGCCGTTCACGGACATCGCGCAGTCCCTGCAGTCGACCTTTGCGGAAGCGGGCATCAACTTCGAGATCCTGCCCGGCACCGGCGCGCAGGTGATCACGCGCTACCGCGAGCGTGCGCATGAGGCGATGCTGCTCTACTGGGGCCCGGACTTCATGGACCCGCATTCGAACGCCAAGGCGTTCGCCTACAATGCGGACAATGCCGACGACAAATATGCCTCGACGACGACCTGGCGGAATGCCTGGGCCGTCACGCCGGAGATGAACGAGGCAACTCTGGCGGCTCTCGCAGAGCCGGACCAGGAGCGTCGTAACCAGATGTATCTGGATCTCCAGAAGGAAATCCAGGCCAAGGCGCCCTTCGTCATCATGTTCCAGGCCGTCAAGCAGGTGGGCATGCGCCCCAATGTCGAAGGCTTCGTCAACGGCGCCACGTCGGACTTCGTGTTCTACAGGCTCGTCGAGAAGAACTGATCGATCTCACACGGCCGCCGGAGATCGTCCGGCGGCCGTTTTTCTATTTGAAACAACGGCATGGAGGCGCGGGTGAGCGGTATCGTCGAGGACAGGTTCGCGCGGCTGCGCGCCAGGATGGAAGAGACGCAGACGGGCCTCGTCGCACTGGGACCCGGTTCCCACATGCACTGGCTGGTCGGTTTCCATCCGCATCCCGACGAACGCCCGTGCCTGCTGCTCGTATCCCGCGACAAGGCCGGCTTCCTGATGCCAGCGCTCAACGCCGAGGCGGCACGGCTCGGCTCCGACCTGCCGCTGTACGAATGGGCCGACGAGGACGGACCGGAGGCAGCGCTCCAGGCTGCGCTTGCCGACATCTTTGCCGATCGGCGGGGTCGGCTGGTTCTCGACGAGACGATGCGGGCGGACTTCGCGCTGATGCTGGTCGATGCACTGCCCGGCGTCGAGCGTGCCTTCACCGGCGACACGGTCGGGCGCCTGCGCGCGACCAAGGATGGCGGCGAGTATGCCCGTCTCAAGGCGTCGGCCCTGCTCAACGACGAGGCGATGAAGGCCGCATGGGCTGCGATGAGGCCCGGAATGCGCGAGGACGAAGTGGCCGGCATCGTCAGCGCACACTTCGCGGCGCACGGAGCGCGCGTGCAGTTCTCGATCATCGGCGCCAGCGAGAACGGCGCGCATCCCCACCACGCGACCGGCGCGCGCGTCCTGAGGGAAGGAGACGCCGTCGTCATGGATATAGGCGGCCGGCTGAACGGATTTCCAAGCGACATGACCCGCATGGCCATCATCGGGGAGGCGCCCGAGGGATACGGCCAGATCCACACGATCGTGGAAAAGGCGGTGCAGGCCGCGCTTGCGGCCGCACGGCCGGGCGTGACGGCGAGCGCCGTCGATCGCGCCGCGCGGCAGGTCATAGAGGACGCGGGCTACGGCCAGTATTTCGTTCATCGCACTGGCCACGGACTGGGCATCGACGTCCACGAGCCGCCCTACATCACCGCGACCTCCGACACGATCCTCGAAGTGGGGATGGTGTTTTCGATCGAGCCCGGCATCTACCTGCCGGGACGTTTCGGCATCAGGCTCGAAGACATCGTAATCCTGCGCGAGGATGGTCCCGAAATTCTCTCGAGCCTTCCGCGCGATGCATTCGTGGTGACGAGCCAGGGCGTCTAGCTAGTCCTCCCCATACCCGGTCATCTCAAGATAGCCCCGGCCCGGATGGGATCCGGCGACTCGGACGGGGCCTTCCCAGTAGGGGATGGTCAGCGGCATCCAGGATTGAGGGTTAACCGCGTCGACGGTGACGTCGAGATTGCGGGCGGGCAGCGTCAGGCGCCAGCGCGTCGGCACGTCGCGGCCGGCGACGTCGCTTGTGCGAAGCGGCGTCGCGACGAGATTGCCGTCGCTATACGGCGTGGTCGTGCCGTCCGGCGCGATCCAGGTGGCGGAGGTGAAGCCGTCATCGGTCTGGTCGCGCAGGCGGAAGCCCATCAGCTTCTCGCCGGTGTCGAAGGATAGCGAGAACCAGTCCCAGCCGTCCTGGTCTTCGGCAAGCGGCTGCGAGGACCATTCGCGGTCCACCCACGCATTGCCGTTCACCTCCACGTCGCCGTCGGGCAGGCTGAGCGTGCCGGTGACGGTGTAGAAGGGCTGCGAGTAATAATAACTCGCCTGGCCCTGCGCCGACTTGACGGAGTATCCGGCTTGGCCGTGGAAGACGAGCGGGCCCTGCGCCTCCATGCGGATGTCGTAGGAAAAGTCGGGCCCCGAGGCACTCAAGGCCAGATCGTCGAAGCTTTCGCCTTCCATGCGCCAGTCGTCGATCCAGGCCGAGAAGGGCGCAGCCGTGACGCCCGCCTGTCCGGTGCCGCCGCGAGCGAAGCGCTCGGTGGCAAGGTGGGTCGAGGCGCTGGAGACGGCAGCGTGGCCGAACCAGATCTGCGGGCTCTGCCAGCCTTGCGCCTCGCCCGGCGCCAGCGCAGAGCGAAAGAGCGTCCATTGCAGACCGTATTCCTCTCCGTCGGCGCCGGTGAGATTGGCAGTGACGTACCACCATTCGATGCGGAAATCGGGATGGGGCCCGTGATCGGCGGGGAAGGCGAATTCGTATCCCGGCTCCGGCACGGCGAAGCCCTCGGCGTCTGTGCCGAGACCGGCGAAGCCTTGCGCGAACGCGCTGCCCGTGCCGAGCAGCAGGAAGGCGAGCACCCTAGCGTTCATTGGCGAAAATCCTGAGAAGGGCGGCGGGCTCCAGCTTCGATAATCGCCATGCCGGCCATGCGGCAGAAAGCAGTGCGGCGATCAAGGCGAGAGCGACCAGCCGGGCATATTCGGCCGGAAAGAGGAACATCGGCAGCCGCCAGCCGAAGGCCTCGACATTGACGATGGCCAGAAGCACCCAGGCGAGCGCGAGACCGAGCGGCAGGGCGAGCAGCGTGGTCAGCGCTGCCAGAAGCACTGTGCGCAGGATTTCCTGCGCCGCCAGCTGCCTCTGGGTCGTGCCCATCGCCCAGACCGGCGCCATCTGCGGCAGGCGCATGATGGCGAGCGTCAGAAGGCTCATCAGGATCGCGAACGCCGCGACGGCCAGCGTCAGGATATTCAGCGCTCCTGTCACGGAGAACGTGCGCTCGAAGACAGACAGCGAGAAGCGCTTGATGGCCGCCTGATCGATGATGCGCGATTGAGGGATGCCGAGCGTCTCGGACAGTTCGCGCGCCAATCCTTCGGGGTCGACGGTACGCAGCCCGTAGCGCGTCGGCTCGATGCCGGGGAAGGTCGCGCGGAAAAGCGCCTCGCCGATGACGGCCTGGCCGATGGGGTTTCCGTAATCGCCGACGATGCCGGCGATCGGCAAGGTAAGGTCGCTGCCGATGGTGATTACGTCGCCGAGCGCAAGCTGCGCGCGCCGGGCGAGTTGTTCGTTGACGATGACGGCCGAACCGTCCTCGACAGCATCCCACGCATCGCCAGCCGAAGACAGGAAGCGCCAGTTGTCGCGATAGGTGTAGCCGATACGCGCACCGAGAATTTCGCCGGGGAGGCCGGCAAGCGTGGCGTCGACCGACAGGATCGGCAGGACGGCATCGGCGCGGGCTTCAAGAAACCGCTCGAGCCGGTCGCGATCGGTCACGGCCTCCGCATCGATATAGAGTTCGGCTGCGAGGCGTTCGTCGAGGAAGCCGACGAAGGTGAGCCGGAAGCTCGACACCATGGTGGAGACGCCGACATTCGCGGCCATGGCGAGAAGCAGCGCCATCAGGGCAAGGCTGAGACCGGGGAGTTGCTGGCGGGTGTCGGCCCAGAACCATTGCGCCATGGCGCTGCCGGTGGCCTTCTCGCCAAGCTGCAGGATGGCGGCGAGGCAGGCGGGGAGGGCAAGGGCCGCGCCCAGCAGAAGCCCGCCGAGGAGAGTGAAGGCCGCGACGAGCCCGCTGCCAAGGAGCGCCAGCAGCCCGGCGATGGCCATGAGCAGGATGGCTGCGCCGAGCTGGATCCGTCGCGCGCGGCTGGAGGCGACGGCCCAGGCACGGCCGCCCGCGTTGGAGAGGATCGGCATGCGGGCGAGGCGGTAGAAGGCGCTCGCCGAAGCGAGTAGCGCGCCGCCGAGCGCCATCGCCAGGCCGGAGAGCCACCAGACCGGACGGATCTGCAGCGTGCCAGCGACATCCGCGCCGTAGAGGCCGCGAATGGTTGCTGCAACGTCCGGGAGGAGGGTAGCGGCAACCAGATAGCCGAGCGCGATGCCGATCGCGCCGGCGACCAGCGCCAGCAGGAGCAACTCCGCCACCATCAGCGCGATCAGGCGACCGAGCGGCACGCCGAGGGCCCGCAGCGTCCGCACCATGCTGCGGCGCTGCTCGACCGCGAGGCCGATTGCGCCATGAACGATGAAGATGCCGACGGCAAAACAGAGGAAGCCGAAGGCCGTCAGGTTCAGGTGAAAGCTGTCCGTGAGCCGGCCGACATCCGTGCCTGCATCGGCGCGCTGGAGGTTGAGGTCGGGTGCGATGCCGTCCAGCTCGACCCTTCGTGAGGGCTGGTCAGGAAGGACGATCAGACGGCTGATCCGCCCCGGCTGGTCTAGCAACGTCTGCGCGGTGCCGATGTCGGCAACCACTGTGCCGGGCGCGATCGTGGCGTCGGTGACAACCGGGTTGGCAAGCCTTTCCGAAATTCGCTCGGCCGTCGCCGCGTTGGCGAGCAGGGTATTGCGCGATACGAAGGCGCCGAGGTCAAGCCGGCCCATCGCAGCGCCGGCGGACGAGCCTGCGGGCATGGTCAGCGGCTCGACGCCGACGATTCGTACGGTCGCGTCGCCGAGCCGCATTTCGCCTTCGAGCACGGGGCTGACCAGCCAGCCGGCGCGCCGCAGAGCCACGAAGCGCTCTTGCGAGACGGTGCCGCCGGCGGCCGGCAGCAACTGGTCGAAAGTGCCTTCGCCGAGTGTCGAAGCGGCGGCATCGTAGCTGGCGCGGGCTTCCGAATTGATGGCTTGGACGCCCGACCACAGAGCGGTTGCGAGCGCCAGGCCGACGACAAGCGTCAGCAATTGCAGACGGTTACGCTCCCAATGCGAAACCAGTGCTGCAACAACGGCACGCGTCATGCGAGGCGGCCCTGGGTCAGATGCGCCTGCCTTTCCAGTCTTGCGGCAAGGCGCGGGGAGTGCGTGACCATCAGAAGGGCAGCGCCCGTCTCGGCGACGAGCGCGAGGAATTGCTCCATCACCTCGTCGGCGGTCGCCTCGTCCAGATTGCCGGTCGGCTCGTCGGCGAGAATGAGCTTCGGGCGCGCGGCAAGCACGCGGGCGATCGCCACGCGCTGCTGCTGGCCGCCCGAGAGCTGTTCGGGATATTTCGCCAGATGCGGGGTGAGGCCGAGCCTGTCTGCCAGGCTCGCAAGATCAGCCGGGTCTGGCTTGCGGGCAAGGCGCGCCTGGAACGCGATGTTGGCTTCGATGTCGAGTGAGGGGATGAGGTTGAACTGCTGAAAGACGATGCCGACCACCTCGCGCCGAAGGCGGGCCCGGCCAGCGTCGTCGAGCGTGTTGACCTCGACGCCGTCGAAGAGGATGCGGCCGCCATCGACGGCGTCGAGCCCGGCGGCGAGATGGAGCAGCGTGCTCTTGCCCGAGCCCGACTCGCCCGTGAGCGCCAGCGACTGGCCGGCATCCAGCGACAGCGTGACGCCGCGCAGGACGGGGACCGGCCCGTCCGGACCGTGATAGGACTTCGTGAGGTCTTCGATCGAGAGCAGCATGCCCAACAGCTATCGTGTCGCGCGCAATTTAGAAGCACATGGGGCGAAAAAACTGCCGGGCGAAGCAATCGGTCGCGGGTCGCCTGACGAATGGCGACTGGAACAGCCGCCGCTATGCGGGGGTTCTACCCCTGAAGGGATAGTGCAATGAATGAGAAGCGTTTGGTGCCCACAGACAGCCCGATGAAGACCGGGATACGGGGCAGGTGCCCGCGATGCCAGGAGGGCCGTCTCTTCAAGGGTTTTCTCGAACTGGCCGAGCGATGCGACGTCTGCGGCCTCGACTATTCCTTCGCCGATCCGGCGGACGGGCCGGCGTTCTTCGCCATGACGATCGCGGCGGTTCCGGCGCTCGCCTTCGGCGTGTGGGTCCAGACCACCTTCGATCCGCCGATCTGGATCCATGTGCTGACGACCGCACCGCTGACGGTTGCCGCCTGCGTCGCGCTCCTGCGGCCGCTGAAGGGCTGGCTCGTCTGCTCGCAGTTCTTCCACAAGGCCGCCGAAGGCACGATCGACCGACAGTGGCACGCCGATGCGGCAAGGCGTCGGCGCGAAGAGCAGGGCGGCGGCTCCTGACTATTCCCAACGAAAAAGGGCCGGCGCAGAGGCCGGCCCTTGTCGTGATTGCGAAGCCTCAGAACGGGCTGTCGGGGTAGTAGTACTGCTCGGCGTTCTCAGGGGTGACGAGCACCGAGCCGATGATGAAGTTGCCCGAGACCGGGGCATTGGACACGAGGCCAACCGCCGTGACTTCGATCGCGGTGGCGATCATGGACGGCGGGTAGGTCACGTTGGCCGGGATCATCGGGTCGTTGTCGCGGGTGCGCGCGATCATCTCCTTCATGCCGGCGCCGCCGAGCACAAACTGGATGTCTTGACGGCCGGCAGCCTCGATCGCCGCCAGAACGCCCATCGCCATGTCGTCGTCCGAAGCCCAGACGGCGTCGATCTCGGAGTGGCGCGACAGGAAGTCCTGCATCACGGTGAAGGAGGTGTCACGGTTCCAGTTGCCATGCTCCATGCCGATGATCTCGATGCCGGAGCCTTCGATAGCAGCCTGGAAGCCCTCGACGCGCTCATTGTCGATGGTCGTCGGAATGCCGCGCAGGACGACGATCTTGCCGCCATCGGGCATCTTGGAGACCATGTACTCGCCCGAGACGCGGCCGAAGCCCGGATTGTCGCCGGCGACGTAGAGGTCCTGGATGCCTTCGACCGAGAGGCCGCGGTCGACGACCGTGACCCACTTGCCGGCCTGCTTGACGGCCTGGACCGGGCCGGTCAGCGGCTCGGATTCGAACGGCAGCACGACGAGCGCGTCGATGTTGCGGGTGGCGACCATGTCCTCGATGTCGCTGACCTGACGGGCCGGGTCGGACGCCGTGGCGAGCACGAAGTCGAGATCCGGATAGGCGGACTCGAGGCGGGTGATGGCTTCCTGCGCGAAGTAGTTCATGCCGCCTGCCCAGCCATGGGTCGCGGCCGGGATGGAGACGCCGATCGTCTGCGCCATGCCGGGGGCGGCACTGACCAGCGCGATGGCCGCGACGCTCATGCCCAAAAGTAGCTTTCTCATAGTTTCCTCCACTTAGGTGAATTCCGAGGCCCGTCTTCAGGTGCCCGGTTTTCCTTCGCGCTGCAGGATTACAGCGAGAACGATGATGGCCCCCTGGATCGCGCCGTTGAGATAGGGCGAAACGAGGTCCGTGAGATTGAGAAGATTGCCGATCAGGCTGAGGATGAGGACGCCGATCACGGTGCCCCAGACACGGCCGAAGCCGCCCTTCAGTACCGTGCCGCCGATGATGACGGCGGCGATTGCTTCGAGCTCCCAGAGGAGGCCGGTTGAGGCCGACGCCGAGCCGAGGCGCGGTACGTACATGATCGTGGCGATGCCGACGAGAAGGCCGAGCGCGACATAGGTGATGAGGCGAACCCGCGCCACGTTGATGCTGGAGTAGCGCGCGACCTGGTCGTTGCTGCCGATCGCCGCGCAATGGCGCCCGAAGACGGTGCTGCGCATGACGATTTCGCCGATGATCACGACCACGGCGAAGACGATGATCGGCCAGGAGATGCCGAGGATGCCGCCGTAATAGACCGGCTGGTAGAAGGTGCGCAGGTTGAAGTCGAGCGACAGCGTGCCGCCGTCGGCGAGCCAGGTCACGAGGCTGCGGTAGATGCCCATAGAGCCGAGCGTGACGATGAACGCTTCTATTCGCAGCGTGGTGATCAGGAACCCGTTGAGGAAGCCTGCGGCAAGGCCGGCGACGATTGCCGTCGCGATGCCGAGCAGCACGACCGGCAGGCCGACACCCAGCGTGGGCAAAGCCGTGTTCATGACGAGGATCATCAGGCCGGCGATGAAGGCCGCCATGGCGCCGACAGACAGGTCGAGCCCGCCGGACGTGATGACGAAGGTCATGCCGACCGCGATGATGCCGATGAAGGCGGAGCGGGCGAGCACGTTGGTAATGTTCGCCATGCTCAGGAAGTTCGGGTTGAGCAGGGCGCCGACGATGATGAGAACGACGAGCGCGACGATCGGCCCGATGATCATCATGTTTATGCGCGGGCGCGCTCTGGGCGCAGGGGCTGCGGCGGCGGTCATGCGGTCTCCTTCGACCGGGTCTCGGCCGTCGTCTGTTGCGTCAGGCCCATCGCAAACTTGACGATGGTATCCTCGGTCATGGTGTCGCCCGCAACCTCGCCTGCGATCCGTCCCTGGCGCATGACGAGGATGCGGTCGGCAAGCCCGATGAGCTCCTGCATCTCCGAGGAGATCACGATGACGGCGCGGCCCCTGGCGGCCAGCGTGCGGATGAACTGGTAGATCTGCTGCTTGGTGCCGATGTCGATGCCGCGCGTCGGCTCGTCGATGACGACGATGCGCGGATCGGACAGCATGGTCTTGGCCAGAAGCAGTTTTTGCTGGTTGCCGCCCGACAGATTGCCGACGGCGACGTCGCGGCGTCCGGCGCGGATGTCGAACTCGCCGATCGCCTTGTCGAGCGCCTGTTCCTCGGCCCTGCGGTCGATCAGCCCGCGCGAGAAATCGGAGAGCGCCTGGAGCGTCAGGTTCTCGCGCATGGTCTTTGTCAGGAGAAGCCCGCGCGTCTTGCGGTCCTCGGTCAGGTAGCAGAGCCCGTGGGCGAGCGCCTGGGAGGGCGCGGTGATCGTGACCGGCTTGCCGAAGATCTCCACGCGTCCCGATGCCGGGCGCAGGCCGCAGAGGCCTTCAAAGGTTTCGGTGCGGCCGGAGCCGATGAGGCCGGCGATGCCGAGCACCTCGCCCTCGCGCAGGTCGAAGCCGATCGCCTGGCTGTAGCCCGGCACGCTCAGATCACGCACTGACAGGGCGATCGCGCCTTGGGAGGACGTGGCAGCCTTGGGGGGAAAGAGGTCGGAGATTTCGCGACCCACCATCGACAGCGCCATCTGGTGCGTGTCGATGCCTTCGGCGGGACCGCTATAGACGACGTCGCCGTCGCGCATGATGGTCAGGTCGTCGGCGATCTCCTCGACCTCGTCGAGCTTGTGCGAGGTGAAGAGGATCGCCGTGCCGGCAGCCTTCAACGCGCGGATCTGGTCCATCAGGATCGCGGTTTCGGAGGATGTGAGAACCGCGGTCGGCTCGTCCATGATGAGGAGGCGCGCGTCACGCGACATCGCCTTGGCGATCTCCAGCATCTGCTTGTCGGAATTCGAAAGCGTCGAGACCTTGCGGTCGGGATCGACGTAGCAGTTCAGGCGCTCGAGATAACGCCTTGTTTCGGCACGCATCGCGGCCTTGTCGAGAAGCAGCCCGCGGCGCTTTTCGCGACCGAGGAAGAGGCTCTGCTCGACCGTGAGGTGCTCGGCGAGGTTGAACTCCTGGTGGATCATGACGATGCCGGCGGCCTCGGCCTCGGCCATGTTGGCGAAGGTGACGTCACGCCCGTCGACGAGGATGCGGCCGCTGGTGGCGGGCTGGTAGCCCGCCATGATCTTCATGGTCGTCGACTTGCCGGCGCCGTTCTCACCGATCAGCGCATGGACGCGGCCGGCATGGAGCGCGATGTCGAGGCCGTGCAGGACCTCGACCGGCCCGAAAGAGCGCCGGACGCCTTCGAGGGCAAGGACGGGTGTCAGAGCGTCACCCATGCCGCGTCCTTCTGCGAGGAGCGGACGCAGGCGTCGATGAAGCGCATGCCGTCGAGACCTTCCTCGATGCCCGGCAGATGGGCCAGCACCTCGTGCCGCGTGCCGTCGCGATGCGCGCGGATCGCGGCCGCGGCGTCGGTGTAGATGTTGGCGAAGCCTTCGAGATATCCTTCCGGGTGCCCGCCGGGGGTGCGGCTGGCCGCGTTGGCGACGGGGAGTGCGCCGGCGCCGCGCCGTGTCAGAAGACGCTTGGGCTCGCCGAAGGGGGTGAACCAGAGATAATTCGGGTCCTCCTGGCTCCATTCGAGCCCGCCTTTGTCGCCGTAGACGCGCAGGCGCAGGCCGTTCTCGTTGCCGGGCGCGACCTGGCTCGACCAGAGCATCCCGCGCGCGCCGCCGGCGAAGCGCAGGAGCACATTGGCGTTGTCATCGACGCGGCGGCCCGGCACGAAGCTCTGCAGGTCTGCGGCGAGCTTCTCGACCTTCAGGCCGGTGACGAAGCAGGCGAGGTTGTGGGCATGCGTGCCGATATCGCCGACGGAGCCTCCGGCGCCGGACCGCGTCGGGTCGGTGCGCCACTCGGCCTGCTTGTTGTCGCCGGTCGCTTCGGCGGCTTCCGTCAGCCAGTCTTGCGGATACTCGACCTGCACCACGCGGATCTGGCCGAGATCGCCCTTGGCCACCATCTCGCGCGCCTGCCGGATCATCGGGTAGCCGGTGTAGTTGTGCGTGAGGATGAAGAGTGCCTTGCTCGACCGGGCTGCCTCGGCCAGCGCCTCGGCGTCCGCCATCTGCGCGGTCAGCGGCTTGTCGCAGATCACGTGGATGCCGCGGGAGAGAAACTCGTGAGCGGCAGGCGCGTGCATATGGTTGGGCGTGACGATCGAGACCGCCTCGATGCCGTCCTCGCGGGCTGCCTCGCGCTCGGCCATCTCGGCGTAGGAGCCGTAGGTCCGGTCCTCGTCGAGCCCCAGCGCAAGGCCGGACTCGCGCGCCCGTTCCGGCGTCGAGGACAACGCGCCGGCGACGAGCACGAATTCGCCGTCGATGCGCGCCGCGATGCGGTGCACGGCACCGATGAAGGCGTCCTTGCCGCCGCCGACCATGCCGAGGCGGATCGGCCGGGTACGCTTTTCGGTCTGTCCCGAGATCGTCATCGCGTCCTCCTCAAGCCAGGCCGAGCATGCGGCGGTTGGCTGCGTCGTCCGTGCCCCCATCGGCAAAGTCGTCGAAGGCCTTCTCGGTGACGCGGATGATGTGGTGGCGCACGAACTCCGAGCCCTCGCGCGCGCCGTCTTCGGGGTGCTTGAGGCAGCATTCCCACTCGACGACTGCCCAGCCGTCGAAGCCGGCAGCCGTCAGCTTGGAGAAGACGCCGCCGAAATCGACCTGTCCGTCGCCCAGCGAGCGAAAGCGGCCGGCGCGGTTCACCCAGGACTGATAGCCGCCATAGACGCCCTGCCGGCCGGTGGGGTTCAGTTCCGCATCCTTGACGTGGAACATGCGGATGCGGTCGGCATAGATGTCGATGTTCTGCAGGTAATCGAGATGCTGCAGGACATAGTGCGAGGGATCGTAGAGCATGCAGGCGCGGGCGTGGTTGCCGGTGCGCTCGAGGAACATCTCGTAGGTGATGCCGTCATGCAGATCCTCGCCGGGATGGATCTCGTAGCAGACGTCGACGCCACAGGAATCGGCATGGTCAAGGATCGGACGCCAGCGGCGCGCGAGTTCGTCGAAGGCAGCCTCGATGAGACCGGCGGGGCGCTGCGGCCACGGATAGACATAGGGCCAGGCGAGCGCGCCCGAGAAGGACGCCATGGCGTTCAGGCCCATCAACTTCGATGCGGTGAGCGCCTTCTTCACCTCGCCGACCGCCCATTCCTGGCGCGCCTTCGGATTGCCGCGCTTGTCGGGGATGGTGAAGCCGTCGAAGCCGATGTCATAGGCCGGATGTGTTGCGACGAGCTGGCCCTGCAGATGCGTGGACAGCTCGGTCACCTCGACACCGTTCTCGCGGGCCTTGCCCAGGAACTCGTCGCAATAGTCCTTGGAGGACGACGCCTTGTCGAGGTCGATCAGGCGGCCGTCCCAGGACGGGACCTGGACGCCGATATAGCCGCAATCGGCCGCCCACTTCGTGATCGAGTCCCACGAGTTGAAAGGCGCTTCGTCGCCGGCAAACTGCGCGAGAAAGAGGGCAGGGCCCTTCATCGTTTTCATTGTTGTCATTCCTCCCTGGGGCGCCCTACTCAGACGTAGCGGTTCACGACCGCTTCGAGATGCTCCTGGCGGCCGGAAACCGGCTGCGGATCGATGTTGTCGGCAATGGCCTTGTCGGCGATGGCGGCAAGCGTCGCGCCGGGCGCGAGCATGGCCTTCGCCTCCTCGCGGTCCCAGCCGGCGTAGCGTGTGCGGCGCGGGCCTTCGAGAGCATCATCCTCGATCATGCGCGCTGCCGCCTTCAGGCCGCGGGCGCAGACGTCGATGGCCGCGGCATGCGCCATCACGAGATCTTCCGCGTCGAGCGACTGACGACGCAACTTTGCGTCGAAATTGGTGCCGCCGGTGACGAAGCCGCCGCCGCGCAGGATCTCGTAATAGGCGAGCGCCACTTCCGGCACGCTGTTGGGGAACTGGTCCGTATCCCAGCCCGACTGGTAGTCGTTCCGGTTCATGTCGATGGAGCCGAAGATGCCAAGCGCGTTGGCGGTCGCGATCTCGTGCTCGAAGGTGTGGCCGGCGAGGATCGCGTGGCCCTGCTCGATGTTGACCTTCACCTCGTTTTCGAGGCCGTAGCGCTTGAGGAAGCCGTAGACCGTCGCGACGTCGTAATCGTACTGGTGCTTGGTCGGCTCCTGCGGCTTCGGCTCGATCAGGATCGCGCCCTTGAAGCCGATGCGGTGCTTGTGATCGACCACGAGCGAGAGGAAGCGGCCGAGCTGGTTGAGCTCGCGCGACAGGTCGGTGTTGAGGAGCGTTTCGTAGCCTTCGCGTCCGCCCCAGAGAACGTAGTTCTCGCCGCCGAGACGGTGCGTGACTTCCATGCAGGTGCGCACGGTCGCCGCCGAATAGGCAAAGACGTCCGGGTTCGGGTTTGTCGAGGCGCCTGCCATATAGCGGCGGTTGGAGAAGAGGTTGGCCGTGCCCCAGAGAAGCTTCGGGCCGCCGGCCTGCATCTTTTCCTCGAACAGGTCGGCGATGACGAGCAGCCGGTCGCGGCTCTCGGCAAGGCTCCCACCTTCAGGGCGCACGTCGTGATCGTGGAAGGTGTAGTAGGGCGTGCCGAGGATGCGGAACATCTCGAAGGCGGCATCGGCCTTGACGCGCGCCAGCTCCATCGAATCTGCCGGGAACCAGGGCCGGTCGAAGGTGCGGCCGCCGAACGGATCGCCGCCTTCCCAGACGAAGGAATGCCAGTAGCAGATCGCGAGGCGCAGATGGTCCTCCATGCGCTTGCCGAGCACGATCTCGTCGGGATTGTAATGGCGATAACCGGGTCCGCTGCCGTCCGGGTCGAAGGCGAGGGGAGCGATGTCGGCGAAGTAGCTTGTCATGAATACACGGACCTTGGGCTGGGTGCCGGCTCTGCGAGGGCCGGCAGGTTGTCACGCAGGAAAATGGCTGGAGAGATTTCTCCGAAGGCGGACGGAAGCGCCTCGCGGTCGGACAGCGTCTTCATCGCGTCCAGGACGGCGGCGATCTCGTCAGCCGGTTTCTGGTCGATCACGGCGTCGATCAACCCTTCCTCCAGAGCCTCGCGGCTGTGCGGCACGAGTTCATGGACGATAACGAGCGGGCGCGCGCCGGTGTGGCCGCGCAGCGCCTCGAACAATCCGCGGTTGCCTGCGCCGATGCTGTAGATGCCCGTCAGCGCGTCGTCGGAAGCAAGGGCTGCTGCGACGAGGTCGAAGATGCGCTTCGGATCGTCCGCGCCCTCGGCGACTGGCAGAAGCTCGATCGCGGGCTGTGCAGAGCCGAGGACATCGGCAAAGCCGCGCAGGCGGTCGCGGTGGTCCTTTGCGGAATAGGAGCCGATCACGGCGAGCACGCTGCCGCCCCCGCGGCTGTGGCCGAGCGTCATGAGCCGGCCCGCGGTGCGCCCCGCACGGTCGTTGTCGAGGCCGACATAGGCGTCGCGCACGGCGCTTGCGGCGTCGGAGACCAGCGTGATGACGAATGTGCCGGCGGCGCGCAGCCTTTCGATCTCGCAATTGACGTTCGGACTGTCGGTTGCCACCAGCGCGACGCAGTCGCAAGCGCCCGGCTCGATGGAGGCGAGGGCCTCTGCCAGCGCATCGGCGTCGAAGGCCGGAACGTCGTCGATTCGGATCGCGACGCGGTTGGTGCGGTTGCGCTGCTCCTGCTCGGCGAGGCTTGCGCGCAGCGCCTTGAAGAAGCTGTGATCGCCCTGGGGCAGGATGAAGCGGAAATCGTAGAGGCGGCGGCGCGACAGGTTCGCGGCATGCACGTCGCGCGTATAGCCCAGCTGCCGGATGGCCTCGCGAACAAGGGCCTCCGATTTCGCCGCCACGTTGCCGCGCTCATTCAGCACGCGATCTGCCGTCGCGTAGCTGACACCGGCGGCACGTGCGACATCATGCAGTGTCGGCTTGCGCACCCTGGATACTCCTCCCGCCTTCATCATCCCATCATTTTGATAGACGTCAATCAGAAAATGATTGCCGTCTGTCATTCATCACAGTCGCGATCGGAGCAGGCTTGAGCCCGATGCCGGCCCGATGTCGCCGTTGACCGTCGAACTTTCGCGAGCTATCAGCGCTTCATAATATCCAGATTGGCAGATATATGGACAAGACAGCATCCCTGGCCGCACTCGCCGCCCTCGGGCAGGAGACACGATTAGACATTTTCCGCCTGCTCGTGCGCGCAGGCGGGGAGGGCGTTCCGGCAGGCGAGGTGGCCGAGCGACTGGGCGCGGTGCAGAATACCGTATCGTCGCATCTCAAGGTTCTGACGCAGGCAGGGCTCATCCGCCCGGAACGCGACGGGCGCACGATCCGCTACCTCGCCGACATGACCGGCTTCCGCGACCTCCTCGCATTTCTGATGGAGGATTGCTGCAACGGCGCGCCGGAAGTCTGCCGTCCGGTGATCGACGCCGTGACCTTTCGGTGCTGACCATGGCGTTCGGCCTCGCGCGCAGGCTCGCCGCCGAGGCGCTGGGCACCGGGCTGCTTGTCGCGACCGTCGTCGGCTCGGGCATCATGGCCGACCGGCTCAGCGACGACGTCGCCGTCTCGCTTCTCGGCAACACGCTGCCCACCGGCGCGATCCTGGTGGTGCTCATCACCATACTGGGTCCGATCTCCGGCGCGCACTTCAACCCGGCCGTGACGTTGGTCTTCGCGCTCCGGCACGAGATCGCGGCAGGCGCCGCGCTCGGCTATTGCCTCGTCCAGGCGGCGGGCGGCGTTGCCGGCGCGCTCCTGGCGCACGCCATGTTCGACCTGCCGCTCTGGCAGGCATCGACGACGGTGCGCAGCGGTGGCGCCCAATGGCTGGCCGAAGCCGTCGCCACCTTCGGCCTCGTCTTCACGATCCTTGCGAGCCTGCGCTTCCGCAGCGACGCGATCCCCTGGCTGGTCGGTCTCTATATAACGGCCGCCTACTGGTTCACCGCGTCGACATCCTTCGCCAATCCGGCCGTCGCGATCGCGCGCGCCTTCACGGACACCTTTGCCGGCATTCGGCCGATCGACCTGCCGGGCTTCATTGCCGACGAACTTGTCGGGGCCGTTGTCGCGCTCGCCTTTGGCGGCTGGCTGCTCGCCGCGCCCGGTTCCACCGTCCAGAGGGCCGTCGAATGACCATCACCATCTATCACAATCCCGCCTGCGGCACGTCACGCAACACGCTAGCCATGATCCGGCAGTCCGGCGAGGAGCCGGAGGTGATCGAGTATCTGAAGACGCCGCCGTCTCGCGATCGCCTCGTCGAGCTCATTGCCGAAATGGGCATCACGCCGCGCGACCTGCTCCGGGAGAAGGGCACGCCCTATGGCGAGCTCGCCCTGGCTGAGGATCGCTGGAGCAACGACGAGCTCCTCGACTTCATGATGGCCCATCCGATCCTGATCAATCGGCCGATCGTCGTGACGCCGCTCGGGGTCAAGCTTTGCCGTCCCTCGGAAGCCGTTCTCGACATCCTGCCGAATGCCGACATCGGGCCGTTCACCAAGGATGACGGCGAGGTCGTCATCGATGCCGATGGGCGGCGGGTCAGGTAGGTCGGTAGGGGAGGCAGACAGCGGATTTGAAAAGGTTCCCACGCGTCAGCAAAAAAATCGAAGAACCGCGTTGACACCTCAGACCTGTCCCGCCTATATACGCCTCACCAACGACGGCGGCGA
>VFQU01000113.1_pt1 | contig 103400 bp, 119 predicted proteins | sample 3512311 | NCBI WGS metagenome assembly VFQU01 (sample SAMN10412377, study PRJNA504923) | tailings metagenome | isolation source: Relicate 3 Philex TSF3 active mining site | place: Philippines: Tuba, Benguet | collected 2017-08-29
CGATCGAGGGCTCGTCGAGCACGTAGAGCACGCCGGTGAGGCCGGAGCCGATCTGCGAGGCAAGCCGGATGCGCTGGCTTTCGCCGCCCGATAGCGTGCCCGAATTGCGCGATAGCGCGAGATAGTCGAGCCCGACATCGTTGAGGAAGCGCAGGCGCTCGCGGATTTCCTTGAGGATACGGCCGGCGATCTCGTTCTGCTTGGCCGTCAGTTCGCCCGGCAGCGTTTCGAACCAGGCGCCTGCCTTGCGGATCGAAAGCTCGGTGACCTGGCCGATATGCCTGCCGCCGATCTTCACGGCCAGCGCCTCGGGCTTCAGGCGATAACCGTTGCAGGCGGGGCAGGGCGTGGCCGACATGAAGCGCTCGATCTCCTCGCGCATCCAGGCCGATTCCGTTTCCTTCCAGCGTCGCTGCAAGTTCGGGATCACGCCCTCGAAGGTCTTCGACGTCTTGTAGGAGCGCAGGCCGTCATCATAGGTGAACTCGACGCGCTTCTCGCCGGTGCCGTGCAGGATGGCGTTGCGGCCGACTTCCGGCACGTCGCGCCAGCGGTCGCCGATCTTGAAGCCATAGGCCTTGCCGAGCCCTTCCAGCGTCTGCTGGTAATAGGGCGAGGTGGACTTCGCCCATGGCGCGACGGCGCCTTCGCGCAGCGAAACATGCTCCTCCGGCACCACGAGCGCCGGGTCGATCGCCTGCTGCGAGCCGAGACCGTCGCAGGCAGGGCAGGCGCCGAACGGGTTGTTGAACGAGAACAGCCGCGGTTCGATCTCGGGGATGGTGAATCCGGAAACCGGGCAGGCGAACTTTTCGGAGAATACGATCCGCTCGTGCGTCTCGTTGGCCGACTTGTTGACCGCGTCGTCGCCGGTCTGGCTCGCATCGAGCGGCCGGTCGGCAAATTCTGCGACCGCGATGCCGTCGGCCAGCCGCAGCGCCGTCTCGATGGAATCGGCAAGCCGCGCGGCGAGATCGCCACGCACCACGATGCGATCCACGACCACGTCGATGTCGTGCTTGTATTTCTTGTCGAGCGCCGGCACCTCGGCGATCTCGTAGAACTGGCCGTCCACCTTGACGCGCTGGAAGCCCTTCTTCTGCAGTTCGGCCAGTTCCTTGCGGTACTCGCCCTTGCGCCCGCGCACGATCGGCGCAAGCAGGAACAGCCGCGTGCCTTCCTCCAGCGCCATCACCCGATCGACCATCTGGCTGACCGTCTGGCTCTCGATCGGCAGGCCGGTCGCGGGCGAATAGGGAACGCCCACGCGCGCAAACAGCAGGCGCATGTAGTCGTAGATCTCGGTGACCGTGCCGACCGTCGAGCGCGGATTGCGGCTCGTCGTCTTCTGCTCGATAGAGATGGCAGGCGACAGGCCGTCGATCTGGTCGACGTCCGGCTTCTGCATCATCTCCAGGAACTGGCGCGCATAGGCCGACAGGCTCTCGACATAGCGCCGCTGGCCTTCCGCGTAGATCGTATCGAAGGCGAGCGACGATTTGCCGGAGCCCGACAGCCCTGTCATCACGATCAGGCTGTCACGCGGCAGGTCGAGATCGACGTTCTTGAGGTTGTGCTCGCGCGCGCCGCGAATGGAAATGAACTTGTGGTCGGCCATAGCCGGTCGCCGCCTCTCGAAGGATTTGGCCCTGCGGCCGTCATCCCGCTCATGTAGGTGTTCGAACCCGCCGGTCGAGGGGCAGGGCGGCAACCTTTCTTCCGCTTTTTCCTAGCGGGCGCAAGCGAAAAGAACAATTGCGGAACATTGCTTGGTGGACAAGCCCCACGATCACGTTTGATGACAGGGCGGCTTCAGCGCTTGACGCTGGGGAAGATAAGGCGCACGCTCTCCTTGTCGATCGGATCGAAGGCTTGAAAAGAGCCACCCTCGTGCCGGATGAGGCAGCCTGCGAGACGCCGCTGGCAGCGTGGAAATCTTTGGATCGACAGGGTCGAAACAGATGGAGGGAGGCTATGACTCCACCGGACAGGACCACTTGGCTTCGCCGCTGAAGACGAAGCCGCGCCAGCGCTGACCGGGCGCCAGCCCCCGCAAGCGGCGCCAGCCAGACCGGCGTGTCACCGACATCGCAGAGACTTCCAGTCGGATCATCGGGCATGACCCGAGACGCATCCGAAATCAGACGCCGGCATGCACCGGCCGATGGCCTGAAAGCCACGAAACGCCCCGCTCTCGGCCCTGCCGAGGCGGGGTTTTGCTTGGCCGGTGCGTCAGGCCTTGACATGAACAAAAAAAGAACAAAGGAATTGTGGACGGCCGCCGGTGACGTGGCGTCCGGGCCGCGCGCCCGCCGTCCCGATCGGGTAGGGTGCGCGCTTTCGTGATGACGAGCGTAGGAGACAAGCGATGGCTGGCAGCGTCAACAAGGTAATTCTGGTCGGCAATCTCGGTGCGGACCCGGAAATCCGGCGCCTGAATTCCGGCGAGCCGGTCGTTAATCTGCGCATCGCGACCTCCGAGAGCTGGCGCGACCGCAATTCCGGCGACCGCAAGGAGCGCACGGAGTGGCATAACGTCGTCATCTTCAACGACAACCTCGCCAAGGTCGCCGAGCAGTACCTGAAGAAGGGCGCCAAGGTTTACCTCGAGGGCCAGCTCCAGACCCGCAAGTGGCAGGACCAGCAGGGCAACGACAAATACACGACCGAGATCGTGCTCCAGAAATATCGCGGCGAGCTGCAGATGCTCGACGGGCGCGGCGAGGGCGGCGGCGGATCGGTCGGCTACGACCGCGACAGCGGCGGCCGCGGCTCCGATTTCGGCCAGTCGAGCCCGCGCGAGTCGAGCCGCGGCGGCGGAAACAGCGGCGGCGGTGGCGGCGGCAACTTCTCGCGCGATCTCGACGACGAAATCCCGTTCTGACGAGAAATGTGCCAGCTTTGCGGAGGCGCGCACGACGCGGCGCTGGTCACCCGGCCAGCACACCGTCTCGCGGGCTTCTCATGGCTTGGCGATGCCGATGCGGCGGCCGATGCGATGCGCAACATGCTCGGCCGCGCGCGTGCGTCAGCCGATGCGGCCTCGCCGCTCTGGCGCAGCCCGACCGTCTGCCTGACCTGGAGCCTTGAAGACGACATCCGCCACTTCGCGGGCTTCGCGCTCGACGAGGGAGCGAATGCGTCGGGTCTCGAAACCATAGAGCTGCCGGAGATGGAGTTCCTGTCGCGCTGGCACGGCGAGGGCGACGGCGCCGTCGTCATGAGCTACGCGGCGATGTTCGAGATCCTGCCGGCGCTCGGCCGAAGCTGGGAGACGCGGCACTTCCATCATCGCGAGGAATATCCACCGGACGTCGATCCGGCGACCGCCGAGGCCATGCGCATCATGCTCCCCGTCAAGGCCTGACGTCGCGATGCTTTCGCCCTTCCTGTCGGGCTTCGGGCTCGGCATTTCGCTGATTGCCGCGATCGGCGCGCAGAACGCCTTCATCCTGCGCCAGGGGCTGATCCGCAGGCACGTCTTCGTGCTCTGCCTCATCTGCGCGCTCTCGGATGCGTTGCTGATCGCGGCGGGCGTTGCAGGCCTCGGCACGCTGATCGCGGCGTCGCCGACCTTGATCACCGTGGTCACGATCGGCGGTGCGGCCTTCCTCTTCGCCTATGCCGCCATCGCGCTTCGCCGCGCTTTGAGGCCATCTGCCATGCAGGCGGCCGCGCGCGGCGAGGAAAGCCTCAAGGCAGCCGTGACGGCCTGCCTCGCCTTCACCTTCCTCAACCCGCACGTCTATCTGGACACGGTGGTATTGCTCGGCTCGCTGTCGGCCGGCTTCGAAGGGGCGGGGCGACTGGCCTATGGCCTCGGCGCCGCCGCATCGTCCTTCGTCTGGTTCTTCGCGCTCGGCTATGGAGCGCGGTTGCTGGCGCCGGTCTTCGCCCTTCCCGCCGCCTGGCGCGTCCTCGACATCCTGATCGCGATCGTCATGTCGGCGATCGCAGTCGGCCTGCTTGCCCGCCTATTTGGCTGAGGCGGTCGCCGTCTGCTGACGGCGGATGAAGAGAAGCGCGGCCGCGATCGCGCCGGAGCCGATGGCGCGGTACTGGCCGGCGAGCGCCTGCTTCTGCTTGTCGGCGGGCTTCTGGTTGGATTTGGTCTGCATCGTTGGTCCCCACGAACGGTTTCGAGATGGCCCGAGGGATGCCGCCCGATTCGGACGGAAAGGTGGCTCGTCTGCGGCGGCACCAAGGAAGTTCGGTGCAATTGGACCGTCATGATTAATCGTTCGTTTATGATGCCTTGCGGCAACACCGCCGTGCCCGATCTTGACGCCGCACGGCTTGCCCGCCATAACGCTCGGCGATGAAAACGGCTTTCGCCATTATCGGCATTTGCATTATCGGCTAGCGCCAACGCTGGTCCGGACGTTTTCGCCCTCTTCAAAGACGTGAAAATCGCCCTGGCCGGCACGGTCGGGAAGGGCTTTGCATGTCTGGAGGGCTTCGCCTCTACAATACGCTGACGCGCACGAAGGAAGACTTCGTGCCGATCGATGCCACGAATGTGCGCATGTATGTCTGCGGGCCGACCGTCTACGACTTCGCCCATATCGGCAATGCGCGCCCGGTCATCGTCTTCGACGTGCTCTACCGTCTGTTGCGCCATCTCTATGGCGAAAAGGCCGTCACCTATGTCCGCAACATCACGGACGTGGACGACAAGATCAATGCGCGCGCGCTTCGCGATCATCCCGGCCTGCCGCTGAACGAGGCGATCCGGCTCGTCACCGAACGCACGGCCGCGCAGTTCCATGAGGATGTTGCTGCGCTTGGCTGCCTGGCTCCGACGGTGGAGCCGCGCGCGACCGAGTTCGTCCTGCCGCGCGTGGACGGCCGCGCCGACATGGCGAGCCTGATTCAATCTCTCATCGATCGCGGCCATGCCTATGAGGCTAATGGAGAAATCCTCTTCCGCGTCGGCTCGATGGCGGACTATGGCAAGCTGTCCGGCCGCAATCTGGAAGACAATATCGCCGGCGCGCGCGTGGCCGTCGACGCCCATAAGGAAAACGCCGCCGACTTCGTGCTCTGGAAGCAGTCGGCCCCCGACGAGCCGGGCTGGGATGCCTCCTTCCGCGTCGGTGGCGTCGACAAGCCGATCCGCGGCCGCCCCGGCTGGCACATCGAGTGCTCGGCCATGTCGGCCGCCTATCTCGGCGAAGTGTTCGACATCCATGGCGGCGGGCTCGACCTCATCTTCCCCCACCACGAAAACGAGATCGCCCAGTCCCGCTGCGCCCACGGCACAGATCGGATGGCCAACTACTGGCTCCACAACGGCTTCCTCCAGGTCGAGGGGAAGAAGATGTCGAAGTCGGAGGGGAATTTCGTCACGATCCACGAGCTGCTTCACACGAAGAAGTTCGGCGGGCGCAAGTGGCCGGGGGAGGTGCTGCGGCTTGCGATGCTCATGACGCACTACCGCGAGCCGATCGATTTCAGTGTGCGGAGGCTTGAGGAGGCGGAAGCGAAATTGGTGGCCTGGAACGACGCACTTATTGACAACCAGGGGCTGTCGGATTTCGACGAACTACGCGGTGCGGGACAGTTGGAAGCCAGCTTGATCTCGGCTCCGCTAACCGACGACGTAAACACGGTAGCGGCCATCGCCGCCATTGATCATGCTCGCAAGCAACTGAATAGCGGTTCAGTTGCAGCATTCGCAGCAGCGATCGCGAATCTCGGCATCGACCTTGGCAGGTTCGATAGCGCCTACCGAGAGACGATGTCCGAAATCCCCGAAGTGGAAGAGATCGGAAGGCTAGTCGCGCAGAGGCGAGCCCATATTGAGGCGAAGGATTGGGCAGAGGCGGACAAGATCCGCAATGATCTGCTCAGTTGGGGCATCCAGCTCAAGGATGGCAAGGACCCCGCGACCGGTGAGCGCGTGACGACGTGGGAAGTCAAGCGATGAGCGCGCTCCGCACCCTCTATCCCGAGATCGAACCCTTCGAGACCGGCTTCCTCGACGTCGGCGACGGGCACACGATCTATTGGGAGCGCGTCGGCACAAGGGGCGCGAAGCCCGCGGTGTTCCTGCATGGCGGGCCGGGCGGCGGGATTTCGCCGGTGCATCGGCGGCTCTTCGATCCGGCGCTCTATGACGTGATCCTCTTCGACCAGCGCGGCTGCGGGCGCTCGACGCCGCATGCGGAGCTCGAGGCCAACACGACGTGGCACCTCGTCGCCGACATCGAGCGGCTGCGTGAGCTCGCCGGCTTCGCCAGATGGCTTCTTCGGCGGGTCCTGGGGCTCGACGTTGGCGCTCGCCTATGCCGAGACGCATCCGGAGCGCGTGAGCGAGCTTGTCGTGCGCGGCATCTACACGCTGACGAAGCCCGAGCTCGACTGGTACTACCAGTTCGGCGTCTCCGAGATGTTCCCCGACAAATGGGAGCGGTTCCAGGCGCCGATCCCCGAAAACGAGCGCGGCGACATGATGGCCGCCTACCGCAAGCGCCTGACGCATCCCGATCGCGCCGTGCGCGTGGAGGCGGCGAAGGCATGGAGCCTTTGGGAGGGCGAGACCATCACGCTCCTGCCGGAGCCGCAGACCGCCGGCAAATTCGGCGAGGACGAGTTCGCGCTCGCTTTCGCGCGCATCGAGAACCATTTCTTCGTCCACGCCGGCTGGCTGGAGGAGGGGCAGCTCCTGCGCGATGCCGGCAGGCTCGCCGGCATTCCGGGCGTCATCGTCCACGGCCGCTACGACATGCCGTGCCCGGCGAAATATGCTTGGCAGCTGGCGAGAGCTTGGCCGGACGCGGAGTTCTTCCTGATCGAGGGCGCCGGCCACGCTTTTTCGGAACCCGGCATTCTCGACCGGCTGCTTTATGCCACCGACACATTCGCGGGGAAGTCATGACCAAGGAACGCATCTACCTGTTCGACACGACGCTTCGGGACGGACAGCAGACGCCCGGCATCGATTTCTCGGTCGAGGACAAGGTGCAGATCGCCGGCATGCTGGACCAGTTCGGCCTCGACTATGTGGAGGGCGGCTATCCGGGCGCCAACCCGACCGACACGGCTTTTTTCGCCAAGAAGCGGACGCAGCGCGCGAGCTTCGTCGCCTTCGGCATGACCAAGCGGGCAGGGGTCTCCGCCTCGAACGATCCGGGGCTGGCGACGCTGCTGCAGTCGAAGTCGGACGCGATCTGTCTCGTGGCGAAAAGCTGGGACTATCACGTCCGTGTTGCGCTCGGCTGCACCAACGAGGAAAACGTCGAGTCCATCCGCGAATCCGTGAAGGCCGTGGCAACCTCGGGCCGCGAGCCGATGGTCGATTGCGAGCATTTCTTCGACGGCTACAAGGCCAATCCCGACTATGCGCTTGCCTGTGCCAAGGCCGCCTATGAAAGCGGCGCGCGCTGGGTCGTGCTGTGCGACACCAATGGCGGCACGCAGCCGGCCGAAGTGGGCGAGATCGTGCGCGCGGTGATCGCGGCCGGCATCCCCGGCGCCTCGCTCGGCATCCACGCCCATGACGATACCGGCCAGGCGGTCGCCAATTCGCTCGCCGCCATCGAGGCCGGCGTGCGCCAGGTGCAGGGCACGCTGAACGGCATCGGCGAGCGCTGCGGCAACGCCAACCTCGTCACCATAATCCCGACGCTGATGCTGAAGCCGGCCTTCGCCGACCGCTTCGAGACGGGCGTCTCGGCCGAAAACCTCGCCGGCATCGCGCGCCTGTCGCGCGCCTTCGACGAGCTGCTCAACCGCGCGCCGGCCACGCAGGCGCCCTATGTCGGCTCGTCGGCTTTTGCCACCAAGGCCGGCATCCATGCCTCCGCGCTCCTGAAGGAGCCGGAGACCTATGAGCACGTCCCGCCGGAGACCGTCGGCAACACGCGCCGGGTCATGGTCTCCGACCAGGGTGGCAAGTCGAACTTCATCGCCGAGCTGAAGCGCCGCGGCATCGCCGTCGACAAGGACGACCGCAAGCTCGACGCGCTGATCTCGATCGTCAAGGAGCGCGAGGCTCAGGGCTATGCCTATGAGGGCGCCGATGCGAGCTTCGAGCTGCTCGCCCGGCGCACGCTGGGGCGCGTCGAGGAGTTCTTCCACGTCGAGAGCTTCCGCTGCATGGTCGAGCGCCGCTACGACGCCAACGGCAACCTCAAGACGGTGTCGGAAGCCATCGTGAAGGTGCTGGTCGACGGCGAGGAGCGGATGTCGGTCGCCGAGGGCAACGGCCCCGTCAACGCGCTCGACATCGCGCTGCGCAAGGATCTGGGCAAGTTCCAGGCCGAGATCGGCGACCTCGAGCTGGTGGACTACAAGGTCCGCATCCTCAACGGCGGCACCGAGGCCATCACGCGCGTGCTGATAGAATCCCAGGACGACACCGGCCGCCGCTGGTGGACCGTCGGCGTCTCCGACAACATCATCGACGCCTCCTTCCAGGCGCTGATGGATTCCATCATCTACAAGCTCCTGAAGAACCGCGACGACGCGGTGCTGGCCGCGGAGTAGTCTGGGCAGGGGTTGGCGCGACCTCATGCCGGGATCGTCAGTCGACCCCCACCCTGAATCCCTCTCCACAAGGGGGAGGGAGTCGTCCGGCGAAGCGCCTGTGCTTGATGGGGCACCTCCAGAATAGGCTCGACGCTCACGTCCCCCTCCCACTGTGGGGAGGGATAGAGGGTGGGGGTCGCGCCACCCCATCAGCTGCCTCCACGTCACAAGGTTGCACCCCGCCACCACCACCCATCACCGAAATTGAACCGTCCATCCCGCAATTCGCGTTTGAACGGACAGCGTTCCCGGTCCACAAGGCGGCATGCTCGACCAGCCGAACACCCAGCCACGCGATCTCGTCGTCCAGCCGCAGGACAGCCCCCGCGGGCTGATCTTCGCGCTGAGCGCCTACGCGCTGTGGGGCGTGATGCCGCTTTACATGAAGGCGGTGTCGCACATTCCGCCGCTGGAAGTGCTGTCCTACCGCGTGCTGGCCTCGATCCCCGTCGCCGGCCTGATGATCCTCATCCTGCGGCGCACGGCCGATATCCGCGCCGCGCTGAAATCGCCGCGCACCTTGATCATGGCAGGCGTCACGGCTGCGATGATCACGTCGAACTGGGGCGTCTATGTCTGGGCGATCGGTGCGGAACGCACGATCGAGACGGCGCTCGGCTACTACATCAACCCGCTGATGAGCGTGGCGCTGGGCGCGATCGTCTTGAAGGAGAAGCTCTCGCGCCTGCAGCTGGGCGCCGTCGCCCTCGCGCTCGTCGCGGTCGCGATCCTCACCTACGAGGCGGGCGGGCTGCCCTGGGTGTCCCTGTTCCTGGCGGCGACCTTCGCCGGCTACGGCTTCCTGAGGAAGACGCTGCCGGTCGGCCCGACGCAGGGCTTCTTCCTCGAAGTCATGCTCGTCGCGCCGCTGGCGCTTGCCTACGTGATCTGGGCGACGACACGCGGCGACGGCCACTTCCTGACGGGCGACGGCGTCGACACGGCGCTCCTGCTCCTGGCCGGGCCTGTCACGGCGGTGCCGTTGATCCTCTACGCCTTCGGCGCGAAGCTCCTGCGCATCTCGACCATCGGCATCTTGCAATATGTCGCGCCGACCATGATCGCGGGTATCGCGATCTTCGTGTTCCGCGAGCCCTTCGGCACCGAGCGGTTCATCGCCTTCGTCTTCATCTGGGCAGCGCTTGCGCTCTACACCTGGTCGATGATCGCGCAGCGACGCGCGAGCACGCCGGCGGCTGGCGCGTAGGTCAGAGCTTCTCGATCACCGCCGTGTCGCCCTGCGCCGCCGACCGGCGCAGGATCGCCGCGTCCAGGATCGCCGGTACGATGTCTTCGGCGCGGTCGATGACGAGTGGCTGGATCTTGTTCTGCGAATGCAGGAAGCCCGCTTCCTTCATGTGCTCGATCAGCGACAGCATCGGGTTCCAGAAGCCGTCGACATTGGCGAAGACGATCGGCTTCTCGTGCCGTCCGAGCTGCGCCCAGGTCATGATTTCGACGATCTCCTCCAGCGTGCCGATGCCGCCTGGTAGGGCCACGAAGGCGTCGGAGCGCTCGAACATGGCGTGCTTTCGCTCATGCATGTCCTGCGTCACGATCAGTTCGTCGAGATGCGTCAGCGCGTCCTCCGTCGCCTCCTTGTTCATGAGGAAGCGCGGGATGATGCCGGTGACTTCGCCGCCGGCCGCCATGGTCGCCGCGGCGACCGCGCCCATTAGCCCGCGCGTGCCGCCACCATATATGAGGCGCAGGCCGTTGCGGCCGAGACTTGCGCCGAGGGCATCGGCTGCTGCCTTGTAAGAAGGTTCGCGTCCCGGCGAAGAGCCGCAATAGACGCAGACGGATCGAATCATGCTCATCGGGCCATCCTCGCCTTCGACCAAAGCCGGTCAAGCATGTTCCGGCCTTTTTCTTGTCGCACTTGCTAAAACAAGCTAGACCCCGGAAATCCGGCCAAGAGTCGGCGCGCGGGCACTCTGCTTCGGCTGGCCTGGGTAGCCGACCGGCCAGGGCAGGGGAAGGCGCATATGCTCGAAACTCGGATCAAGGTGCTTCTGTTTGCGGCCGGTGCAGCGGTTGCAGCGCTCGGATACTCTTTCTACACCGGCGCGCTTGACCAATGGGTGAGGCCGCAGGCACCGATCGCCGCGACCGGGCCGGCAGAGCCTGCCGAGGCGGCGCCGGAAGCCGAGACAGCCGCTGAAGATGCGGAAGCGCCGGGCGAGGAGGCGGTCGCCACCGAGCCCGTGCCGACGGACGTCATGGCGCCGAGCTTCGATCTCGTGCGCGTCGAGCCGGACGGTTCGATGGTCATCGCCGGTACGGCCGCGCCGGGCTCCAAGATCGAGATCGTCAGCGGTTCGACCGTGCTGGCGACCGTCGAGGCCGGGTCGGAAGGCGACTTCGCCGCCGTGCTCGATGAGCCTCTGGCGGCCGGCGACTACCAGATCGTGCTGCGCGCCACCGCCGAGGACGACACGGTCGCCACCTCCACGCAAACGGCAATCGTCGCAGTCCCGGCCGGACCCGATGGCCAGGTGCTGGCGCTTGTCGAAGAGCCGGGCGAACCTTCACGCCTGATCACCGTGCCGACGGTGGAGAACGCCGAGCCCCTCGCCGTGGCCGAAGCGACCGAGGACGCAGCCGGCGAGGCTCCCTCGCAAGCCGCAAGTGCAACCGAAGAGCCGGCAATCACCGCTGGCGAGACCGGCACACCTGTAACGACCACGAACGAACCGGCCGACGCCGCTCCCACCGTGGCTGACGCTGCGCCCGCCGTGGCCGAGGCTGATGCGCCTGAAGCAGCTGCTGCGGCAACCGAGACCCCGACCACGCCGGCAGTCGAGGAGGCTCAGCAAATCGCGTCGCTTCCCGCGCCGAGCGAAGCGCAGGAAGCCGATCCGAGCCGCCTCTTCGTCGAGGCAGTCGAGATCGACGGACCCACGGTCTTCGTTGCAGGGCAGGGCCAGCGGGGCCGTACCGTCCGCGTCTATGCGAACGAAATCCTTCTCGGCGATTCGATCGTGTCGCCCGAAGGGCGCTTCCTGGTCGAAGCTCAGCGTGAACTGCCGGTCGGCGATTACATCATCCGCGCCGACTTGCTTGCCGCAGACGGCTCGGTCGTCGCGCGCGCCGCGGTGCCTTTCCAGCGCGAGCCCGGCGAAGCGATCGCCGCCGTCGCGCCGGGCGTCATGGCCCCGTCGCAGACGGTTCAGGAGGAAGCCGACCAGTCCGTCGCCATGGCGACGGAGGCCCCCGCCGCCGCAACGGTGCCAGTTCCCGCGCCTGCGCCGGAGGCCTCGCCGGCAACGGACGAACCGGCTGCGCCCGCGCCAACAATCTCGGAGAACGCGGCTACGGACGCGCCGACAGGCGAGCCAGCGCCGGGAACGCCGGCGGCCACCACGGACAATGCCGCGGTCGAGGTGACTGCCGATGAGGAGACACCGGAGCCTGCGCCGGCACCGGCGTCGGCCGACATCGCCGCGGCGCCGTCTGTCGCAGAGGTCCAGCCGACTGCGCCGGCACCCGACCAACAAACCGCCGCCGCGCCCGTCGAGGCACCAAGTGTGATGGAGCAACCCGCTCCCGCGACCCCGGCAGTCGAAGCGCCGCCAGCCGGGACCGCCGCGTCACAGGATGAGCCCGCTCCGGCGGTTGCCGAGCCTGTCGAAGAGGGAGCATCCGCCAACGCTGCGCCGGCCGAAGAGCCCGCAGGTCCGGCCGCCGATACGGCCGACGCGACAGGAACTCCGGCAGGACAGGCGCAGGCCGAGATGCAGCCGACGCCTGCCGATCCGGCCGCGGCCGAGACTGAGTCGTCTGCTGTCCCGGGCGCGCCCGAGCAGCCGGTCGCTCCTCAGGCCGACACGGCCGTCGCAGCCGCCGAGCCTCAGGAAACCATGTCGCCGGCCCTCCAGTCGGTCGATGGCGCCGTCATCATCCGTCGCGGCGACAATCTCTGGCGCATCTCGCGTCGGGTCTATGGCCGCGGCGTGCGCTACACGACGATCTACCTCGCCAACCAAGACCAGATCCGCGACCCCGATCTGATCCTGCCCGGGCAGATCTTCTCGGTGCCGTCATCCACGCCCGAAGGCGAGGCGGCGAACATGGAGGCGATCGGCGAGCAGGCAGTCGATCCCGATGCCGTGCCGGCCGAGGCCACCAACTGACGAAACAAGGGCGCCCTCGGGCGCCCTTCTTGCGTCTGCGGTATTCATCGTATATCGCCGATGAACGATGAACATGATCGCCCATTCCGATATCGACGGTCTAGCCCTGCGCCTCGGCGCGCTCGCCCATCCGGCAAGGCTTCGCATCCTGCGCCATCTGGCGGAGGAAGAATGCTGCTGCTGCAAGGACGTGGTGCACCGCCTCGACCTGGCGCAGTCGACCGTCTCGCAGCACCTCAAGGTGCTCGTCGAAGCCGGCCTCGTTTCGATGGAAGTTGCCGGCCAGCGGTCGCACTACCGCATCGACCGTGCGGCACTCGCGGGGCTCGCCGGCTCCATGGACGATCTCATCAAGACCTGCTGCGCTCCCGCCACGCGCCTCTGATTTTTGAAAGCCATGCCTAGTGTCCAAGACCGTTTCTGCCGATAGCGGCTCCGTCCTTTCCACGCTGAAGAACCTCTGGCCCTATATGTGGCCGGCCGACCGCACCGACCTGAAGATGCGGGTCGTCTGGGCGACGGTCGCGCTCGTCGTGGCCAAGCTCGTCCTCGTGCTCGTGCCGTACTTCTTCAAATGGGCGACGGACGCGCTCAACGGCCAGTTCGTCGCGCCCGGCTGGGCGCCGGCGCTCCTCGTGACGCCGGTGATGCTCGTCGTCGCCTACAATGTCGTGCGCATCGTCCAGCTCGGCTTCAACCAGCTGCGCGACGCGCTCTTTGCCCGCGTCGGCCAGCATGCCGTCCGCCAGCTCGCCTTCAAGACCTTCGTGCACATGCACGAACTGTCGCTGCGCTTCCATCTTGAGCGCCGCACCGGTGGCCTGTCGCGCGTCATCGAGCGCGGCGTGAAGGGCATCGAGACGATCGTACGCTTCACGATCCTCAACACCGTCCCGACGATCCTCGAATTCGCGCTCACCGCCATCATCTTCGCGGTCGCCTATGGCTGGATCTACGTCGCAATCATCGCGGCGACCGTCGTCCTTTACACCTGGTTCACGGTGAAAGCGTCCGACTGGCGCATCGTCATCCGCCGGCAGATGAACGACAGCGACACCGACGCCAACACCAAGGCGATCGACTCGCTCCTGAACTTCGAGACGGTGAAGTATTTCGGCAATGAGCGCATGGAAGCCGAGCGCTTCGACCGCTCGATGGCGCGCTACGAGGATGCGGCCACCAAGACCTGGACCTCGCTCGGCTGGCTGAACTTCGGCCAGGGCGTCATTTTCGGCGTGGGCATGCTGGCGGTCATGGCGCTGTCGGCCTGGGAGGTGCAGCAGGGCACGCAGACGATAGGCGACTTCGTCTTCGTCAACGCCATGCTCATGCAGCTCTCCGTGCCGCTCAACTTCATCGGCTTCATCTACCGCGAAATCCGCCAGGGCCTCACCGACATCGAAAACATGTTCGAACTGCTCGACGTGCCGCCGGAGGTGAAGGATCGCGACGACGCAATGGCGCTTGCGATAGGGGCAGGGGCCGTCCGCTTCGACGACGTGCACTTCGCCTATGATCCCGCCCGCCAGATCCTCAAGGGCATCAGCTTCGAGGTGCCGGCCGGCCACACGGTTGCGATCGTCGGGCCGTCTGGCGCCGGTAAGTCGACCATCTCGCGCCTGCTCTTCCGCTTCTACGATGTCCAGAAGGGCTCGATCACGATCGACGGTCAGGACGTGGCGTCGGTTACACAGGCCTCGCTTCGCTCCGCGATCGGCATGGTCCCGCAAGATACCGTGCTCTTCAATGACACGATCGCCTACAACATCCGCTACGGTCGCATCGGCGCGAGCCGCGAGGAGATCGAGCGCGCCGCCGAGATGGCGCAGATCGGCCCGTTCATCCGGCACCTGCCGGACGGCTTCGATACGATGGTTGGCGAGCGCGGACTGAAGCTCTCCGGCGGCGAAAAGCAGCGCGTGGCGATCGCCCGCACTATCCTGAAGGCGCCGCCGATCCTCATCCTCGACGAGGCGACCTCGGCGCTCGATACCCGCACCGAGCAGGAGATCCAGGCAGCCCTCGACATGGTCAGCCGCGGCCGCACCACCATCGTCATCGCGCACCGGCTCTCGACCGTCATCGCCGCCGACGAGATCATCGTGCTGGAGGACGGCCAGATCGCCGAGCGCGGCCGCCACGCCGAGCTTCTGATGCGGGGTGGCCTCTACGCCCAGATGTGGGCCCGCCAGCGAGAAGCCACGGAAGCCGAGGAGCGCCTCCGCAAGGCCCGCGAGGAAGACGATCTCGGCGTCATCGTGCGCAAGCGAACCTCGGAAGTCTAACGTCTGTCTTTGGCGCGCTGCCGCTCCTTGAGAATTCCCTTCCTCTCCCCCTGGGAGGGGGAGAAGTGGCCCGCAGGGCCGGAGTGGGGATGCTTCGAGCGGTTCTTTCGCCGAAGAGCACCGCGCAACCGCCATTCCCCCACTCCGTCACGGCTTCGCCGCGCCACCTCTCCCCCATTGCGTAGGGGAGAGGAAACGCCGTCATTGGTCGCAGCGCGTCTGACTGGCCCAGACAGAAAGCGGGTGGCTTGCCCCCACCGCCGCCCTTCCTCTCCCCCTGGCAGGGGGAGAGGTGGCCCGCAGGGCCGGAGTGGGGGTGCTTCTGCGCCGGCCTAAACATGGAGGCCGCTGACCCCGCCCCACCATCCGCCGCACCGGCCTCGAATTGCCCCCGTGGACCCTTTCCGCTATCAGGCCGTTTGCCTTTCAGGAACGGATGCGAGCTTCATGAGCCTTGTCGACACGATCAGGAATACCTTCGTGCCCATCAATCGCGAGGGCTATCCCTTCATCGCGGCCTTCGCCGGCGTCACGATCGTCCTTGGGCTGTTCTCGACCTCGCTGTTCTGGATCGGGCTTATCCTGACGGGCTGGTGCACATTCTTCTTCCGCGATCCCGAGCGCATCACACCGGTTGACGACCGCCTGGTGATCAGCCCGGCGGACGGGTTCGTGTCGGCCGTGGGACCGGCCGTACCGCCGCGCGAGCTCGAGCTCGGCGCGGTCGAGATGACGCGCATCTCCGTCTTTATGAACGTGTTCTCATGCCACGTGAACCGCGCGCCCGTTCGCGGGCGCATCTCGCGCATCGAGCATCGGCCGGGCAAGTTCCTGAACGCCGACCTCGACAAGGCGAGCACCGAGAACGAGCGCAACGGGCTCGTCATTGAAAGTCCGCACGGCCAGATGGCGGTGGTTCAGGTGGCGGGCCTCGTCGCGCGTCGCATTGTCTGCTGGGCCGAAGCTGGCACCGATATTTCGGTCGGCGATCGCTTCGGCATCATCCGGTTCGGCTCGCGCCTCGACGTCTACCTGCCGAAGGGCGCCGTCCCGCGTGTCGCGATCGGCCAGACAGCGGTCGCTGGCGAGACCGTTCTTGCCGACTTCTCCGAGACGGCGGCCTCGCCGTTGGTGAGGATCAGCTGATGGCGGTCGATCCGCAGACCGAGAAGCATCGCCGCCAACGCTTACGCGAAATCCCGCTTCGCATGGTCCTGCCGAACCTCGTCACTGTCCTGGCGATCTGCGCCGGTCTGTCGGGCATCCGGCTCGCTTTCGAGGGCCGGTTCGAGATCGCGGTGGCGATGGTGCTTCTCGCAGCCGCGCTCGACGCGATCGATGGCCGGCTCGCGCGCATGCTCAAAGCCACGTCCGATTTCGGCGCGCAGATGGATTCGCTGGCCGACATCGTCAATTTCGGCGTGGCGCCCGCGCTCGTGCTCTACGCCTACTTGCTCAACGTTACGGGTGCATTCGGCTGGACCTGCGCGCTGGTCTTTGCGATCGCCTGCGGCCTGCGTCTCGCGCGCTTCAACATCATGCTCGACGATCCCGACAAGCCACACTGGAAGAACGATTTCTTCGTGGGCGTGCCGGCCCCGGCCGGCGCGGCGCTCGTCATGCTGCCTGTCTATTTCGGCTTCATCGGCGTGCCGCTCGGCACCGGCTTCGCTATTGCCGCTGCTGCCTACACGATCGCCATTGCGCTCTTGATGGTGAGCCGGATCCCGGTCTATTCGGCCAAGAACGGCCTGCGGGTCCGCCGCGACCTCGTCGTGCCGCTGATCCTCATCATCGTCTGCTATGCGGCGCTTTTGTTTTCCTATACCTGGCACACGCTTGCGGTGAGCGCGCTCGTCTATCTGGCGGCGCTGCCGTTCGGCATGAGACTCTATACCAAGCGCGAGGCGAAGTGGCAGGTGGAGAAGACCGCCGCCTGATCAGGCGGCGTTGGTGGCGGCGACCGCGTCCTCGGCGAGCTTGCGGACGGCCTGGTAGTCCGTCTTGCCGGTCCCCATCACCGGGATCTCATCGGCTGTCACGATCAGCGCCGGCAATGCCAGTTCGCTGTATCCGAGCGCCTTCGCATGCTTGCGAAGAGCAGCTCGGTCGGCCTGGGGCTCGGTGGTGATGAGCACGATCCGCTCGCCCTTGCGATCGTCCGGCAGCGCAAGTGCGGCGTGCTTGCCTTCGGTCCAGAGCGACTGCGCCAGCATCTCGACGGCGCCGAGCGAGATCATCTCGCCTGCGATCTTGGCGAAGCGCTTCGCCCGGCCGGCGATCGCGATGAAGCCCTCGCGATCGACGCGCACGATGTCGCCCGTGTCGTGCCAGCCATCCTGCGGTGCGGTGACGGCGCCGGAGCCGCCCTGGTCGACATAGCCCATCATGACGTTGGGGCCGGAAACGAAGAGCCTGCCGCCGTCTTCGATGCCTTCGACCGGCTCGAGCCGCATGCGCATGGCCGGTAGCAGTCGCCCGACGGTACCCGGCCGCGACTGCGTCGCCGTGTTGACGGCGGCAACGGGCGCCGCCTCCGTCATGCCGTAGCCTTCGAGAACGGCGACGCCGAACCGCTCGGCCCAGACACGCTGCGTTTCGGCGCGCACGGCCTCCGCACCCGCGACGACCATGCGCAGACTCGCGAAATCGCCGTCTTCTGCGGTGCGCGCATAAGCGGCGAGAAAGGTGTCGGTGCCGAGCATGATCGTCGGCTTCACCTTCGCGACCGTTTCCGGCACGCCGCGGTAGTGCAAGGGCGAAGGATAGAGATAGAGGCGCACCCCGCCAAGGAGTGGCAGGAACAGCCCCGCCATCAGCCCGAAGGCGTGGAAGACCGGCAGGACGTTGAAAAGCGTGTCGCGCGGCGAGAAGGCGATGCGCGAGGCAACCTGCGCGACATTGGCGATCAGGTTGTGGTGGCTGAGAACGACGGCCTTCGGCGCACTTTCGGAGCCGGAGGTGAACATCATGATCGCCGGCGCGTCGCTGCGGGTGCCCGTCAGCGGCTGGCGCCAGAACAGCGCCGCTGCGAGCTTGGCGAAGAGCGTTGCGGACGCGCGGACGTCTTCGAGCCACAGGAGGCGCGCGCCCGCGGCCTCCAGCGCCGTGACCTCCTCCTCGAGCTTCACCCGCTCGACGAAGGCGCGCGACGAGACGATGAGCCTCACCGAGCCGGTACGCGCCGCAGCCGCGAGGTTGCCGGGCCCGGCCGTGTAGTTGAGCATGCCGGCCACGCCACCTGCCGATTGCACTGCGAGTACCGCGGCAGCCGTTGGCGCAGCATTCGGCAGGAAGATGCCGACGACGTCGCCCGGCGCCGATCGCTGCGAAATCGCGACCGCCATCACCCGCGCCGCCATCATGAGGCGGCGGTAGCTCATGCTGACGCCCTGGAAATCCTCGACGGCGATCTTTTCTGAACCGAATCGGCGCGCCGCGTCTCTCATGGCGGAAAACAGCGTCTGCCGCGCCGGCATCCATGATGCCATATGCGTTTCGGCGCAGCGGTCCAGAAGCCCGAAGGAGGGCCGCAACGTGACCACGCCGGCGGCCTTCTGCAGGTCCGGTATCGTCCGCGGCGCGAGCGCCGAGACCTTGAGGCTCGCGATCCAGACCCGTTTGTCGGCGGCGTCCGGCAGGGCCATGAAGCCGTGCCGCGAGGCCGCGATGTGGACCGGCACCACGCTCGCCTCCGCGCGCAGCGCGATGCGCGCGACCGCGCGGTAGAGCCGGAACGCGCGCTGGTCCGGTTCGACCGGGGAGGGCATGTAAACCGCGATCCGCCCGTTGCCGCGCAGAAGCCGCACGAGCCGCCGCGAGATGAACAGATGCGCCGGGTTGAAGGCGATCGTGCGCCCGAGCTCCCGCCACGGCTCCAGCCACCACGCCTTTGCCGAATACGCGTCCAGGATGTGGAGCGTATCGTCCGGCAGGAGCGCGAGCATCACGGCCGGATCGAGCCGGCTCTCATGCGTGACCACATAGATGACGCGCCGCGTGTCGCGTACGGCGGCGATGGAACGATCGTCGATCGAAAACAGCGCCTTGAGCGGGGCGTGCAGCAGCGCCTGGCGGAAGCCTGTGCCCGTGCGGTAGACGACATAGGCGGCCCCGGCGAGCCAAGCGGCCGCGACCAGAGCCACGAAGGCGATCACATCGAGCATGGTCGTCTCCCGGCACGCACAAACCCGGCAGCGCGCCGGTCCCTCACGGGAGAGGGTAGCGGAAGGGGGGCGAAGGTCAATGCGTCGCGACCTTCACCCTTGCATCGCCAGCCAGTTCCTGTATATCCGCGCCACATCTGCCGGTCCCGTCTGGGGGCTGAACGGAGGGCCTTGGCCTGGTTTCCGTCATTGGAAAGCGAGCCGAGCGAGAAGGGCAGGACCCTTCCGCCTCCCGTGTCTCCGCTCTCGACCGTCTCGATCATGCGCCTTTCTCCCGCCGCAGGCGGTTCAGGAGGGGTCGCAGAGGCTTTAGCCGTCGGGCCCGCGCAGGAGTGAAGAGAAAGGCAAAGAAACGATGTCTCTGTACGAACACGTCTTCCTTGCTCGTCAGGACCTGTCTCAGCAGCAGGTCGATGCCCTTGTCGAACAGTACAAGGGTGTCGTCGAAGCTGCCGGTGGCTCGTTCGGTCGGGTGGAAAACTGGGGTCTCAAGTCCCTGTCCTACCGCATCAAGAAGAACCGCAAGGCGTATTACACGCTGATCGACATCACCGCGCCGGCTGCCGCCGTGCAGGAGATGGAGCGTCAGATGGGCCTGTCGGAAGACGTCCTGCGCTTCATGACCATCAAGGTCGAGGCGCATGAGGAAGGCGCATCCGCCATGCTGCAGCGTCGCGACGACCGCGGCGACCGTGGCGATCGCGGCCCGCGCGGCGATCGTGATCGCGGCGACCGTGGTGACCGCGGCGATCGTGGTGACCGTGGCCCGCGTCGCCCCCGTGACGGTGAAGGAGCAGAATGATGGTCGACATCAACCAGATCCCGACGCGCCGGCCTTTCCACCGCCGCCGCAAGACCTGCCCGTTCTCCGGCGCCAACGCCCCGAAGATCGACTACAAGGACGTGCGTCTCCTGCAGCGCTACATTTCCGAGCGCGGCAAGATCGTTCCGTCCCGCATCACGGCCGTCAGCCAGAAGAAGCAGCGCGAGCTCGCCAAGGCGATCAAGCGCGCCCGCTTCCTCGGCCTGATCCCCTACGTCGTGAAGTAATCGGCTGCGGGCGGCTTTCGGGCCGCCCGCCGCTTGGCCGCCGCAGGGGTGCGGACGGCTCTGAACTTTCCCATGTTGGGGCCATCCGCCCCTAACTGCCGGCTGGCAGGACAGCGAACCCGATATCCGGCTTCTCCTCGTCCCGCCGCCTGTCGAAGCTTTCCGGCCTCCAAGGCCGTGACAGAAAGGACGAGAACCATGGAAGTCATCCTGCTCGAGCGCATCGCGCGCCTTGGCCAGATGGGCGAGACCGTGAAGGTCCGCGACGGTTTCGCACGCAATTTCCTGCTGCCGCAGGGCAGGGCGCTGCGCGCCAACGAAGCCAACAAGAAGAAGTTCGAAGGCCAGCGCTCGCAGCTCGAGGCGCGCAACCTCGAGCGTCGTTCGGAGGCCGAGAAGGTCGCGGGCGAACTCGACGGCAAGACCTTCGTCGTCGTGCGCTCGGCCGGTGAGACGGGCCAGCTCTACGGTTCGGTCTCGACCCGTGACATCGCCGACATCCTCGTCGCCGAAGGCTTCTCGATCAACCGCAACCAGGTCCAGCTGAACAACCCGATCAAGGCGATTGGCCTGACCAACGTCGCGATCGCGCTGCACCCGGAAGTCGAGGTCACGATCACGCTGAACATCGCCCGCACGGCCGACGAGGCCGAGCGCCAGGCGCGCGGCGAGACGCTGGACACGGCCGAGGCCATCTACGGCGACGACATCAACGAAGCCGCCCGTCCGGAAGCCTTCTTCGAGGAAGACGGCGAGGACGAGGACGAGAACGCCTGATCGGTGATTCGTCGCAAAGGACCGGAAAGGGCGCCCCTGCGGCGCCCTTTTCCTTTGCAGGCACCAGCCGGATTGCGCGCGCGCCACAGGCAAGCGGGATTCGCCGCTGGCACGCGTGGGCAGTGCCGGCCTGTGGATAGCGGGCACGCCCGTCGCTGCCCCCGGCGCCCGACCGACTGCGATCTTGCTTCGCGCGCCGCCACCGCCCATAGGGTGTGCCTGACGCCGGTCGTAGTACACTTGTCCTTCCGGTAGCGATTCCCGCGACGAAGGATCGGCAATGGCTGAGGCACTCCGCAGGGCGGATGCGGCGGAAACGCCGCTTTACCGCGAGGCTCCCAACAACATCGAGGCCGAGCAGGCGCTGCTCGGCGCGATCCTCGTCAACAATGACGCGTTCTACCGCGTCTCGGACTTCCTCAAGCCCGGCCATTTCCACGAGCCGCTGCACCGCAAGATCTACGAGGTCGCGGCCGACCTGATCCGCCTCGGCAAGATTGCCAACCCGGTGACGATGAAGACGTTCCTGCCATCCGAGGAACGCGTCGGCGACATGACTGTCGTGCAGTATCTGGCGCGCCTTGCGGCAGAAGCAGCCACCATCATCAACGCCGCCGATTACGGCCGCGCGATCTATGACCTCGCCACCCGCCGCGCGCTGATCTCGGTCGGCGAGGACATGGTCAACGTCGCCTATGACGCGCCCGTCGACATGCCTCCGGCAGCCCAGATCGAGGACGCCGAACGGCGCCTGTTCGAGCTTGCCGAAACCGGCCGCTACGATGGCGGCTTCCAGTCCTTCGGCGATGCGGTTTCGGCCGCCGTCGACATGGCGAACGCCGCCTATCAGCGCGACGGGCACCTGTCCGGTGTCTCCACCGGCCTGCGCGATCTCGATCGCCGCATGGGCGGGCTGCAGAAATCGGACCTGATCATCCTTGCCGGCCGCCCGGGCATGGGCAAGACATCGCTTGCCACCAACATCGCGTTCAACATCGCCCAGGCTTACGAGCCTGCCCAGCAGGCCGACGGCTCGTTCAAGGCGGCCAATGGCGGCGTGGTCGGCTTCTTCTCGCTCGAAATGTCGGCCGAGCAGCTGGCGACGCGTATCATGTCCGAGCAGACGGAAATCTCGTCTTCGAAGATTCGCCGCGGCGATATCAGCGAGAGCGAGTTCGAGAAGCTCGTCGCCTGCTCGCAGATCATGCACAAGATCCCGCTCTATATCGACCAGACCGGCGGCATCTCGATCGCGCAGCTGGCCGCGCGGGCGCGCCGCCTCAAGCGCCAGCGCGGGCTCGACGTGCTCGTGATCGACTACGTGCAGTTGATGCAGGGAACGTCGGCGCGTGCGCAGCAGAACCGCGTGCAGGAAATCACCGAGATCACGACGGGCCTGAAGTCGCTCGCCAAGGAACTCGAAGTGCCGATCATCGCGCTCTCCCAGCTGTCGCGTCAGGTCGAAAGCCGCGAGGACAAGCGCCCGCAGCTCTCCGACCTTCGCGAATCGGGCTCGATCGAGCAGGACGCCGACGTGGTGCTCTTCGTCTACCGCGAGGAATACTACCTCAAGAACTCCGAGCCGCAGGAGAGCATGTCCGACGCCGAGACCATGGCGAAGCGCGAGAAGTGGCTGCAGAAGATGCAGGAAGTGCAGGGCAAGGCGGAAGTCATCATAGCCAAGCAGCGCCACGGCCCGACGGGCACGGTCGAGCTGCAGTTCCAGGGCGAGTTCACGCGCTTCGCCGACCTTGCCGAAGACGGCCACCTCCCGCAGAGGTTCGACTAGGGTTGGCCGAGGACGGGCAGACGCAGGCGCTGGACGAGCTCGCGGGCGCGAGGCTGACGATCGACCTTGCTGCGCTTGCCGCCAACCGCGCGCTTCTGGAGCGCAGGGCCGGTGGCGCGGCGGTCGCGGGCGTGGTCAAGGCGAATGCCTATGGTCTCGGCCTCGAACCCGTCGCACGCACGCTCTGGCGCGAGGGCTGCCGCTCCTTCTTCGTCGCGATGCCGTCGGAAGGCATGGCCCTTCGCGCACTTCTGCCCGAGGCGGAAATCTTCGTTCTCTCCGGCCTGTTCGGCGAGGCGGCGCTGCGGCTCTGCCGCGATGCGCGGCTCGTGCCGGTGCTAGCGAGCGCGGAGGAGGTCGAAGCGGCGAGAGGCCTCGACATGCCCTTCGGCCTTCACGTCGACACCGGCATGAATCGTCAGGGCCTCGCCGCCGATGAGCTTCGTCCTGCGGCCGAAGCGCTCGGCACGCCGACGCTCGTCATGAGCCATCTCGCCTGTGCGGACGATTCTTCGCATCCCATGAACGCGATCCAACTTGGCCGCTTCACCGAGGCGACCGCGTCGTTTTCGGGTGTCCGCCGCTCGCTCGCCAATTCGGGCGGCACGTTCCTCGGGCCGGCCTACACGTTCGATATGATCCGCCCGGGCATCGCGCTTTATGGCGGAGCGCCGGTCTCCGCGGGCGACAATCCGATGCGGCCTGTGGTGACCGCCGAGGCGCGCATCGTGCAGCTTCGTCGTCTCGCGGCCGGCGACACCGTCAGCTACGGAGCGACCTTCACCGCCCCGCGCGACCTGCTCATAGCTGTCGCCACGGTAGGCTACGCCGACGGCTACCACCGCTCCGGCTCGGGCGTGGCGTTGCGGGAAGGCGGCGCGCAAGGCTCTCTGAATAGTGCCCGGGTGCCGGTGGTCGGACGTATCACGATGGACCTGACGATGTTCGACGTCACCGGTCTCAAGGGCACGGTCCATGTCGGCGACTGGATCGAGCTGTTCGGCCCGAGCCTAGCGATAGACGATGCCGCCCGCGCGGCCGGCACCATTTCCTACGAGCTCCTGACAAGTCTCGGCAGTCGCTACTCCCGGCGCTATGTGGAGCAGGCGTGATGCACGACGATCGCCACCCCCCTCTGGCCTGCCGGCCATCTCCCCCGCAAGCGGGGAGATTACGCGCGGCTGTGGCAGCCACTGATCGCGAACGGCGAAGAGGGTGCGCTGCAGTCGATATGAATGATCTCCCCCCTTGCGGGGGAGATGGCCGGCGGGCCAGAGAGGGGCGCTGCTGCCGTACGCGCACAGGTCACGCCCATGGCTAAAGCCCCCCGATCCCAGTTCATCTGCCAGGCCTGCGGCGCGGTGCATTCGCGCTGGGCGGGCAAGTGCGATTCGTGCGGGGCGTGGAACACGATCGTCGAGGAAGGCACGGCAGGCGGCATCGGCTCGGGGCCGGCGCAGCTGCGCAGCGCGCGCAAGGGCAGGGTGGTCGCGCTCACCTCGCTCTCGGGCGAGATCGAGGAGGCGCCGCGTATCGTGACTGGCATCGCCGAACTCGATCGTGCGACCGGCGGCGGCTTCGTGAGGGGCTCGGCACTTCTGGTCGGCGGCGATCCCGGCATCGGCAAGTCGACGCTTCTGACTCAGGCCGCCGCCGCGCTCGCCAATCGCGGCCACCGCGTGATCTACGTCTCGGGCGAGGAGGCGGTCGCCCAGATCCGCTTGCGCGCCCAGCGCGTCGATGCGGCGCTTGCACCCGTCGAACTCGCCGCCGAGACCAATGTCGAGGACATCCTCGCGACCATCGGCGAGGGCAGGCGGCCCGACCTCGTGATCCTCGATTCCATCCAGACGCTCTGGACCGACCTCGCCGATTCCGCGCCCGGCACGGTCACTCAGGTTCGCGCCTCTGCGCAGGCGATGATCCGCTACGCTAAATCGACGGGCGCGGCGATCGTGCTCGTCGGCCACGTCACCAAGGACGGCCAGATCGCCGGCCCGCGCGTGGTCGAGCACATGGTCGACGGCGTCCTCTACTTCGAAGGCGAGGGTGGGCATCATTTCCGCATCCTGCGTGCGGTGAAGAACCGCTTCGGCCCGACCGACGAGATCGGCGTGTTCGAAATGTCCGACAAGGGCCTGCGCGAAGTGCCCAACCCGTCGGCGCTGTTCCTCGGCGAGCGGGCCGAGAATGCGCCGGGCGCGGCCGTCTTTGCCGGCATGGAAGGCACGCGGCCCGTGCTGGTCGAGATCCAGGCGCTCGTCGCGCCGTCCCCGCTCGGCACGCCGCGCCGTGCGGTCGTCGGCTGGGATTCGCCCCGGCTCTCCATGGTGCTTGCCGTGCTGGAAGCCCATTGCGGCGTCCGCTTCTCGCAGCACGACGTCTATCTCAACGTCGCCGGCGGCTACAGGATTGCAGAGCCGGCTGCCGATCTGGCCGTCGCCGCGGCGCTCGTTTCCTCGCTCACCGGACTTGCCCTGCCTGCCGATTGCGTCTATTTCGGCGAAGTCAGCCTGTCGGGGGCCGTAAGGCCCGTGGCGCATGCGCAGGCGCGGCTCAAGGAGGCCGAAAAGCTCGGTTTCGGGCAGGCGGTCATCCCTGGCGGAAGCGAGGATGTGACCGGCGCGATGCCGGGAAAGACCGTCCAGCCCTCGATGCTCGCAGACCTCGTGGTGCGCATTGCAGGATCGGGAAACGGGGCTGGTAGCCGATGATCGCCGTCAGAGTTGAACCGTTTTACCCACGCTAGCCACACGGAACGCGAATGCCCATCACGCTGCTTGACGGAATAGTCGTCGGCTTCACGCTCGTATCGGCGATCCTCGCCATGGTTCGCGGCTTCTCGCGCGAGGTCCTGTCGATCGCGTCCTGGGCGGTATCGGCCATTGCGGCCTTCTTCCTCTACCCGCTGGTTCTGCCCTACGTGCAGCCCTACATCTCGCAGGAGACGCTGGCGATGCTGGCGGCGGCCGGCGTTATCTTCTTCATCGTGCTGATCATCATGACGGTGCTGACGATGAAGATGGCCGATTTCGTCATCGACAGCCGGATCGGGCCGCTCGATCGGACGCTCGGTTTTGTCTACGGCGCTGCGCGCGGCATCCTGGTAGTGTCGGTCGCCTATCTGTTCTATTCGTGGCTCGTCGGCACCAACCAGCTGACATGGGTCGCGGAAGCCAAGTCCCGCCCGCTTCTCGAAAGCGTTGGCGGCTGGCTGGAAGGGCTCCTGCCGGACGATCCGAACAACACGCTGATCGATCGCCTGACGGGCAATGATGACGAGCCGGAGGCCCCGGCAAACCAGTAGCGGGCGCAAACCGCACTCGGCCTGATTGGAGATGTGTCGCGATGGCTTTTCTGGCTGGCTCCGGCGACGGTGACGATCGCTTCCACGACGAATGCGGCGTGTTCGGCATTTTCGGCCGGCAGGACGCCGCGGCCATTGTAACTCTCGGCCTGCATGCGCTGCAGCATCGCGGGCAGGAGGCCGCCGGCATCGTCTCCTATGACGGCAGCCAGTTCCACGTCGAGCGCCATGTCGGCCTGATCGGCGACACCTTCACGAAGAAGTCCGTCATCGACAGCCTCAAGGGCACGCGCGCCATCGGGCACACGCGTTACGCCACGACCGGCGGCTCGGGCCTGCGCAACGTTCAGCCGCTTTTCGCCGAGCTTGCCGAAGGCGGCATCGCGATCGCGCATAATGGCAACATCACCAACGCCATGACCGTCCAGCGCGCGCTGCAGAAGCAGGGCGCGATCTTCTCGTCGACGTCGGACACAGAGACGATCCTGCACCTCATCGCCACTTCCAAGGAGCGCGACATCAACACGCGCTTCATCGAGGCGGTACGCCAGCTCGAAGGCGCGTTCTCGCTGGTCGCGCTGACGGCCAAGAAGATGATCGGCTGCCGCGACCCCCTCGGCATCCGTCCGCTGGTGCTGGGCGATCTCGATGGCTCGTGGATCCTCGCCTCCGAAACCTGCGCGCTCGACATCATCGGCGCGCGCTACGTGCGCGACCTGAAGCCCGGCGAGATGGTCGTCGTGACCACCAAGGGCATCGAGAGCCACTTCCCCTTCGAGCCGGAGAAGTCGCGCTTCTGCATCTTCGAATACGTCTATTTCGCGCGGCCGGATTCCTCCGTCGAAGGGCGCAATGTCTACCAGGTGCGCAAGAACATCGGGGTGGAACTTGCCCGCGAGGCCCCGGTCGACGCAGACCTCGTGGTGCCTGTCCCGGATTCCGGCACCCCGGCCGCAATCGGCTTCGCGCAGGAGGCCGGGCTTCCCTTCGAGCTCGGCATCATCCGCAACCACTATGTCGGCCGCACCTTCATCCAGCCGAGCGATTCGATCCGGCACATGGGCGTGAAGCTCAAGCACAACGCCAACCGCCGAATGATCGAGGGCAAGCGCGTCGTGCTCGTCGATGATTCGATCGTACGCGGCACGACCTCGCAGAAGATCGTTCAGATGGTTCGCGAGGCCGGCGCACGCGAAGTGCACATGCGCATCGCCTCGCCGCCCACCCGCGCTTCGTGCTTCTACGGCGTCGACACGCCCGAGACGGCCAAGCTGCTCGCCTCGCGCATGTCGATCGAGGAGATGGCGGAGTTCATCCGCGTCGATTCGCTGGGCTTCCTGTCGATCGACGGCCTCTACCGCGCCGTCGGCGAGGCCGAGCGCAACGTCGAAAGCCCGCAATTCTGCGATGCGTGCTTCACCAAGGACTACCCGACCCGCCTGACAGACCTTGAAGGCACGGACAACGTCCGCACCCTGTCGGTGCTGGCAAACAACGGCTGACCGCCGCCGGGCGACCACGGCGCCCGGTGCACTCGCGCCTGCTTCAAGGCGTCAGAAGCTTCAGCCCGGCAATACCGCAGACGATCATCGCGATGCAGGCGAGCCTGAGCGCGGTCGCCGGCTCGCCGAACACGACCATGCCGACGGTTGCCGTGCCGACCGTGCCGATCCCCGTCCACACCGCATAGGCGGTGCCGAGCGGCAGCGTGCGCAGTGCGATCGCCAGCAACGCCATCGACGCGACGACCATCGAAAGTGTCCCGATCGTCGGCCAGAGCCGCGTGAAGCCATGCGTGTATTTGAGGCCGATCGCCCAGCCGATTTCGAGAAGGCCGGCGAAAAAGAGAATGATCCAGGACATGCTGCACTCCATCGATAGTCGATGAGGCCGTCCTCGGGATCGTACGGGCATCAGCCCGGCAGGGCCGTCCCTGCGTCGTCCCTCCAGATAAGCCCGCGGGGGCCCTGCGGCAAGTGCGGGGGTTTCGCCACCCCGATGATTCGACTATCAGGCCGGCAACGTTTCTCAGGAGCATTCCCCATGGCACAAACGCCTGATCTTTCCGGCCGCGTCGCCCTCGTCACGGGCGCCTCGCGCGGTATCGGCTACCACATCGCCAAATCCGTCGCGGCAGCCGGCGCTCATGTGATTGCCGTCGCACGGACGGTCGGCGGGCTTGAGGAGCTCGACGACGAGATCCAGAAGGCGGGCGGCTCGGCGACGCTGGTTCCGGTCGATCTCACCGACATGCAGGCGATCGATCGCCTTGGCGGCGCCATCCACGAGCGCTGGGGCAAGCTCGACATTCTGGTCGCCAACGCCGCGATGCTCGGCATCGTCGCGCCGCTCGGCCATGTCGAGGCGAAGGTGTTCGAGAAGGTCATGACCGTTAATGTGACGGGCGTCTGGCGACTGATCCGCTCGGTCGATCCGCTCCTGCGCCTGTCGGATGCCGGCCGCGCGCTCCTGATGTCGTCGGGCGCCGCACATTCGGCGAAGGCCTATGTCGGGCCTTATGCCGCCTCCAAGGCGGCCGTCGAGGCTATGGGCCGCTCCTGGGCCGACGAGACCAAGCTCACCAGTTTGCGCGTTACCATCGTCAATCCCGGCGCGACCCGCACCGCGATGCGCGCGCAGTACATGCCGGGCGAAAACCCCGACACCCTGCCGCATCCCTCGGAAATCGCGCCGAAGCTCCTGCCGTTGATGAGCCCCGCCTACGACCGAACGGGTCTGATCTACGACGTCAAGCAGGATGGCTACTATCAGTACGCCATGCCCGAGCGCGTCTAGCCGGGCAAGCCGTCCAGTCTCGGCACGGTCTCGAGGTCGACGTCCCAGTCTGCCCGGCTCGCCACGCAGATGTGGGCGGTCGGGCGCAGCGGCGCCTCGTCATCGAGGCTCCCGGCCGGTACCACGAGCAGCGCGCCTCCCAAATGCTGGCCCGGCAAGGCAGAGCCGCACTTTTGGCAGAAGCTGCGCTGAAACCGCGTGCCGGGCAGCCTGAACGTCGACACGTCGGCTTCGCCCGTCAGCCATTCGATCGAGCCGCCCCGGGCGGCCATGTTCGCCGAATGCGCCGAGCCCGAGGCCTTGCGGCACCGCGAGCAGTGGCAGAGGTAAAAGCCTTCGAACACGCCTTGGACGCGGAACGTGACCGTGCCGCAGACGCAGCTACCTCGCAGCTGACCCGGACTGTCGGACTTCAGGGGCATCGGCAGGTCGCCTCCTTCAGTCGCGCAACCGGTAGCCCGTCTTGAAGATCAGCCAGATCGCGCTCATGCAGGCGAAAAGGAAGATCGTCACCATCGCGATCGACACGCCGATGCCGACGTCCGAGGTCTCGAAGAACGACCAGCGGAAGCCGGAGATCAGGTAGACGACCGGGTTAAAGAGCGACACGGTCTGCCAGAAGGGCGGCAGCATCTCGATCGAGTAGAAACTGCCGCCGAGGAACACCAGCGGCGTGACGACAAGCAGGGGAATGAGCTGCAGCTTCTCGAAATTGTCGGCCCAGATGCCGATAATGAAGCCGAAAAGCGAGAACGAGACCGCCGTCAGCACCAGAAAGAAGATCATCCAGAATGGATGCGCGATCTGCAGGTCGACGAAGAGCGCGGCCGTTCCGAGGATGATCAAGCCGAGAATGATCGACTTCGTCGCGGCAGCCCCGACATAGCCGAGCACGATCTCGACGAAGGAGATCGGCGCCGACATGATCTCGTAGATCGTGCCGACGAATTTCGGGAAGTAGATGCCGAACGATGCCGCCGAGATGCTTTGCGTGAGCAGCATCAGCATCATCAGGCCCGGCACGATGAACGCGCCGTAGGAGACGCCGTCGATTTCCTCGATGCGCGAGCCGATCGCCGCGCCGAATACGACGAAATAGAGCGAGGTCGAAAGCACCGGGGAGATGATGCTCTGCATCGCCGTCCTCTTCCAGCGCGCCATCTCGTAGCCGTAGATGGCCTTCACGGCCTGCCAGTTCATGCGTTGTCCCTCACCAGGCTGACGAAGATGTCCTCGAGCGAACTCTGCTTCGTGGAAATGTCGCGCACGGTCAGCCCCGCGCGGTTCATGTCGGCGAGAAGCGTGCCTATACCGGTTCGCGGCGCCGCCGTGTCGTAGCTGTAGACGAGCCGCATGCCGTCTTCGGCGAGCGCGATGTTGTCGCGTGCGAGTTCGGCGGGCAGGGCGCCGAGCGGCTCGCGCAGCTCGATCGTCAGCTGCTTGCGGCCGAGCTTGCGCATCAGCTCCGACTTGTCCTCGACGAGCAGAAGCTCGCCGCGGTTGATGACGCCGATTCGATCGGCCATCTCTTCGGCTTCCTCGATGTAGTGCGTCGTCAGGATGACGGTCACCCCGGTCTGGCGCAGGCGGTGAATCAGCTGCCACATGTCCCGTCGAAGCTCGACGTCGACACCCGCCGTCGGCTCGTCGAGGAAGAGGATGCGGGGCTCGTGCGCAAGCGCCTTGGCGATCATGACGCGCCGCTTCATGCCGCCGGACAGTTCCTTGATCTGGTTGTCCTTCTTGTCCCAAAGGGTGAGGTCGCGAAGGATGCGCTCGACCAGCGCATGGTCCGGCCGCTTGCCGAAGAGCCCGCGGCTGTAATTGACGGTCGCCCACACCCTTTCGAACGTCTCGACGTGAAGCTCCTGCGGCACGAGCCCGATCATCGAGCGCGCCGCGCGGAAATCCGTGACGATATCATGCCCGCCGACCATGACCTTTCCGGACGACGCGCGCACAAGCCCACAGACGATCGAGATGAGCGTCGTCTTGCCGGCGCCGTTCGGCCCCAGCAGCGCGAGGATTTCTCCGGCCTCGATGTCGAGATCGACTTTCTTGAGTGCCGAAAAGCCGTTTCCATAGGTCTTGGTCAGACCCTTGATCGAGATCGCGGCGGACATGGCTGTGAACTTTCGGAATGGTCGCAGGAAGAGAGGCGCGGGCTGCATATAGGCCTTGGCGCTGCTCCGTCCAATGGACCAGCCCCTGCTTCGCATAGAAGCCCGCCGGTTAGACCTTGGCGTCGCGCAGGATGTCGTTGATCCGCCGGTGCCAGCCGGGCCCTGTCGACTTGAATTTTGCGATGACGTCCGGATCGAGGCGGATCGATACCGTCTGCTTGGCCGCGCCGGTCGGCGGCCGTCCGCGTGAGCGACGGATGCTCTCGGCCAATTCGGGAAAGGCCTCGGCAAAGGGCCGGGCCTGCGCGAGTTGCTCGTCGGTCGCCTCGGGGCTGTCCGGATCGGAAGCGATCATCCTTTGGATTTCGGCTTCCTCTTCATCGGTAAGAGGGCGCTTGGAAGAGAATTTCATCGTCATCGCAACCTCCTTTCCTTGCGGCTCGCCGGACGCATCGAGATGATCGAAAGCGCTTCGGCACCCATCGGCTTGAACACGACCGCAACGATGATTGTCCCTCTGAACTCACCGATGGCGACGGCACGTCCCGAACTGCTTGGAACGATGAGCGCCCCCTCGAAAAAGCCGAAGTCGAGGGACGCGAAGTCGAGCCCATGCTTGGACAAATTGTTCAGCCGCTTCGGTTCGTCCCAGATGATCCTCACGGGAATATTCGTAAGGCGGTAAATAGGCGTGGTCAATCGGCCCCGCAAGGCCAGCATGCGCTACTCGACCCTTGACTCCGCGCGCTTGTCTGTCGCAAGCCCGCGCGGACGAAACCGACGAGGAGCCGCAGGCATGGCGGTTGCATTCACCTTTCCGGGCCAGGGCAGCCAGGCCGTCGGCATGGGCCGCGATCTGGCCGAGGCGTTTCCCGAGGCGCGCGCCGTGTTCGACGAGGTCGACGAGGCGCTTGGCGAAAAGCTGTCCGCGCTGATGTGGAACGGCCCCGAGGACCGGCTGACGCTGACCGCCAACGCGCAGCCTGCGCTGATGGCCGTCTCGATGGCTGCGATCCGCGTGCTCGAGGCGCGCGGGCTCGACCTGAAGCAGAAGGTCGCCTACGTCGCCGGCCATTCGCTCGGCGAATATTCCGCGCTGTGCGCTGCAGGCATGTTCACCATCGGCGACACTGCGAGGCTCCTGCGTATCCGCGGCAACGCCATGCAGGCGGCCGTGCCGGTCGGCGCGGGCGCCATGGCTGCCATCATCGGGCTCGAGCAGGACGCGGTCGAAGCGGCTTGCGTCGAAGCCTCGACCGGCTCGGTCTGCCAGATCGCCAACGACAATGGCGGCGGCCAGCTCGTCATCTCCGGCGCGAAGCCGGCCGTGGAGCACGCCGCGCGCATCTGCACGGAGAAGGGCGCCAAGCGCGCCCTGATGTTGCCCGTGTCCGCCCCCTTCCATTCCGCGCTGATGGCGCCCGCCGCAGACGCGATGCGCGCAGCGCTTGCCGAGGTAGCCAAGTCCGATCCGGTCGTGCCGGTCGTGGCCAACGTCGTCGTTGCGCCCCTGACCGACGCAGACGAGATCGCTGCGCGCCTCGTGGAGCAGGTCACGGGCCGCGTGCGCTGGCGCGAGACGGTCGAGTGGTTCGCCGCAAACGGCGTCGACACGCTTTACGAGATCGGCGCCGGCAAGGTGCTGTCGGGGCTCGCCCGCCGCATCGACAAGACGGTGACGCCGCAAGCCGTCAACACGCCTGCAGACATCGACGCGGCGCTCGCAGCGCTGGCCTGACCGGAACGGCTTCGCCGCGCGCAACCACGTGTTTTCGGTCGCGCGGCGGACCTATCAGAAGGGAATGACCATGTTCGACCTCACCGGCCGTAAGGCCCTCGTCACCGGTGCAAGTGGTGGCATCGGCGAAGCGGTTGCCCGCGCGCTCCACGCGCAGGGCGCGACCGTCGGCCTCCACGGCACGCGGGCTGAAAAGCTCGACGCACTGGCAGCCGAGCTGGGCGAGCGCACGCACGTGTTCGCAGCCGATCTCTCCGACCGCGCCGCCGTCAAGGCGCTGGCGGAGCGCGCCGAAGCCGAATTGGGCGGGGTCGACATCCTCGTGAACAATGCCGGCATCACGCGCGACGGTCTGTTCGTACGCATGTCCGATGGCGATTGGGACTCCGTCATCGAGGTCAATCTCGGCGCCGTCTTCCGGCTCACGCGCGACCTCACCCATCCAATGATGCGCCGTCGCTTCGGCCGCATTATCAACATCACCTCGGTCGTCGGCGTCACCGGCAATCCCGGCCAGGCCAACTACTGCGCCTCGAAGGCCGGCATCATCGGCTTGTCGAAGTCGCTCGCCCAGGAGATCGCCAGCCGGTCGATCACGGTCAACTGCGTCGCGCCGGGCTTCATCGAATCCGCCATGACCGACAAGCTGAACGACAAGCAGAAGGACGCCATCATGGGCGCAATCCCGATGCGCAAGATGGGAACGGGCGGCGATATCGCGGCGGCCGTCGTCTATCTGGCGTCCGATCAGGCGGGCTACGTGACCGGCCAGACCCTGCACGTCAACGGCGGCATGGCGATGATCTGAAGTCGGCCCGGCCATGGGGTCGGGCTCGTCGGCCAGGTTGAACTTGCCGCCGGGTCAATGCGTTCATGGCTGGCTGGATGGGCTTCATATGCCCGCAACAGCGCGGGAAACCGCAATCTTTCAACTTGATTAGCGGCATCCCTGCCGTTAACGAATGCTCCACAACACCAAGTCGAGGGTTTCCGAAATGAGCGATACCGCAGAACGGGTCAAGAAGATCGTCGTCGAGCATCTGGGCGTCGAGGCCGACAAGGTCACGGAAGGCGCCAGCTTCATCGACGATCTCGGCGCGGACAGCCTCGACACCGTCGAACTCGTGATGGCCTTCGAGGAAGAGTTCGGCGTCGAGATCCCGGACGATGCCGCAGAGACGATCCTGACCGTCGGCGATGCCGTCAAGTACATCGACAAGGCTACGGCCTGATCTGTCGAAGGCGCCGCAGAGCGCCTCGATCGGGTAACTAGGGGAGGTCGGCGATGAGACGCGTCGTCGTCACTGGGCTCGGCCTGCTCTCGCCATTCGGTGTGGGCGCCGAACATGGCTGGCGCAAGGTGCTTTCGGGCGTCAGTGCCGCATCCCGCATCACGAAGTTCGAGGTGGACGATCTTGCCTGCAAGATCGCCCATTCGATCCCGCGTGAGGGCGAGGGTGCCTACAATCCCGATGATTTCCTTGAACCCAAGGAACAGCGCAAGATCGGCGAGTTCATCGCCTACGGCATCGCAGCCGCCGATCTCGCCATCAAGGATTCCGGCTGGGAGCCGAAGACCGAGGACGAGCGCTTCGCGACCGGCGTGCTCATCGGCTCCGGAATCGGCGGTATCGAGGGTATTGCGGAAAACACGCTCACCCTAAACGATCGTGGCCCCCGCCGCATCTCGCCCTTCTTCATTCCCGGCAACATCATCAATATGGTGTCCGGCCAGGTCTCCATCCGCCACGGGCTCAAGGGACCGAACCACGCTGTCGTGACGGCCTGCTCGACCGGCGCGCACGCCATCGGCGATGCGGCCCGCCTGATCATGCTCGGCGATGCTGACGTCATGGTCGCCGGCGGCTCGGAAGCGCCGATCACGCGCCTCTCCATCGCCGGTTTCGCGGCCTGCAAGGCGCTCTCGACCGAGCGCAACGACACGCCCGAAAAGGCCTCGCGCCCCTACGATCGCGACCGCGACGGGTTCGTCATGGGCGAGGGGGCTGGCGTCATGGTGCTGGAAGAGCTCGAGCACGCGAAGGCGCGCGGGGCGAAGATCTACGCAGAAGTCGTCGGCTACGGCCTGACAGGCGACGCCTACCACATCACCGCGCCGTCCGAGGACGGCGACGGCGCCTATCGGTGCATGCGTGCCGCGCTCAAGCGCGCCGGCCTCGAGCCTGCGGATGTCGACTACATCAACGCCCATGGCACATCGACGATGGCCGACACGATCGAACTCGGCGCAGTCGAGCGGTTGCTCGGCAATGCGGCATCCAAGGTCTCGATGTCATCGACCAAGTCCGCGATCGGTCACCTTCTTGGCGCGGCTGGTGCTGCCGAGGCGATCTACTCGGTGCTGGCGATCCGCGACAACATCGTGCCGCCGACAATCAATCTGGACAATCCATCCGTCGAGACGCCGATTGATCTCGTGCCGCACAAGGCACGCGAACGGCAGGTCGACGTCGCCCTGTCGAATTCGTTCGGCTTCGGCGGTACGAATGCCTCGCTGGTGTTCCAGCGATACGCGGGATAACCGGCGCAATCACCTGATTTGCTGCCAATTCCGCCATATTTCGCCTTAGGTTAACGAGGCGATTCTTGGAGGGACGGCAGGATATGAGCGCAGACCAGTCCGGTTACGACGACTACGATCCGCGGCTCGACGCGCCGCGTCGCATCGTGCCGCGCAACTCGAGCGAGGTCCTGCGTCCGACCGCTGCCCCGCCGCCGCCGCGTCGCTCGCGCCAGTCGCGAAACCAGTTCGTTGTCTTTCTCAATTTCTGCATGTCGGTCGTCGTCTTCCTGGTGCTCGCAGCCGGTGTCGGCGTCTACTTCGGCTATCAGGCTTTCGAGAGTGCCGGTCCTTCGACGCAGACCGACACCGTCATGATCCGTCCGAATACCGGCTCTGCAGAAATCGCAAGCACGCTCCAGCGGCAGGGCTTTATTTCCGACGCCCGCGTCTTCCGCCTTGGCCTGCGCGCCTACGGCGCCGATTCGAGCCTGAAAGCGGGCGAGTATGAGATCCAGGCCGGCGCATCCATGCGCGATATCATGGAGTTGCTCCAGAGCGGCCGTTCAGTGCTGCACGCGCTGACCATTCCGGAGGGTCTCACGGTTCACCAGGCGTTCCAGCGCATCGCGGCGGCCGAGGAACTCGAAGGCGAGATGCCGGCCGATATGCCGGCCGAAGGCATGATGGCCGCCGACACGCTGCGCTTTACGCGCGGCATGCAGCGCGCCGACGTCATCCGCAAGCTGACGGCCGACCAGGAGCGGTTGATCCAGTCGATCTGGGAGCGTCGCCGGCCCGACCTTCCGATCGAGGACGTCAACGAGTTCGTGACGCTCGCCTCGATCGTCGAGAAGGAGACCGCCCGCGCCGACGAGCGCTCGCGCGTCGCGTCCGTCTTCATCAACCGTCTGAACCGCGGCATGCGGTTGCAGTCGGATCCGACGATCATCTACGGCATTTTCGGCGGCGAGGGTAAGCCGGCCGAGCGACCGATCTACCGCTCCGACATCGACACGCCGACGCCCTACAACACGTACACGATCAACGGCCTGCCGCCCGGCCCTATAGCCATTCCCGGGCGGGCGTCGCTGGAGGCGGTCGCCAACCCATCGCAGACGAACGATCTCTATTTCGTGGCCGATGGCACCGGTGGCCATGCTTTCGCCGAGACGCTGGACGAGCACAACCGCAACGTCGCCCGCTGGCGCGAGATCGAGCGTCAACGCGCCGAGGCCGCCGGCGCGGCAGCGAGCGACTAACGGTGCAGCAGGCATTCTTCGTCAGCGGGGCCGCGTGATGGCCTTGCAGAGCATGACCGGCTTCGGCCGCGCATCCCGTGCCCATGAAGGCCAGTCGGTCGTCTGGGAACTGCGCTCCGTCAACGGCAAGACGCTGGAGCTGCGTCTTCGGCTGCCGTCCGGCTTCGAGCGGTTGGAGCAGCCGGCCCGGGCAGCCGCACAGCGCCGGTTCGCGCGCGGCAACGTGCAGGCGAGCCTGACGCTTGCAGGCGGTGGCAGCTCGGTCCGGCCCGTCCTCAACGAGGCGCTACTCGAAGACCTGGCCGCGAAGGCGAAGGACCTGGAAGCCCGCTACGGCCTTGCGCCGACCGATGCAGCCGGCCTCCTCGCGATCCGCGGCGTGCTCGATTACCCGGATGCCGAGACCAACGAGGACGAGCGCTCCGCCCGCGACGCGGCGATCCTCGGCGTCCTCGATCAGGCACTCGACAACCTCGCAACCGGTCGCGCCGACGAGGGAGCTGCCTTGCGCGACCTTCTTCTTGGCCATGTCGACATGATCGAGCAGCTGGTCGCAGAAGCCGAGGCTGATCCATCCCGCGAGCCCGCATCTATTCGCGCGCGTCTCGCGGAAAACGTGCGTCTGCTTCTGGAGACTGGCCAGCCTTTGGACGAAGCGCGCCTCGCACAGGAGGCCGCATTCCTCGCAACCAAGGCCGACATCCGTGAAGAGATCGACCGGCTGCGCACCCACGTCGCGTCTGCCAGAACGCTGCTTGCCTCCGAAGGGGCGGTAGGCCGCAAGCTCGATTTTTTGGCGCAGGAATTCAATCGCGAATCGAATACGCTCTGTTCCAAGTCGAATGCGGCGGCGATCACCGCCATCGGCCTCGAACTCAAGGCCGTCGTCGACCAGTTCCGTGAACAAGTGCAGAATCTGGAGTGAAGATGGGGGCTGGTTCCGCCAACGCCACGATCCGCCGGCGCGGGTTGATGCTTGTCTTGTCGTCGCCGTCCGGCGCGGGCAAATCGACGATCGCGCGCAATCTGCTGGAGAGCGACAAGGGCTTCGAGCTCTCGGTCAGCGTGACGACGCGCCCGCGCCGTCCGAGCGAAATCGACGGCGTGCACTATCATTTCCAGACGCGACGCGAGTTCGAGATGCTGCGCGCCAACGACGAATTGCTGGAGTGGGCGGAGGTCCACGGCAATCTCTACGCTACGCCCCGTGCGCCGGCCGAGACGGCGATGGCCGATGGTCGCGACATGCTTTTCGACATCGATTGGCAGGGCGCCGAGCAGCTTCGCGAGAAGATGCAGGGCGATATCGTTTCGGTCTTCATCCTGCCGCCTTCCATGAAGGCGCTGAAGGAGCGTCTCAAGCGGCGCGCAGAGGATGAAGCCGAAATCATCGAGGCGCGCCTGAAGAATGCGCGCGAGGAAATCGAGCATTGGCGCGACTACGACTATGTCGTCGTCAACGAGGACCTCGACACCGCATTCACTGAAGTCCGCGCTATTGTGGCTGCCGAACGTCTCCGCCGGGATCGCCGCCCCGGCCTGTTCGACTTTGTCAGCGGATTGCTGGCGGAGAAGACGGTCTGATCGAGGCAGGGGTTACGGGCAGTTGATCTGCCACGATACGCCGAACCGGTCGTTGACCCACGCAAATCGCTTCGAGAAGCCGTAGTTGCCTGCCGGCATCAAAACGGTCCCGCCGCCGTCTGAAAGCTTCGAGGCGAGCATGTCGACTTCCGCTTCCTCGTCGCAATCGACGAAGAGGGAGAATGACGGGGTGAAGTCGAACGCGTGGGTGACGAAGCTGTCGCTGATCTGGACCGTCTGTCCCGCGATCGTCAGCGACGCGCGCTTGATCGTGCCCTCCGGTCCCGGTTCGCCGCTGCCATATCTCTCGATCGCATCGACGGTCACGCTCGGAAATACGTCCCGGTAGAAGTCGAGCGCCTCGCTGCCGGCGCCCTTCTGGAACATCAGGAAAGGCTGCACACTCTTGACGGGCATGGCTGTACTCACAGATCTCAGATAGCGTTGGCGATCCGAACGAATTCGTCCACCGAAAGTGTCTCGGCCCGACGGGTCGGTTCGATATTCAGGCTCTGCAGCAGTGCCTCGCCGCCGAGGGGCTTCAGGCTCTGGCGAAGCATCTTGCGGCGCTGGCCGAAGGCCGCCTCGGTCACGCGCGCCAGCTTCCTGACGGAGCAGGGCAGCGGCTCGGCGCGCGGAACGATGTGAACGACCGATGAGGTGACCTTGGGCGGCGGCGTGAAGGCCTGGGGCGGCACGTCGAAGGCGATCCTGGCTTCGGTGCGCCAGCCGGCCAGCACGCCGAGGCGACCGAAATGATCGCCATCCGGCCTCGCCACGATCCGCTCGGCGACTTCGCGCTGGAACATCAGCGTCATCGACTGCCAGAAGGGCGGCCAGGCCTCGACGGTCAGCCACCGGATGAGGAGTTCGGTGCCGACATTGTAGGGCAAGTTCGCCACGATGCGCACGTCGTCCTCGCCGGGCGCGAGGCTGGCGAAATCCGTCTGCAGCGCATCGCCCGAGATGACCTCCAGCCGTCCCGGATAGTGAGCGGAGATTTCCGCCAGCGCCGGGAGGCAGCGTTCATCGCGTTCGACTGCGATCACCTTCTTTGCGCCGTTGAGAAGGAGTGCACGCGTCAGTCCTCCGGGACCTGGCCCTACCTCGATGATCGTCGATGTCTCCAGCCGACCGGCCGTGCGCGCGATGCGCGAAGTGAGGTTGAGGTCGAGCAGGAAGTTCTGGCCGAGAGACTTCTTGGCGTCGAGCCCATGACGGTCGATGATCTCGCGCAGCCGCGGCAGGCCATCCATCTCAGGAACCCGCCTGTCGGTCGGCCATGGTGCGTGCGAGCTTAAGCGCGGCAATCAGGCTGTCCGGCCGGGCAATGCCCTTGCCGGCGATGTCGAACGCCGTCCCATGGTCGGGCGAGGTACGGATGATCGGCAGGCCGAGCGTGACGTTCACGGTCTCGTCGAAGGCAAGCGTCTTGGCCGGGATCAACGCCTGGTCGTGATACATGCAGACCGCGACGTCGTACTCCTCGCGTGCACGCGCGTGGAACATGGTATCGGCGGGCAGGGGGCCCCACGCTTCGATGCCGTTGGCCTGCAGGGCGGCGATGGCGGGTGCGACGATCTCGATATCCTCGCGGCCCATGGATCCGCCTTCCCCCGCATGCGGGTTGAGCCCGGCGATCGCCAGCCGCGGACGCGCAATTCCGAAGCGGGCCCTCATGTCGCGGTCGATGATCGCGCAGACCTCGACGATCGCATCGGTGGTCAGCAAACGGGGCGCGTCGGCCAACGCGACATGGATCGTCACCGGTACCGCGCGAAGCGATGGGCCGGCAAGCATCATGACGGGCCGCGCCGGAAGGGCAGCCTTCGCGCAAAGCGCCCCGAGAAACTCGGTGTGGCCGGGATGCTCGAAACCGACATCGTAGAGCGGCTTCTTGGAGATGGGGTTGGTGACGAGGGCTGCAGCCCGACCGGCGACCACGTCGTCGAAACCCCGCTCGATCGCCTCGATGATACCTTCGGCGTTCCCGGAAAGTGGCGCGCCGGCTCGGTCGACCATCTGCGCGGTGAGCGGAACGACCGGAAGGCTCTGCGCGAAGGCCGCCGCCGCCGTCTGGGGCGTCACCGTCTCGATGGGTGCGCGCAGGCCGATGCTGTCGGCACGGGCAGAGATCAGCTTTGGGTCGGCTAACAGATAGAAAGGCGGCACGTCCCCGTCACGCCCGGCAAGCCAGGCCGCAACGGCGATCTCTGGTCCGATCCCGGAAGGATCGCCGCAGGTCAGGGCAAGGACACTGGTCACGAGACGCTCCGCTGTGCCGGCGCCCGTGGCCGGCTGCTCACGCCTGTTAGCACCCGAAGCGGAAGAGGACTAGCGACGCACGATGTTCGCGCGCTCGCGCAGGTCCTTCATGTACTGCTCTGAGACACCGCTGGATTCGGTTGCGGCGTCCTGTTCCGACTGGAAGACCAGCTTGGCGACGTAATCGTCGGAAATCTGGCGCGTGCTGCAGACGGCGATGTATTCGGCGCCCCGCTCGGTCTCGCGCACCGACGTCGTGCCGCCCACCCGCGTCGCCTTGACGAGATCGGCCCAGTCCGGCGGCAGTTCGGGCTCGAGCACCCGGCCGAGATCGCGCACTGTGACGTCGAGAATGCCCTGAGCGGCCTGACGCGTCGTCTCGCAGTTGGAGAAGCGGCCGCGAAGCGCCTCGGCCTCGCGTTTGCGCGCGCCAAGCCGCGCCCCGCGTTCGGCTGCCGGAACCACGAAGATGACCTGCTGCAGCGTGAATTCGGTTGCCGACGGCTTCTGTCCGCCCTGTTCGCGGATGCGCTGGACGACCTGCTGGTCGGTAAGCTGCCCGCCGGATTCGAAACGCGCGCGCGCTCCGACCGCCTGGCCCCAGCCGATCTGGCCGCGGATGAACTCGCGGAAGTGGTCGCGCGTCACGCCGGCCTGGTTGAGGATCTGGTCGAGCTGGGACGTCGAAAGATTGTTCTGGCTGGCGAAACGCTGATAGGCCTGATCGACTTCCTGGTTGGACACGCGGATGTTGAGACGCGCCATCTCCTGCATGCGCAGGGTCTGGTCGATCATCTCTTCGCCGGCACGATCATTGGCATTGCTGGCCCGCTGCAGGCGCAGGAAGGCGGCGCGGCGCTGCACGTCGAAAGCCGTGATCGGGGCGTTGTTGACGACGTAGCGGATCTCGCTTGCCTGCGCCGGCGCCATGGTCACGCCGACGCCTGCGGTGGCAATCATCATCGCGGCGAGCGTTGCAGCAATCGACTTGCGCATCTGGCTCATGGGGTCATCCTCCGGAAGCACGACTTTAGCATGCGATCAAATGGTTCGTCGCCCGCATGCCCGGCTTCTGGGGCGAAACGATGACGCAGGGCCTAGAAGGTCGGACGTGTCGTTGTGTTGACTTCGCCGATCGTCCGAAGGGCCAGCTGGAAGCCGACCCGGCGCGTGACGTCCTCGGTCGTGCGGTTGATCGATTCAGACAGCGACAGGCCAAAAGTGAAGCAGTCGTCGTCGTAGGCGAACCCGATCGACCGGCGGAAGACATCGCCGCGATTGAAGTCGTAGGTGCCGGACGCGTAGACGCTCCAGAACTCGCTGACTTCGGCGATCGCTGCGACGCGGATTTCCTGCTGGTCTTCGTTGAAGCCGTAGAAGGGCTGCGCCTGGATGTAGGAGTACTGGCTTGCGATGCTGAACTCGTCACTGGTGTAGGCAGCACCGACATCGACCCGGCGCGCCTCCAGAGACCGCTCGTCGAGGCGTGCGCCTGCCGAGAAGGACACACCCGTCATGGACGCGATCGTGACCTGGCCGACGAAGTCCGAGACATCCGTGTCGAGGCCCGAATAGGCACCGGCATAAACGAGGTCGGGGGAGGCGAAGGAGTTGCGGCCGCCCAGATGATAGGACTGGCCGACGATGCCGCTGGCCGTCCAGCCATTACCCAGATCGCCCGTGTAGCGCAGGCCGAGATTGGCGCGCGAGCCGCCCTCGATGCGATCGTAGCCCGAGAACTTGTCGCGATCGAAGAGCGAGGTCGCGTCGAAGACGAGGCTTTGCGCATCCTCGTTGGGAATGCCGAGCGTTGCGCCGAAGGGCTCGTCCGGCCGCACGAAAACCTGCGCGATCGGTTCGAGCACATGCGTCGAGCTCGTGGTCGAGAACAGGACCGGCCAGCGCAATTCCATGCCGGCGGTCGCCATGGCGCGGTAGTAAGCGGAGCGGATGTCGGTCGCGACGCCGAAATCGCCGATCTCAGTACGCGAGTCGCCGCCATAATCCGCGAAGATGGCATCGCTTCGCCCATGCGCGATGGGCGTTACGACCAGCCCGCCCGGTGCCACGAACGACCGGCGCCATTCTGCTTCTGCGGTCCAGCGGCTGGATGCGCCCTCGATACCGCGAACGGAATTGTCGGGATCGCCGGCCCAGTTGAACTGGTCGAGCCGCTCGCGATAGAGCGCCTGCGAGTTGAGGTCGATATTGAGCTCGCCGCCGAAGATCGGCTGTTCCGAAACATAGGAATAGTCGAATGACGGCAGGACGAAAGGCTGGAACTCGTCACGGGAGTTCAGGTCGCCGTCGAGCGCGTTTTCCTGCACCTGGAAATGATAGCCGCGCAGGTCGAAATAGTTCCGGTCGCCGATGCCTGTCAGGTAGACCTGCGACGTCCGCACGAAATCGTCGTTGCCGTCGATGCCGTAGGTGCGCGCGAAGTTCTTGTCCGTCTGGAGCATGACGTCCCAGCCGTACGACCAGCGCGAATTGATCGCGAAATCGCCCTTCGACGACACCATCCCGCGGAAGCCTTCGCTGCGGTCGACGGTGTCCAGGTCGAAGGCATCGCGATTGAGCTGATAGATGCCGGCCAGCTGCAGATTGTACTGGCCATGGTCGAAGCGCTGGCGCCACTCCGCTTCGGCGAGGAAACCTTGGCGGGAATAGCCCGTCGCAGAAACCGTCAAATCGTAGGTCGGCGACAGCGCGAAATAGTAGGGAACAGTCAGCCCGACGCCGAGCTCGTCCTCGAAGGTGATGCCCGGGAACAGGAACCCGCTCTTGCGCTTGACCGTCGGGTCGAGGACCTCGAAGGCAGGCAGCGTCGCGATCGGCATGCCGAAGAGTTCGAACCGCGCGCCTTCGAAGCGGATCGTCTGCGCACGGCCGTTCCAGATGACCTTCTGCGCGCGGATCTGCCATGATGGCGGCTTTTCCGGCTGCTCGCGGCAGGGCTCGCAGGCCGTATAGGTGCCCTGGTTGAAGGTCGTGATCTCGCCGCGCTCGCGCTGGGCGCTTGCGGCGTTGAAGAAGGTGCGATCGGCCGTCTCGACGCGCAGCGAATTGACGAAGCCGTCGGCGAAATCGTCGGTGATGTCGATCTCGGTGGCGAAGTAGCGGTTGCCCTGCCGGTCGAGGATTTCGACATTGCCTGCCGCGATCAGCCGGCGCGTGTTGCGATCGTAGGTAACGCGGTCGGCCGCGACGCGGTTGCCACCGTAGTCGATCTGCACGCCGCCCGCAGCCGTGACCGTGTTGCGGTCATTGTCGTAGATCAGCGTGTCGGATTCGAGCAGCATCTGGGCATCGTCGGGGATGCCGAAACCATTGATGTCGAGGTCGTCCATAGGCTGGACGCGCGAGGCCTCGTCCTGGGCGTGCGACGGAATCGCGCCCATGACGAAAATGCACGCCAGTGCCGTGGCACCGGCAAGCGTGGCAAGCCGGTTTGGCCGGCTGCTCGGCGCAGCGCCCATCCCCACCTAGCCATCCTCCTTGTAAAGCAAGAACGTCACCCCGAAGAAGCTTGCCGCGATGACCGGAAACCAGGCCGCTGCGGCAGGCGGTACGATGCCGGCGCTCCCGAACGCCTTCACCAGAACCGTCACGACATAAAGCAGAAAGCCCGCGACGATTCCACCAAGAATTATGCTTGACGACTGCCCCATCCTGGCAAATCGCATTGAAACCGTTGCAGCAATCAGCGTCATGGCGACAAGCAGCAGCGGCAGCGACGCAAGGGAATGGAACTGGGTCGCAAAGCCGTTTGCGCCCAGCCCGAAGGATCGCGCCGCCGCGATCTTGCGCGGCAGCTCCAGGAACGGGATCGTCTCTGGGTCGGCAAGCCGCTCGCCGACGAATTCCGGCGTCAGGTTCGTGGGCACGCTGATCGACCCGATTCGCTGCGGCAGCGTGTCGGCTCCGATGAGCGAAGCGCCGTCGAGGTCCCAGCGCCCCGGCTCCAGGCGCGCCGTCTGCGCATCGATTCGCTCCCGCACCGCGCCGCCCTCGGCAACCGTGATGAAGGTCGCATCGACCAAGAGGGCGCCGGCTTCCAGGACGGCGTCGGCGCCGATATATGTCTCGCCCTGCGCAGTCCGCTGCTTGATCCAGAACGTCTCGCCGGCCGTCGCATCGTCGCTTGTCTGCCGCACCTGCGTTTCGAGCAGGTTGGTGCGCGACAGCCCGTAGGCGGCCAGCGGATTGAGCGCGAAAATTGTGATCAGGCCGACGATGAAAGCGCCGGAGCAGATCGGCGCGAGGAACTGCCAGGCCGATATGCCGGCAGACCGTGCGACGACCAGCTCGTATTTCTGGTTGAGCGAGACGAGCGTCGCGATGCCGGCGACGAGCGCGATGAACGGTACCGCCTGCTGCATGATCAGCGGCGTCTGGAGCGCTGCCATCGCCAGGCCGGTACTCACATCGAAGCCGGCGATGTCAGCCAGATTGCGCGTCGTCTCGGTGAAATTGACGATGAAGATCAGAAGCGCCAGGCCCAGGAACAGCCAGAACACGATCGTCAGGTAGCGCTTGAGAAAATAGCGGCTGAGCGTGGAGATCATCGGCTTTCTCCGACGAGCCGCCTGGCCCACCCGACGAGGCGCATCGACGATATCCAGTCATGCACCCGCGCCACCAGAGCCAGCGTGCTCTCGGCCCACGCGGTCGGGACTTCCAGCGGCTTGCTTCGGGCGATCATCACGATCAGGCCGCCGATGGTCAGCAATGGCACGGCATACATCGCCGGCACGTAGGCCTGGCTTGAGCCGGCCTCGTTGGCGACGAAGAAGCCGGCCCAGCGCACGACGAGCGCAAAGCCCATCGTGGTGATCATGGGATGGAAGCGCGCCTCGCGGAACGAACGCGCATCGCTTGCCACCGCAACGCCGATCAGCGCGAAGACGAGCGGGTAGAGCCAGTCGGTCAGGCGCCGGTGGAACTCGGCGCGGAAGGATTGCGGGTTGTTGCGATAGACCGGATCGTCCGCCGACGGGTTGGCGAGGTAGTCGAGCGTCCGGTATTTCGGCGAATAGGTGACCGTCCCGGTCGACGAGGTGAATTCCGACATGTCGAACGCGTAGGAAGTGTAGCGGATCGTCGATATCGCCCCGTTGGCGTTCTTGCGCTGGATGACGCCGTCCCGCATGACCAGCAGCTGCCGGTCGCCATCCTGCCGGGCCTCGCCGGTTCCGGCATAGTAGACGAGGCTCGCGCCCGGCGTCCGGTCGTCGGCCACGAATATGCCGCGGAACTGCCCGCCGGGCAGGCGCTCGGCGATCTGGATCGACAGCCCGTCGTCGATGCGGTGGAAGGTGCCCTCGCGGATAACGCTCGTCAGGAGCTGCGTGCGCGATTCGGCGATCGTCTGGCGAAGCTGCGTGCGCGAATGCGGCTCGACGAAATTCTCGATCGAGAAGGCTGCAAGACAGGAGACGAGGCCGAGCAGCACGGCGGGCCGGATGATCGTGGAACGCGGACTGCCCGCGGCCGCCAGCACGACGAGTTCGGAATCGCTGTTCATGGTGGCGAGCGTCAGTGCGACGGCGATGCCGAGCGCAAACGGGATCACGATCGGTACGACGGCCGGCAACACAAGTGCCGCGACCTGGAAGAAGGCCCAGGCGGACTGCCCGTTGCTGGTGACGAGATCGATGCGAATCAGAACCTGCGTCGTCCAGACGATCGCCAGCACCCAGACCAGCGTGGTCAGGAAGATGCCCAGCATGCGCTTGAAAACGTATCGCTCGACGACCTTCATGCGTTCCTTCTCGCGGCCCGACAGCCCCCGAACCGGAGGTGGTCGCGCTTATAGACAGCCGGCGCAGTCTTCACCAAGCCTCATCTGCGCCCATCTTGGACAACAAACCGCGAAGAAGCATGGTTAAGCCATCGCAAAGAAGGCCGCGGCCTCTCCGGCGTGACAGATGCGCCCGCTCTGTGGCAGAACGACAACCATGAGGGCGCTCCGCCCGCCATCTCCAACTTCACGACAGGTTGCGCCATGTCCGAACGTCCCGCCATTGCCTTTGCCCGCATGGATGCCCCCGCCAGCGGAACCGTGATCGTCCTCTGCGACGATGAAGGACGGATGGGTCCGGCAGCGCTTGCCTGCGATCCGGCGGGCGTCATCAAGCGCGCCATGGATATCTCCAACTACAAGGGCAAGGTCGCGGCGACCCTGGAAGTGCTGACCCCCTCGGGCACGGAGCTCGACCGCATCGCCGTCATCGGCATCGGCAAGGGCGGCGAACTCGGCGAGGAGACGTGGCGCCGCATCGGCGGCGCGGCCTATGCCGCTGCCAAGGGCGCCGAGACCGTCTCGTTCATCCTCGACGTCGAGGGCGTCGATCCCGATGCCGAGGTCGCCGGCTGGATCGCTTATGGCATGGTGCTGCGCTCCTACTCCTTCGATCGGTACAAGACGAAGAAGAAGGAGGGCGACGACGAGAAGCGCAAGAAGCCCTCGAAGATCACCATCATGTGCGCCGACCCCGCCGGTACGAAGAAGGCCTATGCGCGCCTCGAGCCCGTCGCCGACGGCGCGATGCTGGCGCGCGACCTGGTCAACGAGCCGGCCAACATCCTCGGCCCCGTCGAATTCGCGGAGCGTGCCGCCGAGCTTGAGAAGCTCGGCGTCGAGATCGAAATCCTGACCGAGAAGGAAATGAAGAAGCTCGGCATGGGCGCGCTTCTCGGTGTCGGCCAGGGCTCCTCGCGGCCGTCTCGCCTCGTCGTCATGCAGTGGAAGGGCGGCAAGGGGAAGGAAAAGCCCGTCGCCTTCATCGGCAAGGGCGTTGTCTTCGACACCGGCGGCGTCTCGATCAAGCCGGCCGCCGGCATGGAAGACATGAAGGGCGACATGGCGGGCGCGGCCGCCGTCACCGGCCTTATGCACGCGCTGGCTGCCCGCAAGGCGAAGGCCAACGTCGTCGGCATCATCGGCCTCGTCGAAAACATGGTCGACGGCAACGCGCAGCGCCCCGGAGACATCGTCACGTCGATGTCCGGCCAGACGATCGAGGTGCTGAACACCGACGCCGAAGGCCGCCTCGTGCTCGCAGACGCGCTCTGGTACTGCAAGGACCGCTTCGAGCCGCGCTTCATGGTCAATCTGGCGACGCTCACCGGCGCCATCCTCGTCGCGCTCGGAAATTCTTATGCCGGCCTATTCTCCAACAGTGACGAGCTTTCCGATCGCCTTCTTGCCGCCGGCAAGGACACGGGCGAGAAGCTCTGGCGCATGCCGCTCGGGCCGGAATACGACAAGCTGATCGATTCCAAGAACGCCGACATGAAGAACATTGGCGGCCGGTTCGGCGGCTCCATCACTGCGGCGCAATTCCTGCAGCGCTTCGTCGGCGACGTGCCATGGGCGCATCTCGACATCGCCGGCACCGGCATGGGCTCGCCCTCGTCCGACATCAACCGCTCCTGGGCGTCCGGCTTCGGCGTTGCGCTGCTCGACCGGCTGGTGGCGTCCCACTACGAGGCCTGATCTTCAGACAGGGGCAGGGCGGTGACGGAAATCCTCTTCTATCACCTGACCGAATCGACGCTCGACCAGGCGCTGCCCCCGCTCGTCTCGAAAAGCCTGGAGCGCGGCTGGCGCGCCGTCATCCAGTGCGGCTCTGAAGAGCGGCGCGACGCCCTCGACATGCAGCTCTGGACCTGGACGGACGAATCCTTCCTCGCCCACGGGCTCGATCACGAGCCGCATGCCGAGCACCAGCCCGTGCTGATCACGCTCGGCGACGGCAACCCCAACGGCGCCCAGATCCGCTTCCTCGTCGACGGCGCCGCCCCGCCGCCGCTCGAGACCTACGAGCGTGCCGTCTTCATGTTCGACGGCCATGACGAAGCCCAGCTCGACGGCGCCCGCGCCAACTGGAAGATCATGAAAGCCGCCGGACACGACGTCACCTACTGGCAGCAGGAAGACGGCCGGCGCTGGGTGAAGAAGGCGTGAGGGGCCGCGGCTAGCCGATCTCGCGCAACAAACCCGGCAGCGGCTGTAGATCGGCGATCTCGCGGAAGCGCTCGTGGCCGCTCGGGGCCTCGACATGCTCCAGGACCCAGGTGAGTTCGTGCGGCACGAACACGCCCCATGAACCGGCGTCGATGGCTGGTACGATGTCGGATTTCAGCGAATTGCCGACCATCATGGCGCGCTTGGGGCCGTCGCCATGGCGCGCGAAGACGCGCTCGTAGGTGCTGCGCGTCTTGTCGGAGACGATCTCGACCGCGTCGAAAAACTCACCGAGCCCGGACTGCGCGAGCTTGCGCTCCTGGTCGAACAGGTCGCCCTTCGTGACGAGCACGATCCGGTATTGCCCGGCAAGCGCTGCCAGCGTCTCGGGTACGTGCGGCAGCGTCTCGACCGGGTGCTCCAGCATGTCGCGACCGGCTTCGAGGATCTGCCGGATGACGGAGGCCGGCACCTTGTCGTCGGTCACCTCGATCGCCGTCTCGATCATCGACAGCGTGAACCCCTTGATGCCGAAGCCGTATTTGCCGAGGTTGCGCTTCTCGGCCGCGAGCAGCCGCGCCGAGATCGCATCATGGTCGCCATGGTCGGAGAGGAGCTCGGCGAAGCGGCGCTCCGTCAGGCGGAAGAACTGCTCGTTCTGCCAGAGCGTGTCGTCGGCGTCGAAGCCGATAGTGGTGACGCGGCGCATCGCCTAGCCTCGGCGGAAGGGGGCGGACGGCATCATGCCGCCAGTTCTTCTTCATAGCGGCTCGAAAGCTCGAGCCATTTTTCCTCGTGCCGGTCGAGCGCTGCCCGCATGTCGGCGCGTTCCTTGGAAAGCTTCGCCGCGCGGGGTGCATCCTTCACGTAGAGCGCCGGGTCGGCGAGTTCGGCGTCCAGCCCCTCGATGCGCTTGCGCGTGCGCTCGATCAGGCCTTCGGTCGCCTTGATCTCCTTGGCGAGCGGCTCGAGGGCCGCCCGGCGCTGGGCGGCCTCGCGGCGCTTCTCGGCCTTGGAAGCCTTGTCCGCCTCGCGCTTCTCCCGCCGGTCTGTCTGTCCGCCGGTGATCTGGGCGCGATAGTCGGCAAGATCGCCCTCGAAAGGAGCGACGGTGCCGTTCGCGACGATCCAAAGCCGGTCCACCGTTGCCTCGATGAGATACGGATCGTGCGCGATGATGACGACGGCGCCCTGGAATTCGTTCAGCGCGTCGATCAGCGCGCGGCGCGAATCGATGTCGAGATGGTTGGTCGGCTCGTCGAGGATGAAGAGGTTCGGCCCGTCGAAGCTTGCCAGCCCCATCAGGAGCCGAGCCTTCTCGCCGCCCGACAGGTCGCGGGCGGGCGTCATCATCTTTTCCGTCGCGAGCCCCATCGCCGCGACGCGGGCGCGCACCTTTGGCTCGGGCGCATCCGGCATGATGCGGCGCACATGCTCGATGGCGTTTTCGTCCGGCCTCAGATCGTCGAGCTGGTGCTGGGCGAACATCGAAATCTTCAGCCCCGGCGCGATCGTCATCGTGCCGTCGCCGATCGGCAGGCGGCCGGAGATGAGCTTGGCGAAGGTCGACTTGCCGTTGCCATTGGCGCCGAGCAGCGCGATGCGGTCGTCCGCATCGATGCGCAGCGACAAATTCCGCAGGATCGGCTTGGCATCGCCATAGCCCACCGTCCCGCGTTCGAGCGCGATGATCGGCGACGCGACAGTCTTCACCGGATCGGGGAAGGTGAACGGCCGCACCGTGTCGTCGATCATCACCTCCATCGGCTTCAGCTTTTCCAGCGCCTTGATGCGCGACTGGGCCTGGCTTGCCTTGGATGCCTTGGCGCGGAAGCGGTCGACGAAGGACTGCAGATGCTTGCGGCGCGCTTCGAGCTTCACGTTGCTTTTTTCGGCCAGTTCCAGCTTTTCGGCGCGCTGGCGCTCGAACTGGTCGTAGCCGCCGCGCCAGAAAGTGAGCTTGGTGCGCTCCAGATGCACGATCGAGGTGACGGCGCGGTTGAGGAGGTCGCGGTCGTGGCTGACGAGAAGGACGGTATGCGGATAGCGGGCGAGATAGCCCTCCAGCCACATCGTGCCTTCGAGATCGAGATAGTTGGTCGGCTCGTCGAGCAGCAGCAAGTCGGGTTCGGAAAACAGCACCGAAGCGAGCGCAACGCGCATGCGCCAGCCGCCGGAGAACGATTTCGCGGGCCGCTTCTGCGCGTCCTCGTCGAAACCGAGACCGGCGAGGATGGTCGCAGCTCGCGCCTCGGCCGAATGCGCATCGATGTCGGCCAGCCGCATTTGGATTTCGGCGATGCGGTTCGGGTCGGTCGCCGTTTCGGCTTCCTGCATCAGTGCGTGGCGTTCTGTATCGGCGCGCAGCACGATGTCGATCAGCGGCTCGTCGGTGCCCGGCGCTTCCTGCGCCACCTGGCCGACGCGCGTGCCCTTCGGGATCGAGATGGTGCCCGTCTCGGTCGCAAGCTCTCCGGTGATCGCCTTGAACAGCGTCGTCTTGCCCGTGCCGTTGCGCCCCACCAGACCGGCCTTTGAGCCGGCGGGAAGCGTCAGCGACGCGTGGTCGATCAGGAGGCGGCCCGCTATGCGCAGCGAAATGTCGTCGAGAATGAGCATGGCGTCTCTTTGGCCGAGCAAGCCTGCCAAGGCAAGGGAGCTTGCCTGTGCGCGGCGCACTCAGCGTCTTGCGGGTCCTTGTGCAAAGGCCGATGGTGAGGCGTTCAGCGGCGGCAGGGAGGCGTCGGTGACAGTTGGCGTGGTGTGGAATCCGACGGCCGGGGCAGGGCGCATGAAGCGCAGGTGGCCGCGCATCCGCAAGGCGCTTGCAGCGCGCTTTCCCGATATCAGCTTCGCGGCGACGGCCCATGCGGGCCACGCCCGCGAACTTGCGGCCGATCTCGTCGACCAGGGTACCGAACTGATTATTGCGGTGGGCGGCGACGGTACGCTGAGCGAGGTTGCCGACGGGCTGCTTTCCCGCGGCACGGCCTATGCGAGCATGGTCGGGCTCGCCACTGTTCCGCTCGGCACCGGTGCCGACTTCGCACGCGGTCTCGGCCTCGTGCGGTCGCCGGAAGTCGTCGCCGACCGCATTGCGAACGGAACGTCGAAGCCGATCGACGCCGCGCGCATGGACTATGACATCGAGGACGCGCCGCCCGGCCGGCATTTCATCAACGTTGCCAGCGTCGGCGTCTCCGCCGAGATCGCCGACAGCGTCGAGCGCTCGCGGCTGACGAGTCGCCTGAGAGGGCGATTGGCCTTCTACCTGCACACGGTCCGCCATCTGCTCGGCTGCCGATTCCCTCGGCTGCGCGTGCGCGTCGACGGCGAGATCGTCTTCGACGCGCCCGCCGCGACCGTCGTGATCGCTAACGGCCGCTGGTTCGGCGGCGGCATGATGATAGCGCCGCACGCCGCACTCGACGATGGCCGGCTCGACATCGTCGTCGTCAGGGGCCGTTCGCGGCTGGAACTCCTGAAGGCCCTGGGGCTCGTCTATACGGGCCGCCATGTCGGCCACCCGGCCTGCGCGATGTTCACCGGCCGCCTCGTCAACGTGGACGCGCCGGACGGCGACGTCGTCGGCGTCGAGCTCGACGGCGCGCTGGCGGCGCAGCTGCCCGTCCGCTTCGAGGTGCTCGACCGGCCGATCACCTTCCACGGCGCCTGATCAGGCGTAGGCGCGGCCCGTCTCGGAGCGCTGGAAGTAGATGAGGTCGAGCCCGAGCGACGGGCCGCCCAGCATCGTCAGGATGGCATGCGCCTGGCCGCGATGATGCGTCTGGTGGTTGAAGACATGCGCGAGCGCCGGCGCCAGCTTCTGCGAGATAGTGCGCATGTCTGTCACCGTCAGGTAGGTGAAGCGGCCGGCGACCGCCTGGTCGTCGAGCGCGCCGATCCAGTCGATGATGCGCCGGTCCTCGACCTGGCGCGCGTCCCGCAGGTCCGGCAGCTTGCGATGCAGGATCGTGTCGAGCTTCGCCGGCGCGTCGCCCTGTCCTGTAAAGCGCTTCATCCAGACGCGGTCGGCGACGAGCACGTGGTTGAGCGTGCCCATCATGGAAGAGAAGAAAGCGCCGGTCGGCCGGTTGAGCTGCTCCTCCGAAAGCTCTTCGCACGCTTCGTAGATCAATGCGTTGGCCCATTGATTGTAGGCCGCCATCATTGCGAAATGCTGCTGCATCGCCCAGACCTTGCACACACGGTTTCGGGGGGCAGCCATACAGCCCGGGAGGACAGCCGCCAATGCCAATCCAGCTCTACGACCTCGTCGGGGCCGATCCGAAGCGGCCCTTCAGCCCGCATTGCTGGAAGATCGCGTTTGCGCTGGCCCACAAGGGCGTGCCATTCGAGCGCGTGCCGACGCCCTTCACCGCCATCCCCGGCATCGAGAACGGCATGTCGAAGACGATCCCGGTGATCCGGGACGGCGACAGCGTCATCCGCGATTCCTTTTCCATCGCGCTCTATCTGGAGCAGACCTATCCCGATCTGCCGTCGCTCTTCGGCGGACCGGGCGGAGAGGCGATGGCGCGGTTCATCGAGCGTTGGTCACTGACGACGATCCATCCCCAGATCGTCGGTGTCGCGCTGATGGACATCCACGACATACTGGCGCCCGCCGACCAGGCCTTTTTCCGTCAGAGCCGAGAGGCGCGGTTCGGCCGCAGCCTTGAAGAGGTGGTGGCGAGACGCGAGGAGGCGCTGCCGGCCTTCCGCGCAGCTTTCGAGCCGCTGCGCTCGATGCTGGCCGTCCAGCCCTTCATCGGCGGTGAGCGCCCGCTCTTTTCCGACTACATCGTCGCCGGCGCGATGCAATGGCTGCGCGTGACGAGCACGGTTAGCGTGCTGGAAGACGGCGATCCGGTCGATACCTGGTTCGACCGCATCCTGAATCTGCATCGCGGGCTCGGCCGATCGGTGGCTGCGGCGGCCTGATCTGCCGGCAGGCCTTCCATTGGGCTGGCCAGCGCTATATAGAGCCGCCAAATCCCAGACACCCAGACATAATGAAGGACCTCCCATGGCGATCGAACGCACTTTCTCGATGATCAAGCCGGACGCGACCAAGCGCAACCTCACGGGCGCGATCACCAAGAAGCTCGAGGATGCCGGCCTGAGCGTCGTCGCGTCCAAGCGCGTGTGGATGAGCCGCCGCGAGGCCGAAGGCTTCTACGCCGTCCACAAGGATCGCCCCTTCTTCGGCGAGCTCTGCGACACGATGACCTCCGGCCCGACGGTCGTTCAGGTGCTCGAAGGCGAGAACGCGATTGCCCGCAACCGCGAGATCATGGGCGCGACCAACCCGGCCAATGCCGACGAGGGCACCATCCGCAAGGAGTTCGCCCTGTCGATCGGCGAGAATTCGGTCCACGGGTCCGACGCACCCGAGACGGCTGCGCAGGAAATCCGCTACTGGTTTGCCGACACCGAGATCGTCGGCTGATTCAATGTCTGCGCGTTTTTGCGCAAAGCTCTGAATCGAAACGAAAAGCCCCGCCACAGCGGGGCTTTTTTTTGTGTCACCCTACAAACGCGATGACGTTCGAATTGGGCGCCCGCTGGCGGGCGAATTCGACAAAGCGATCCTCTTCGAGCGGCCCGGCGAAGTGGAAGCCTTGGAAGCGGTCGCAGCCGAGCGCACGCAAATAGGCTTCCTGGCCCTTGCTCTCGACGTGCTCTGCGACCGAGGTGAGCCCGAGAAAGCGCGTCATCGCCAGGATCGACCGCACATAGGCGCGGCCCGTCTCTCCGGCCTCGATGTCGCGCACGAAGGCACCGTCGATCTTGATCTCGTCGAGCGGCAGATGGCGCAGATGCGCGAGACATGAGAAGCCCGAGCCGAAATCGTCGAGCGCGGTACGCACGCCGAGGTCGCGCACGCCGCGCATGGCGCGCCGTGCCCGCTCCATGTCCACCGCGATGGAGTTTTCCGTCACCTCGATCGTCAGCCGGTGGCCGTCGACATCATGGTGAGCGAGCATTTCACCGAGCCAGGGTGCGAAGGAGTCATGGGCGACGAAGCGCCCGTTGACGTTGACCGCAAGTGTGAGGTCGCGCAGGGCCGGGTCGGTTTCCCAGCTTGCCAGCGTCTTCATGCCGAGGATCAGCATTGCTTCGTTGAACTCGCTGACGAGCCCGAAGCGTTCGGTAAGCGGCACGAAGCGATCCGGCAGCAAGAGGCCGAACTCGGGATGCGTCCAGCGGGCGAGCGCTTCTGCGCCGACCAGCCGGCCCTCCTCGTCGAATTGCGGCTGGAAATGAAAGCGCAGCTGGCCGGCGCCGACCGCCGTCTTCAGGTCTTCGAACAGGCGATGGCGCCATCTGTCCTGATCGATTGCATCGCGATCGAAGACCGCGACCGCGTCGCGTCCGCTCGACTTGGCGCGGTACATCGCGATGTCGGCATGCTTGAGTACCTGCTCCGGTGTGTCGCCGTCCTGGCCGAAGACGACAAGGCCGACGCTCGCCGAAGAACGATGGCGCAGCGGGCCGATCTGATACTCTTCGCGCAAAGCGGAGAGCACCCGATCGGCTGTCACGTTCGCCTTGCGCGTGGCGATTGCCAGGTCGGAGCCGGCATTTTCCAGCAGCACCACGAACTCGTCGCCGCCGATGCGCGCAACCGTGTCGCAGCCGCGTACGCAAGGCTGCAGTCGCTGCGCGACCTGCCTGAGGAACTGGTCGCCGACCGCATGCCCGTGGATGTCGTTGAGCGACTTGAAGTTGTCTAGGTCGATGAAAAGCAGCGCGCCATGGCCGCCGGTTTCGGTACGCCGGTCGACAGCCTGAGTCAGCCGGTCGAGAAACTTGCGGCGGTTCGGCAGTCCGGTCAGCGCGTCGAAGAAGGCAAGCTTCTCGATCGATTGCTCGTTCGCCTTCTTCTGCGAGATGTCTGCGATATAGCCATGCCAGAGCACGCCTTCCGGTACGACCTCAGGCATCGCCGTAACGCGCAGCCAGCGGAACGGGCCGTCATGGCGCCGCGCCTTGAACTCGAGGTCCCATCGCGCGAGCCGCTCTCCCGAAAGCCGCAGCGTCTCGACGAAATCGCGACGATCGTCCTCGTGCACCAGTTCGATAAAGGTCATCGGGTCGGGCAGGGGGCCTTCGGCATCCAGCCCCGAAATCTCGGCGAAGCCGCTGCTGGCGAAGGGCAGCGTATACTCGCCGCCGGTGTGGCGCACCATCTGGAACAGGCCGCCGGGCACCTGGCTTGCGAGCTTGCGGAAGCGCTCCTCGAGCTGCAGCCGGCGTACCGTCCCGGAGATTTCGCGGACCGAGCCTTCGAGATAGAGAGCGAGGCCAGTGGCCGGATCGCGCACCATGCGCGCGCTTTCCGACACCCAGATCCGTTCCCGCGTCTTATGGCGGTATATCTCCGAAACGAAGTCCGTGACGCGGCCCTGCTGGTTCAGCAGTTCGCGAAACTGGCGCCGCCGCTTCGGGTCGACATACCATTCGACGCCGATGTCGCTGACGCTCGTCACGAGTTCGGCCTCGGTGTCGTAGCCGTTGAGCGCGACCATCGCCCTGTTGGCACTGAGCATGCGGCCCTCGGGTGTCGACCGGTATATGCCCTCCGAGAGGTTTCCGATGAGGTCGGCGCTGTTTCGCTCGCGCTCCAGCGCGCTCTCGTAGAGCCTGCGGTACCGATAGGTCGCGACGCCCAGCGCAAGCGTGGCGGCAAAGCCGGCGGCGGTGAGCCAGGCCTGGCTTTCCGCGATCGTCTGCAGTGCCGTCTCCATATCGCCCGATCCGCCCCGCGTGGATATCGCGGCCGTAGATTAGCGTTTTGCGGACTGAAGAAAGCCTAACGCTGCGGCACGGTTACCGAAGTGGTTAAGAAGGCGTTACGACCAACGCGCAGCGCTTTCGTCATCGGCATCGCGGGCTTCCACCCAGTCGCCAGGAAGGCCTCCGACCGGATGCTCCCGCTTCCAGAAGGGCGCGCGCGTCTTCAGGAAATCCATCACGAAGCTTGCGGCTTCGAAGGCAGCCTGCCGGTGGCTCGATGCGCTGAGCACGGCGACGATCTGGTCGCCGGGCCGCATCAGCCCGTGGCGGTGGATGACGCGCAGCGCCGTCAGCGGCCAGCGTTCGCAGGCCAGCGTCGCGATGCGGCCGATCTCGGCCTCCGCCATGCCCGGATAATGCTCGAGCTCAAGGGCCGACAGCCTGCCGCTTTCGTCCCGGCAGAGCCCCGTGAAGGTGACGACAGCGCCGGCCTGTCCGTCACCGGCCTGCAGCGCCGCCATCTCGGCGGGCAGGTCGAAATCCTCGGCCTGGATGCGCACATGCGGCCGGACGGCGACCATGTCAGCCGCCCGTCATCGGCGGGAACAGCGCGATCTCGCGGGCGCCGGCGATCGGCTCGCCATGCTTGACGTGCTCGTGGTTGATCGCCACGCGGATCGCGCTCGGGTGCTGAAGCGCCTCGGCATAGCCGTCGCCGCGCGCGGCAAGGAATGTAAGCAGATCGGCGACCGTGACGACGTCCGCCGGCAGGTCGATTTCCTCTTCCGGCACGCCGATCCGCTCGCGGACCCAGGCGAAATAGACGAGCTTCATCCTACTCCTCGATGACGTGCTTCAGCCCGGCGCGGAAATAGTCGTAGCCCGTGTAGAGCGTGACGATCGCCGATACCCAGAGAAGTGCGATGCCGATTTCGGTCACGCCGGGGAAAATCCTGTCGCCGGCCGGCCCAACAAGCAGGAAGCCGATCGAGACCATCTGCATCGTCGTCTTCCATTTGGCGAGCTGTGTCACCGGCACCGAGACCTTGAGCGCGGCGAGATATTCGCGCAGGCCTGAGACGAGGATCTCGCGACACAGGATGATGATGCCCGCCCAGAGCGACCATCCGGCGATCTCGCCATGCGCGGCGAGCAGCAGCAGGCAGGTGGCGACAAGGAGCTTGTCTGCGATCGGGTCGAGCATGCGGCCGATATTCGACGTCTGCTTCCAGATGCGTGCAAGATAGCCGTCGAGATAGTCGGTGACGCTCGCCAGCACGAAGATCGCCAGCGCGGTCCAGCGCGCATAGTCGGCGTCGTTCAGCCGCCCTTCCAGAAAGAAGCAGAGCACGATCAGCGGCACTGCGATGATGCGCCCGTAGGTCAGAAGGTTGGGAATATTGTAGGCGACACGCGACATCGCGACTTCCAGTTCCTGTCTCGTCCTCAATGCCGCCGCGCGCCCGCCCGGTCAACAGCGACCGGCTGGGCCACGGCGTCACCGCTCGTGAAAATGGGCGTAGATCGTCTTCGCCATCGCTTCCGAAATGCCGTCGACCGCCTGCAGATCGTCGAGGCCCGCACGGCTGACCGCCTTTGCGGTGCCGAAATGATGCAGAAGCGCGCGCTTGCGGCCGGGGCCGATGCCGGCGATCTCGTCGAGCGGGTTCTTGACCATTTCCTTCTTGCGCCGCGCCCGATGCGAGCCGATCGCAAACCGATGCGCCTCGTCGCGCAGCCGCTGGATAAAATAGAGCACAGGGTCGCGCAGCGGCAGCGAGAAGGGCTGCTTTCCCGGCATGAAGAAGCGTTCGCGCCCCGCGTCGCGGTCGACGCCCTTGGCGATGCCGATCGCCGAGACCACATCCGTCACGCCGAGCTTCGTCATGATCTCCATCGCGGCCGAAAGTTGGCCCTGTCCGCCGTCGATCAGGACAAGGTCCGGCCATGTCGGCAAGCCGCCGCTCTCCTCCTCGTCATCGCTCGCGACGGGCGCGCCGGGGGTAGGGCGCGAATCGGGGTGGTCCTTGACGAGCCGCGTGAAGCGCCTCTCCAGAACCTCCCGCATCATGCCGAAATCGTCGCCGGGCGTGATGTCTTCCGAGCGGATGTTGAACTTGCGGTAGTGGTTCTTGGCGAAGCCCTCCGGGCCCGCCACGATCATGCCGCCGACCGCGTTCGTGCCCATGATGTGCGAGTTGTCGTAGACCTCGATACGGCGCGGCACGCGCGGCAGGCCGAACGTCTCCGCGAGACCGGCCAGAAGCCTGCGCTGCGACGACGTCTCCGCCAGCCGCCGCCCGAGCGCCTCGCGCGCATTCTGCAGCGCGTGGTCGGTCAGGTCCTTCTTGGCTCCGCGGGCCGGCACGTTGACCACGACCTTTCGGCCCGCGCGCGCCGAAAGCGCTTCGGCCAGGAGCGGCTGCTCCTCGACCTCGTGCGACAGAAGGATCAGCCGCGGCGTTGGCTTGTCGTCGTAGAACTGAGCGAGGAAGGCGCCGAGCACCTCGGCGGATTCGAGCGACGGGTCGGCCTTCGGGAAATAGGCCCGGTTGCCCCAGTTCTGGCCGGTGCGGAAGAAGAACACCTCGATGCAGTTCTGCCCGCCCTCCTGGTGGATGGCGAAGACGTCGGCCTCTTCCACGCCTTGCGGGTTGATGCCCTGGTGGCTCTGGACATGGCTCAGCGCAGCAAGCCGGTCGCGATAGATCGCGGCGCGCTCGAAATCGAGCTCGGCGGACGCCTCCTGCATGGCGCCGGCGATGTCCGACTTGATCCGATCCGACCGGCCCGACAGGAACGCCTTGGCCTCCGAGACGAGCTCGGCATAGTCGTCCTTCGAGATTTCGTTGGTGCACGGACCGGAGCAGCGCTTGATCTGGTAGAGCAGGCAAGGCCGCGTCCGCGTCTCGAACATCGAATCGGTGCAGGTGCGCAACAGGAATGCGCGCTGCAACGAGTTGATCGTGCGCCCGACCGCGCCGGCCGACGCAAAGGGTCCGAAGTACTCGCCCTTGCGGCTCCGCGCGCCGCGATGCTTGAAGATACCCGGCGCGCGATGGTCGCCGGACAGCAGGATGTATGGAAACGACTTGTCGTCCCGCATCAGCACGTTGAAGCGCGGTCGCAACCTCTTGATGAGGTTGGCTTCGAGCAGCAGTGCTTCTGTCTCCGTGCGGGTGACGACGAATTCCATCGCCGCCGTCTCGCGGATCATGCGTCCGATGCGGTTCGTATGGCCGCGGCCCTGCGCGTAGTTGGTCACGCGCTTCTTGAGGCTGCGCGCCTTGCCGACATAGAGGACGTCGCCCGCCGCATTCGCCATGCGATAGACGCCGGGCGCGTTCGGCAGGCGCTTGACGAGGGTCTGGATCAGGTCGGTGCCGGTCTTCCCGGCGCCATCGCCGCCGCTGCCGTGCCAGTCGATCTCGGGCATGGGACCCGCGGGCGCAGCGATCTCGTCGTCGCCGATGTCCTCGTCGTCGTCCATCGGCGCGTCGTCGATCAGGCCCGCGACGTCGTCTGCCGCGCGCTCCGCACGCTTGCTGTCACCGACCGTGCCGGCGGGCGGTCTGCCGCTCATTCCGAAATCCCCGTGACGTCGGGCGTCTCCCAAGCCAGATGTTGCCCGCCATCGAGCGCGATCATCTGTCCCGTGAGCGATCTCGCCTCCATCATCCAGCGAATGGTCGCGCCGAATTCGACGAGATCGGGGCCGCGCTTCAGTAGAATGGCGTCCACCTGTCCTGCGAAGTCCTCGTGCTGCTGGCGCGTGTTCGCAAGCGTCGGGCCAGGGCCGATCGCATTGACCCGCACCCGCGGCGCCAGCGACTGCGCCAGCGTGCGCGTGGCGGTCCACAGCGCCGATTTCGACAGCGTGTAGGAGAAGAAGCGCGGATTGAGCCGCCAGACGCGCTGGTCGATCATGTTGACGACGAGCCCGTCGCGGTCCTGCGGCAAACCATCCGCCAGCTTGCGTGCGAGCATGGCGGGCGCCTTGAGATGGACGGCGAAGTGCCGGTCCCAGACGTCCCACTCGAAATCCGATGCGCTGTCGTCCTCGAAGACGGAGGCGTTGTTGACGAGCACCTCGATCGGCGCGCAGAGCGCGTTCGCAGCGTCGCCTACGAGCCTCGCGACGGCATCCATATCCGAAAGATCGCAGCCAACTGCGGTGGTGTTGCCGCCATTGGCATTCAGCGCCGCAACGAGTTCGTCCGCTTCGCGGGACGACGAATTGTAGTGGATCGCGACGGCATGCCCGTGTGCCACGAGATCCTCCACGATCGCCCGGCCGACGCGCTTCGCGCCGCCTGTAACGAGGATGGCCCTGCTTTTCGCCATGCCGGACCCGCCTAGAAGAAGGACGCCATATAGGCGACGAAGGCGACGAGCAGCACCGCGCCGACCAGCTTGCCGGCCTGAACGCGGGCAAAGGAGAGGGCCGCCAGGGCGACTGCGGCTGCGACCATCACCCAGATGTCGATCGAGGCAATGCGCGGATCGACCGGCACCGGCACGATCATCGCCGTGATGCCCATGATGCCCAGAATGTTGAAGATGTTGGAGCCGACGACATTGCCAAGCGCAATCTCGCCGCGCTTGCGCAGCGCCGCCATGAAGGTCGTGGCGAGTTCGGGCAGCGAGGTGCCGATGGCGACGATCGTCAGGCCGATGACGGCATCCGAAATGCCGAAGGTCGCCGCGATCGTCGAAGCGCCCCAGACGACGAGCTGCGCCGCGATCGGCAGTCCGATCAGGCCGCCGATCAGAAAGGCCGCGATCTTGCCCTTGCCATGCGCGGCCGGCAGTTCCCCGGCCTCGTCCTGCGCCTGACCGGTCATGGCGCTCCGGACCTGCCATCCGACGAAGGCCAGAAGGGCCGCAAACAGAAGCACGCCTTCGAGCCGCGTGATGGTGCCGCCCAGCGCCACGGCTATCATCGCGACGGTCGCAGCGAGCATGACGATCATGTTGCGGCGAATGCCCGGCATATCCGTGAGGATCGGCGAGATGAGCGCCGGCAGGCCGAGGATCAGGAGGATGTTGACGATATTGGAGCCGACGATGTTGCCCACTGCGATGCCCGGCGAATCGTCGAGCGCCGCTTGAACCGATACGAAGAGCTCGGGCGCCGAGGTGCCGAAGGCGACCACGGTGAGACCGATGATCAGCGGCGAAATGCCGATCGATTCGGCCATGCCGGTGGCACCCTTGACCAGAAGGTCGCCGGCGAAGACGAGAAGAACCATGCCTGCGGCAAGCGCGGCGGTGGCAAGCAGCATGTTGGCTCCAGCAGCAAGACGAAGACGGTCGCTGCCATATAGGGCTGGTTGCGCCGGACAGGAAGGCCGGCCCTATGTGTTGCCGATCCGCAACGTCACGGTTCAGCCGCAATCCGGTCGGGAAATCTTCATTTTTATGGTGCTCTTCAGCCTTATTCCGGCAGCAGTGTCGGAACCGTAGACGCCCGAGATCGTTCGCTCCCACAGCGATTCCGGGCGTCGATTTTGGTCGGAAGCGTATTGAGTTCCGTTTCCTATGGCTCAGGAGTAATAAGAATGAAGGCCACCCACACTCTCGCTCTCGCCGCTGGCGTTGCGATCCTTGCGGCTCTCCCCGCCCGCGCAGCCGACGTCGTCTTCCAGGAGCCCCCGGCTCCGGCAGCTCCGATGGCCATGGCTCCCGTCAACACCTGGTCCGGCCCCTATGCCGGTGTCACGCTGAACTACGGCTTCCGGAGCGAAGTCGAGGGCAACATCAATGGTATCCCAGCTTCGGTTGATACCGACGGCTTCGGCGGTTCGGCATTCGGCGGCTGGAACTGGCAGAACGGCGCATTCGTGTACGGCCTTGAGGCTGACATCGGCGCTTACGGCGCCCGCGGCTCCAACGGCGACCTTTCGGCTCGCACCACGGTCGACGGCTCTGTCCGCGGTCGCGTCGGTGTTGCCGTGACCGACGACGTTCTTGTCTACGGTACCGCGGGTGGCGCTGCCGCCCGTCAGCGCGTTGAGGTTGCCGGTAACCGCGACACCGACGTTGTGCTCGGGTACACGGCTGGCGTCGGCGTCGACGCGCGCTTGACCGACCAGGTCTTCGGCCGCGTCGAGTACCGTCACACGCGGTACGAGAGCGGCGACTTCGACCTGCCGGGCGTTGGCACTGGCTCGTTCGACAACACCGAGAACCGCGTCAGCGTTGGTCTCGGCGTCAAGTTTTGATCCGAACGATCATCGAATCGAAAAGGCCGGGCGTTTCGCCCGGCCTTTTTGTTTGCGTTCACGCCTTCGGAAGCTCCTTGGTCAGCTCCGGAAAACGTTCGTCGAAGCGCTTGGCCCAGCGCAGGAGCTTCGCGCGCCCGCGCTCCCACTGGCCACCGAAGCGGATGCCGGCATAGGCGAGTGCGGCACGCAGCGCGATCTGTCCGCCGGTCGGGTATTTGGTCAGTTTGGGCGGGCTCTCGTTGAGGAAATCGAGCGTGCGGATGGCCTTCGACCATTGCCGCTCCAGCCACGGCAGATGCACCTTCTCTTCCGGCCGGAACCGCCGTTCATAGACATGGGCCAGCAGAGCGTCGCACAGCCCGTCGGCCAGTGCTTCCAGCCGCTCGGCCTCCAGACGCTTGGCCCCGGCGCGCGGATAGAGCTTGCCGCCGCTTTCGCGGTTGATGTGATGCATGATCGTCCGGCTGTCGAAGATCACATCGCCATCATCCGTAACGAGTGTCGGGATCTTGCCCAGCGGGTTGCGCGACAGCAGCTCCGCCGGCTCGCTCGCCGTGTCGGTCATGATCTTCTCGATTGGAAACCCCGCATAAAGCGCCGCCATGCGCACCTTCGCGCTGTAGGGTGAAGCCGAGGCGGTGAAAAGCTTGGCCATGTCGGGGAAACCTCCGGAAAATTTTGCCTCACGCTAGGATGCGTTAAGGCCTGCGGCAACAACCGCTTGCGCCTTTCCGCAAGCTTTGTCTGCTCAGGGCAGGGGCATCGCCTGTCGCTCGGCGCGGCAGGCGCGGCGATCGACTTCGGGGCAGGATCGCCAGCCGAAATCCGGGCCGAGGCAGAGGCGCACTTCCATGATGTGACCGTCCGCGCATGTCACCGCGACGGTGTCGGGCGACAGGCCCTGATTGGCAGCGATGAAGGATGCCTCGACTGCATCAGGATCGGCCAAGCCTTCGCGGACGTATTCGCTTGCGGACGGAATGCTGATTCGCTCGAACGCAGCCCGCGTCGCATCCAGATAGCCGCGCTGGTCGAGGCCCGTGCAGGAGCCGTGCTTGCGCCACTGATGCCCGATCAGCCCGACCGAGGGCATGATGTCGAGATAGCTTCGGGCGAGATCGGCCGGAACGAATCGATCGGCCTCGTCGAGCGGGCAGAACTCCGGCCAGCCGCTTTCGTTCTGCGGCCACAGCCCGTGTACGACGAAGGCGCGCGCCGGCTCGGCCTCGCATTGCTGGCGGTTCGCGTCCGGTCCCTCGACCGCGCAATAGCTCGGCGACCAGGACAGTGCGAGCACGTAGAAGTCGAACGCCGCGCTCTGCGCAGTCGGCGTAGTGTCGCTGCAGCCCGCGAGCAGGCCTGCCAGGATTAGCGGAAGAGCAAGACGGGTGCGAATCAGCGCAGCACGCGGCAATGGCCGCCGTAAACAAGCCAGCGGTCGAAGCCGGACACGCAGAACTCGACATTCGAGCCGCGGCCGGCAAAGCCCATCGGGGTCTCGATCAGGTACCAGACGTCGCGGGTGTAGCCCTGATACCCATCGGTGAGAGCCACCGTCGCCTTGCAGTACTGGCGTTCGATCGGGCTGCGCTCGTGCTGCGGCTCGTAGCGGTTCGACAGGATGCCGTAGAAATCGGCGATTGCCACCTGTGGCAGGTTGGGCACGTGCGTCACTTGGTGTCGAAACCGGTCGGTGATGGTGCCAAGAACCTTGCCATTGCCGCAGATGCCGGGGTCGGACGGATAGACGCCGACGATCATGTCCGCCGCCTGCGCTGGCAGCCCCGCAGAAACCAGGCCTGCAGCCATTGCCAGAATGCCGAGAATCCGCCGCATCGAACCACCTTTGCCGTTTGCGCGCACTGTGTTGGAGAGGCCCCTCCGGGTCAAGCTCAAAGCCGCTCCGGCGTCAGCCTTGCCACATCGAATGTGGCGCCCGTGCCATCGGCCATGCGGTCGCGCAGCACCGGCAGCAGGGCTGCGAGTTCCGCTTCGAGCGGGTAGGGCGGGTTGACCACGACCATGCCGCAGCCGTCGAGCGGTCCGCCATCCACATGCGCCCGGATGAAGAAGGTGACATCCATGATCTTCGGGATCGAAGCTTCGACCAGTCGCTCGCGGAAGCGCGCATGGGCACGCGCGTCCTTGATCGGATACCAGAGCGCGTAGATCCCGCCTGGCCAGCGCTGGTGGGCCTTCTTCAATCCGTCCACCAGCCGGTCGAACTCGCCTTCCTTCTCGAATGGCGGATCGACGAGCACCAGCCCGCGCTTCTCCTTCGGCGGCAGATGCGCGCCGAGCGCGAGCCACCCGTCGAGCTCGATCACCCGCGTCTGGAAGTCGCCTTCGAAGCGCTTGCGCAGGGTGGCGGCATCGACCGGATGGAGCTCGATCGCCGTCAGCCGGTCCTGCGGCCGCAACAAAGCGCGCACCAGCGAGGGCGAGCCAGGATAATGCCGAATGCTATCGCCTTCATTGAAGCCGCGCACGGCGTCGAGCCATGGCGCGGCGAGCGCTGCGGCGTCTGCGGCCAGTGGCGGCGAGACGATTCGGCCGATGCCGCCCGTCCATTCCCCCGTCCGCTGCGCCTCGTCCGACGTCAGGTCGTAGAAGCCGGGACCGGCATGGGTATCGATCACCCGGAACGCCGCCAGCTTCTGCTTCAGGTACTCGACGATCCGCGCGACGATGATGTGCTTGAAGACGTCGGCGAAATTCCCGGCGTGAAAGGCGTGGCGATAGTTCATGTGGCCAGCCATGCCGGGGCAATGGGCGGATTTCAAGGGTACCTGGTCGCAGAGCGGCCTAACCCCCACCCTGAACCCCTCCCCACAAGGGGGAGGGGGCGTCAGGCGCCGAATCCATCCGCTTGCCAGCTTGGCGCCGGCATCAAGGTCTCCCTCCCCCTTGTGGGGAGGGGTGCGGGGTGGGGGTCGCGCAGTCATCCCGGGGGCAACTGCTGGCCCATCCGAACTCGCACACTCCTGCTACTCGACCTCGCCCCGATCGGTTACAAAGCTCCTATGAACGTCGCTCCGAACATCCGCATCGGCCATTCGGCCTGCCCGCACGATTGCCCGTCCACCTGCGCGCTCGACGTCGAGATCATCGACGGCCGGCGCATCGGCAGGCTGCATGGCGCCAAGGAGAACTCGTACACGGCCGGTGTGATCTGCGCGAAGGTCGCGCGCTATGCCGAGCGCATCCACCATCCCGACAGGCTCCTGAAGCCGATGGTCCGTGCCGGCGCCAAGGGCGAGGGCGTCTGGAAGGAAGCGAGCTGGGACGCCGCCCTCGACCTCGTCGCCGAGAAGTTCATCAAGGCCGAAGCCGAGCATGGCTCCGAGGCCGTCTGGCCCTATTACTACGCCGGCACGATGGGCCTCGTGCAGCGCGATTCGATCGAACGACTGCGGCACGCCAAGAAATATTCCGGCTTCTTCTCCTCGATCTGCACCAACCTCGCCTGGACGGGCTACGTCATGGGTACGGGCAGGCTTGCCGGGCCGGACCCGCGCGAGATGGCGAAGGCGGACTGCGTCGTCATCTGGGGCACCAATGCGGTGGCCACCCAGGTCAACGTGATGACCCACGCGGTCCGCGCCCGTAAGGAACGCGGCGCCAAGATCGTCGTCGTCGACATCTACGAAAATGCGACGATGAAGCAGGCCGATATCGGCCTCGTGCTCAGGCCGGGCACCGACGGCGCGCTCGCCTGCGCGGTGATGCACGTGCTCTTCCGCGATGGCCTCGCCGACCGCGCCTATCTGGAGAAGTACACGGACGATCCAAATGGGCTCGAGGCGCATCTTGCCATCCGCACGCCCGAATGGGCCTCCGCAATCACGGGCCTGACCGTCGCCGAGATCGAGAACTTCGCCCGGCTCGTCGGCACCACGAAGCGCACGTTCTTCCGCCTGGGCTACGGATTTGCGCGACAGCGCAACGGCGCAGTGAACATGCATGCCGCCGCCTCGATCGCGGCGGTCACAGGCGCCTGGCAATATGAAGGCGGCGGGGCGTTCCACAACAACGGCGCGATCTACCAGCTCGACAAGGGCCTGCTCGAAGGCTCGAAGCTGATGGACCCGCGCATCCGCCATCTCGACCAGTCGCAGATCGGCCGCGTGCTGACGGGCGACGCCGAGGCGATGCGCGGCGGACCGCCCGTGACCGCAATGCTGGTGCAGAACACCAACCCCGCAAACGTCTGCCCCGAACAGCGGCTCGTGGTGGAGGGCATGAAGCGCGACGATCTCTTCATGGCCGTGCACGAGCATTTCATGACGGATACGGCGAAGCTCGCCGATGTCGTCCTGCCGGCCACCATGTTCCTCGAGCATGACGACATCTACAAGGGCGGCGGGCACCAGTTCATCGTGCTCGGTCCCAAGCAGATCGAGCCGCCGGAAGGCCCGCGCACCAATCTCAATGTGATCGAAGAGCTGGCAAAGCGGCTCGGCGTTTCCGATCGTCCCGGTTTCGGCATGGACGAACGCGCGCACATTGACCACATGCTCGCCCGCCACGATCTCGGCTCGTTCGACACGCTGAAGGACGTGCGCTGGAGCGAGCACCAGCCGGATTTCGAAACCGCGCATTACCTTAACGGCTTCGGCCATCCCGACGGCAGGTTCCGCTTCCGCCCGCAATGGGAAGGCGGCATCGCGCCGAACAAGCCGCCGCGTTCCGTCGGCATGCTCGGCCCGTGGCAGGACCTCCCCGAATTTCCCGACCATGTCGATCTGATCGAGACGGCCGACCAGGAGCATCCGTTCCGCCTCGCAACCTCGCCCGCGCGCTCCTTCCTCAACTCGACCTTCGTCGAGACACCGGGTTCGGTCGGGCGCGAAAGGCGGCCCGAGCTGATGATCCATCCCGATGACGCGGCTGCACATGGCATCGCCGAGGGCGACCGCGTCGAGATCGGCAATCGCCGCGGCGAGGTCGTGCTGCACGCCAGGCTCGCGTCGGGCCAGAAGCGCGGCGTGGTTATCGCGGAAGGCATCTGGCCGAACTCGGCTCATGAGCGCGGAGAGGGGATCAACGTGCTCACCGGCGCCGACGCCGCCGCGCCCTATGGCGGTGCGGCATTCCACGACAACCGGATCTGGCTGCGGCGGGCGGACTGAAGGGAAAGCGTATGGCGGAACCGGTCGAAGGCGGATGTCTCTGCGGCGCCGTGCGTATCGCGGCGCGCGGCAACCCTCTCAGGGTAGGTGTCTGCCACTGCATGGACTGCCGCAAGCATCACGGCGCTCTCTTCCACGCTTCCGCGATTTTCCCGGCGGAAGCCGTCAGCGTCGCCGGCGAGACGCGCGCCTATCAGGGCCGAAACTTCTGCCCGACATGCGGCTCATCGGTCTTCTCGCGATCAGGCGGCGAGATCGAAGTCCATCTCGGTACGCTCGACGCGCCCGATCGCTTCACGCCGACCTATGAACTCTGGACGATCCGCCGCGAAAGCTGGCTCCCGCCCTTTCCGGTCGCCGAGCGTTTCTCGCGTGATCTCGGAGATTAAGGCGTAAAGCGCGCGAGGCTTTCGAGATCGGAAGCCTCTGTCAGCTTCTCCAGCGCCGGTGCCACCAGCAGGTCGCGATCGCCGTCGGCGATGTCGGCGAACACGGTCCGCCCCGCTTCCATCCGCGCGCGACCCTCGGCGACAAGGCGGAGCGCGTGCGGGTAGAGCCGGTGCTCGGCGCGCAGCACGCGGCGGGCAAGCGTATCGGCTTCATCGCCCGGCATGACAGGCACGACCGCCTGCGCGATCACCGGCCCGCCATCCATCTCGGCCGTCACGAAATGCACCGAGCACCCGTGCACGCGCATGCCAGCATCGATGGCGCGCTGATGGGTATCGAGGCCCTTGAAGAGCGGCAGGATGGAGGGGTGGATGTTGATCATCCGGCCCGCCCAGCGATCGGCAAAATCCTTGCCGATCAGGCGCATGTAGCCGGCCATCACGACCAATTCGCCGCCCATCTCTGCAATCGCGGCATCGGTCGCCGCATCGAGCGCCTCGCGGCCCTGATGGTCGGCCTTCGTCACCGCGCGGGTGGCCAGGCCCTGCTGGCGGGCGGCTTCCAGGCCGGGTGCATCGGCCAGGTTGGAGATTACGCCGACGATTTCGGCCGGAAAGGCAGGCTCCTTCGCCGCCTCGATGAGCGCGGCAAGGTTGGAGCCGCGTCCCGATATCAACGCGACGACACGCTTGCGCGGCCGGATCATAGCGCGATGTGCCCGCGATAGACGACGCCGCTTTCGCGGCGCGGCACAATGCGGCCGAGCGGAAATACCGTCTCGCCCTGCTCCTTGAGGACGGCCGCGACCTGGGCCGCCTGGCCCGACGCGACGACGGCGATCATCCCGACGCCGCAATTGAACACGCGCATCATCTCAGTGTCGGCGACCCCGCCCGCCCTGGCAAGCCACGAGAACACCGGCGGCACGTCGATCGCGTCGAGGTCGAGCTCGGCGGCATAGGTCTCGGGCAGCACCCTCGGGATGTTTTCGGGGAAGCCGCCGCCTGTGATGTGCGCGAGCGCCTTGATGCCGTGCGTGGCGCGGATGGCGGCGAGAAGCGGCTTCACATAGATGCGCGTCGGCGCAAGCAGCGCCTCGGCAAGGCTCATCGAAGCGTCGAACGGGGCAGGGGCCGCAAGGTCCGCGCCAACGCGCTCGACGATCTTGCGCACCAGCGAATAGCCGTTGGAATGGACGCCCGAGGAGGCAAGCCCGAGGATGACGTCGCCATCGACGATATCGCCTGTCGGCAGAAGCTGGCCGCGTTCGGCCGCGCCCACGGCAAAGCCGGCGAGGTCGTAGTCGCCTTCGCGATAGAGCCCCGGCATTTCGGCCGTCTCGCCGCCGATCAGCGCACAGCCGGCCTGCCTGCAACCCTCGGCGATGCCGGCGACGATGGTCGCGCCCTGTTCGGGGTCGAGCTTGCCGGTCGCGTAATAGTCTAGGAAGAGAAGCGGCTCGGCGCCCTGGACGACGAGATCGTTGACGCACATGGCCACGAGATCGATGCCGATCGTTTCGTGCCGGCCGGTGTCGATCGCAAGCTTAAGCTTCGTGCCGACGCCGTCATTGGCCGCGACGAGGATGGGGTCGGTGAAGCCGGCGGCCCTGAGGTCGAACAGCCCGCCGAAACCCCCGATCTCGCCATCGGCTCCGCTGCGAAGGGTGGAGCGCACATGCGGCTTGATCAGCTGGACCATGCGGTTGCCAGCGTCGATGTCGACGCCGGCTTGGCGATAGGTGAGGCCGTTGGTCTGGTCGCTCATGGCTGCCCTTTCTGTATCGGCGGCTCTTGGCATGCCGGGGCTTTGGCCGCAAGGTCCGCGAGCCGCGGGCATCGCCCTTGACCGGCCATCGCCGGGGCGCCTATCTCGACCTTTTGGCGCTCACGCAGGAGCACTTCATGGAGCCGTCCCAGGATCTCGCCGAGCCCCGCAGCCCAAGCGGTGCCGCGTTCCGACGGCAGCTGGCGTTCTGGATCGTCGTCGCGGTCGTCTTCGTGCTCTTCCTGCTGATGTTCCGGTCGATCCTGCTGCCTTTCGTCGCCGGCATGATCCTCGCCTATTTCCTCGATCCGATCGCCGACCGGCTGGAGCGGCTCGGTCTGTCGCGGACGGTCGCGACGACCGTCATCGTCGTCGGCTTCGTGCTGGTCTTCGTTCTCGCCCTGATGCTTTTCATCCCCGTGCTCGCCGCCCAGCTTTTCGATTTCATTGAGCGCATTCCTGGCTATGTCACGCGCCTGCAGGAGCTGATCGCAAGCATCGATCCCGGCTGGCTGCGCGAGAATGTCGGCTTCGACCCGGCCTCGATCCGCGAAAATCTCGGCGGCCTTGTCTCGCAGGGCGCAAGCTTCCTGACGGGGCTCTTCACGGGCATCTGGAATTCGGGCCGGACGCTCATCGACCTTGCCGGCCTCTTCGTCGTCACGCCGGTCGTCGCCTTCTACATGCTGCTCGACTGGGACCGCATGGTCGCGAAGGTGGATTCGTGGGTGCCGCGCGACCACGTTCACACGGTGCGCCGACTTGCTCTGGAGATCGATCGCTCGGTTGCAGGCTTCGTGCGCGGGCAGGGCACGCTCTGCCTCATCCTCGGCACGTTCTACGCCGTGGCGCTCACCCTGGTCGGGCTCAATTTCGGGCTACTCATCGGCCTCTTTGCCGGGCTGATCTCCTTCATCCCCTATGTCGGCTCCCTGGTCGGGCTCGTGCTGTCGGTCGGCGTGGCGCTGGTGCAGTTCTGGCCGGACTGGCCGTGGATCGTCGCCGTCATCGTCATCTTCCAGGCCGGCCAGTTCGTGGAAGGCAACATCCTGCAGCCGAAGCTTGTCGGCCGCAGCGTGGGGCTTCACCCCGTCTGGCTGATGTTCGCTCTGTTCGCTTTCGGCGCGCTGTTCGGCTTTGTCGGGCTTCTGATCGCGGTGCCCGCGGCCGCGGCCGTCGGCGTGCTCGTCCGCTTCGCGATCGAGCGCTATCTCCAGTCGCCGATGTATCGCGGCACGCGGTCCTTGCCGGTTAGCCCCGATGTCGGGGATCTGCCGTGACCGAACGCCATCCGGTCGCCCGCCAGTTGCCGCTGGCGCTCGACCATGCGCCCGCATCGGCGCGCGAGGACGTCGTGTGGGGCGAGGCGAACAAGGCGGTGCTGGCGATGATCGATCGCTGGCCGGACTGGTCGTCGCCGGTCCTCGTGATCGCCGGACCCGCCGGGAGCGGAAAATCGCATCTGGCCCGCGCCTGGGCGGAGATCGCCGGCGCCGACAGTCTCGCGGCGGCTGATCTCTCCGGAGATGCCGGGCGGCAGGCTGCAGGCCATCCGCTCTATATCGACGATGCCGACACGCCGGCACTCGACGAGAACGGCCTGTTCCACCTCATCAACGCCGCCCGCGAGGCCGGAAGCTCGGTCCTGCTCACCGCGAGGCGGTTCCCGGCCGCCTGGCCTGTCCGCCTGCCGGACCTCGCCTCGCGGCTGAAGGCGGCAACACTGGTCGAGATCGAGGAGCCGGACGACGCGCTGCTCGTCGCCGTCATCCACAAGCTCTTCGCCGACCGGCAGGTCGAGGTTGAGCCGCATGTCGTGCAGTTCCTCGTGCGCCGCATCGAGCGCTCTGTCGCCACCGCTGCCGCCGTGGTCGATCGCCTGGACCGCGCCGCGCTGGAAGAGAAGTCGCGCATCAGCAGGGCGCTCGCCGCCCGGATCGTTGGCGCGCTGGATGCCGGCCAGCGCGAACTGGATGTCTGATCGCTGCAGCAGACCCGGCCGGCGTTAACCGAAAAGCCGCCAAATCGCCTTTTTCGGACCCAACTTCCGACGCCGGCCCCGCCGATACCTCGTCCCGTTCAGTGGGGACTGAGAAATGACCAGGAAGAATTTCGAGACCGAACTCGCCTTCCTCCTCTTCGGAGGATTTTTCGTTGCGGCACTTTTGCTCATAGAAACCGACAAGCTGCAGCTGATGGCTGCCCTGCGGACGGTCATGGCGGGCTGACGAAGGCGGGGCACCCGAACGAATCCGGGTGCAGCCGATTTCAGGCGGTAACGCTTCCGCGTCTGACCGTGGCGCGCGCCGGCGAAAACACGACCACGGCAAACATGATGACCGAGCCGAGTGCCGTCAGGGACGAGATCGCAAGAAGCGGCTCGACGCCGGGATTTCCGAGATAGAGCGCGTAGAGCGACGGCGACATGACGGCGACCGACGCGACGTAGACCCAGAAATGGATCGTCGCGAGCCGGCTTTCCGCCTTGGCCGGGTTCAGCGCGTAATAGGCGCCGAAGAGCGCGCTCGTCACCCAACCCAGCAAATTCGTATGCGCATGCGCGCCGATGACGTTGTGCTCGCCCGTGATCGACATCTGCAGACCCATCGCGATGCCGAACAGGAAAAACAGTACTGCTGCCTTGAAGAAATAGTCCGCTATCCGAGGCATGATCCCCTCCAGAATCTCAACCTGCGATCCGCGAATGATACGCCCGATCCTGCGCGCTGGCGAGATGCCGCAAACGGGGTGCTGGCGATCCCGGCAGGACTCGAACCACGACGCTGGCCAGTTCGACGCCCGGGGACAACCGCCAGCAGAGCCGCAAACCAAGAATGGATAAGCCAGCGAGACAGCGATGTGCACGTCTCGCCGGCTCTACCGCGCCGAGCTGCAGTCGGCGAGGATGCGCAGGAGGGATCAGAAGCGGTAGTTCACTCCAATGCGAACCTGATTGTAGCTCGTGTCGAACCGGCGTTCGCTCAATGCTGAGAAGCGCGGGTCGACCAGTGTGACGCTGTTGCGCCCGAGATCGGTGTAGAGATACTCGGCCTTAAGCGTCCAGTTGTCGGTGACTGCAACTTCGGCGCCTGCACCAACCGAATAGCCAACTGACGTGCGGCTATCCGAGGTTTCAAAAACACCGGCGGGGTTCGTCACGCAGCTGCCGCCGAGGGGGCTGGTGACGAACGCAGGGCTGCAGCCTAGGGTGTGCTTCGTGTGCGCGATGGCGAGGCCGCCAGTTGCGTAGGGAAGGAACCGCCCGACAGCATAGCCCAGGCGCGCGCGAAGCGTCCCGGAAGCGGTCACCTTGTCTTCGGTGAAGTACCCGCTGAACTCATTCGGATCGATCCAGCTCTCTGTGAATGAGCCGAGCGTAATGTCGGCCTCGACGCCGAGCACGAAGTTCGAAGGCGACTGCCAATTGTAGCCGACCTGTAGACCTCCTGCGAAACCGTCGAGATCCTTGCTGACCGCGGCAGCATTGTTCACGTCGCGCGTGCTTCCCCAACCATAACTGCCATGGACGCCGATGTAGGCGCCAGACCAATCAAAGGTTGCCGTCACCGGCAGCATGGGGTCGATAAACACTGGGTCAGCGGCATGAGCCGACCAGGAAGATGTCAGCATCGCGGCTGCAGCTGCGGTGGCGAGCAAGACATTGCGAATGGTCATTATGGACGTTCCCCTACCGGAATTCGATGTACGCCATCGTTACTTCCAGCAATGAGACCGGCTGTCTTTCCCCCAGAAGGGTTAAATCAGCATCGCCGTCGTGGATCGGGCCGTGGATGCTCGGACAAATTGAGAAAAGCGTTGCCGATCGGCCACATGTCCGCGTCGTAGCCGGCAGTTTTTCCCGACATCGTTGCGCGCCAAAATTGCGGCAACGAAGATGCTATGCTGCCAACGCTGGGTTGATCTAGCTACCGTGCATGCAGAAGGAGCCGCCAGGCCGCGATACCGGCCTCGTCGCGGCTACCACCAGGTGAAATTGGGGCCGGAACAGCAGAAACGCGCGTGCCGTCGGTGGCAGCAACGGTAAGCCGGAGCGCATTGTGCTGGCGATCCCGGCAGGACTCGAACCTGCGACCATCGGCTTAGAAGGCCGGCCGATATTCAACGATTTCCAGCCGATTTCCAACTCCAGCCGGTTCCAAGAGGCGCGAACAAAGCGCGAAACTTGGAACTTCGGTCCGACGCATAGCGCTGGCAGACTGTGTCAGGCGCGGAGCCAGAAGGGAGCGCTAGAGCGCCGAGAAGCCATCGACATTCATCCATTTCGGAGCTAGGAGGCTCCCGTTGCGGAGGTCCGAAACGTACGAGCCGCTTCATGGAGGCTCTTTCGTGAAATACATGGGATCGAAGCGTGCGATGCTTGGCAACGGGCTCGGCGAAGCGCTCGTTCGTCCGCTTGAGGATGCAAAGCATGTTCTCGACCTTTTCGCAGGATCAGCTGCTGTCGCTTGGCATGTAGCCGAGCGGTATAACAAGCAAGTCCTAGCAAGCGACCTTCAGGTATATTCGAAGGTGCTCGCAGCTTCGGTCATCGAACGCACTGCTCCGATCAAACAGCGCGGTTGGGTCGAAGATTGGTTTAGCCGTGCCCGCGGCTGCGTCACGGTGCAAGATTATTGGAAAGAGATTATAGCACTGCAAGCATCACTTGGAAGGATATCCGTATCCGAGGCAGCGCGGGAAGCTCGTTCGATCAATTTCAGTGACAAACTTCCCTTCAGCAAAGCTTATGGCGGCTACTATTTTTCTCCGTGGCAGTCGGTTTGGTTAGATGCATTACGTGCAACTCTGCCTAGAACTGAAGGCCTCCGAGATGTTGCACTAGCTGCTGTTATCCAGGCGTCTAGCCGTTGCGCGGCATCGCCTGGTCACACAGCGCAACCGTTTAAGGCAAATGAGACTGCAGGTCGGTTCCTGATTGAAGCTTGGCAACGGGACGTTCTAGCCATTGTTCGCGCACGAGTGGACGATATTGCTCAGCGAAGTGCAAAAAGGAAGGGTCGCGCGTACTGCATGGATGCCATCAAGCTTGCTGAACAAGCTCAAGCCGGTGATCTAGCCTTTCTTGATCCGCCCTATTCAGGTGTCCACTATAGTCGCTTCTACCACGTGTTGGAGAGCATTGCCCGAGGCGATGTGGGTGAGGTTTCTGGAACAGGCCGCTATCCGGAGAAAGCACAGCGTCCTGTCTCCGACTTTTCCATGCGAAGCACCGCAAGGCAGGCCCTTGATGACTTGTTGGCAGTTCTCGCCGAAAGAAGAGCCAAAGTCGTCATAACATTTCCTTCAGGTACAGCGTCAAACGGCCTGAGCGGAGAAGACGTTAAAGATCTCGCCTCAATTCACTTTCGAATTACAGAGGCGAAGGTTACATCGCGTTTTTCAACTATGGGTGGCGATTTAAAGCACCGAGCAGCGCGCCAGCAGGCAGATGAACTCATTTTAACTCTCTTGCCCGGTTAGCAATGCATGAAACGCGTGGTTCTGCAAGGCGCCGCATGACATTCCTGCTGCTCGAATAGAAAATTACTTTAGGGCTCGATCGCCGCATCTATTCAGTCAGTGGGAGTTGCACCTGCTCAAACAAGTCCTCGGGCTCTGCCTTCCCAGATAGCACTTTGTAAAACGCCGACTCTCCCGAACTGCCGGGCTTGAAGTTTCGCGTGGTCAACTCACTGTCCTCAAGATTGATGTCTTTAAGAATCTGAGCATAGCCTTCTACGGGGATAACGCGGCCATAGATCTTGGTAAGATCTGGATAGACATCCCTCAAGTGCCGCATAAAAGCTCGGAACGCATTCGTCTTGGGAAGAATCCCGCTCTTGCGTGACGTGTCCGCCCATGCTCTGGGCCACTTACCCTGTACCGCTCGAAAGTAGTTATCGACATTGTCGGCAATATCGAGGTCGGCTTCCTCGCCCTCGATGAACATGTTTCTGAATGGGGTGCGCCGCTCTTCCTCGCCTCGGACGGACATCAATTTCTTGCCGTCGATGTAGGCGTTACGATCGGCGAAAGGGTCTCTGGAGATCAGAGCAGTCAAGGCTTCGACAAAGGCGGCTTGGGTTATCGTCTCTCCGGTTCGTCCTGGCGTTACAACTCCCAGGCGCTTGATCCGCTTATGGAATGGGCTGGAGCGCAGACCATCGAGGGCGACGGCGATGTTGTGCGCGGTGCGGAAAGGGCTACGAGCTTTGGAAAGGTCCTCAAGTTCATAAACCAAGCTTCTGCTAACCTTCGTCTGCGCGAGGTTCACAGTGGCAAAGATCTGCGCTTGGACCGAGAGGTCCGCGCCCACGAATATCGAGACGTTCATATCGAACTCTGCCTTGCCGATATCAAACTCTCCCTGTTCGTTGAAGAAGCCTGCCAGACGATGTTGTCCATCCAAGACTTTGGCGATCCTGTTAAACGGTATCTTGGTGCCATCGCCTGTGTCATTGGATACGCGTGCCTCCGTCAGAGTCATCAGCGCCCGTTCGGGGTCATACTGAACGCACCGTTCGTCGACTGCGACGATGACTGCCGTGGGGAAGGTTGGGTCGGGCGACAGGATGTAGTCTCGGATCTTTTTGACGCGTTCCTTGCTGATTGGCCGCTGAACGCCAAGATATCGTTCAACATCCCGTTCCTCGTCCACGAGGCGTCTGACGTCGCTGAATGTTATCTGGGTCAAAAGTTCGGCAGAGAGACAAGCGGAGAAGAACGCTCCATTCTTCTGCTTCACTTCCTGAACAGGAAAAGGACCAATAATCTGGTCTTCCATCAGCCCGCTCCTCTCCGTTTGGCTAGTTTGACAGCGAAGTCTTCAGCATCGACCTTCTGAGCGGTTTCAAGAGAGAAAGGAGGTGGCCCCTTCTCCCAGAGTATAACCGAAAACCAAATTAAGAGAGATACGAGATAAAGAACGTACCCTTTTTGTTGAAGGAATAGAGCCAGGTAGGTGTTTGGGAACATATCACTGCCGGTGTTTGCTCCCGAGTAGGCTATGAGGGTGAGTATCAAAATGAAGAGTGATGTGAGGAATACCTTATCCATCCCGCGCATCTGTTGACTGACTTCCTTGATGGTTAGATCAATTTTATTAATTCTGTAGGCGTCAACAACATCGAATATCACGTAGAGCATCGGAGCAAGGAATGTTGCCGAATATACAAAAATTTCGGAAAGAGTGAGGCGTCGGAGTATCTCTTCGATGAATTGTTGCCATATTTCACCTTGACCCATTCGAGGAGTGCTAAGAGCAACACTCGCCAACACGGGCGATGTTGAAACTAGCCAGAGAAAAAATGCTTTCCATCCGGCCTGCTTCATATCTGCTTTCGAATATCTCCAGATAAATTTGATTGTCGCCCACGATAGGACGAAAAATATGACCACACTGACCAAACCATTGACCATCATCCCAGCCCCCACATTCAGGGCAACCTGATTGGGAAGCCATAGAAAATCAAGTAGCGGCTGGAGGTGCTGGGCGCTTGTTCAGAACTGACTCTCACTTCGATGAATAGACGGTGGCCGTCGAGCTGCGGCTGGCCAGCAGGACGTGCGACTTGCCGCGACCCCCACTTCCCTTTTTCTAGTTGCCGGGGGGGGGCGGCAGCAGATGCGCCCGACCGACTGCTATTGTGTGGATGATCTATAAGGCGTCTACGTGTTCCGCATCCGCTGTCGACCCAAGCGCCTCGCGGCATCGGCCTGGCGAACAGTGACGAGGTCGACGGGCTGGTAGGTTCGGTGGATGGCGTTCGCAGAGGCGATGGAGTTGGCCATCTTCGCGGCAGTCGCCTGCGGTTCGGCGCCGCCGGCCTGCAGCTCTATCGCACCGGAGCGGCGCATGTCGGCAAGGGTGCGCTTGTCCTTCGGGAAAATCGTCTCGCGGACGGCGCCGAAATCATCCGGAAGGGTGAAGCGCGAGTAGGGGGCGCCGGAGCGGTTGCGCAGGATGCAGCCGACCTCGCAGGGCTCCTTCTCGAGATAAGCGTCGAGCAGCGCAAGCGAGCGCTTGCCGAGAGTGCCGATGGCAGCTCGTCCTGACTTCGCGCGCTCTAGCGGCAGATATCGTCCCGCGCCTTCGCCACGGATGCCGTCGACGGTGAGGGCGCGGAGATCGACCGGCGAGAACTGCGTGTCCCAGGCAAGAGCGATCGTCACGGCAAGGCCGCGGTAGCCCATGCGCCAGGCTGCCTTCGCGAGACGCACGACTTCGCCTTCGCGCCATGAGGCCTGCCGCGGTGGCGGCGCTGCATTGACGATGCCGAGCGACGGATCCTGCTTGCCGGGGCACAGGCCGAACGCGGCGCAGACGTTCCAGAGGGCGCGCCAGACCTTGATCACCCGCCACGCCTCGCGCGGCGACACGGTCTCGCGGATATTGCGGCGGAAGATCGACAGCGCCTCGAGCGTGATTTCGCGGCTCGTCGGCGCCTGGTCGCCGAAGACGGGCGAAATCCGCGCCCAGGCGCGTTCCCACTCCTCGCGCGTGCGCGGCTTCTTCGCGACAAGCCATTCGTCCGTCTTGCGATAGCGGTCGAAGGCCTCGCCGATCGAGCCAACGGGCCAGCGTGGCGGCAGATCCTGCGCGCGGCCCTGCCGGTGCCGCTGCCAGCGCTCGTTCCACTCGGCCGCGACCGTCCATGCGGCCGGCCCGTCGACGCCGCAGCGCACGGGGAGGAAGCCCTGCTCGCGCATGGCCCTGGTCGGCTGCCAGTAGCCGTACCTGCCCTTTTTGACGACGTAGTAGGGGATCTTCACATTAGCCACGCATGGCCTCCAACCTGGCGGCGACGAGGCCTCCAGATTGGTCAGGCGGCGCGGCGTTTTGCAAGAACCTTCGATGCCGCGCCGCGCGCCACTGGTCGATCGCGTCGAGATCGTAGTTGCCGGTGTCGGGATCCGAAGGCGGGAAGCCGCGGCGCAGCAGCTGCGGCAGGACGTCGTTGAACTGCTCCAGCGTAAGCCCGAGCCGCCGCGCCGCCTTGTCCGGCGGGACGTCTCGCGGCTCAACGTTGAAGCGGATCGTCATCGCGGCAGCTCGTTGATATTGCGGCGGTGAACGGTAAAGCTGTAGGCAGCGACCCAAGGGTTATCCGACCAGCTGTAACCGCGGTCGGCGTTAAGGCCGTCCCAGAGCACCGAATATTGGAAGACCGCGTTGGACGAAGTGCCGTTGTTGGCACCGAGGGTGCAGCCCTCCGCCATCGCGTCAGCCTCGCTGATTTCCTGCAACCGCTGCACCCCAACCTTGGTGACGATCAGCGTGAGGCGCGAAGCCCATCGCGGCATGTGCATGCCTTGGCGGAAGCGGCCAGTGCGGGAGATTGTGTTCGGCGCTTCATCAGCGACATAGCCAATCGGCCCCGCCCACTCCTGCGGAAGGTCGCGCGGCGCGATGTGATCGTGTTGGCCGCCGGTGCGCCACGCTTCGCGGACGTAGAGGCGGTCGCCGACGGCAATCCGAGGCTCCTCGATTTGCTCCCGGCCGAATACGGCGCGCTGAGTGCCGCCGCCGCTATCGGTCCATGTAGGGATGTCGGATATCGTGATGCCACGCTTGAGGCGGGCAACCCGCCGCGTCTGCGTCTTCCTGCCGGCGAGCAGGGCGAGCACCATCGGACCGGAGAAGAGGATGGGGCGGTCAACCATGGCCTGCGGGCTCCGACATTTCGAGGTCGAGCGCGGCGTAGATCTTGCGGACGGCCTTGGACCGCTCCTGCTCGGCGCGGCGCTTCTGATTGTCGTTCAGTCGCGGATCGAGGAGGTCGGCAACGGCGCGCAGATATTGGGCGGTCGCGCGGGCATCGAGTTCCGCCAGCTCGCTCGCCCATAGGCCCATGCCGATGACAACGAAGCTCGCGCCCGTGCTGCCGATCGCCCTCGCGCCGACATCTGTTGCGGCAAGCAGGTGCTGGTGAACGACATCGCGTATGGCGTCGGCCTGTTGGGGCTCCGGCCGAAGGACACGCTTGCGGGGATCAACCATAGCGGCGCGCCCTCGTCTCAGTGCTTCGCCGGCGAAGCGCCGGATTGACGCTCGCGGCTTTCCGCGATCGACTTCTTCAGGTCAGCCGCGACCTGGTCGACGTCGATGGGGATCGCCTCGGCGAACATGCGCCCATTGCGGATGAAGCCGATGTGCACGGCGGCGCAGTGGTCGCAGAGGAAGATGTGGATCTGGTCGGCCCGTTTGATCTCGCTCATACCGGCCTCCATGCCATGTCGAGCGCGACGAGCTCGTGCCAGGCGAGCGCCACGGCGAAGCCGATGGCGAGGCTGAGCGCGAGCCAGATCAAGAGGGTAGGCCAGAAGCCCTCGAGAGCCTCCGCCGCGGCGCGGCGGTTGGCCTCGATGATCTCGTGGGAAGAGGGGAAGGCGTTCACCTTCCGCTCCGCAGCTGGCGGGTGGCGCGGCGGTTGGCGAGGTCGCGGGCGGCGCGGCCGTGGGCCTCGATCTCGGCCATGGTGAAGCCGCGGTTTGCGAGCGCCTCGCCGTCGACGGTCTGGTTGGCGGCGGACAGCTCGCGCATCGTCTCGGCCATGCGCTCGACGACGGGGCGCAGTTTCGCGCGGCGGGCGGCGTCGCGGTCGGCGGCGCGCTGCGCCAACGCGGCGTTGGCGGCGGCGATGTTCTCAGGCGGACAATGGAAATCGTGGCGGGGTGCAGGTCCATACATGACGCGGTCCTTTCTCGGCTGTCGAAAAAGGAGGGCGCGGCTGAGACTGGAGGGGATTGTGCCGCGCCCTCAAGGTGTGTTCCGAGGGGAACGCGGCCAATATCGAATTATATGCGATATTCTGTCAAGTCGCCTATCGCAAATTATGCGATAATCATGTAACCGCCTATCAGCATCGCGTCTAGGCTCTCGAATCGTTTGCGGTATGAGACAGCAGTGAGGTTGAGAATGCTTTCTACTCGCGGCTCACCGCGAACCGTACCCGACCGACGATCCGGATCTCGTCGCTTTCTGCCCCTTCGATCGGGATCGGTTCCTGAAACCTGGGATCATGCGATTCCGGCAGCAGCCAAAGCTTCCCGCTGTCGTCTTGCCAGAGTGTCTTGACGGTGGCCTCACGCAGACCATCCGCGCGGACCCGCTCGATGATGTAGCGCTTGCCTAGAACTAGGTCTTCCTGCGTTTCGATAGCGTCTGTGAAGACAAGTGCGGTCCCTTCAGGCCATCGGCGATTCATTGACGGCCCGCGCAGTTCGGCGCCGTGCAGCCGCAGCCCCTCGAACGTGGGGTCGTACGGAAGCGGAACATCGTACTGGTCGTCTTCGGGGAGCTCCCACGTTTCGGCGTAGTGGCCCGCTTGGACGTACCCCTTAATCCTGACACTGCGAAACTGTGGCGCGAGGAAGAGCTCGTCAACGCTGACCCCAAGCGCTGCTGCGTAACGCCGCTGCTTGTCGATCGACAGCGTGACCTTGCCGCTCTCGGCGCGCTGTACCGTCTGCCAATGCATGCCCAGTTCGTCGGCGAGGTCAGTCTGCGACCAGCGCTTAGCTTCCCTGAACTCCCGGATGCGGTTCGTGCTCATGGCAAACGCCTACCGCGCAGGCAGAACGGACAAAATCGCAGAAAATGCGATATCGCACTTGACAATGATATCGCATTTTGTGCGATAAGCGCGGCCGAGAGGATTCCCATGCGACTGAGCGAATGGCGCAAGAGCAAGTCAATATCGACCAGCGAGCTGGCGCGCCAGCTCGGGCTGAATGGCGAGCGCGACAGCGGTAATGTCTGGAACTGGGAAACAGGGCGGGCTCGCCCCGATGCGGACATCGTCGAGGCGATCGATCGCCTGACCGAGGGCGCTGTGTCGGCTGCCGATATGCACGCGGTGCGGCTCGACTGGCTCAAGGCGAACCGTCCGGAGAAGTTTTCGGCCGCTCCGACCATGGAGGCGGCGCAATGACTCAATGCGTGGGTAGAACAGTGGTAACTCGCCGGTCTCATAAGCCGGAGGTCGCCGGTTCGAATCCGGCCCCCGCAACCATTTCCGTCCGTGCGGCGCTGCCGCTGCGGCCGGGCCCTGCTTCCGCGCAACTCCCCGCGGAGGGCCCAGGGGCGGGCGAGACCAATCTCCTCCCGGTCTCGCCCGCCTTCCATTTCGGTCTCCTGAAGCCGCTTGCGCTGCACGCCGGGCTCAGGCCCGCGCAGCTCGTCGAGCGGCTTCTGATCGACCATGCCCGGACGCTGCGGCTCGACCATCTGGTCGCCGCCGTCATCAAGGAATCCGCCCACACCTGCAAGCGAAGCGTTGGGCGGCAGGAGGTGCCATCGGGCCTCCTGCCGCTGCCGCAGGCGCCGCCGTGAGGTGATGTTGTCGCGGGTCTTCATGCCCGCACTTTGATTCGATCCAGACCTTTCCCGCCACGGGAAACGACGCCGGGATTTCCCGGCGCGGGAATGCTTTTGCCTGAGGAGGCCCGGATGGACGAGGCACGCGAATTCACCGAGCGGTGGCGGCTGCGGCTTCACGCGGCGCAGACCGACCTGATCGATGCCTATGGCGGCTGCAAGCGGATCGTCGAGAAAATGTCGATATCGCGCAGCCAGGTCGGCCGCTGGTATGGCGGCGTCGATCGCGACGCGATCCCGACGCCGATCGTCATGGCGCTGGAAGGCTATGTCGGCCGGCCGATCGTCTCGGCGATCATGATCGAGTTCCTCGGCCTTGAGATCGAAGGGCAAAGCGGGCGCGGCGACGTGCTCGCCTGCCTCTCCTCGCTCAACGCCGACCTCGTCGAAGCGACCGGCAAGATGATGGTCGAGACGGTGCGCGCCAAGGCGGACGGCGTCGTCAGCCCGGCCGAGGCGCAGGGGCTGCGCGAACTCTCCCGCAAGATCGAGAAGATCCGTGCCAACATCGACGACGCGCTCGCCGCGGCGGAAGCGCGCGAAGGCGGACTGACCGTGGTGAAGGGTGGCCGCTGATGCGCTCGACGCATGCAGGCTTCCCCGGCGCTGACGTGATCGCGCTCGCGATCGTCACGGCCTGCCGGCTCACCGGTGACGGGCCGATCGCGACCTGCATGCGGCAGACGAGCCGCGCGCGGCATGTCGCCTTCGTGGTGCTGACCGAGGCTTTTCCGGAGGCGAAGAAGGTCTCGATCGCGCGGCTGACGGGCTACGCGAAACCATCCGCGCATCACGGGTTCGTCGCCGGCGCCCGCCAGTCCGCCTGGTGGAGCGACGAGATGCTCGACCGGGTGCGTGGCGCGATCGACGAGGCGGTCGTCAGCGGGGTGGCGGCATGATCGACGACGAGAACGACGCGCACGATCCCTGGACGCCGCGCGGCTCGGCGCGGTCGCGGGCGGGTGCGCAGCTGGCGGCGGATGACGAGGCGAGCGGACCGCAGACGGTCGCGGCCGGGCAGCTGCGCGCGCTGATCGAGCGCATCGAGCGCGTGACGGAAGAGATTGAGGCGCACCAGGACGATCGCAAGGAAATCTACGCCGAGGCCAAGGCCCATGGCTTCGACACGAAGGCCATCCGCACCATCGTCCGCCTGCGCAAGAAGGACGCTTCCGAACGGCAGGAAGAGGAGGCCGTGCTCGACCTCTACAAAGCCGCGCTGGGGATGGAATGATGACCGTCATCGGCCGCCATCTTTACAGCGAAGACATGATCCCCGGTCGACGATACCGGGCGAGCGCCTGTCCGCGTTGCAAGGCGACGACGCTCGATGACGCCGAAACGGTTTGTCAGCCCTGGCAGGACGAGAGCGGCGAATACTCGTGCCCGGGCGACGATAGCATCCTGAACCCTTTCAGCGTGAAGTGGACGACGGAGGGCCGCGCCTGCGAGCTGACCAAGGCTTCGGCGAAGGCCGAAGCGAAGGCGCTTGATGATTGGGTCTCGGCCGAAATCGCCCGCATGGGACTGGACGAATGACCGTCTATCAGCTCCTCCCGCGGCTCTCGCCGGAAGACTTCGCCTCGCTCGAGGCGTCGATCGTCGAGCATGGCGTGCTGGTGCCGGTCGAATATGACGAGGCCGGCAACATTCTCGACGGGCATCACCGCGTCGAGATCTGCGAGAAGCTCGGGCTCGTCGACTGGCCGCGGCTGATCCGGCGCGGGCTGTCGGAAACCGAAAAGCGCAGCCTGGCGCGGGAGCTCAATTTTGCCCGCCGGCACCTTTCGGGCGAGCAGAAGAGGGCGCTGATCGCCGACCAGCTGCGCGAGACGCCGACCATCTCGTCACGGGCGCTCGCGTCGCGCGTCGGCGTCGATCACAAGACGGTCGCTGCGGTGCGCGCGAAGCTCGTCGATGGTGGGGAAATTCCCCACCATGACGAGGTCGAGGGGCGGGACGGCGTGCGCCAGCCGGCGCGCAAGACGATCCGCACCGCCTTCATTCCCGAGCCGGACAATCGCCGCGAGCAGCTGAAGGTTGCCAAGATCATCCGCGCCGGCGAGCAGAAGGTCCGGCACGCGGTCCGGCTCGCGCACATGGACATGATCGCCGAGAAGGGCGCGGCCTCGGCGCCGGCGGGGCTCGACCGGCTTTATCCGGTCTACTATCTCGACCCGCCCTGGCGCTTCGGCGTGCGCTCGGAGGAGACGGGGCGCGAGAAGAGCGCGGAAAATCACTACCCGACGCTGCCGACCGACGAGATCGTGACGCTGCTGCGGCCGCTGATCGGCGGCACGCACCCGGCCGTCTGCTTCCTCTGGGCGACGAACCCGATGCTGCCGGACGGGCTGCGCGTGCTCGCCGAATGCGGCTTCGCCTATGTGCATCACTGGATCTGGGACAAGGTCGTCGCCGGCACCGGCTATTGGGGCCGCGACCGGCACGAGCTGCTCCTGATCGGCCGGCGCGGCGAGATCGCGGCACCGTTGCCCGGCACGCAGCCGGAGACGGTTTACGCCGAGCGCAAGGGGCCGCATTCGGCCAAGCCGAACTACTACGCCGAGACGATCGAGCGGCTCTATCCCGGCATAGCCAAGCTGGAACTCTTCGCACGGCACGCGCGCCCCGGCTGGGATGTCTGGGGCTTCGAAGCCGATGCCGCTCCAGCGGCAGCGGAAGCGCCAGTGGCGCTTTCGCAGGCTGAGAAGGCCGGGGAGCTGCCGGAGGGTCCGAAGGACGGCCCCCGGCAACGGCAGCCGCGCGCCGGCGCAAAGGCGGTGCCGGCATGAACGACCTCGCCGCGCTCCTCTTCTGCGGCCTCGTCCTGGTCTCCGCCTTGATGGTGCTGAGCCTGCACGAGCGCGCCGGCGACATGCCCCTGAGTGCCCTTGTCGAGAGGAGCGCGCAATGACCGACCCCTTCACCGCCTTCGGCCGCTTCCTGCTTGCGCTGTTCCGGCGCCCGGCCGCGCCGGCCGTGACGCCGATCGACGAGCAGATGGCGGCAATCCGGCGCGACATCGAACGGAGGCTCAAAGATCATGGCTGATCTAGATCTCCGCCGCTTTGCCGCCGCGGTCGAGCGCGGGCTTGCCGGTACGTCGGTACGCCAGGCGGTCGCGCGCTGGCCGGAAACCAACGTCGCACTGTGGAGCCGCGCGAGGCGGGGGCAGCAGCCGCTTTCCGCGGGCAATTATCTGCTCGTCTGCCGGCTCCTCGACCTCGACCCGTTCGCCTTCCTGATCGAGGCAAAGCGTGTGCGACCCGCGCCGAAGCCGCGCGCGCTGACGTTGCGCGGCATTCTCAATTCGCTGCGCGATCAGGCTGTTACAGCGCGTGTTTCCCGTGAAGAGCGGAGGGCGGAGCCATGAGCCGTGGTCCCTGGATGATGCTTGCCAGCGGGCAACCCTTCTACCCGCTCGATCCGCTCCCTGACGAAATCGACATCGCCGACGTGGCGCGCGCTCTGTCGCAGATATGCCGGTATGGCGGGCACGTCTCGCGCTTTTACTCAGTCGCCGAGCACTGCGTCTTGATTGCGGAGGTGGCGCCGAAGGGATTCCAGCTGATGGCGCTGCTGCATGATGCGGCCGAAGCCTATCTCGGCGATATTCCCCGGCCGCTCAAATACAGTCCTGCAATGGCTGCCTGGCGGGAGGCGGAAGCGAAGGTCGAGGCTGCGATCGGCGAGCGCTTCGGCGTTCCGTTCCCGATCATGGCGACGATCAAAGCGCTCGACGACCGCATCATCCTCGACGAGTGGGCGCAGCTGATGCCCGCGTCGGACCGCGACATCGGGGTCAAGGGCGAGCCGCTCGGCGTGACGATCCACGGATGGATGCCCGACGAGGCGCAGGCCCGCTTCCTCGACGCTTATCGCCGCTATGGCGGGGGTGCCTGATGGGCGCGAAGGCGGCAGTCGAGAAGGTGGCGCGCAAGGCTCAAGGCTCGCCCGTGCCGGCGCGCGACCTCGATCTTGTCGAGGCGCGGCTCATCCAGGCGGCGCGGCCGCTTCTGGCCGACATGCTGCGTGCGCAATCAGCGCAGCGGGCCGTGGAGCGCGAGATCGAGCATGCGGCGAAGCTGGTGGCGAACGCCGTCGACCGGCTCGAGCAGGCGATGTTCTCCCGCGACGAGATTTCTGCACGGGCCAATGTGACGAAGGCGGCGGAACGGCTGCGCAACGCCATGCGTCGGCACGGGAGGGCATGATGAGCGCCGAGGCCCGCCAGCTTGCGCAGATCCGTGCCCAGGTCGCCCGCATCGATCCGGAGTGGCAGCTCGTCGCCGATGGCGGTGTGATGATGATCCACGCGCTGAACAAGGGGCAGCGGCTGGAGATCCTGCGCGATGGCTCCATGGCCTCGACCGACGACCTTCAGTTCGCGGCCAACGCGCCAACCTATGTCCGCTTCCTGCTGAAGCTCGTCGATCGGGCCATCGCGCGGCTGCGAGAGACCGAGCCTGTGACGGACGCGCCGCGCGAGCCGAACTTCGCGGCCGAGGCGGCGATCAAGTGCACCGAGCCGGCCTTCAAGCGCTTCCTGATGGAGCGGCATGGGCTGGAAAGCCCGGCCAGTGACGAGCGGACGGCGCAGAAGCTGCGCTCGCTGCTCGGCATCACCAGCCGGCGCGATCTGAACGACGACGCGGCTGCGGCAGCGCGCTGGAAGGCGCTGCGCGGCGATTTCGAGACGTGGAAGAGGGCAGGCTGATGCGGGTGAAGCAGCCATCGCCAAACTGGCCGGATCCGCGCCGCACCTTTCTGCCGCGCTGCGAGCCGACCTGCGACGTGATCATCCGCGAGATCATCGAGGGGAGGGCGAAGCGATGAAGACGCTTTTCGAAGCGGGCGGCTTCGGCGGCTTCGACCATGGCGAGCCGCTGATCATCGATTCCTTCGCCGGCGGCGGCGGGGCTTCGACCGGGATCGAGATGGCGCTGGGGCGCTCGCCCGATATCGCCATCAACCATTCCGCCGACGCGCTCGCGATGCACGAGGTCAACCATCCCGACACGCTGCATCTGTCGAAGAACATCTGGCAGGTCGATCCGCTGGAAGCCGTCGGCAACCGTCGCGTCGGGCTCGCCTGGTTCTCGCCGGACTGCAAGCATTTTTCGAAGGCCAAGGGCGGGCGTCCGGTCAAGCGGTCGATCCGTGATCTGGCGTGGGTCGTCGTGCTCTGGGCGCGGCGCGTGCGGCCGGAGGTCATCATCCTAGAGAACGTCGAGGAGTTCCGCGACTGGGGGCCGGTGACGGAAGAGGGCAAGCCCTGCGCGGAACGCAAGGGGCAGACCTTCGAGCGCTGGTCGGGCGAGCTGAAGCGGCTCGGCTACCGGATGGAGTTTCGCGAGCTGCGCGCCTGCGACTATGGCGCGCCGACGATCCGCAAGCGGTTCTTCATGATCGCGCGGCGCGACGGACGGCCGATCGTCTGGCCGGAGCGCACCCATGGCGACCCGAGCAAGCCGGCCGATGCGGAAGCGATCGCCAAGGGCAAGCTCAAGCCCTGGCGGACGGCAGCCGAGATCATCGACTGGTCGCTGCCGTGCCCGTCGATCTTCGATACGGCCGAAGAGATCATGGCCAAGCACGGCCTGCGCGCCATCCGGCCTCTGGCCGACGCGACGATGAAGCGGATCGCGCGGGGCGTGGTGCGATACGTGCTCGAGGCAAAGCGGCCGTTCGTGGTGAGCTATGCGCAGCAGGGTGGCGGCAACCGGGATCCGGAAGCACCGATCCACACGATCACGGCCAGTCCGAAGGACCAGAACGCGATCATCGTGCCTTCCTTTGTCGGCTGCGGCGGGCGGGCCGGGCAGAGCGCACCGCGCGGCGGAGACGAGCCAACCGGCACGCTGACGGCAAAGCCAGACGGCTGCGTGGTCGCGGCGCATCTCTCGCGCTTCACGCAGAATGGAATTGGGCAGGGGCTCGACGAGCCGCTCGACACCGTCATGGCAGGCGCGCCGAAATTCGGGCTGACGGTCGCTCACTTGGTCGAAACGGCGCATGGCGAGCAGTCGCCGGGCGGCGTGAAGCGCTGGGGCTCCGGTATCAAGCCGATCGACGAACCGATGGGTACCGGGACGATCAGCGGCAACCATGCGGTCGCGGCCGTCACCATGGTCCAGACGGGCTATGGCGAACGTGAGGGGCAGGCGCCGCGCGCGCTCGACATCGGCAAGCCGCTGGGCACGCAGGTCGCCGGCGCGGCAAAGCATGGCGTGGTGGCGGCGTTCCTCGCGCAGCACAACAACGACCGCCGCCGCATTGGCGGCGTGAATCCGGGCCGACCGGCCGACGAGCCGATCGCGACCATCACGCAGGCCGGCGCGCAGCAGGCCGTGGTCGCGGCGCACATGATGAACATGAAGGGCAGCGATCGGCGCGCGAGGCCTGCCGACGAGCCGCTGTCGACGCTCACGGCCTCCGGCAACCATGCGGGGCTGATCTCGGGCTTCCTGACCAAGTATTATGGCGAGGCGCTGCCGAACCAGTCGCTCGACGAGCCCGTGCATACGGTGACCACGAAGCCGCGCCATGGACTGGTCACGGTCGACGTCGACGGCGAGACCTATGCCATCGCCGATATCGGCATGCGGATGCTGACGCCGCGCGAGCGGTTCCGGGCGCAAGGCTTCCCCGACGACTACATCATCGACCGCCGCGCCGACGGCACGCCGATCACGGCGACCGTGCAGGGCTCGTGCTGCGGCAATTCCGTCTGCCCGCCCGTCGCCGCGGCGCTCGTCGCGGCCAATTGCGGGCATCTGGCGCGGATGCGGGAGGCGGCGGAGTGAGCGGGGCAAGACTTTCAGTCGTAGCGCAACGCAGACACGCGGGTGGCAATCCGTCACGATCCAACGGGGCAATCACGCCCTGGAGGATTGAGACATGACCACGGGTTCCATCGCAAATCTCGGCGCCGCCATGAAGACCATCGTCGGCTTGACCGGGCCAAAAGCAATGCCGCCCGTCGAGCGTCTGGCGCTGCTGCTCCTGGCCGACCGGATGGCTGCCGGCGCCGCCATGATCGACCTCGGCTGGCTTCACGGGCTGCTGGGCACCGACGACCCTTCGCAGGCGCGGGCAGCCGTGGAGGGACTGGCGCGGCGGGGACACCTGCTGCTTTCGCGCTGGCGCGACGATGCAGCCTATGCGGGCTCGACGATCGCTACCGCCGACGAGATCGCCGAAGCGCGCAAGGCGCACGGCTGTGACTGGCAATTCGAGAACTGGACCGGGGCAACGTGACAGAGACGAAATCCGCATGGTCGTGGCGGCATGCCTTCTCGGCGTCGGACCTTCCGGCGACGACGAAGCACGTCCTGCACACGCTCGGCATGTTCATGAACGAGCTCGGCGAGGGGTGCTACCCGTCCGTCGCCGACATCTGCCGATATTCCGGGCTCGACAAGAAGACGGTGATCAAGCACCTCGCCGCGGCACGCGAGCGGGGCTGGATCGACGTCTCGCAGCACGGATATCGCGGGCAGAAGTGGAAGCGGCAGCAATATGCCGCGCGCTGGCCGCAGCGTGACCTGACGGCTCCATGCCCTCCCGACGATGTTGATGAAGGTGGTGGCGCAGTTCCACCACCTTTCGAGACGGGAGAGGCGGTGGATTTCGCGCCCGAAGGTGGTGGAACTGAGGGGTCGAAGGTGGTGGAGCAGGTCCACCAGGATAAGACCAGTCCAGTAACCACTCCAAGAACCAGTCCAGTTGAGAGAGAGGCGCGCGAGGGCGGGCAGGAAGAGGAGGCCGAGCCGACGAGCCGCAAGGCGATCGAGCGGGCCTTCGAGCGGGCATGGCAGGCCTGGCCGACCTCGATCAGCGATTCCCGACCCGACGCTTGGAAGGCATGGCAGGCTTTGTCGGCAGCGGACCGTGAGGCAGCAGCAACCGACGCCGCAAGGTATTTCGAAGCGGTCAAGGCTGTTGGCCGAAAGAAGCTTTGCTCCCATGCCGTCTATCTTCGCGAAAAGCGATGGGCGCAGCTGCCGGCGCAGGCGGCTACAGCGAAACCCGACGTGGCGGCGGCGGCGCCGTTCGGCAAGGCAGGCGGGGCCTATCGGATGGCGAAGCTGCTGGCCGGGCCGGAGGCCGGGGCGCGGATCCCCGACCTGACCGCGGTAGAGCGGCATCTCGTCGACAATGGAACGACGGACGAACGGACGCTGCGGCGCGAGAAGGTGGCTCGCTGGGGCTACCCGACCGTGAACCGCTTGCACGAGGTGTGGGGGCAGGGGCGATCGCTCTCGCTGCCGGCGCGCTTCGAGGCGCTGGGGGCAGGCTTCGAGCAGGTGCGCGTGGGCGGCGATGTCTGGGCCGCGTGGAAGGACGAGCACGAGAAGCGGGGCTGGCCCTGGCTGCCCGATCCCGGGCGGCAGGGCTGGGTTTACTTCCCGCCGGGCGGACCGGAGGGATTGAGGGCATTCGAGGCGGCGGTGCAGGCGAGCGGAGACGAGGGCGATGATGGCGGTGCGAGGCAGGCAGCTGAGTGAGGCGGAAGCGATCGAAACGGCACGCCTTGTCGCCGAATCGGAGCGCAGGATTAGCGTGTCACGGCGGCAGGAGGCTTTGCTCGCCGCAGCGGCGATGGACGGGCAGAAGCGATGGGCCATTCTGAAGGTCGAACCGCGGCACGACAATGATGTGGATAAGTCGCTCGCGAAGGCGCTGATCGACCATTGGCTGCCGCTCTGCAAGGCCGACGAGAACGACGGCGGGCGACGTCGCGGAGCACCGGGACAGCCGGTGTGGGTGCTCGCCTGGCCGGGCTACGTCTTCGTCCGCGTCGTGGATACCGCAGCCGCTTGGGCGGGGCTGCGGACAATCAAGCACGTCAAATCGGTGCTCGGAGTGGGTGAGAGTCCTTTCTTCGTTTCCGACGCGATGATGTTGAGAATCAAAGCAGAACTGGCAACGCGGAAAGCGTTAAAGGCTGGTACCGGGCTGCTCGTCGCGCCCGGTGACCTAGTTCGCATAAAGGATGGACCATTCGCATCCTGGAACGCAGGCGTCATCGAAGTCTGCGAGGGTAAGGACGAAGGACGGGCCGTTGTCGAGATCATGCTTTTCGGGTCGACGAGGCCCGTGATGCTCGATCTTGCGCAGCTCGAAAAATAGCGATAGCCGATTCCCCAACAGGACGCCCGACAGAGTCGCACTCCAGGTGAGCAGCGCCATCGGACCCTGACCTGACGCCGGCAAGGCCGGAGCGACTCAGGTTCGGTGCTGCCGCTATGCGGATCCAACGGTTACCCGTTTGATGTGTTCTTGATAGCTACGGATTTCGTCGATCAGTTGGTTCAGGCTGGCTTGCCCCAAGGCGGGGTCTGCGTGTAGGGCCCGCAACCAGGCGATGCCGCTGCTGGTGTGACGCCGAATATCGAGCGGTCGGGGCGAGCAGTGGTCGAGCAGCTCTCCGATGGCTTGAATTGCTGCCTTGGGTTCGGTGGCAAATATCGGTGTTGCTGCAACAGAGGAAATCGGCGGGCTGTACCGAAACAAGTGCTTCATGTGGGCTTCATCCATCTGGATCAGGGCCTGTGCGACGGCGGCCGTCGTTTTCAGTCCTCGCGACACACCGAGCGTGAGCAGTGCTGAGAGACTGTGTCGAACTTTGTGGCCTGACAGCTCCTTGTCGCTCATTCCTGCCCGCATCAGGAAGGCCTTAAGGGTCAACTCGCCTGCCATTGCCAGCAGGAAATTTAGCGGCTCGAAGTAGTCCGCCCGATTTGACGGCGTTGCGCGGTCAAGCAACCTCGCTGCGTCGAAATAGCGGACGGCACGAGCTTCATTTAGGTCAGCTTCAGCGCCGCGCAGACGAGTGTGTCGGTCATCGAGATTTCGCGAATTGGTCATGGAAACGCAGAGTACATGATACTCGTCCAATGGCACGTTTGATTTCGCTCAAGCCGCGCATCGCGACGCTGCAGCCGCGGATCGGACGGGCGCCGGGCGACGAGGTGGCGCGCAACAGGCAGCGCGACGCCGAGCAGGCGTGGCGCTCCTGGTACAAGACGGCGCGATGGCAGAAGCTTCGGCAACAGGTCATCGTGCGCGACCTCTACACCTGCAAGAAGACAGGCGTGCTGCTTACGGGCAAGCATCCCGCGCCGAACTCGCCGGTCGTCGACCACGTCAAACCGCACAAGGGCGACGAGCGGCTGTTCTGGGACGCCGACAACCTGATGACGGTCAGCAAGGCGTATCACGACAGCGTCAAGCAGGCTGAGGAGAGGCGGGGCTACGGCGGCTAGCGGCGTTCGGCTGCAGCGTCGCAGGCAGCACGCGACGGGCCGTGGCGCTTGATGATGTCGCGAGCCTCCTCGGCACTGATCGAGTGCTTCTTCGCGAAGTAGCTCACCTCGTAAGGCTGTTCACCTGAGACGCGCGCGCGGTCCTGCGCGCCCTGGTTGCTCTTGTCGTCGGGCATGGTCACCTCCGGTTTCATGAGCAGCATCAACTGAAAGCGGCGGCCGGTTGTTCCTTGGAGGGGGGCGGGTCGAAAGTCTGGAAGGCGCCGACGCCCAGACCCGCGCCCCTCTCATTCGCAGGTTTTTTTTCGCCATGACGGATTTTGAGCCGGCATTCGACCTGTTGGGCGACCCGATCCCGGAGGGGTTCGGCAAGCGGGGCAGGCCTCCGCACATCCCGACAAAGGAAAACCGCAACAAGATCATGCTCTTGCTAGCGCAGGGCTGGACAGATGCGCGGATCGCGGCTTCGCTTGGCATCACGGTGCCGACGCTGAAGAAGCATTATTTTTCAGTGCTGAAGGTTCGCGACGCGGCGCGCGACCGGGTCGAGGCGATCGGGCTCCTGACGCTCTGGAATCTCGGCCGCGAGGGCAACGTAGCCGCGATGAAGGAATACTTCCGCCGGCACGATGCCGTCATCGGCGACATCTTCGACGAGGTCGTCGACAAGGAGACCCGGAAGCTCGGCAAGAAGGAGCAGGCCCGCATCGAGGCGGATAATCCGCCCGATGACTGGGAATCGGCCATCCCCCAGACGATGCAGTAGGCGATGCTCGACCTTTCCTGCCCGGACTGGTTCGAGCGGCTGAAGGCCGGCAGGACGCCGCTTCCCGACAATCTGCCTATCGACGAGGAAGAGGCGAGGGCAGCCGTCGCCGTCTTCGAAAAGCTGAGATTGCCGGACGTGCCCGGCACGCCGCTTCTGCGCGATGTCAGTGCGCCCTGGGCGAAGGAGTTCGTCTCGGCGATCTTCGGCCTGGTCGAGATGGCCGAAGATCGCTCAATCGTCGTCAACCGAAAGGTCCGGAAGTTCTTCCAGCTCGTCCCGAAGAAGAACTCGAAGACGACCAACGGCGCCGCGATCATGATGACCGCGCTGCTGCGCAATCGCCGGCCGAATGCAGAGTTCCTGTTGGTCGGCCCAACGCAGGCGACGGCGGAACTGGCTTACGACCAGGCGGCCGGGATGGTTGCCGCGGATCCCTGGCTGCGCAAGCGCTTTCACACCCGCGATCACCAGAAGACGATCGAGGACCGGAAGAACGGCGCGAAGCTCAAGATCAAGTCGTTCGACAATAAGGTCATGACGGGCGTGAAGCCGGTCGCGGTGCTGGTCGACGAGCTGCACGAGCTCGGCAAGATCGCCTACGCGCAGAAGGTGATGACGCAGATCGAGGGCGGCATCATCGCGAACCCGGAAGGGTTCATCGTGATCATCACGACCCAGTCGGACGAGCCTCCGACCGGCGTTTTCAAGACGGAACTCGAGCATGCCCGCTCGGTACGGGACGGGCTCTACGAGGGCGGCGAGACGCTGCCGATGCTTTACGAATTCCCGCTGTCCATGCAGGCAGCGGAGAATCGCCCTTGGGAGGATCCGAAGCAGTGGCCGCTCGTGCTGCCGAACCTCGGCCGCTCGATCACGATCGGCCGCCTCCTGCCGCAGTTCCGCGAGAACAAGGAAAAGGGCCTGGAAGCGTTCAAGGTCTGGGCCTCGCAGCACCTGAACATCCAGATCGGCGTTGCGCTTTCCGGCGATAGCTGGCGCGGCGCAGAGTATTGGGAAGCCTCGGCCGACGAGAAGCTGAAGGACCTCGATGCGCTCCTGGCGCGCTGCGAGGTCGCCGTGATCGGCATCGACGGCGGCGGGCTCGACGACCTTCTCGCTCTTTCCGTGATCGGCCGCTGTAAGGAAACCCGCCGGTGGCTCTTGTGGAGCCACGCCTGGTGCCAGCGCGACGTGCTCGACCTGCGAAAGGACATCGCCGCGCAGCTCACCGAAATCGAGAAGGCGGGCGAACTCACCTTCTGCGACGATACGACGACCGACATCCTCGGCGTCGCCGAGATCTGCGAGCGCGTCTTCCTGACCGGGCTGCTGCCCGAGCAGGCCGGAATAGGCATCGACCCGCAGGGCGTGGCGGCGATCGTCGACGAGCTGGCCTCGCGCGGCATGGAGCAACCGCTTGTCGTGTCTGTCAGCCAGGGCTTTCGGCTCTCGCCGGCGGTCTGGGGCATGGAACGGAAGCTGAAAGACCGCACGCTTGTCCATGGCGGGCAGGCACTGATGCGGTTCTGCGTCGGCAACGCCAAGGTCATCCAGCGCGGCAACGCTGTCGTGATCGAGAAGCAGGTCTCAGGCAAGGCGAAGATCGACGCGCTGATCTCGTCGCTCGTGGCCGGCATGCTGATGAGCCGCAATCCGGAGGCCTCAGGCACTTCGGTCTACGAAACCCGTGGCCTGCTGATGGTGTGACCGGATGGGTATTTTCGACATCTTCCGCCGATCAGCTGCGGCCTCCGATCGCGCCGACGCTCGACCGGAGTTCGGAACCAGCGTCATGGCGTATACGCTCGACGACCCAAGGCTCATCGAGTTCATGCGGATGGGCGAGGAGGCGATCACCGGCACATCGGTCAATGTCGATCGGGCACTGCGCAACCCGGCGATGTTCAGGGCGGCAAGCATCACGTCCAACTCGATCGGCATGCTGCCCACGCATCTGATCGACGTAGACACCAAGCAGAAGGCGAAAGATCACCCGCTCTACAAGCTTCTTCACCGACGTCCGAATGCATGGCAGTCGGCCTACGACTTCAAGTCGCTGATGCAACTGCGGGCGTTCACGAAGGGCGACGGCATCGCGCTGATCCTGAGAAGCTTCGACGTGAGGAGGAAGCGCTCCTTCCCCTCAGGGCTGGTTCCGCTCGATCCGGATCGCGTGACCCCGATCTTCAACGCTGACTGGACGGTCTCGTATCGATACGAACCTCTAAACGGCGGGAGAAAGGTCTATCCGGCCCGAGACATCTTCCATCTGCGCGGCCTCTCGCTCGACGGGCTACGAGGCATCTCACTGGTCAAGCAGGCGCGAGACGCGATCGCCATCGCGCTCGCCGCAGAACTGGCAGCCGGCAGACTGTTCAAGCACGGCGTCCTCGCCGGCGCCGCACTCAAGACCGGGCAGAAACTGTCGCCCGACGCATTCGAGCGGCTAAAGGCCAGCCTGGCGGAGAAGGAAGGCGCCGAAAACGCAGGCAAGACCCTGATCCTCGAGGAAGGCCTCGACTGGTCAACCGTCGAGAAGTCGGCTCGCGATTCTCAGCTGACCGAACTGCGCAAGCTGCAAGTGGAAGAGATCGCGCGCATTACCGGCGTGCCGCGGCCTCTTCTGATGGTCGATGAGACGAGCTGGGGCTCCGGCATCGAGGCTCTCGGCCAGTTCTTCGTGGCCTATGCGCTCAACCCGTGGTTCGAAGCATGGCAGCAGGCGGCGGAACGGTCGCTTCTCGATGACGACGAGCAGGATCGCTACGCAGTCAAATTCAACCCGGCAGCGCTGCTGCGCGGTTCGCTTAAGGACCAGTCCGACCTTCTGGCAAAGGCGCTTGGCTCGGGCGGTCACGCACCATGGATGCATGTCGACGAGGTTCGCGACGTCATGGATCTGCCCGAGCGGAAAGCGCCGCCACACGCCATGGCGGGACACAATGGCGGGCCACCCATCGACGACAAGGATGATGACGATGTCGCATAGACGTGTTTTCGCGATGGCGCGTCCCGGCGCGCTGCCGATCCCTGCGAGCCGCGATGTCTGCGCGCTGACCAAGCCGTCGGTGTTCGACAAATGGAGCGCTGACGCCGCCGGCGTTCGTGCGGTGCAGACCAACGATAACGTCATCACCATGTTCGACGTCATCGGAGAGGATTTCTGGACCGGCGGCGGCATCACCGCAAAAAAGGTGACCGCCCAGCTGCGTGCCATCGGCGATCGGCCTGTCGAGATTCAGATCAACTCCCCTGGTGGGGACATGTTCGAAGGCATCGCGATCTACAACGTACTGCGCGAGCATTCGCAGCCGATCACAGTCAAGGTGATGGGCATGGCCGCTTCGGCGGCGTCGATTATCGCCATGGCCGGTGACACCATCGAGATCGGCGCGGCATCCTTCGTCATGATCCACAATTGCTGGGTGATGGCAATCGGCAACCGCCACGACATGCGCGAGACGAGCGAATGGCTGGAGCCTTTCGATCGCGCCATGGTCGACCTCTACGCCGCTCGCACTGGCCAACAGGCGGCAGACGTCGCGAAGTGGATGGACGCTGAAACCTACATGTCCGGCTCGCAGGCTATCGAGCGGGGGTTCGCAGACGAGCTCCTGGCTGCCGACGCGATTACGGTCGACGAGGAGGCCAAAGCTCGCGACCGCGACGTAAACGAAATAAGGGCGGTGGAGCTTTCCCTCGTCCAGGCCGGCATGTCGCGCTCTGAAGCGCGCGCTCGCCTTAACAAGATCAAGGGCACGCCTGGCGCTGCCATTGAAGCCACGCCTGGCGCTGGCGACGACTGGGCCGGCGATGCCGCCGCGCTCTCTGCTTTCCTCAAATCATAGGAGCTTCGACATGAAGCGATTTTTCATGTTCGTGGCGCTCGTCGCCACGGCCTGCCTTTCCACTTCCCACGGCTTTGCAATGGGCGAGCTCGCTCACGCGGTGTCCAGTGTTCCGGCTCTCCTGCCGGCCGCGGTCGCCGCCGGCGCCTATGCGCTTGCCGATCCCTTCCTCAATCGTCCGCGAGCGGTCTGCGCAATGCCTCGCGCCGACGCCAGCGACCCGAAGAAGCTGCTGGCCGAGCTGAAGACAGCCTTCGAAGAGTTCAAGGCGAGCAATGATGCAGCGCTTAAGGCGAAGGTCGACGATGTCGTCGTAACCGAGAAGATCGGTCGCATCGATGCCGCAGTCGACAACTTCCAGGCGGCCATCAACGACCTGAACGCGAAGATCGCCGCTGCCGGCATTGGCGGAGGCGTCATCGGCGACCTGCCGGCGGATCCTGAGTACATCCAGGCCTTCAAGGCCCACATGCGCAAGGGTGACGTACAGGCGGCGATGACCAAGGGCACCGATGCTGACGGCGGCTACCTGGCACCCGTCGAGTGGGACCGGACGATCACGAACAAGCTGAAGGAAATCTCGCCAATCCGTGCGAATGCTCGCGTGATTTCGATCACGGGGGCAGGTTTCAAGAAGCTCTTCAATGACCGAGCGATCGGCTCCGGCTGGGTCGGTGAAACGGCGTCTCGCCCTGCGACTTCGACGCCGCAGATCGGGACACTCGACTTCGTGCCTGGCGAAATCTACGCCAATCCAGCGATCTCGCAGCAGCTGCTCGACGATGCGGCTATCGACCTCGAGCAGTGGCTTGCCGACGAGGTCGACACCGAGTTCGCACGTCAGGAAGGTATCGCCTTCCTGTCCGGCAACGGCGTCAACAAGCCCTTCGGCATCCTGACCTATGTCGAGGGCGCGGCGAACGCTGCCAAGCACCCCTGGGGTGCCATCCCCACGGTGCTCAGCGGCGGTGCTTCGGCATTCACGTCGGATGGATTCATCGACCTGTTCTACAGCCTGCCGTCTGGGTTCCGCGCCAATGCGAAGCTCTACACCAACCGTCTGTCGCAGGCTTCGATGCGCAAGCTGAAGGATGGGCAGGGCAACTATCTCTGGCAGCCGTCCTTCGCTGCGGGCCAGCCGGCCACGCTGGCGGGCGAAGCGATCGTCGAGGTGCCGGACATGCCTGCCGTCGCGGCCGGCAATATCGCGGCGCTCTACGGCGATATGGATGCCACCTACCTCGTCGTCGATCGTGTCGGCATCCGCGTTCTGCGCGATCCCTTCACGAACAAGCCGTTCGTGCACTTCTACACGACCAAGCGCGTCGGTGGTGGCGTCCACAATCCGGAGCCCATGCGCGCACTGAAGATCGGCGCGCCGGCGTAAGCCGCGAACAGCCGCCGGGCGGTCTCCGCCCGGCTCCTCCCAACTTGCACTAGGAGGCCATCATGGCCGTAAAGAAGACAGGCGCGGCGGCCAAGACCGTCGCCAAGACCGCCGCCGCACCCGAGACCGCAGCTCCGGCAGACGCCGCGAATGTACCGGCAGCGACCGGGTTCGATCCTTCTGGCGCGCCGCAGCAGACCAGCGGCAACATCGACGCCAGCCATATCGCGGTCGACAATGACCCCCGCGCCGGCACATCGACGACCCAGAACCAGATCGACTTCAATGACCCGCGCCCCGACAAGGGCGCGGAGGCCGTCGCAACGGCACTGAGTGAGCAGGGTCTGCCAACGAAGCCAGCCTCCGACACGGCAGAGAAGTAGAAGCCGATTGGCTCATCAAGGCCGGCGCCGCTAGAGCGTCGCCGGCTCTATGAACCAATGGAGTGAGCATGCATCGCCCCGTTCTCGTTACCCCTCCCGCGCAGCTGCCGGTCTCGCTCCTCGAGGCAAAGGCACATCTGCGCGTCGATCACAGCGAGGACGATGCGCTGATCTCGAGCCTGGTCACGGCGGCGACCGCTCATCTTGACGGCTGGACGGGGATCCTCGGCCGCTGCCTCGTCGACCAGACGTGGCGGCAGGATTTCGACAGCTTCGCGCGTTATCTCGAACTGCCGCTCGGGCCAGTCTCGGAGATCGTGGACGTGAAATGGCGCAATGCCGCTGGCCAGATCGCGACGGTCAGCGCGTCCGAGTCCAGCCTTGTCACTGATGCGGGCGGGCAGTCCTATGTCCGCTTCCGTGACGCCTTCAGCTACCCGTCTGGTCTGCATGAACGTGGCGCGGTTTCGGTCACTTATCGGGCCGGGCATGCTGCAACGCCGGCGGCAGAAGGACCGCCGGCGGTGGCGGAGACGACCGAGGTACCGGCGCCGATCAAGATCGCGATCCTTCTGACGGCGGCGCACTGGTATGGCCAGCGCGAAGCTGCTTCGGCAGATCAACTCGCTGAAATCCCGCTGGGCGTCACCAAGCTGCTTTCGCCGTTCCTTCGCGTGCGCATCTGATGAGCGGGGCAGGCGACCTTTATCATCGCGTGGCCTGGGACAAGCCAGGCGGTGGGTCTGACGGGCATGGCGGGCGGCGGAGCGCGTTTGTGGAGCAGTTCCAGACGCGGGCGGGGTTCACACCGCTGCGGGGATCGGAAGCGGTCATCGCGTCGCGGCTCGAGGGGCGGCAGCCGATCGTGGTGCGGGTGAGGGCGACGAGCCAGACCCGGCAAATCACGCCCGACTGGCGCATGCGAGACGTGCGCAAGGATACCGAATTCGCGGTGCGCTCCATTGCCGAGACGAAGGATCGGCTCTGGCTTGACGTCATGGTCGAAGAGGGAGTGGCGGCCTGATGTGGGTCCGGTTCACGAAGGACTTCGACTACGCCGTTCCCGGCAAGGGCGGACGGGTGACGATCGCCTATAAGGCCGGGACGGTGAAGAACGTCACGCGCGCCTGTGCCGACCAGGCAATTGCCGCCGAGCGGGCCGAGCTGCGCGACAAGGATCGACACGATGAAGATCCTCGGCCGGCGCAAGCTTGAGCGACGGCTCGCGCAGATGCCGGAGACGGCGCGCGCCGAGATCCGCATCGCGATGGAGAAGAGCGCCGACGAGATCGTCGCCGGGATGAAGCTGCTGGTTCCGGTCGATACCGGCAAGCTGCGCGACACAATCGGATGGACATGGGGCGAAGCACCCAAGGGCGCACTGATCCTGGGGCGCACGAAGAAGGCGTCCCTCGCTTCCCGCGCGGGGCTCTCGATCACGATCTATGCGGGCGACGAGACCACCATGGTCGGCAAGCGCAGCCAGTTCCAGCTCGCGCGGCTGGTCGAGTTCGGGACGGTGGAGATGGCGGCGCAACCGTTCTTCTTCCCGGCGTGGCGCCTGGGACGGAAGCGCGCCCGCAGCCGGATCGCGCGGGCAGCCAGCAAGGCGGCGAAGAAGGTGGCGGCAGGATGATCGGAGCCCAGTTGCAGAAGGCGATCTACGAGGCGCTGATGGCCGAACCGCCGATCGCTGACGGCGAAGTCTATGACGGCATTCCGGAAGGCGCGATCTTCCCACGCATCATCATCGGTGAAGACCAGGTGCTCGACGACGGCGACAGCTGCAGCGACGGCTGGGAGGTCAATGCCGATATCCACGTCTGGTCACGCTCGACCGACGAAAGTTTTGCGGAAGCGAAAGACCTCGCTTCGGAGGTGGCGGCGCGCGTCCGCGGCATCGATTCCGTCGACGGCTTCACGGTCGTGGAGCGGTCGATCGAGAACCAGCGCTCGCTTCGCGACCCTGACGGGAAAACCCGACGCATCGTTCAGTCCTATCGCTTTCTGCTCGACCCAGCCTAACCACAGGAGACAAACATGGCCCCTCCGAAGACCCTCAGCGGGCGCAAGCTGCTCGTTCAGATCGGCGACGGCGCCGACCCGGAAGTGTTCACGCACGACTGCCTGATCAACACCGAGCGCGGCATCGCCTTCGGCGCCGAAACCAACCGCGAGACGATCCCAGACTGCGACGATCCTGACGCGCCCGGCTGGTCCGAGATCACGGTGACCGGGCAGTCTGCAAGAATCACGGGCGCCGGGCGCCTGCACACGACGAGCGTGAAGGACTGGTTCGAGTGGTTCACCTCGGGCGAAGCACGGAATGTTCGTGTGCTCCTCGGCGACGTCTCGCTCGCCAATGGCGGCGGGCACTGGGCCGGAGCGTACAAGCTCACCCAGTTCGAGGTGACCGGCCCCGAGACCGGACGCTCCGCCGTTTCCGTGACGCTGGAATCGGACGGCGCCGTCACCTGGGTGGACGCCTCGGCATGAGCCGGCACGCCGCGATCGAGCAGGATTTCGGGGACGGGACGTATACGTTCCGTCTCGGTCTCGACGAGATCGAGGAGCTGGAGCGCATCTGCGATGCTGGCATCTTCGAAATCGCGGGCCGCCTAGCGCCCGAGAATCGCACCGCCCGTTCAACGGACATCTCAGGAGTGCTCAGGCTAGGTCTCATTGGCGGCGGGTTGAAGCCGGTGGAGGCGCTCGTAAAAGTCCGAAAATACGTGGACGAACGATCGCTCGACGAGAACCGAGATATTGCTTACGCCGTAGCCTGTGCGGCGCTGATGCGGCTTCACTCCAAGGATCTGGAGACGCCACTGGGGGAAGCATAGGCGCCGAAGCCGAAAGGATCGACTTCGGCGCCGTGAGGGGTTGCGCGGTCCTTATGGGCCTGCAGGAACCCGGACGACTCTCGCTCGGTGAATGGATCGCGATCTGCCGTTACTGGGCCAAGGCTCATGGTGACGGCAAGCCGGAAGCACCGACCGATGACGAGTTTGACCGGGCGGTGATGAAGGCTAGGGGACTTGTTTAGGAGCGCTTTCGCGCCATCCCAACTGGCGACATCGACCTCCGCACTGCGGGCAGTGAAAGGTTCGCGGAGCAAAAAGGGTAACGACGAGCCACACCGGCACCCATAGCCCCAGGCTCACAACTGTCAGCAGAAGGTGGAGCACATGATTGGGTGTCTCTCTTTCCGCCAACACCATTCGGTTCTCGTCGACGCATAGACGTCGCTCTTTTTTCACGCCCATTGCGGAGTCCTGCTAAATGACCACTGAGCGCATGGTGGCCGTTCTTGAAGCGCGCTTCAACCAGTACGAGCGTGCTCTCGAAAGGGCTCGTGGGCAAACAAATCGATCTTTCACTGCGATCGAGAGCCGAGGCAAAGCACTTGAACGCCGGCTGTCACAGTTAGGGTCCAGCGTTAGCCTTCGGGGGCTGCTGGCACCTTTCATCGGCGGAGCTTCATTGCGTGGGGCTCAGCAACTCATCGACGCGGCGACGCGCATAGAGAACGCGCTGAAGGTCGCTGGACTGTCGGGCGTCGAGCTTACCCGGGTGTACGACCGTCTTTTCGAGAGTGCTCAGCGGAATGCGGCGCCACTCGAAAGTCTCGTCACACTTTATGGTCGCGCGGCCATCGTTCAGAAAGAACTAGGTGTAAGCACCGAGGAGCTCCTTCGCTTCACAGATAATGTTGCGCTGGCGCTAAGAGTGGCTGGTACCGATGCTCAAACTGCTTCGGGTGCACTGCTGCAGCTTAGTCAGGCGCTCGGGTCTGGTGTCGTTCGCGCCGAAGAGTTCAGTTCCATGCTCGAAGGCGCTTTGCCGATCGTGCAAGCTGCCGCTGCTGGCTTGAAGGAGGCAAACGGTTCCGTCGCGGCCCTTCGACAGCTCGTCGTCGACGGGAAGCTATCGTCGGAAGCATTCTTCAGAGCCTTCGAAGCAGGGTCGGTAGTTCTCGAAGAGAAGGTCGCGGGAGCGGAGCTTACGGTAAGTCAGGCCTTTATCCGCCTGCAGAATGTGCTGATCGACACTGCGGGAGAACTGAACAAAGGCTCGGGCGCCAGCGAAAAACTTGCCGAAGCCCTAGACAAGTTGGGGGAGATGATCCGCGACACGGATTTCACGCCGGCAATCACCAGTCTGCTCACATTCATCGAACAAGTCGGCTGGGCTGTCGGGAAGCTTGGCGAACTTCGCGATGTGATCTACGGCGTGTCCGATGCTATCGCTCGCTGGACCGGGGGGGCGGAGGTTGGGAAGCTTCTCGAGAGGGAGTCCGGTGGCTTCTTTACAACGCGAGGCAGCAGCCAGCCGTCCGCGCCCCCAAAGTCTAAGACCTTCGAAGATGTGCGCAACGAGGCGCTCGGCTTGAGTGGGAAGGGGGACCGGCTAACCGCCGGTGACGCGGCTAGCCGACGTGTTGCTGATGCGTTCAGTTCGAAGCTCAAGCCGGTCTCAATCAATGACTACGAGCTTCCTGGCAATACAAAGAAAAAGAGCAGAGCAAAGGAAAACCCCTTCGACCGCGACTCGCGCCAAATCCTTGAGCGCACTGCCGCCATTCAGGCTGAGACGGCAGCTCTGGCCGGCCTCAATCCGCTCGTCCAGGACTATGGGTACGCTGTCGAATTCGCTCGCACGAAGCAGGATCTCCTTTCCGCGGCCCAGCGACAGGGCATTGCGATCACGCCGGAGATCGAGGCGAGCATCGAGAAGCTCGCTGCCGGATATGCCAGCGCGACGGTTGAGGCCTCCAAACTCGCCGAGGCGCAGGACCGGG